>Ga0136621_1000196_pt1 | contig 22696 bp, 20 predicted proteins | sample AntDryUQ445A2306_FD_104673 | JGI IMG/M metagenome (GOLD analysis project Ga0136621, IMG submission 104673) | Polar desert sand microbial communities from Dry Valleys, Antarctica - metaG UQ445A (23.06) | ecosystem: Environmental > Terrestrial > Soil > Desert | place: Antarctica: Dry Valley...
CAACGACAACGGCAACGACAACGGCAACGACAACGGCAACGACAACGGCAACGACAACGGCAACGACAACGGCAACGACAACGGCAACGACACCGGCGGCAACACCGGCGGCAACGGCAACGACGACGGCAACACCGGCAACGACGACGACGGCAACGGGGAGGAACCGTCCGGGGGTGGGCACGGATCCGGCACGAGCTCTTCGGGCGACGACCAGGCCCCCGGGGGCCCAGGGCCCCCAGCCAACCCCGATGGCCGGGGCCAGGCCACCCTTCCGCCTCCGGCCGCGGCCGACCTGTGGCAACCTGCCGGTCCCTATTCGACCGCATCTCTCATGACCGCGGCGTTGCGCCTCAAGGCGCTCGGCTGGTCCGAAGGGGCCATTTCCAGGAAAGTCTTCGCCCCCTTCATCATCGGAGGAGAGGCGGGCTGGACCGAGACCTGGGGAGCCCCGCGCTCGGACGGACGTTCGCACGAGGGCCAGGACGTTTTCTGCAACTACGGGGACCCGGTGCTCGCCGCCGAGGACGGCACCGTCGAGTTCGACGAGGGTGGTCTCGGCGGACGGGTCGCGCGCCTGCATCGCCCCGACGGCAGCTACTGGTACTACGCCCATCTGTCGGACTGGAACACCGGCAAGTTCAGCTCCGGCGACGATGTCGCCCCCGGGGATGTCATCGCATACTGCGGCAACACCGGCAATGCCATTTCCACCCCACCACACGTTCACTTTGGTCTCTACTCGGCCAACGGCACTGCGATGAACCCGATGGGCAACCTGGTCGGATGGCTGCGGGTCGCACAAAAGCGCACGCTTGGTTACGTCGACAAGATCACCGACCGCAGAGTCCTCGAGATCGACCGCCTGACGTCGGCGCGCCGCTTCGGCGACGGCTTCATCCCCACCCCATCCGACGAGGCCGGCCCCTCTACCGATATCCTTCTGGCGTCGAGATCGCTGAGGATGTTCTCGGCTCTGCAGGCTGCGTTGTCACAGTCGGGCGCCGATCTCGAGGCGACCGATTCCGCCGGCGACCTCGTCGATCCGGAGCTCCTTCACTTCAGGCTGTGGCTGACCAGCAACGAGCTGCCCGGGCTCGGACCGACGTTGCCCGTCGCTCCCCACGCCGGCCCCTAACCTGAATTCCCCAGCCTCCGACCTGACCGGGCGAGTTGCAATCGTCACGGGCGCCAACCATGGCATCGGCGCCGCGACGGCCCGTCTGCTCGGTGCGCGCGGAGCAGCCGTCCTCTTGACCTATCTCAGAATCGATTACCCGGCCGATAGCGGAACCCCGGAGAGCTACCGGCTGAACCGGGCGGCGCCGGCAGACGATGTCGTGGCCGCGATCTCGGACGAGGGCGGACGGGCATCTTCGATCGAGGTGGATTTGGCCGATCCGGCCGGTCCGGCGATCCTGTTCGATGCGGCCGAGCGTCGCCTAGGTCAGGTGGACATTCTGGTCAACAACGCCAGTGCGTGGCTGGCGGACACCTTCAAGCCTGCGACGGCCGACCGCCTGGGCCGCGCCCTGCAACCAGTCTCGGCTGCCTCCTTTGATCGGCAGTTCGCCGTGGACGCGCGCGCCGGCGCGCTCCTGATTGCGGAGTTCGCACGTCGCCACATGATGCGCGCGGCGTCATGGGGACGAATAGTCGGCCTCACCTCGGGGGGCCCGTTCGGCTTTCCCGAAGAGGTGAGCTACGGGGCCGCCAAGGCCGCCCTCGAGAACTACACGATGTCGGCCGCGTCGGAGCTCGCAGGTTTCGGGGTCACGGCCAACATCGTCTATCCGCCGGTAACGGACACGGGTTGGATAACCGAGGAGGTGCGCCGATCGGTCGAGGCCAGCGACGAGCTGGTGGGGGTTGCCCGCCCGGAAGAGGTCGCCGAGGTGATCGCCTGGCTCGCCTCCGACGGGGCGCGCGTGGTCACGGGCAACGTCATCCGCCTCCGCTAGCCAACGTCACGCGTTCTCTGGTCGAGAAATGGCACCCAGCCTGCGTTTTCGACCAAAGTATGCGGTGGGGCCGTTCCTACAGGCCGGCGGAGTCCCGCAGCTCGCCGAAGACGCGCCCGAGATCGGGAAGCTGGTAGTGGGCGTTCAGCCCGCTGGGGTTCGGGAGCAGCCACGTCCGCGAGCACCCGACGGTCTGGTCCTGCGGGCCGACGACGGCGCCGGGAACCCCGAAGGCGGCCCTGTAGGCGCTCAATCCCAAGAACGCAATCACTCGGGGTGAGTGTCTCGAGGCCTTGCGTCTGAGCCGGCGCGCCCCTGCGACCAGCTCGTCGCCGGACAGCTCGTCGGCGCGCGCTGTGGCCCGCTCGACGAGGTTCGTGATGCCGAGTCCCAGCGGAAGCAGCTCCTTCTCGTCGAAGGGCGACAGAACCTCAGAGGTGAAGCCGCCGGCATGGAGGGCGCGCCAGAACCGGTTGCCCGGGCGCGCGAAGTGATGGCCGACCGCCCCCGAATACAGGCCCGGGTTGATGCCGCAGAAGAGCACCTCGAGTCCGGGGCCGATGACGTCTGGAACCTTCTTGCCGTACGCCTCGACGAGCTCCGCTTTCGTGGGCCGCGAGCGCGCCGGGCCGGTCACGCGTACTCCGGGTAGCCACCCATCGTCAGCGCCATTACCGCCTTGCCGGTGTGGAGGCGATTGGCGGCCTCCTCGAACACCACCGATCGGTCGCCGTCGATGACCTCGTCGGTCACCTCGTGTCCCCGGTCGGCCGGAAGGCAGTGCATGTAGATCGCGTCGCCGGCGGCCAGCGACATGCGGCGTCCGTCGCAGATCCAGTCGCGGTATCGGGCGTTGAGCGCCAGCGCTTCCGATTCGTTGCCGAACAGATGCTCCGCGCCCCACGACTTCGGGTAGACGACCTGCGCGCCGGCGAAGCCCTCCTCCATGTCGGCCGCCTCGGTGATGCTTCCGCCGCCCTCCTGGGCGAGCCGGTGAGCGCGCTCCATGACGTGCGGCATCAAGCGGTACTCGGGAGGACGGGCGATCGTGAGATCGGCGCCGAAGCGCGGCAGCAAAAGCGCCAGCCCCTGGGGAACGCTCATCGGCTTTGCATACGAGGGTGCAAAGGCCCACGAGACGCACACCTTCATGCCCGAGAGGTCGCGCGTGCCGAAGACTTCCTCGATCGTCATGAGGTCGGCAAGTTGTTGGGTCGGATGATCCTCGTCGCACTGCAGATTGATCACCGGCGCGTCGCCGGCATCGGCGACGGCCCGCATGTACGCGTTGCCTTCTCCGGGTACTTTGTCGTGGCGAATAGCAATTCCGTGCCCGTACGAGGACAGGATGATCCCCATGTCGCGCGGGCTCTCACCATGGGCCATCTGAGACGTGTTGGCGTCTATGAAGTGAGCGTGCCCTCCAAGCTGCGTCATACCGGCTTCGAATGCGTTGCGGGTTCTGGTCGAAAGATCCAAAAAGATCATGAACAGGGTCTTGTCGGCCAGCAGCCGGTGGGGCCGGCCCGAGGCGAATGCCGATTTGAGCTCGGCCGCGACGTCGAGAGCGATGCCCAGCTCGTCGACCGACCAGTCGGCCGTCGAAATGAAGTCCCTGCCAAAAAGATCGCTGCGACTCAAGGTGACGCCTCCCACTCATTTTGAAGAGGACGTGAATGTGTCACAGTTTCGGCGCGCCGAGCCCAGAGCCGTCTGCGATGCGGCCCCACAGCTCGGGGGCGGCGACGCGGCAGCGCGCCGCCAGGGAAGCCTCGTCGATCAGCAGATGACGCCGGTCGCGCACGATCCATCGCCCCGCGACCATGACGTCCCGCACATGTGACGCGTTCATGCCGAACAACAGGTGTCCGGCCATGTTGGCGTCGGACAAGGGGGTGGGGAGGTGGGGGTCGAGAACGATCAGGTCCGCCGGTGCGCCGGCCTCGAGACTGCCTAACGCCGGTTCGCCGAAAACGGACGCAACGAGACCGGCGCCCGTGGACAGAAGGCGTTGTGCCCACTCGGGGCCGGCGTTCAGATCCGACTCTCGTCTCTTCAGGTAGCAGGCGCGCGCCTCGGCGAACATGTCACCGTCCAAGCCGTCGGTGCCGAGGGCAACGCGCTCTCCCATGTCGGAGGCGCGCGCGCCTCCGACGCCGTTGTTCATGTTGGAGCGCGGATTGTGAGCTACCCACGCCCCCGACGTCACCAGGCCGTCGATCTCCGAATCGTCGAGGTGCACGCCGTGGGCGACGAGATCGCCCTCTCCGAGCGCGCCCGCGCGTATCAGACGATGGACCACGCGCTCGCCATAGCGTTCGAGTGAATCCTGCTGATCGCAGCCGTCCTCTGCAAGGTGGATGTGCAGCGGCGCGCCGAGATCGCGCGCCGCACCTACAAGCGCGTCGAGCGTGGTCGGACCGATGGTGAAGGACGCGTGCGCGCCCGCCATGCCGCGTACCAGCGGCCTTCGATTGGTGCGCAGAAAGCGTGCGTTCTCGGCTATCCCGGCGCGGCCCCCTTCTTCTCCGTGCCTGTCCGTGACCTCGTAGCACACGACTGCGCGCAAGCCCGCTTCCTGCACGGCGTCGGCGACGAGGTCGAGCGATCCGTCGATGACGGAGGGCGATGCATGGTGGTCGGTTATCGACGTGGTCCCGGCGCATGCTGCCTCGACCGCGCCGAGAAGCGCCGACAGCCTGATGCTCTCGGCATCGAGCGCCCGGTCAAGGCGCCACCAGATGAGCTCGAGGATCTCGACGAAGTTGCGGGGGGCCCGGCTCGGTCCGGGCATGCCGCGAGCGAGGGACGAGTAGAGGTGATGGTGGGCGCAGACGTTGCCGGGCATCACCACGCATCCCGAGACGTCGACCTTCTCGGCATCGTCCGACGGAACGCCTCCGATGCGCCCCCCCGAGATGCCGAGATCCGCTTGGATCACCAACTCCCTGGCAGGGTCGGCCAACAGCCCCCCGTGCAGGACGGGGCTCAAGGGGCGGTCTGATCCAGGAGGGCGCGCACGTCGTCGAGGCGGGGAGCGATGGCGGGCGGCGCCGGAGCGGCGCGCCGGGCTGCGCCGGCGTCCTTCAGCCCGTTGCCGGTCACGACGTGGAGGACGCGATCGCCGCCTGCAACGATGCCTTCGCTCCGCGCCCGCGCTATCCCTGCGATGCCGGCGACCCCGGCAGGCTCGCCGAAGACTCCGCCCAGGGAGGCGAGCTCGTACGCGGCCTTCATGATCTCGGCGTCGGTGACGTCGACGAAGGCTCCGCCCGAACCACGCACCGCGTTCAGCGCCTTTTGCGCATTGCGCGGACGGCCGACTGCGATGGAGTCCGCCATGGTGGCTGCGTCTTGAGCCGTGATGGCGTCCGTATCGGCGCGCCATGCGGTCGAGATGGGATTCGCCCCTTGAGCCTGGACCGCGAGCAGGCGCGGGATGCTCTCGATGAACCCGAAGTGCGCCATCTCGCCGAGCCCCTTGTAGATCCCGGCCACCGTGCAGCCGTCACCGACCGATACGGAGATCCAGTCGGGAGGATCGTCGCCGATCTGCTCGGCGAGCTCGAGGCCGCAGGTCTTCTTGCCCTCCACCAGGTAGGGGTTCACGGCGCAGTTCCGGTTGTACCAGCCGAAGGCTTCGGCGGCGTCCTGGCAGAGGTAGTAAGCCTCGTCGTAAGTGCCCTGCACGAGCATGACCCGGGCCCCGAAGATCGCAAGCTGAGCGACTTTGGCCTCGGGGGCATGCTCGGGCACGAAGATGTAGGCGGTCAGACCGGTATGGGCGCACACTCCGGCAAGCGAAGATGCGGCGTTGCCCGTCGACGAGCAGGTCATCTCGGCGCGCCCTTCCAGGCGCGCCCTCGTGGCCCCGACGGCGGAGGCGCGGTCCTTGAACGATCCGGTCGGGAGCCTCCCGTCGTCCTTGACCGACAGGGCTCGCAGGCCGAGGTGCTTTGCGACCTCCGGCACGTCGATGATCGGGGTGCGCCCGATCCAGTCCTGCGGATAGGCTTCGGCCTGCTCGTCGGGGACGGGGAGCAGCTCCCGATAGCGCCGCAGGCTGTCGGTGACCGGACGTTCGGCGAGCGCCCCGGGCCCGAAGCCGGAGGCCGCCGCGGCGCCCAGGTCGTAGCGCACGTCGAGGATGCCCTCGAGCCCGTCGTGCTTGGGACACGTGTAGGCGACTTCGTCCGGTGAGTAGGTGCTCCCGCAAGCGACGCAGACGAGCTCGGTGACCGTCCCCATCTAGCTCTCTTCGGAGGCGCGCCGGTCGCGTGCTCCACCGAGCCTCGATACCGCCTTCGGGTGGGCCGCCTTGGCCGCCGCGCTGTCCTTCATGGGGAGGCTCGTGCGCCACCGTCCGTCGAACGCGTGCACCGCGGCCGCGACTGCGCCCGCAGTGGGCACGAGCCCGATCTCGCCCACCCCTTTGGCGCCGTACGGGCCTTCCGGCTGGGGCTCCTCGATGAAGATGCATTCGACCGTGGGCATCCCCTTGGCGGGGATGATGCCCTGTGACTTCAGGGTCGGGGTCTCCACATGGCCGTCTCGGACGATGAACTCCTCGGTCAGGGAATGCCCGAGGCCCATGTGCACGGCGCCTTCGATCTGCCCCTCGAGCAGGTTGGCGTTCATCACCCTGCCGACGTCGTGCGCCGCGACCACCTTTTCGATCTTCCCCGCGTCGTCGAGGATCACGACCTGGGCACCCCAGCCGAAGCAGATATGGGAGCGCGCAAGCTCGGGATCGTCCATCGGCTGTGTGACTTTGAATTCGATCTCGCCGGTGAACTCCCGTCCCGCAAGCTCCGACAGCAGGCTTCCGTTGAGCTCGGCCTTGAGCTTCTCGCAAGCGCGTTTGACCGCCAAGCCACCGAGGAAGGTCCCGCGCGACGCGGTCGTCTGACCGGTTGCGAACTCGCGCTCGGTGTCGACCGCGACTCGCACATTCTTGAGCTCGACGCCCGCTTCGGCCAACTCTTCGCACGCGACCTGTTGCAGCACCGTGTGAACGCCCTGGCCCATCTCGGTCCACGAATGGCGAATGAGGATTGAGCCGTCGTCGGCGACTTCAACCGAGGCCCGTCCGTATTCGGGCAGACCATTGCCGACACCGACGTTCTTGACCGCGCAGCTGACTCCGGCGTAGCGGGCGCCCTTGTACGCGTCCTTCACTGCATCAAGGCATTTCTTGAGCCCGACACCCTCGCCCAACACCTGTCCGGTGCCGAACGTGGAACCGGTCTCGAGCGCGTTCAGATAACGGATCTCCCATCCGTCGAGGCCCACTTCGGCAGCGAGCCGGTCGAGGGCCCCCTCCATGGCGAAGTTCGCCTGATTCGAACCAAAGCCGCGCATTGCTCCGCACGGCGGATTGTTGGTGAACACAGCGCTTGCTTCGACGTCGACGTGCTCGAGCTCATATGCGCTGCACGAGTGCCCGCAGGCGCGCTGCAGAACCTTGTCGCCGACGCTCGCATACGCGCCCGTGTCTCCGATGATGCGCGCCTTGATCCCGGTCAGCTTGCCGTTGGCTTCACATCCGAGGGTATAGGTCATCCGCAGAGGGTGGCGTTTGGAGTGCATTCGGATCGACTCGTCGCGCGACAGCGTCAGTTTCACCGGCCGGCGGGTGAGCCGGGCGAGCACCGCCGCCTGGCCGTTGACGCCCAGATCCTCCTTTGCACCGAAGGCGCCTCCGTTGGATACGAGCGTCACGCGCACACGGTCCTCCGGTTCACCGAGGATCCGGGCGATCTGCCGGCGGTCGTCCCAGACGCCCTGCCCGCCCGAGAACACACGCATTCCCTCGTCGGTGTCGTAGGCGAGGGCTGATTCCGGCTCGAGAAAGGCGTGTTCGATGAACTGGGTCTGGAAGGTCTCGGTGACGACATGGGCCGAGTTGCCGAGGGCCGCGTCTGCGTCGCCCCTCTTTATCGTCCACTTCTTGTGCAGGTTGCCCTTGTCGTGGACCATCGGAGCGCCGGGGCGCAGCGCCATCTCGGGGTCCGTCACCGGTTCGAGCACCCTGTACTCGATTTCGACGGCCGCCGCGGCGCGCCGAGCAGTGTGACGAGAAGTTGCCGCGACGGCCGCAAGCACATCGCCGACGTAACGGGTCGATTCTCCCTCGGCGACCAGCACCGGCCAGTCGTCGTAGATGCACCCCACGGCGCGTTCGCCGGCAACGTCGGCCGCAAGGGCAATGGCAACTACTCCGACCATGGCCGCGGCCTTGGTCGTGTCGATCCTGAGCACCTCGGCGCGTGGGTGCTCCGAAAAGCACAATGCTCCGTGAAGCATTCCCTCGACCGACATATCGGCTATGAACGGCTTGATACCGAGAGACATCTCGAACGCTTCGTACTTTGGTGTGCGGGTGCCCAACCGTCCTGAGAAGTCCAGGTGCGGCTGTTCGTGACCCGCGGCGATGCGGCCGGCCATCTCGATGGCGTCGATGACTTTCACATAGCCGGTGCAGCGGCAGAGATTGCCGCCGAGGGCGCTTGCGATCTCGGAGCGCGACGGGTCCGGCTTCTTACGCAATAGATCGTGCGCCTTCATCACTATCCCGGGCGAGCAGAACCCGCACTGCGATGCACCGGTTGCTGCGAATGCAAGTGCAAAAGCCTCGCGCTCCTGGTCGCCGAGGCCCTCGAGCGTGACGATCTCTTTTCCTGCAAACTTCGATGCCGCCTGCGAGCACGCCACCCGGGCGCGGCCGTCCACCAGGACGGTGCAGGCGCCACAATATCCCTCGGGCTGGCAGCCGTCCTTTGCAGCGAGCAGGCCGAGGTGCTCGCGCAGCACGTCGAGCAACGTCTCGTCAGGAGCTGCGTCAACCTCGACGGCGTCGCCGTTCACATGGAATTCGATTCGTTGAGCGGATGGTTCGGTCATCGGCCTATCCCCTGACGTTCGATGGCGGCGGGCAGCGCGGCGTAGAACGCGATCGATGCGACCAGATGATCGATGGGGCACTGGTCGAGGACGGTGTGCGCCCATTTTTCCTCGCTCGGCCCGAAGCCGATCGTGGGGATGCCGAGGCGTCCGGCCGACGACACGCCGTTGGTCGAAAAGGTCCATTTACCCGTTGCAGGAGCGGATCCCAACGCCATCGTCCCCGCGTCCAGACCCGCCCGGACGAGCGGATGGTCTTCGTCCAGCACCCAGGTGGGAAAGTAAGCGTCCATCTCGAGCTGATGTCCGGTGTAGGAAGTCACCGTGGCGCTGGGGACCTCGATGCTTGCCCGCGCCGCCGACGGTAATGCGGCTATCTCCGCCTTTGCCGACTCGAGGGTATCGCCGAAGGTGAGCCTGCGGTCGAGATGGATCGTGCATGAGTCGGGGATGGCATTGAGCGACGCGGTGGTGCACTCGATGTTGGTCGCGGCCAGCGAGCCCTTGCCTAGAAAGTCGTCGGACCCCAGCCTGTTGTGGAGATCGTCTATCTCGCTCACCAGCGGAGCTATCGCCGAGATCGCATTGTCGCCCCGCTCCGGCGCGCTCGCATGCGCCGACTTCCCCTTGATGGTCGTGCGCATCTCCATGCGGCCCCGGTGCCCCCGGTACACCGCAAGATCCGTGCATTCGCCGAGCACGACGGCGTCGACGCCCTCCAGGGTTTCGGTCAGCAGGTAGCCCAGGGCCAGTCCGTCGAAGCTCTCCTCCATCACCGTGCCGACGACGTACACGGTCACGTCGGCGCCGTCCAGACCGCGTTCCTGCATCAGGGCTCCGGCGTAGACGTGGGAGGCAATGGCGCCCTTGTTGTCCGACGCGCCTCGTCCGTGCACCACCCCGTCGGCCACCTTGCCGGTGAAGGGATCATGCGCCCACGCCCCCGGATCACCGACGCCGACGGTGTCCATGTGCGCGTCGAGCACAATCTTGACGGGACCGTCACCTATACGTCCGATCACGTTTCCCATTGCATCCGTAGATGTCTTCTCGTAACCAAGAGCATCCATCTCGGCCACGATGCGGCGCGCCACATCACCTTCCTCGCCCGAGAATGAAGGGATCGCCACGAGCTCGCGGAGAAACTGGGTGACGTCGTCGCGATAACGGAGCGCGGCGTCCACAAGCTCGGTCATGGAGACTTCCCCTTCGATGCCGGTCGATCGCGAAGCCGGCTGCGTTCTCTGAGCGGGCGGCTCGCCATAGGGAACGTCTTCCCCGATGGTGCGAATGCGTCGATCATTGCGTCGACGTCGTCGCCCAGCGGGTAGAGGACCGGGCAGGTCGCCCCGTGAGCCATGTACTCATCGACCTTGGCGCGGCACTCCTGGGGCGTGCCCGATGCACTCACCAGTTGCACCACTTCATCGGGTACGAGAGCGGCCGCCTTGGCGATCTCGTCGTGGGTTGCAGGCCAGTCGACGATTGCGTTGATCTCCTCGATCAGGACGGGATCGACACCCGACGCCTTCATGATGTGGGGCTGCTGACCGAGATACTGGGTCAGCAGCAGACGTGCGCGCTCCAGAGCCGCGTCCCGGTCGTCGTCCATCGAGCACACCACGAGCTGGGGGCGGTCGATGTCGTCGATCGTTCTTCCGGCGCGCCGTGCGCCCGCTTCGAGGCGCTCCATGGCGTCGTCGTTGTAGGCGGGCGACACCATGTAATTGAGGAGCACCCCGTCGCCGACGGCGCCGGCAAGCTCGAGCATCTTCGGCCCCGTTGCGCCGACGTAGATGGGGATGTCCCTGGCGGAGGCGTTCCCATGGACAACGTCGATGCGCACCCCGTCGAGGTGGACGAAATCGCCTGAGTAGCTGACCTCTTCGAGCGTGAACAGTGCGCGGCACGCTTCGATCGTCTCGCGCATGCAGGCGAGTGGGCGGCGTCGTTCGATCCCGACCTTCGAGGCAAGGGGATCCCACCAGGCGCCGAGGCCGAGCAGCACCCGGCCCGGCGCGAGGTCGTCGAGGGTCACGAAGGTGGCGGCGAGCAGACCGATGTTGCGCGTCCACGTATTGACCACCCCGGAGCCGACCCTTATGTCGCTTGTCGAGGCGGCGAAGGCGGCCATGGGGACGGTCGCCTCCCGGACCAGGCGGGACTCGGCCTGCCAGACGGCCTCGAACCCGGCCGCTTCGGCGCGCCGGGCGAAGGCCATGCCGTCCCTGATGGAATGCTTGTCCTGCAGGTACAGGGCGACACGGCCGGGTCCGGTCATCTAATGGATTATCCACCACCGCCCGGGTGCCCTTGGTGGGAGAGGACCATGTGGTCCGAAGGTGACGCCAGCCACTCTTTCGGCGCTCCGCCTGCGCCATGGTGGCCCATGAGCCGACGCCGGTGGTGGGTTTCGCTTCTTGTGATGATCATCGCGGTCCTGAACCAGGCCGCACCAGCGGTGGCTGCGCTCGGCTGGCTCGTTCCCCCTGTGGATGGCCCGGTCCTGAGGCCCTTCCTCGCCCCCTCGAGCCCATACGGGCCCGGCCATCGCGGGATCGACTACGACGTGGCGCACGGCGCCGGGGTACGGGCGGCGGGGGCGGGGACGGTGAGCTGGGCCGGTTCCGTGGCCGGTGATCTCTCGGTGACGATCGATCACGGTGGCGGGCTCAGATCGACCTACTCGATTCTGAGCCAGATCCAGGTCATCCAGGGCACCGGGGTCGAACAGGGCCAATGGATCGGTCGGGCCGGGACGGATCATCGCTCCGGAGCCGGTGGGCTCCACTTCGGAGTCAAGCTCGATGGGGTCTACGTGGACCCGATGGAGTACCTCGGACCGGTCGATCTCAGCGCCTCGGTGCACCTGGCGCCTGTTCTCGACGACCCCGGGTCGATGCAGCCGACAGCGGCCGAATGTGTCGAGCCTCGTCCCATCGCCGCGAAACCGCCCCCGCCCAACGACAACGTGGCGGTCCTGGTGGCGGGACTGAGCAGCGCCACAAGGGGTGGCGGCAACTCCGACCTCTTCAACCTCGGCCGGGGCCTGCTCGGCTACAGGCCCGAAGACACCTATCGATTCTCCTATGCCGGCCACGGGGGCCGGGGGCGTCACCGCCCCTACCGGGCTACGGACACCTACGGGGACATCCTTTTAGCGGCGAGACGGCTGCGCGATCTTCTGGCGGCCATCGCACGGCGCCGTCCCGGCGCCGACGTCGATCTCATCGCGCATTCTCAGGGAGGTGTCGTGGCGCGCCTGTTCCTCCAGAGGCTCGCTCACCCATGGGTCTCGGATCTCCCGCGGGTCGAGCACCTGGTGACCCTGGCCACGCCCCACACCGGCGCCCCGATCGCGGGCTCACTCCGGGACGTCCGGGACAAGACGTTATCGGGTGCGCCGGTGCTGTGGGGCGCCCGGCGTCTCGTGGGCGGGCTCCCGGACCCGGGTGGCCGGTCGGTCGAACAACTCGTACCCGGATCGAGCCTCATGCGGGGCCTGGCGCGTGAGGACATCGTCTACGGGACGCGGGCTCTGGCGCTGACCATGCCCAACGACCTGGTGGTCCCTTCAGACCGCGCGATTATGCCCGAGGAACAAAGTCACGTTCTGGGCCCGGAGGGCTGGAACGGTCACGGGGCTATCGTCCGGTCGCCTGCGGCCCGCGGCCTGGCCCACGCGTTTCTGCGGGGCGCCCCACGCGTCTGCGGGTCCCCGTGGGACAATTGGGGCCGGGCCATCGGCCGGGCGATCGGGTTCGCAGAGGCTCGCCTGGGCTGGCTCTCCGGCACCCTCGAGGGCCGAGTCACGGGCCCGGCCGGCCGGCTCGCAGGGACACTCCGCCGGGTTGTCCCGTAACGAAGAAAAGAGCCCTCTCCGCCGGGGGGATGGGCGGATAACGGAGAGGGCTCCGGTACTTCAGTACCTTTTGTCGCTCAAGGACATTGTGAAGCCTTTCACAAGGACTTGCAAACGCCGGAGGGTCAGAGAAGAAGGCCTCGCGTTGTGACTCAGCCACAAGGCAGTTGTGAGGCCCGCTCTGCGTCCTAGGATCAACGCCATGCCCGACAACCGACTGCCCTTCGAGGTCCCCGGGCTCGAGGAGGATTTCGGTCGCATCGAAGTCCGGCGGAGTGCCAGAAGGAAGAAGACGATTTCTGCCGAGATCATCTCCGACGCCCTGGTGGTCTCGATCCCCGCACGCCTCTCGCAGGCGGACGAACAGCACTGGGTGACCGAGATGGCCGGCCGACTGAGCTCGAGAATGCGCCGCGACCGGCTCAACGACGAAGGGGCGCTTTACCGCCGGGCGGCCCGGCTAGGGGACAGGTACCTCGGCGGAGTGCGTCCACGGGACATCTCATGGGTCGGTCGACAACGTTCCCGCTGGGGCTCCTGCTCCCCGCAGGACGGCTCTATCGTGATCTCCACGGCGATCGCCGATTACCCGCCCTGGGTGCGCGATTACGTCATCCTCCACGAGCTTGCTCACCTGCTCGTGCCCGAGCATTCGGAGCGGTTCTGGACCTTGGTCGGCGCCTACCCGATGACCGAACGCGCTCGTGGTTATCTGATCGCAAAAGGGGAGGAGTAGCTCAGCCGAGCGTTCTCCAGAAGACGATCTTCTCCACCCTGTGCTGCTCGAGAATGCCTACGGCCAGCGCGGCGCGCACGCCGTAGCCGGCGGCGAGGGTGATGGGAGAGGCGCCTTCGAGCTCTCCTGCCCGCCGGTACAACCGTTCGATCGGGATAGACGTGGCGTCTTGCAGGGGCGCCACTCCGGGATCTCCGACGTCGAGCACCTGCCCGGAGGGCGTGTCACGTCCGCCGATGACGTCGGTGGATCCGAGCGCTCCTCGTGACTCCGGCCAGGCTTCCAGAGCATCATCGATTGCCCCCATCACCGTGAACCCCTTACCCCTGAGAGCGGCGGCGGCATTTCCAAGGTCGACTTGCCCCGGGTCGAGGAGGATCAATCCGAGGTCGAGTGGCAGGCAGTCGCGGGCGCGCCCTGCGAGTCCCGGCCCGAACTCGTAGACCAACGCGAGCGATCCGGGGATGTGGGATTCGAGGTAGCTCTCGACGGGCCGAAGGTCGACCAGTGCCGCTCCGCCCTCATCCAGGTGATCCATGCCCTCGCCGAAGGTCAGCTTCCGCACGGTGGTGGTTACGGGCACCGAGGGCCTCCGGGCTCGGGCGGGCGGTTTGTCATCCGCGTAGCTATATCACTACATACTGACCACATGGTTGGGGCGCTCTTCTTGCTGCTGCTGGCGGTGCCGGTCGTCGAGCTCTGGATCATCCTCCAGGTGGCCGGCGAGCTTGGGCTCGGTGTCACGCTCGTCCTGCTGGTGCTGATCTCGGTTGCAGGGGCGTGGCTGCTCAAACAGCAGGGGCTCCAGACCTGGGGCCGGCTCCGGGCCACGTTGTCCCGGGGGCAGATGCCCACGGCCGAGGTGACCGACGGGGCCCTCATCCTCCTGGGCGGCGCCTTGTTGATGACCCCCGGGTTCCTGACCGATGCCTTCGGGATCCTTCTCCTGTTGCCGCCCGCACGGGTGGTCGTCAAGGGTGTCAGCCGGAGACTCCTCGGCTGGTGGGCGGCCCGGCGGCTCGGGCGAAGCCGCCGGAGCGGTGGTCCGGGGGCATCGCGCTCTAGGGACCGGCCTCCTCCGGTGATCGATGTGACGGAGGTCCATCGGTCCTCCCAGACCCGGCGGGCCGAGGACGATTCTCGGGGTAGGGGATGACCGGGCCCACCCGGCCCTGCTCCGGGTAGGAGGCGCGCCCGAAGCTGTCCGCCGAACGCTGGTGGCGGTTCATCCGGGTACGGACCTCTTCCGGATATTCTCCGGTGTGGACGGGGAGCTCGAGAGCGCCCGCCGCCTCGGCCGCCTCGTCCAGGGAAGGGTAGACCCAACGCTCCCATTCCCCTGTGCTGTCGACCAGGACGAGCTGCGCCCCGTTGAGGCCGATGCGGATCGCGACCGCGTCGACCTCCTCTCTCCCCTCGACCCAACTTCGCAGTTCTTCGTTCACGTCCACACTATTGTCTGCGATGTCGTGCATCCTTGGTGGCTGCCGGCAGTGGTCGCCGGTGGCCGCCATCCAGAGCCGGCTCCCGAACGACCTCGCATGCAGGCGCCAGGCCGAGAGGCAGAATGTGAGTACGACAACTTGAATCGAACCGAGAGGAGCGTGCCGTCACAGCAAGAGGGCGCGCTTGGGACGGCTGAACCCGGGAAGCCTTCCCGGCCGCGCGCAGGCGCCGGTGCTCTGATCCTCCACCGGGCGTGGGGGCTGGTCCGGTTCGTGGCGGCCCTGTTTCTGTTCGTCGGAGCCCTCCAGTTGATGAAGACGGGAGCGGCAAGCCTCGACATCTTGAACAACGAAGGGCTTTTGGTGCGCAACGCCGGTTCGACGCTGGGGCTGGGGTGGGTCGGAGCGCTGTTCGTTCTGTCCGGCTCTCCCATGGCCGCCACCGCGCTCACTCTGGTCGAGGCCGGTTCCATCACCGAGATCCAGGGCTTCACCATGCTTACCGGCTCACGGCTGGGAGCGGCGTTCGTCGTCTTGGTAGTTGCCGTGATCTACGCGCTGAGGGGAGGGGCCGGCGAGCGTAAGGCGCCGGTGGCAACCGCGGTGATCGCGCTTTCGACCACCGCATTGGTCTACGTTCCCGGCGCGCTCATCGGTCTTGCATTGCTGAACTTTGGACCGTTCCATTCCCTCGAGCTACATTTCCCCGGGCAGTTCTCAGATGTCATCGACCTCGTGTACGGGGGCCTTCTCGCACGAGTGGAGAACCTGCCGGCTGCGGTGATCTTTCTGGGAGGCCTCGGGGTGCTCCTGGTGTCCTTCAAGTTGACCGACACCGTCTTGCCGAAGATCGACAAAGAGGTCGAGGAGCGTTCGAAGCGGAAATGGTTGTCGCGCAAGTGGCCGATGTTCGGTTTGGGATCGCTGGTTGCGCTTGTCACGATGTCGGTGTCTGTTGCCCTTACCGTCCTGGTTCCCCTGGTAACCAAGCGTTATGCGCGGCGCGAGGACATTCTCCCCTACGTCATGGGGGCGAATATCACGACGCTGGGAGACACGATGCTGGCTGCCTTTGCGCTGAACTCACCTGCAGCGGTGCGTATCGTGCTCGCAGAGGTGATGGCCGCGACCTTGTTGAGCGTCATACTGCTCGGGTTCTTCTACACACCGGTCCACAGATTGGTGTGGCGTTTTCAAAGGCAGGTCATCGAGAGCAAGACGCGCCTCGCCGCGTTCACCGCAGCGTTGTTCCTGGTCCCCATCACGGTCATTGCCGTTTCCGGTTTGCTCGGCTAGGCCTCGCCCGAAAGTCGGCGGTTCCTTGGGCAAAGGAGCACTCTAGATAACCAGCCCGCCGTCGACGCACAGAGTCTGGCCGGTAACGTAGTCCGAATCGGCAGAAGCCAGATAGACGAAGGCGGGAGCGATCTCGTCGGGGCGCCCATAGCGACCCAGCGGAAAACGGTCCAACCTCTTGGCCGCCGCCTCTGGATCGGACATGAGGGGCTCGGTCATCCCGGTGAGCGCCGCCGGAGCCACCGCGTTGACGTTGATCGACAACGGCCCCAGCTCTTTCGCCCACGATTTCGTCAATCCGACAATCCCCATCTTGGCCGCGGCGTAGTTCGACTGCCCGACCGCTCCGATGAGACCCGAGGCCGACGTTACGTTGATGATCTTTCGGTTGGGCGCGCCGGCGCCCTCCGCCTTGGCGAGCGGCCGCCAATGTCTTACGGCCGCGCGACCGCAGGCCCACGTCCCCTTCAAATGGACTCGGATGACCTCGTCGAACTCCTCTTCGCTCATGTTGTGCAGCATCCGATCGCGCAGCACCCCCGCGTTGTTCACGAGGACATCGACGCGGCCGAAGATCTCGAGCGCCGCCGAGAGGAGACCGTCGGCGGCGGCCACGGTCCCCATCGCGTGATCGTCGGCTGCGGCGTCCGAGCCCAGGTCTTGAACCACGGCCTCGGCCGCGGCTCGGTCTACATCGTTCACGACGACGCCGGCCCCCTGGTGCGCGAAGGCTTCGGCGACGGCCCGGCCGATGCCGCGACCCGCGCCGGTGATGATGCAGACCTTTCCCTGCAGGCTCTCCTTGCCCCCTGGCGGCATTGGATGATCCTATGCGGCTCGATGTGAGGTGCGTCGCGTAAGATTGACGTCATGGACGACGCAAAGAAGGTTCCGTTGACCGAGGCGGCATACGATCGCCTCAAGGACGAGCTCGCTCACCTCGAAGGTGAGGGACGCACGAACATCAGCCACGCGATCGGGGTGGCGCGGTCCCACGGCGACCTCAGTGAGAACGCCGAGTACCACGCGGCGCGCGAGCAGCAGGGTTTGCAGGAAGCACGAATCAGACAGCTTCGGCAGATGATCGAGAACGCCGAGCTGATCGTGGCGACCGATGACGGCGTGATCGGGCCCGGCAAGCTCGTCACCATCTCCTACGAGGGCGAAGAGCCGGAAACCTATCTTCTCGGACTGCGGGAAGAGCGAGGCGGGGGCCACGACGTACTCACACCCGAATCTCCGGTAGGACGAAGCCTGATCGGGCACCGCACCGGGGAAACGGTCATGGCCGAAACTCCCGGTGGCGTTCTGCAGGTCGAGGTTCTCGAGGTGCGCGCCTCCTAGTCTTGCGGTCCGCCTTAAGCTGCAGATGGGGTGTGGGCGCTTGATCCGCGGCCGAGCGGGGCTTGGCTGTCCGAATCGCGAGGAGAAGAGATGGAACCAGGGGAAGTCATCTGGGAAGGAAAAGTCGGCGCCACCCCACTGCGGGTAGGAGTGCCTTTTGCCGGCCGCATCATTGCGGAGTGGGATTCACCCACGGGCCGGCGCGACAAGGTGAGCGAATCGGTCGAGCAGTTCGAAAGAACCGTCCTGTTCCAACTGCTGCTCAGCTCGGGTGTCACCGACGAGAAGCTGCAGCAGGAGATCGTGGCCGCCATACAGAAGGCCCAACAGCAGAGACCCAGGCGTATGCCGGAGCCCGAGGCACGGCCCCGGCGCAGGAACCCCAAGGTTCGCCAGCACCGCCGCTCGCGCAGGCCGCCCCGACGAATCTGAGAGTGCCTGGGTCTACCTCCCGGGCCGCGGTTCGGGTGGTGTCGCCAAGGGATGCTCGTGGGTCTTGCCCGGATCGTCATCGTTGCGCCGGGGGTGGTCGAGCATGAGATGTTGCTGGAGCTCCGAGCGGGAGGTAAATCGAAGCACGCATTCCGGACATTGGAGAATGTCGTCCATACCCGCCTCCTTGGGCTCGTAGGCAATGTTGAAGCGCACGGTTCTCTGTCTGGCGCTCGCCGTTGTGAGTCTAGGCGCGATCGTGGGCGTCGAGATCCTGATAGCCGCGCGCCGGGAATATCTGCCCACCGGGCCCGCTCTCGAGATAGGCGGACGCTGGGGCCCGGCCTCCGGCAGACCGTTGAGGCTGGTGGTGCTGGGGGATTCGACGGCGGCCGGCGTGGGAGCGGGCAGGCCCGAGCTGTCCTATCCCGCCCGACTGGCGGCGCAACTGGGCGACGACGGCTACAGAGTGGATCTCAGCGCTCTGGGAATGTCCGGGGCCCGCACGGCCGATGTCCTGGCCGTGCAGGTGCCCCTCGCCGAGGCGTCGGATCCGGATCTTGTGTTCGTCGGGATCGGCGCCAACGACGCGATCCACGTCACCCCGATCGAATCGGTCCGAAGGGACATGGACGAGGTGCTGCGGCGGCTGAGGGCGACCGGAGCGGCCGTCGTCGTGGCCGGAGCGCCGGACATGCACATCGAAGCGTTCCTCGAGCCGCTCCGTTCGCTGTCGGCCTGGAGGGGGCGGATGGTCGAGGACGCCATCACCTCCGCGGCTCGCTCCCAGGGTGTGCCGGTGGTGCCGCTCCGCGCCGTGGCCGGGCCCCGCTTCGCCGCCAATCCCCGCCTCTACAACAGCCCGGACCAGCTTCACCCCAGCGCGGCCGGCTACGGCGTGTGGGTCGACGCCATCCTTCCCGTCATCCGCAAGGTTCTGCCCACCGCCGAGGCCGGGTGACGGGCATGGGTGGGCCCAGGCCCCTGTGCGCCCGTAGACGATTGGCCTGAACCGATGGAGAGCCTCGGCGCACTGATAGAAGCGGGTGATCTGAACGGCCTCCTGAGGGCCGTCGATGGACTCTGTGCAGCAGGAGGTTGGGACGATCTCGTCGATCTCGCGGACCGTTGCGAAGAGGCAATCGAGCGGGGAAAGCAGCTGTGGCCCATAGCAGGGCACATCGATTACCGGCTCGCCCTCGAGGCGCCGGGGGAGTACGCGGCGGACGTCCTCGACTCGGTCACGCCGCGCTTTTCGATTGGTCCGCTGACCGAGGTTGCCGCGTTCGGCCACACCTGGGAGGAGCTTGCGGGACATCTCGTCTTCCCGCACGTGGCGGCCTACGTCGCCCAGGAGAGGGTCCTGCGCGGCGAGGATCTGACCGGCGATTCCCGGGCCCACCCCGAGGTGCTCGGTCTGCCGCTCAGGATCGAACGCTGGGAGCCGGTGTATCCGCTTGCCTCCTACCGGTCGACTTTCGTCGAGGTCGCCGAGCCGTGGGAGCCGCATGCAGGGCTCGCCGACATCGAGCCGGTGGAGGCGGAGGAGGCCGACGACCCCGAGCTGATCTCCACCTTGCTGGATCTCGTCGCCCCCTGGCTGAGCGAATCCAACGGCGCGGCGCGCGCCGTCGCAGTCGAGGGTGACGCCGTGGGTGCGGCCTCGGCGCTCAGCCTGGGCCCCTTGCGCATGGGCGCGCTGGAGCCAGCGGAGGCCCTCCAGCGGATGGCGTGGGCCGCCGCAAGCGGAGGTGCGCACGGGCGGCGCCGGGGCGCCGCACTGGGGCGCTCGCTCGCCTGGTACACGGCGGGGATCACCGCTACAACCGGCTGGCCCGCGGCGGCCGAGGTGGTCGAGAGTGCCCTGGGGCCCCTGCGCTGGCACCGCTTCGATGAGGGAGCCCCCGACGAGGGGTGGTCGTTGCGGCTCGCCGTGGAGCACCCCGCCGAGGGATGGGCGGCTGCGATCGCCGCAACCGACCTGACGCACGAGATCCTGGGCGCCGGCGACGGGGACCGTGATGATCCGTAAGGTACGCGACCAATTGGTGTAGTCGGCCCGTGGCGCGAGGATCTACCGGGACTCTGGAGGCGCCGGCCCGGCTTGGGGCTCCTTTGCACATTCGGGCCCGTTGACCGGGCCTGTGGGTGCAATGAAACTCAACCGAGACTGTGGAGGCAATGAGGAGACCGGGCGGCATCCTGGTGGCGGTGGGGCTGGGCGTGGCCCTGGTCGTGGGGGTTGCAATCCTTGCTCCACTCTCCTCTCTGCGGGGCAACTCCCCGGAGGCGCGGGGAAGCAGCCCCCCGGATGCCGGCGCGCTTCTGTCTCCGGCCACCGGGGGCCGTGCGGCCGGCCAGATCGCGGCGCTCCAGAGCCGGCTGAAGGAGGGTGAGGGCGAGGACTGGAGGCTGTACGCGTCCCTGGGGCTCGCCTACCTTCAGGAGGCCAGGGCCGGCGCCGACCCGAGCTTCTACGTCAAGGCCGCCGGTGTGCTCCGGCGTTCGCTCGCCCTCAACCGGTCCGACAACTACGAGGCGATGCTGGGTATGGGGGCGCTTGCCTCTGCCCGCCATGACTTCCGGGGCGCCCTCGCGTGGGGGCGGCGGGCGAAGCAGGTCAACCCCCACAACCCCTACGCGCGGGGTCTGATCGGAGACGCTCTGTTCGAGCTGGGGCGCTATTCGGACGGGATGGCCGCGTACCAGGACATGGTCGACCTGCGCCCCGACCTCGCCTCCTATGCCCGCATCGCCTACGCCCGGGAGCTGACCGGAGACGTGCGCGGCGCCGTCGAGGCCATGCGGCTGGCGACGGGTGTCGCCTCGGGCAGCCCGGAAGATGGGGCGTGGGCGTACTACCAGCTCGGTGAGCTGCTGTTCGGGAGCGGCCGGGTAGACGACGCCGAGCAGGCCTACCGTCACGGGGCTGCGCTTGCCCCCGATTACCCGCTGCCCCCGGTCGGGCTGGCGAAGATCGACGCCGCACGGGGGCATCCACGGGCGGCCGCACGGCAGGTTGCCGACGTCGTGACGGGATACCCCGCGCCGGAGTTCGCGATCCTGGCGGGCGACCTCTTTGCCCTGGCGGGCGAGCGCCGGAAGGCGCGGGCCCAATACGACCTCGTCCGGGCCACCCAACGCCTCCTGCGGGCGAACGGGGTCGACACCGACCTCGAAGTGGCCCTGTTCAACGCGGACCATGGTCTCGCGTCCGAGCGGGTGGTGATGGACGCGCGCTCCGGCTACGCCAAGAGGCCCAGCGTGCAGGCGTCCGATGCACTGGCGTGGACCCTCTACATGGCCGGCCGCTACCGGGAGGCCCGCCGTTACTCGCACGAGGCGCTGCGTCTTGGTACACGGAACGGTTTGTTCCACTACCACGCAGGGATGATCGCTCTGCGTCTCGGCGACCGGGCCGGAGCTCGCGCCCACCTCCGGAAGGCGTTGACCATGAATCCGCACTTCTCCTGGATCTACGCGCCCCAGGCCCGCCGGACGCTGCAGAGACTGCGCGCCCGCCCGTGAAGATGTTCGCCGGGGTTGCGGCCGGCGTTCTGCTCTCTCTGACGGTTGCGACGCCCGCGGCCCAGGCGCATCCCCTCGGAAACTTCACCATCAACCGCTCGAGCGCCCTCGTCATCTCGATGGATCGGGTGACCGTCCTCTATACCGTCGACATGGCCGAGATCCCCACCTTCCAGGAGAAGCCCCGTATCGACGCCGATGGCGACGGCGGCCTGGCCGGTGAGGAGCTGGACGGCTATGCACAGGGGCTGGGCCGCAGCTTGATCCAGGAGGTGACGCTCACTGCGGACGGCGAGATGGTGCCGCTGACCCTCGGTGACTGCCGGGCGAGCCTTCGTCCCGGCCAGGGCGGGCTATCCACCCTCAGGATCGAAGTCACTTTCAGCGGGGAACTGCCTTCGGAGCGCACCGCGCTTGCCTACGAGGACCGCAACTTCACCGATCCCGAGCGGCTCGGCTGGAAGGAGGTCACCGCCCGGGCGGTGGACGGCCAGGGCATCGAATCCTCGTCGGTGCCGTCCACCAGCCCGAGCGACCGGTTGCGCCGCTACCCTCAGGACCTACTGTCGAGCCCGTTCGACGTCACCACCGCTCATTTGATCGTTGCCCCCGCGGCGGCCGGCGGCCGGGGATCGAGCTCGGCAAGCGAGGGGGGTGGCCGCCCGGACGCCCTCGGGGGCTCTTTCGCCGCGTTGATCGAGCGGCCCCTGTCACCCCCTTTCTTCTTTGTTGCGGTGCTCCTGGCGCTCTCGTTCGGCGCGCTGCACGCCCTTGGGCCCGGGCACGGAAAGACCGTCATGGCCGCCTATCTCGTCGGCGCGCAGGGCCGGGTGCAGGACGCCCTGCTGGTGGGGGTGGCGGTGTCGTTCATGCACACGGCCTCGGTCGTCGCCCTCGGGTTGGCAACCCTGGCGGCGTCCAACCTGTTTGCCCCGGAGGCGGTGTACCCGTGGCTGTCACTGGCCACCGGCGTCGTCGTGCTCAGCCTGGGGGGGTGGCTACTGGCGAGCCGTACCGCCCCGCTACTGAATGCCGGGCTGGAGTGGGGTCACTCTCACGAGCACGGGCACCCTCACACCCATTCCCACGAGCACCCTGGCGCCTATTCGTACGAGCACCGGGCACCTCACTCGACCGGGCCCGGCCACGGTGACTCGACCGCACACGGTCACGCCCACCCGCCCGGGCC
>Ga0136621_1000199_pt1 | contig 22597 bp, 21 predicted proteins | sample AntDryUQ445A2306_FD_104673 | JGI IMG/M metagenome (GOLD analysis project Ga0136621, IMG submission 104673) | Polar desert sand microbial communities from Dry Valleys, Antarctica - metaG UQ445A (23.06) | ecosystem: Environmental > Terrestrial > Soil > Desert | place: Antarctica: Dry Valley...
CCGTGCTCGTCCTCCATTACGACCACGACCTGACGCAGAGTGAGATCGCCGATCGCCTAGAGATCCCGCTCGGCACCGTGAAGTCGAGGACATACCACGGTCTGAGGGGACTTCGCCGTGCGCTCGAGAGGAAGACCGCCGATGTCTGAGCCGGGAGCTCACACCGATCTCGGAGCCTACGTGCTCGGCATGCTCGAGCCGCGAGAGCGCGAGAGCTTCGATCGTCATCTGGCCGGTTGCGCCCAGTGCCAGGCGGAGCTTGGCGAGCTGCAGGCGGCCGCTCGACTTCTGCGGAGCGCCCCCAAGGCCGTCGATCCTCCGGCGGACCTGCGCGCACGGACGCTCGCAGCCGTGCAGTCGGCAGCGGTCGGACCCGAGCCGGCGGCCGCGTCACCACGGACCATCCGGCGGCGCCGTTGGCCGAGCCTGGCCCTCGGCGGAGCCGTGGCCGTCGCTGCGGCTACTGCAGCGCTCTTCCTCGGAATCCGGCTCGGAGGGGACGTCGGTCCGAGCGGGGAGCTCGAGCTGCAGGCGACCCTCGCGTCTGCGGCGGGCGACGCGACGGCGTTCGCCGAGGTCGTCAAGCTCGGAATCGGGCGCGAGATCGACTTCCGGAGCGATGATCTGCCGATCCTGCCGAAGGGCGAGTTCTACGAGCTCTGGTTCGCCGCGCTCGAGGACAGACCGTCTGAGCCGAACCGCATCTCCGCGGGCACCTTCCACCCGGACGAGAACGGCCGGTCGCGCGTCACCCTGACGGCCGCGGTCGACCCGGCGCTCTATCCGACCCTGGTCGTCTCCGCCGAGCCGGGCGACGGAGATCCCGCACCGAGCGGCGAGGACGTCCTCCGGTCGGCTCCGGCTGAATGACGCGACGAGTCGAGCCGCTACGCTCGCGCCGTGACCCGCGAGCGCCGGCTCCTCATCCTCGGCGAGGGGTTCTCGCATGACGCGCACTACGGGAAGACGATGCGCGGGATCATCCGCTACGGCCCCGATCCGGTGGTCGCGATCCTCGACTCGGCTCGTGCCGGAGAGATGCACGACTCGATCCCCGTCGTGGGCAGTGTGAGCGACGCGCTCCGCTTCGAGCCAACCGTCGCCGTCGTGGGGGTGGCGACGCAAGGTGGACGCTTCCCTCCGGCCTGGCGCGAGCTCCTGAAGAGCTGCATCGCCGCGGGTCTCGATGTGGAGAGCGGCCTCCACGAGTTCGTCTCCGAGGATCCCGAGCTGACCGAGCTTGCCCGGAGCCACGGCGTCGAGCTGCGCGACCTTCGCCGCCCGCCGGCCGGTCTGAGCGTGCCGACGGGCGCAAACCTCGAGGTCGACGCGAGGATCGTCCTCACGGTCGGCTCCGACTGCGCGATCGGCAAGAAGACGGTCGCCGTGGAGCTCGATCTGGAGGCTCGGCGCCGCGGCCTCGAGTCGGTCTTCGTTCCGACGGGACAGACGGGAATCGCGATCGCAGGCTGGGGAATCGCCGTCGACGCGGTCGTGGCCGACTTCCTCGCCGGAGCGGCCGAGCAGCTCGTCGTGGAGGGTGCCGAGCGCGGCGGGAAGCTGCTGTTCGTCGAGGGCCAGGGCTCGCTCGTTCATCCTTTGTATTCGGGAGTGACTCTCGGGCTTGTCCACGGATCGGTGCCGCACGTCTTCGTTCTCTGCCACCGCGCCGGTGCGACCGAGATCGAGGGCTCGCCTGGGCACCCCATACCGCCTCTTCGGGAGCTCGTCGAGCTGCACGAGCGCATCTCCTTGCCCCGACGCAAGGCGACCGTCGCCTGCCTCGCGCTCAACACCGCGGACCTCGAGTCCGACGACGACGCGCACGCGGCAATCGAGTCTGCCGCGGCCGAGACGGGGCTCCCTGCGGACGATCCCGTCCGCTTCGGAAGCGGATACTTGCTTGACGCGGTTCTGGCTCGTCTCTAGGCTCCGACGGCCCGGGGGCGAGGGGAGCCACCGGACGGAGAATCCACATGCGACTATCTGCTGCGGCCACGGCGTTCTTCGTCGCGCTCCTCGTTGGGGCGGCGGCTGCGCCTGCCGCGGACATCGGCGCTAACGACGACTCGGCGAAGCACACCGCCGACTACGGCCTCGCGACGTACAGCGAGATGGCCGCGGTCGGGCTGCGTCGAACCGTGATCGGCGTTCGCTTCAGGCCGAGCCAGGCGCTGGTGATCCAGGACAAGGAGCTTCTCGACCGCATTGTCCCAAATGCGCTCGCCGCCGGCCTCCGCGTCGTTCTCGCCGTCTACCCCTACCCGCCGAGAGAGATCGAGGCGAGGCTCGCGTCGCCGGCCTTGTTCGCCGGCTATGTCTCCGCGGTCGCGCAGGCGTATCCGCAGGTGACGCAGTTCGTGATCGGCAACGAGCCGAATCAGCCGGCGTTCTGGCGGCCGCAGTTCACGCGCTCGGGCACGAACGCATCCGCACCGGGGTTCGGGCCGTACCTTGCGGCGGCGTACGACGCGCTGAAGGCGATCGACTCGACGCTCGAGGTGATCGGAGTCGGACTATCGCCGCGTGGCAACGACAAGCCGAAGGCGAAGAACAACGTCTCGACGTCTCCCGTCCGCTTCTTGCGCGCGCTCGGCACCTGGTATCGAAGGAGCGGCCGTACCCGGCCGCTGATGGACTCGTTCAGCTTCCACCCGTATCCGAACCGCGCCACCGATCCCCTCGATCGAGGCTACCCGTGGCCGAACGCGGGCTTCTCCAATCTCGGCCGAGTGAAGCAGGCGCTCTGGGACGCCTTCGACGGGACGTCTCAACCGACCACCCTGAACGGGTTGACGATCCATCTCGACGAGGTGGGCTGGCAGGTCGACACGTCGCTGCGCGTCGGTTACCAAGGTGCGGAGAACGTCCCGGTGACGGATGAGATCACGCAGGCCGCGATCTACGGCGACCTCATTCGTCGGGCCAACTGCGATCCGGACGTCGCCTCCGTGAGCTTCTTCGGCTTCCGGGACGACGGCCTTCGCACCGGGTTCCAGGCTGCGCTCCTGCGAGCGGACGGGACGCCGCGACCAGCCGTCGCCGCCGTTCAGGCCGCGATCGCCGAGGCCGATTCGGGCTGCTCCGAAGGCGAGGTCCCGTGGACTCCCGCGCAGGAGGTCATCGACGCGAACGTCGAAGTCGGAATCGAGGGAGAAGCGACCGTCACGGCACGGATCGCCGCCGGCGAGGACGTGCGCGCGGCCCTCTGCGTGGACTCCCTCGAAGTGCGAGGTATCGGCGGCGCGGCCTGGCGATCGCTTCGTATATCTGGCGCCGGCTGCCAGAAGTTCGCGGTCAGGGGACTGCGCCCGCTGAACGTTGCCCTCGCGGTCCCGAGCGGCGAGGACGTCCGCGGGGACATCATGGCGGAGTTGACTGCGCAATCGAACCGAGCCCGCACTACCGTCGTGGTCCACCAGCTTCCAACACTTCGCTGATCGGCCACGGAGATAGCGCTCCCCGAAAGGTGGCCCGTGATAGGAGCGCTGGACAAGATTGCCGCCATCGTCGTCAATGTCATCCGCAAGTTCGGCCATTCCCGTAGTCGCTCTGCGCGTCGAGGGCTCAACACGCGAGGCCGCCCTTTCCCTCAGCGGTCGGCTTATACAGAGACGGGGCAATTCCCCGACTTGACAGCGAACATGTGTTCGCTCATACTGCGAACACATGTTCGCTCGCGTCGTCATCGTGCTCTTCGTCGCCGTCGTTCTCTGGGCCGTTCTGGCACGAGATACGGGAGCTGGCGCACACCCGCGCTACTACCGCGTGGAACCCGGCGACACGCTGTGGTCGATTGCCGCCGCGAGCTATGCGGGCGACCCGCGTGAAGGCGTCTGGAAGCTCCAGCGCAGGAACCGGCTCCAAGGCGCGACGATCGTGCCGGGTCAGCGCCTCGCGCTCCCGTAGACCGGGCTTCCACGCCGCGGCGTTGATATGAAACGGGCTGCATGGCGAGCGAGCGCATCCTCGAGCTGCTCCGGAGACCCGTCGACGTCGACGAGTACGCGGAGATCCGCGAGCTCTGGAAGACCCATTCCATCGCGGAGGACAACCGCGATCTCCCCGGCCTCATCTCGACGCTCACCGAGGATTGCGTGTACGAGGTGGTGGGAACCGGCGCGCGCTGGGAGGGTCACGAGGGCGCGACGCGCTTCTACACCGAGCTTCTGACCGCGTTCCCCGACATCCACTTCGACCTCGAGTACATCGTGATCGGGCCCCAGGGTGTCTGCGAGGAGGCCCGTGTGACGGCGACGCACCAGGCCCGCTGGCTCGAGCACGAGCCGACCGGACGGCACCTCGAGTGGCGGAACGCGATCTTCTTTCCCTGGGACAGCGCGGCGAAGAGGTTCAAGGGCGAGATGGTCTACACCGACCTCTCCTTCGACCGCCTCGCGGAATAACGATCGTTCCGTAGCATGAGGGTGAGGCAAGCTCCCCCCTACGCGTCACCGCTCCTTCGGCCGCTCCGCGCGGAGTGACGACCGATCCGCATCATCTCAACAGAGGTGTAGGGGCCGGGCATGCCCGGCCTTCGCTCAGACCGCGGCGAGCGAGGCCGTGGACGTCTCGAGCGGCAGGATGTCGGACGGGCGTCGCTTGGCGACCTGCCAGAACGCGTCCACGACCACCGGGTTGAACTGCTTTCCGCGACCTGAGCGGATCTGCATCATCGCCTCGTTCAGCGAGAGCCCGCGGGCGTACGGGCGATCGGTCGTCATCGCGTCCCACGCGTCCGCGAGCCCGACGATCGACGCCTCGAGCGGGATCTCTTCGCCGCGCAGGCCGTCCGGATAGCCGAGTCCGTCCCACCGCTCGTGGTGGGACCTGATCGCGGGAACGGCTTCCTCGAACGATGAGACCTTGGACATGATGTCGGCGCCGCGCCTCACGTGCTCGCGCATGATCGAGGCCTCGCTCGGTTCGAGCGGCCCCGCCTTCGTGAGGATCGAGTCGGGGATTCCGATCTTGCCCACGTCGTGGAAGAGTGCGGCCGTGCCGAGCAACCCGAGCTGGTGAGCAGAGAGCGAGAGCTCGCGGCCGATGGCGAGCGCGACCCTGCGCACGCGCTGCGAGTGTCCGGCGGTGTACGGGTCGCGGGCCTCGACGGCTGCGTTCAGGGTCTCGATTGTCTCGAGCAGACTCTCCTCGACCCTGCGCGCCGATGCGGAGAGCTCGCGGGAGTTTCCCTGGAGGCTCTCGTTCTGCCTCGAGAGCCTCCAGGCGGCGCCCGAACGAGCACGGCGAGGGCCAGCCACAAGATGAGGAACACTCCGCCGACAACGACCCACACCGTCCACGTCGCGCTCGCAACGCTCGCGTCGAGGGGGTCCGGGCGAAGGTGAACCTGGGCAACTCCGACCGGCTTGCCGCTGGACGTCCGAAGCGGTGACCAGACGACCACGGCGCGCTCGCTGCTCCTGGACTTGTGGACCTTCGTCGAGACCTCGCCGACCTCCGCCATCGTCCGGCCGCTCCGAGTCGTCGAGAGGATCTTTCTCCGTGTTTCCTCGGCGCGCTGGCCCGGCGGGGTCGAGACGACGAGATTGCCCCGGCGTGACCAGACGACGATCCCGGTCACCTCGTCGGACCTCGCAACTGCGCGGGTCAGTCGCTTACGCGCACGTGGGCTCGCGACAACGCGACTCGTCCGCACCAGCATGGGAGTGAGCACCGAGTCGGTGTAGAGGGCGATCTGTCGCGCGCTGTCGTCCAGGACTTGCTCCCGAAAGCTCCTCGTGAGCACCGATGAGAGAACGAATGCGCCGACGCACAGAATCGCGGCGGAGGCCAGCACGAAGGTCCAGAGGAGGGTCAACGATCTGATCAACCCAGCCGAGCGGTAGGCCGGCGACGCCATACATGCGTGTATCGGCACGAGGACACGGTTTTTTGAGCGCGTTAGAATCGGCCGCCGTGGATCTCGATGTCGTGTTCCTCGGGACGGCCGGATCCACGCCGACGGCGCAACGGGCTCTCTCTGCGACCCTCGTCCGGCGAGGCGGCGACCGTCTCCTGTTCGATTGCGCCGAGGGGACGCAACGTCAACTTCTGCGCTGCGACGTGGGGCTCGCCGAACTGGAGGAGATCTTCCTCACGCATTTCCACGCCGACCACTATCTCGGCCTCCCCGGCCTGCTCAAGACGTACTCGCTGCGAGGGCGCGAGCTGCCGCTGACGATCTATGGCCCGCACGGTCTGCGCGAGCTCTTGAAGGCTCTCCGTCGCATCTTCGGGAGGCTGTCGTACCCGTTGGAGACGGTCGAGCTCGACCCCGGAGCTCGTCTCAAGCGCACTGGCTACCGCCTCGAGACGTTCGCGGTCGAGCACGGGGTCACCGCGATTGGGTACGCGCTCGTCGAGGCAGAGCGTCCGGGTCGCTTCGATGTCGAATCAGCCGACCGGCTCGGTGTCCCCGACGGTCCGTCGCGCGGTCTCCTCCAGCGTGGCGAGACCGTGACGCTGCCCGACGGAAGAGCGGTGAAACCCGGTGATGTTCTCGGGTCTGCCCGAGCAGGGCGAAAGCTCGTGTTGACAGGGGATACGGCACCATCTGCTTCCGTGGTGGACGCGGCAGCGGGAGCCGACCTGCTCGTCCACGAGGCGACGTTCCTCGCCGATGAGCGGGAGCGGGCGCGCGAGACCCGCCATTCGACCGCCGGCGAGGCCGCGCTCGCGGCTCGCGAGGCCGGCGTGAAGCTGCTCGCCCTGACGCACCTTTCCACCCGGTACTTCGGTCACCAAGTCGTCGAAGAGGCGCGCGAGCTCTTCCCCGACACCGTTGTTCCTCGCGACTTCGACGTGGTCGAGATCCCGTTCCCGGAGCGCGGCCGACCGGAGCTCGTCCGGTCGGGCGCCCGCGCTGGCCGTGACAGGAAGGAAGCGCTTCGCGGCCGCGACGAGGACGTCATGGGAGATCTCCCGAGCGACTACGTCTAGCGCTCGGGAACCCACTCGACGCGCGTCGAGCCGACGAGACCGTCGCTTCGGAGCTCGAAGAGGCAGGGCGACTCGCCGTCGCCGAAGAAGAGCGGCGGCACGGATCCGCTCCAGAGGCCGCCCGGTTGCGGCTGAACGGTTCGCCACGGAAACCCGTTTACGGTGATCCGAATCGGGAGGCCGTCCTTCCCGAGGAGGGTGAGCTCGAGTGCTCCGGGGCTGCAGCGGTAGACGACGACCTTCCCGTGCTCGAAGTCGCCGATCGGCGAGAAGCCCTCTGTGCGCGACGAGACTCGCAGCGGCTCGTCGACGCGCCACAGCCCGGAGCCGGGCGCAATGTCGGTCGGAGGGGATATCGCAAGCCGCTCGCCGGCTAGTGCGTGCGTCGCTGACAGAACGACGTGTGAACCACTCAGCTGATTTCCACGCGCGTCCATGAGTGTCCCGTCTCTGCGGATGAGGACCGCGACTTGGGGGAGGGCTTTCTCGGGCACGCCCTCGAGCCGTACGAGACGCCGGATCGAGCGATTCCAGAACGTGAGGCGCGCGACGACCGTCGAGGGCTGTTCCCCGGTGTCGAGATGGAGAGCCGAGGCGACCCCCGTACGGTCGACCCAGCTTCGGTCACCGGCCCCGAGGTCATTCATCAGCTCGAGACGGGAGAACCGCTCGATCTCGCGCGCCGCGAGTGCCGAGATCCCGACGAAGCCGATCGCAAGTGCCGCGGTAGCGACGGGAAGCAGGCGGCGAGGGAGGAAGACGAAGACTGCGGCGGCGAGAATCCCGAACCCCACGAGCCCGCCACGGACTGCGACATCTCCAGGGTCGAAGATTCTGACGAATGGAAGAAACGTCAAGGCATCGTGTGCGCTCGACTCCGCCACCCGTGACGCCGGAACCGTGCCGAGTGCGAGGATCGAGACCGCTGCGACGGGCACGACGACACGTGCCGGTCGTGGTGCGCCTTGCGCGATCCAGACACATAACCCGAGGAGGAAGAGCGGGAGGGCGGTCACGAGATACCGCTCGCTGATGTGGTCGAGGTACCCGGCGGCGAAGAGCGACACCTGCCCGACGAGGAGCAGGACATACGCCGAGGCCGCCGCCAGGAATGCGCGTACAGCCGGGCTCGATTCCACCACCCGAAGCGCAGCCATGATCGCGAGCGTCACCGTCGCGAAGAAGGGGAGTCCGAGCGTCATGAACACCACTGCCCCGCTGTGCCAAGTGAGCTGCGAAAGCACGCCCGTCGACCCCGGAGCCGTCTCCGCCAACTCTCCGTACGCACCGAGGAGATCGTTGCGGCCGGTGGCGGCGAGAACGAGCGATGCCACTGTGGCCAATCCGACGCCAGCGAGAATCGGCGCCAACCGACGGACCGTCGTCGACGTTCGGCCGAACCACGCATGAAGGGCAACGGCGAGAACGAACGCCGGAAGCAAGAGGAGTGCCTGCAGACGCACGGTCGCGGCGATGCTCACCATCGTCAGAAAGACGCCCTGCCGGGCCACCGTCGGCGCCTCCAGTAGTCGTGCCAGGGCGAGGAGAGCCGCCGTCACGAGCGTGTAGAAGAGCGCTTCGGTCATGAGCAGGCCGCCGTACCAGAGCGCCGGAGGGAGAACCGCAAGCGCCGCGGCCGCAAGCGCCCACCGATGCCCTGCCAGCCGTTCTCCCCAGAGGTAGACGGGGACGGCGACGAGCGACATCGCAAGCGCCTGCAGGGCCTGGGCGAGCGCGATCCCGGCCCCGAGATTCTCCAGGCTCAACGGCAGACCCACGAGGGCGGGCGTCAGGAGGCTGTAGTAGGGAACGGCGATCCCGCGGATCGAGAGCGTGCCGGTTTCCCAGAGAGACTCACCGACGAGGCCGTAGATCATCTCGTCCGGCGCGATCCACGGCACGTCGAAGGTGCGGGCGACGGCGAAACGGGCCACGGCGGAGACGAGCACGATCGCGCCGACTGCGACAGCCGCAGGTCGAGCCTCGAGACTCGTTCGGAGGCGAGGGTGGCCGGCCCTGTCGGACAGAGTCGCTAGAGTACCGCGACCCTTTAACCCGGTCCAGTGAGGCCGGAAAGGAGCCCGATGACGACGCACGTCCCGGATCGCGCCCAGGCGAAGACCCTGCTCGACGCCGACGCGATCTCGCGCGCACTCTCCCGCATCGCGCACGAGCTGATCGAGGGCTCGAGCGATCTCGATCGCGTCGCCCTCGTCGGCATTCAGACCCGCGGGGTCCCCCTCGCTTCGCGGTTACGCCTGCTCGTCGAGGAGCGAAGTGGCCTCGAGCTGTCTCTGGGAGCGCTCGACATCACGTTCCACCGCGACGACGTGCACGTACGAGACGGGGTCAGGCCGCCCGGCCGCCAGCCGATCGTCCGGGCGACGAGCATCCCGTTCCCGCCCGAGGGAATGACGGTCGTCCTCGTCGATGACGTCCTGTACACGGGTCGCACGATTCGAGCGGCGATCGACGCGCTGCTCGACTTCGGGCGCCCCGCGCGCGTCCAGCTCGCCGTTCTCGTCGACCGAGGTCACCGCGAGCTTCCGATTCGGCCTGACTACGTCGGGAAGAATCTCCCGACCGCCCGTAACGAGCGGATCCAGGTTGAGCTCGTCGAGGTGGACGAGATCGACCGGGTCCTCCTCGTCGGAACGAGCGAGGACGACGATCGTGCCTGAGCTTCTTCCGCCTGCTCCGCCGCGGCGGCATCTGCTCTCGGTTCGCGACCTCACTCGCGACGACATCGAGCGGCTCCTCAAGACGGCGCGGTCGCTCTCCGGCTCGCTCGAGGGTCAGGTGAAGAAGCTGCCGACCCTCCGCGGAAGCACCGTCGTCAACCTCTTCTACGAGGCGTCGACGCGGACGCTCGCCAGCTTCGAGCTCGCCGCGAAGCGCCTGTCCGCGGACACGATGTCGATCCGCTCGTCGGGGTCCTCGGCCGAGAAAGGCGAGTCGTTGAAGGACACGGCGCAGACGCTCGCCGCCTACGACCCGGATGTCATCGTCGTCCGTCACCCCTCGGCCGGGGCTCCGCAGCTCGTCGCCCGCTGGACCGGCGCGAACGTGATCAACGCGGGCGACGGGAAGCACCAGCACCCGACGCAGGCCCTGCTCGATCTCTACGCGCTGGAGGAAGCGCTCGGGCGTCTCGAGGGGCTCCATGTCGCGATCGTCGGGGACGTGCTCCACTCGCGGGTCGCACGGTCGCTCGTGCAGGCGCTCGGACTCGTCGGCGCACACTCGACGCTGATCGGGCCGCCGACGCTCATCCCGCGCGGCATCGAGGCGCTCGGGTGTGAGGTCTCGAGCGACATCGCGGACGCCGCCGCCGCCGACGTGGTGTACGTCCTGCGCATGCAGCAGGAGCGCATGGCTGCGGGGGAGGCCTTCGTGCCTTCGTTGCGCGAGTACACGGCGCTCTACGGCATCACGCCGGAACGTGTGCGGCCCGGCCAGGTCGTGATGCATCCGGGGCCGATGAACCGCGGCGTCGAGATCGATCCCCGGGTCGCCGACTCCGAAGCAGCCCTCGTCACCGATCAGGTGCGCGCCGGTCTCGTCGTCCGCATGGCGGTGCTCTACGACTTGTCGACGGTCGCACGGGTTTCGGCACCGGTCGCCATGGAGGTGGCGTGATGCTCTTCTGCAGGAACGGCGGGAGCGACTCGCTGACCCTCGAAGGTCGCGTCGTCGCTCCCGCGCAGGGGATCGACGAGTGCCTGCGCATCACCGTCACCGACGGTGTGATCAGCGCGCTCGAGTCGGCAATCGCGAACCCGCTTGTCATCGCTCCTGCCTTCGTCGACCCGCACGTCCATTTGCGTACGCCGGGTCGAGAGGACGAGGAGACGCTTCGCTCGGGGACGGAGGCGGCCGCGGCGGGCGGGTACTGCGCGATCCTCGCGATGCCGAACACCGAGCCCGTCGTCGACTCCGCCTCCGTGCTCGGCTCGCTCGTTGCGAGGTCGCGCTCGGAAGCGGTCGTCCCGACCGGCTTCATGGCCGCGATCAGCAAGCGCCAGGAGGGGGAGGAGCTCAGCGAGCTGGCCGAGCTCGCGGCGGCCGGCGCAGCAGCGTTCACGGATGACGGCCGCCCCGTCGTCTCGGCCGGATTGATGCGGCGCGCGCTCCAGTACAGCGCGCTCGCCGGGCGCCCACTCGCGCTGCACTGCGAGGAGCCGACCCTGTCGCGGGGTGGACACGCACACGAGGGCGAGGTCTCGGCCGAGCTCGGCCTGGGCCCGTATCCCTCGACGGCGGAGAGCCTCATGGTCGAGCGCGATCTTGCCCTCGCGGCTGCGGAGGACCGCCCGCTGCACCTCATGCATCTCTCGGCGCGCGAGTCGGTCGCTGCTCTCCGACGTGCTCGCGCCGACGGCGTCGCTGCGACCGCCGAGACGACGCCGCACCATCTCTGCCTCACCGACGAGGCGGTGCGATCGCTCGACCCCAATCTCAAGATGAACCCGCCCCTCCGCGGACACGAGGATCGGCGCGCGCTCCGGGATGCACTCCGCGACGGGACGATCGGCGCGGTCGCGACGGACCACGCGCCTCACGCCAGGCACGAGAAGGACGTGCCCTTCGAGGAGGCACCGTTCGGCGTGATCGGGCTCGAGACGGCCTTCGCCTCGCTCTACACGCAGCTCGTGATACCCGGCGAGCTTCCGCTCGAGACGTTGCTGGAGCGGATGTCGACCGGCCCGGCGCGCGCGCTCCGTGTGCCGGAGCCGCGCATCGAGGTCGGCGCGCGTGCGAATCTCGTCGTCCTCGATCTCGAGGCCCGATGGCAGGTGGCCGAAGCCGGCTTCCGGTCGCTCTCGGCGAACTCGTGGCTCCTCGGCCAAATGCTGCGCGGGCGCGTGCTGCGAACCGTGGCCGACGGGCGGGAGGTGTTCTCGGCGTGACAGCCGGCTATCTCCTGCTCGAGGACGGGACGATCTTTCGCGGGCGCTCGGTGGGCAAGGCCGGAGTCGCCTTCGGCGAGGCTGTCTTCACGACCGGGATGACGGGGTATCAGGAGACGGTCACCGATCCGAGCTACGCGGAGCAGCTCATCTGCTTCACCGCGCCGATGGTCGGCAACTACGGCGTCGCCGGCGAGCACGACGAGTCCGACCGGCCGCACGCCCACGCCGTTCTGATGCGGCAGCTCGGCGGCAGCGACTGGGCGAGCTGGCTCGCTCGCCACGATGTTGTCGCGCTGGAGGAGATCGATACCCGCGCGCTCGTCCTCCGCCTGCGGGACGCAGGAGCGATGCGCGCGGCGGCGGTAGCCGACGAGTCGACGCTCTCGACCAACGACGCTCTCGCGCAGGTGCTCGAGCGGCCGGCGATGGAAGGCCAGTCCCTCGTCGCTCGAGTCTCGACCCGCGAGCCCTACGTGCACGGCGACGCCGGCGACGTGCGAGTCGCTCTCGTGGACTACGGGACGAAGCGCTCGATCGTCCGCCGTCTCGCTCGCTCCGGCGCGGCTGTCACGGTCTTTCCGCACTCCGTCCAACCGGACGAGCTCGAAAGCTTCGACGGTGTGGTCCTCTCGAACGGTCCCGGGGATCCCGAACCGCTGCACGCAGAGGCCGAGGCTGTGAAGGAGCTGCTCGGCCGAGTCCCCGTTCTCGGAATCTGCCTCGGCCACCAGCTTCTGGGACTGGCGACCGGACACACGACGTTCAAGCTCTCCTTCGGCCATCGCGGCGCGAATCACCCTGTGCTCGACCGAAAGAGAGGCCGTGTGCTCGTGACGAGCCAGAATCACGGCTTCGCCGTCGAGCCCTCGGACGCGGACGAGGCGACGCACGTCTCGCTGTACGACGGGACGGTCGAGGGCTTCGACTTTCCGGAGCTTCGGGCACGCTCCGTGCAGTTCCACCCGGAGGCCGGCCCTGGCCCCCACGACGCGTGGCCGATCCTCCAGAGCTGGGTCGAGGGTCTGAGACGCTGATGCCGGCCCGACGCGACATCGAGAGCGTCTGCGTGATCGGCTCAGGCCCGATCGTCATCGGCCAGGCCTGCGAGTTCGACTACGCGGGCTGCCAGGCGCTCAAGGTCTTGCGCGAGGACGGGTACCGGACGATCGTCGTCAACTCGAATCCGGCGACGATCATGACCGACCCGGGCTTCGCAGACCGGACGTACATCGAGCCGCTCGATCCGGAGAGCGTCGCCTCGATCCTCGCGCGCGAGCGCCCGGACGCGCTGCTACCGACCCTGGGCGGGCAGACTGCGCTCAACCTCGCCGTCGCGCTCGCCGAGGCGGGAATCCTCGACGATCTCGGCGTCGAGCTGATCGGCGCCCCGGTCGACGTCATCAGGCGCGCGGAGGATCGCGAGGAGTTCCGAGAAGCCGTGCGGACGTGCGGCCTGGAAGTCCCCACCTCGCGGATCGTCACTACCCTCTCGGAGCTCGTAGACGTGTCCCTGCCGGCGGTGGTGCGGCCCGCGTTCACGCTCGGTGGGCATGGAGGCGGCTTCGCCGAGGATCTCGTCACGCTCGCACGCCAGGTCGAGCGCGGACTTTCGGAGTCGCCCATCGGCCAGGTGTTGGTCGAGGAGTCGGTACGGGGCTGGGACGAGTTCGAGCTCGAGGTGATCCGCGATCGCGTGGACAACGTCGTCATCGTCTGCTCGATCGAGAATCTCGACCCGATGGGCGTTCACACCGGCGACTCCGTCACCGTCGCGCCGCAGATGACGCTCTCGGACGAGGCCTACCAGGAGCTCCGCGACGCCGCAATCGCAGTCGTCCGGGCGGTCGGCGTCGAGACGGGTGGGTCGAACATCCAGTTCGCACGGAGTCGCGAAAGCGGCGAGCTCCGTGTCATCGAGATGAATCCGCGTGTCTCTCGCTCCTCTGCGCTCGCGTCGAAGGCGACCGGCTACCCGATTGCCAAAGTCGCGGCCAAGCTCGCGGTCGGCTACACGCTCGACGAGATCCCGAACGACCTCACCAAGAAGACGCCCGCGAGCTTCGAGCCGACCCTCGACTACGTGGTCGTCAAGTTCCCGCGTTTCGCGTTCGAGAAGTTCCCGGGCGCGGACCGCACGCTCGGCACGCAGATGAAGTCGGTGGGCGAGGCGATGGGCATCGGCCGGACGTTCACCGAGGCTTTTCTCAAGGCGTTCGGGTCTCGCGAGCTCGATCCGGGAGCGCCGACGCCGTGGGCGAGCCTCGACGACCTGCCGGAGGATCTCCACCCCTGGTTCCGGAGCGAGCTCGACCGCGCGAGGCAGGAGCTCGCGAGCGGGGATCTCCTGCGCGCCAAGCGTGCGGGCTGGGGCGACGACTCGATCGGCGCCGAGCTCGGCCTTTCCGGGGAAGAGGTGCGCCGGCTCCGCCACGAGCAAGGAGTCCGTCCGGTTTTCCGGCGCGTCGACTCCTGCGCAGGAGAGGTCGAGGCCGGCTCCAACTACTTCTATTCGACCTGGGGCGAAGAGGACGAAGCGCTTTCGCCGACGGCCAAGCCGCGGGTCGTCATCATCGGTTCGGGGCCCAATCGCATCGGTCAGGGGATCGAGTTCGACTACTGCTGCGTCCACGCGGCGCAGACCTTCCGCGCGCTCGGGTACGAGGCGATCATGGTCAACTGCAATCCGGAGACGGTCTCGACGGACTACGACACCTCCGACCGTCTCTACTTCGAGCCGCTCTCGCCCGAGAAGGTCCTCGCCGTCTGCGACCGTGAGCGGCCGGTCGGCGTCGTCACCCAGTTCGGGGGCCAGACGCCTCTCAGGCTCGCGCGCGCGATCGAGGAGGGCGGCTACCGAATCCTCGGGACTCCTCACGCTGCGATCGACCTCGCAGAGGACAGGGAGCGGTTCGGCTCGCTGATCGAGCAGCTCGGTGTTCGCTGCCCCCCATGGGCGATCGTGTCGAGTAGCGAGGAGGCGCGGGCCGCGGCGGAGTCGATCGGCTACCCGGTGCTCGTGCGGCCGTCCTACGTTCTCGGTGGCCGCGCGATGCGCGTCTGCTACGAGGACGAGCAGCTCGTGGACGCGATGGCGGCGGTACACGGCTCCGTCCTCCTCGACCGCTTCGTCGAGCACGCGATCGAGCTCGACGTGGACGCGCTCTGCGACGGCGAGGACGTTTTCATCGCTGCGGTCATGCAACACGTCGAGGAGGCGGGAGTCCACTCCGGAGACTCAGCCTGCGTGCTTCCGGCCCCTTCGCTGACCCTCGCAGCCGCGCTCGAGGTCGAGCACATCGTGAAGCGGCTCGGGCCGGCGCTCGGCGTCGTCGGGCTCCTGAACATCCAGCTCGCAATCGCGGAGGGCGCGGTATTCGTGCTCGAGGCCAATCCGCGCGCCTCGCGCACGGTTCCCTTCGCGAGCAAGGCGATCGGGATCAATCTCGTCGACGCAGCGTGCCGCCTCGCCGCGGGACAGAAGCTCGCCGAGCTCGCCTTGCCGACCCCGCGGCCGACGCAGGTGAGCGTCAAGGCAGCTGTTCTGCCGTTCGCACGCTTCCCCGGCGCAGATCCGGTGCTCGGGCCCGAGATGCGCTCCACCGGCGAGGTGATGGCGAGCGCAGCGGATTTGCCGACGGCCCTTGCGAAGGCGGAGCGCGCCGCCGGTCGCCCGCTTCCCACCTCGGGCACGGCGTTCTTGTCCGTCCGTGACGAGGACAAGTCTGCCTCCGTCGCAATTGCCGCCGCTCTGGCGGGCCTCGGGTTCGAGCTCGTGGCGACCGAGGGAACGGCCCGCACGCTCCGCGCCGCCGGGCTCGAGATCGGCGACGTGGCGAAGGTTACGGACGCGATCGCCGACGAGTCCACGGTCGTCGATCTCGTGCGGCGCGGTCGCTGCGATCTCGTCATCAACACCCCGCAGGGGAGCGGAGCGCGCGCCGACGGCTACCTCATCCGCGAGGCGGCGTTGGTCGCTCGCGTCCCGTGCGTGACGACGATCTCGGGCGCCGCGGCCGCGGTGCACGCGATCGCCAATGCGCGCGCCGAGTCCGCCTTGTCGTTGCAGGAACGGATCGGGGTAGAGACGTGACGCGAGCGGCGCGTAGGGGCGAGGCTTGCCTCGCCCACGAGGGAACCGGCTCCGGCCCGAGGGCGACGCAAGCGTCGCCCCTACGGTCGGCCTGCCGTGAACGATTGCGGGTGATCGCGACCGAGGGGGTGGGGCCGTACACGCTGCTTCGTCTCGAGCGCGGTCGCCTGGAACCAGGAGTCCCCGGCCAGTTCTTCATGCTCGAGGCACCTGGAAGAGTGTTGCCTCGCCCGATGAGCCTCTGCCAGGCGCCGCCCGGTGAGCTTGCATTCCTCGTCGACCCGATCGGACCGGGCACGAGTGCACTCTGCGCGCTGCGTCCCGGGGACGCAATCCACGTCCTCGGTCCGCTCGGGAACGGCTTCGACCTCGACGTCGCTCGGCCTCTGCTCGTCGCAGGCGGGATCGGGATCGCGCCGATGCCGTATCTCTCGGAGGCGCTCGGCGGTGCACCGGCTGTGCTCGGCTTTCGGGGCGAGCGCCATGCAGAGGCGGCGCGCCTTCTTCCGGGCGCCGAGGTCGTCGTCGAGCCGCGACGCGTCACCGAGCTCCTTCCGGTGGATCCTGGCGACGTCCTCGCCTGCGGCCCGGAGCCGATGCTCGAGGCCGTCCGGGAGCTCGTCCCCGATGCACAGCTCGCCTGGGAAGCACCGATGGCGTGCGGGTACGGCGCCTGTTACGGCTGCGTCTTCGAACGTAAAGGCCGCTATTTGCGGCTTTGTATCGAGGGTCCTGTCTTGCGTGGGGGAACCCATGGTTCCCCCACGGACCCCCTCCTTCATGCGTGGGGGAACCCAGGGTTCCCCCACGGGCCCCCTCCTTTATCGCTACTCACGGATCAGCCCGGCTTGGGCTCCCACCGGGCAAAGCCCGGCTCCGCCCACGGACGGCAGCGCCCTGGCGAGGCGTCATGAGCGTCCTTCATGCGTGGGGGAACCCTGGGTTCCCCCACGGGCCCCCTCCTTTATCGCTACTCACGGATCAGCCCGGCTTGGGCTCCCACCGGGCAAAGCCCGGCTCCGCCCACGGACGGCAGCGCCCTGGCGAGGCGTCATGAGCGTTCCGATCCTCAACGCGAGCGGCTGCCTCGATGCCCTGACCGCGCCCGAGGTTGCGAGGAGCCTGGACGCCTTCGTCACGAAGACGGTCACCCCGTTTCCTCGGGAGGGCAACCCGCCCCCCCGGATCGCCGACACCGGGCAGTGGATGCTTAACTCGATCGGCCTCCAGAACCCCGGGATCGAGGCTTGGTGCGCCGAGTCGTTACCGCGGCTTCGCGAGCTCGGGATCCCGCTCTGGGTCTCGGTCGGAGGTTTCTCCGCCGGCGACTACACGATCGTCTGCGAACGCGTGGACGAGCTCGCGGAAATCGACGTCGTCGAGCTCAACCTCTCCTGCCCGAACGTCGAGGAGGCGCCCGAGACCGCTGCCGAGCTCGTCGCGGCCGCACGAGCCGTGACCACGAAACCGTTGTACGCGAAGCTCTCTCCGGCGACCGGGGACCTGGCCGAGTCAGCGCGTGCGGTCGCGGACGCAGGAGCGGACGGCCTCTCGCTCGTCAACACGATCCGTGGGCTCGCGCTCGATCCGACGACACTCAGACCGCGCCTCGCCTCGGGCGCCGGGGGCGCCTCGGGTCCGGCTCTCCGGCCGCTCGCGCTGGCCTGCGTATACGCCTGCGCGCGAGCCGTCGACCTCCCGATCGTGGGCATGGGAGGGGTCGTCTGCGGCAAGGATGCTCTCGATCTCGTCGCTGCGGGCGCGAGCATGATCGGGGTCGGCACGGCACTCTTCTCCGACCCCTCGACACCGGATCGCATACGTGCGGAGCTCACCACCGAGGTCAGGTCCCGGGGGTACGCGTCCGTGGCCACGATTCGAGGAGCAGCACATGAATCGGTCCGGCCGTCAGTGGTGTCAACAATCTAGGCAACACGAAAACACCTGCAAATAGTGCAGAACATTGCCCCTTGACCCCAGGTCGAGGATTGGTAGACTCGTGCGGCTCATGGTCACCTCGAAGATGCACGCTCAGGCGCCTGCCCGCTCCCTCGACCAGCGGATGGAGGCTCTGCAAAGGGCAAACGACGTGAGAGTGCGACGGGCGCAGCTAAAGCGGGACCTGAAGGCGGGCGACGTCCAGATCGATTCGATCCTGCTCGACCCACCCGAGTTCGTGTCCACTGCGAAGGTGTTCGACATGCTCATGGCGGTCCCCAAGTTCGGGCGCGTCAAGGCTGCGCGGCTTCTGAACCATTGCCGAATCAGCCAGTCCAAGACCGTCGGCGGCCTCTCCGAGCGCCAGCGGGGCGAGCTCATCGAGCTCTTCAACCACCGCTCATAGCGGCGTTGCCCACGCGGCCCGTCTTCGTCGTCACCGGGCCTTCCGGTGCAGGCAAGGGCACGCTGATCAAGGGTCTCTCAGATCGCGTACCAGGTCTCGAGGTCGCGGTCTCGGCGACCACCCGACCGAAGCGCGCGGGAGAGGTCGACGGCCGCGAGTACTGGTTCCTCTCGGATGACGAGTTCACGCGGAGAGTCGAGGCGAGCGAGTTCCTCGAGTGGGTGTCGTACGTGTCCGGGCGTCGATATGGATCTCTTCGCTCCGAGATCGAGCGAATCTCCGACGAGGGCAGGGTTTGCGTGCTCGAGCTCGAGCTCCGCGGAGCCCTCAAGGTGCAGGAGGAGGTGCCTGGGAGCGTGACGATCTTCATCGCTGCGGACGTCCCCGAGCTCGAGCGGCGGCTGCGTGAGCGGGCGACCGAGAGCACGGGAGAGATCGGCGAGCGCATCGAGCTCGCGCGTGAGCAGCTCGAGCAGGCACACCGCTTCCGCTACGTCGTTCGAAACGACGACGTCGAGCGCGCGACGGCAGCCCTGGCGGCGGTCGTCGAGGCCGAGCTTGCGGCGGCAGGTACCATGAGCCACCCATGATCCATCCCAGACTCGACTCGTTGCTCGAACGAACCAGTGACTCGCGCTACGCCCTCGTCATCATCGCGGCGAAACGTGCGCGTCAGATCAACAACTACCACCACCAGCTCGGCGAGGGAATCGGGTTCGAAGAGGCCCCGCCGCCGCTGATCGAGTCCCGCTCGAAGAACTACCTGACGATGGCGATGGAAGAGATCGCCGGCGGGAAGCTCAAGTACACCACCCCGACCTAGCGCGAGGTCGGCAGTGGCACGCATCCTGCTCGGCGTCACCGGCGGGATCGCGGCCTACAAAGCATGCACGCTTCTGCGCCTGCTCGTGCGCGCCGGGCATGACGTCTACCCGGTCCTGACGAGCTCGGCCGAGCGATTCGTCGCCGCCGAGACGTTCTTCGCGCTCGCGCGGAAGTCGCGAAGCGACGATCCCTACCCACACCTCGCGCGCGCCGATCTGCTCGTCGTCGCGCCCCTCACCGCGAACACCCTGGCGCGTCTCGCTCACGGGCTTGCCGACGACCTCCTGACCGAGGCCGCGCTCGCGCATGCGGGGCCGGTTCTCGTCGCGCCCGCGATGAACGTTCGCATGTGGAAGCATCCTGCGACCCGGGGGAACATCGGCGTCCTCCATGCCCGCGGCGTCGAGATCGTCGGTCCTGCGGAAGGAGAGTTCGCCGAAGGCGAGGTCGGAGTGGGGCGGATGGCGGAGCCCGACGAGATCGCCGCGCGTGTCTTCGCGTTGATCGGAGGAGAGATCGAGCCCGGGCCGCTGGACGGTCGTCGCGTGCTCGTCTCGGCAGGCGGGACGCGCGAGCCGCTCGACTCCGTGCGCTTCCTCGGAAACCGCTCCTCAGGGCGCATGGGAGTTGCGCTTGCGGAGGAGGCGAGCCGGCGTGGCGCCGACGTCACCCTGCTCGCCGCGAATCTGGCGGTGCCTCCTCCGCCTGGAGTCACCGTCGTCGCCACGCCTACCGCGGAGGACGTCGAACGCGAGGCTCTCTCGCGCGGCGACGCCGACGTGATCGTGATGGCCGCAGCCGTCGCCGACTACCGGCCGCTCACGCCGCTGGCGGAGAAGCGAGCAAAGGACCGAGACTCCTGGAACGTGGCCCTCGAGCCCACGCCGGACGTCCTGGCAGCGCTCGGTGGTGCCCGCCGCCCTGATCAGGTGCTCGTCGGGTTCGCCGCGGACGGGGGCACAGTCGGCCTCGAGCGGGCTCGGGAGAAACGATTGGCGAAGAACGCCGACCTCTTCGTGTACAACGACGTGAGCCGGGAGGACATCGGTTTCGATGCGACCGAGAACGAGGTCGTCGTTCTCTCGGATACGGGCGAGCGACACATGGGCAAAGCCCCGAAGAGCGAGATCGCAGCGGCGATTCTCGACGAGGTGGAGCGGCTACTCTCGGAGAGATGACCGAATCGGTTTCCGCGCGAGAAGCCGTGTCGCCGGCGGCAGCTGCCCGCGTCGTCGCGCGTGTCGTCGAGAACCTCGAGCTCGCGGTTCGAGCGCCACGGGAAACCCTCGAGCTCTGCGTACTAGGGCTCATCGCGGAAGGCCATCTGATCATCGAGGACTTCCCGGGTGTCGGAAAGACCGTGCTCGCGAAGTCGCTGGCCCGCTCTCTCCACCTCTCGTTCTCTCGGCTTCAGTTCACGCCCGACCTGCTGCCGACAGACGTGACGGGCGTGAACGTCTTTAACCAGGCGACGAACGAGTTCGAGCTCCGCCCGGGTCCGGTCTTCACGAACGTGCTCCTCGTCGACGAGATCAATCGCGCCTCGCCGAAGACGCAGTCGGCGCTGCTCGAGGCGATGCAGGAGTCCCAGGTGACGATCGACGGCGTGACGTATGCGCTCGATCTCCCGTTCCTCGTCGTGGCGACGCAGAACCCGATCGAGTACGAGGGGACCTATCCGTTGCCCGAAGCGCAGCTCGACCGCTTCTCGGCCATGCTCTCCCTCGGCTACCCGCCGCTCGCGGAGGAAGCGCGGATGCTTGCCGAGCAGACCACCGATCCACCGCTCGATCACTTGCACGCGGTGGCCGGACGAGAGGACGTGCTCGCCGCAATCGAGGCGGCGCGGGCGGTCTACGTGGAGGAGAGCGTCAATCGGTACGTCGTCTCCCTGCTCCGCCACACGCGTGAGAGCGCGAGGCTGGCACTCGGAGCAAGCCCGCGGGCAGGAATCGCGCTCCTCCGCATGGCCAAGGCGCGCGCCGTCGCCGCTGGACGCGACTTCGTTCTTCCCGAAGACGTCCAAGCCATCGCGGTTCACGTGCTCGCGCATCGTCTGATCGTCGCGCCGGAGGCGCGAGCGGCCGGAGTGCTCGGAGGCGAGGTGGTGCAGGAGGCCGTGGACCGTACGCCGGTGCCCGCATGAAGCTCGGAGGCGCGCTTGTGCTGGGGATGGGAGTGACCGCTGCCGCTCTTCTCTTCGGATCGCGCCCGCTCGGGGTCGTCGGAGTCGGTCTTCTCCTCGCGGCCGGCGGCTCTCGTATCTGGGCCGGCCTCGTGCGGGGGCACGTATCGGTCACGCACGTGCCGAGACCGACTCCTGCCACCGAAGGCGACCGCGTGCGGCTCGAGATCGTGGCGACGCGAGTCTCACGCGTCCCCGTAGGAGCGGCTGTCGTCCGTGGACGGCTTGGCCGGCTCGGCCCCTTCGAATGCCGGCTTCGGGGCCACGGAAGGCGGGCGGTCGGCGAGCTCTCCCTCGGGCGGCTGCCGCGTGGCCACTTCCCGGTCGCCGAGACACGACTCGTGCTCGGAGACCTCCTCGGGCTCGAGTCCGTCTCCTTAGCCGCTGACTCGGCAGGAGCCTCGCTCGTCGTCTACCCGAGGCTGGTCGAGCTCGAGGCGCTCTTCAGCGATGCCGGCCGGCTCGGTGGAAACGGGCGCCGCCTGCTGCTGCGCAGACCTGCCGGCTTCGACTTCCATTCCGTCCGCGAGTACACACAGGGTGAGTCGCTTCGCCGCGTGCACTGGCCGACGACGGCACGCCGCGGCCAGCTCATGGTCAAGGAGCTCGAGGATGCGCCGCGCGACACGGTTGCGGTGCTCCTCGACGGCGATCCCGCGGACGTTGCCGGGGAGCCTCCCGACTCGAGCTTTGACGCCGCCGTGCGCGCGGCCGGGTCCGTGCTGCGAGCGTATGCCGCCCGCGGGCGGAAGGCCATGCTCGTCACGACGGGCAAGCAGGCGTCGGCGCTCAGGGTCTCATCGCTCAGGGACTTTGGCGCTGCGTTGGGCGTGCTCGCAGCAGCGGAGTCCGACGCTCTCGACGGACTCGCGCGTTGGATTCGGCACGAGCAGGCACCTGTGGCACATGCGGGTGAGCTCGTCGTCGTGACCGCGAACGTCGAGGCCGCTGCGGTCGAGGCGCTGCTCTCGGCCGCCGGGAGACGGCTCGTCTCGGTCGTCTGGATCGACGCTCCCAGCTACGCGGGACGGCCGACGCGGGCCGCGACCGGCCCCCTGCGGCTTTCTGCCGCTGGTATCCCGCTCGCGATCGTTCGCCACGGGGAAGACTTGGCGGCCGCTCTCGATGTGCCTCGCGGGGAGGTCCTCGCCCGTGCCTAAAGGCTTGAAGTGGGCTAGGCGCACGCACGGCTGGGGGCCTGCACACGGCGCAGCGCGGCCGTCTCGACCGACATCCAGGCTATCCAGCCTGCACGCCGCTCGAGCCGACCACGCTGCTTGGTGCATGCCCTCCCCGAC
>Ga0136621_1000201_pt1 | contig 22443 bp, 25 predicted proteins | sample AntDryUQ445A2306_FD_104673 | JGI IMG/M metagenome (GOLD analysis project Ga0136621, IMG submission 104673) | Polar desert sand microbial communities from Dry Valleys, Antarctica - metaG UQ445A (23.06) | ecosystem: Environmental > Terrestrial > Soil > Desert | place: Antarctica: Dry Valley...
CACTGCCCGCAGCGCTGGGTGAAGAGCTGCTTGCCCTCCGCCGTGTTCACGCCTTCACCCTCGGAGAGGCCGCCGCTGCCGCAGCCGGCCGCCACCAGGAGGCCGAGCACGAGCACGTACGCGCCGCCGAGTCGCCGCATGAAAGCGCCTAGGCGGGCGCCTGCCCGGCGGCGCCGAGCTTCGCGAGTGCCTCGTCACGCGTCGGGTAGATCGCGAACACGCGGTCGAGCCCGGTGATCTCGAAGATCTTCGTGATGTTGCGATCGCTGCAGACGAGCGAGAGCCGACCGTCGTTGGCTCTCAGCCGCTTGACGCCTCCGACCAGCACGCCGAGAGTCGTCGAGTCGATGAATGTCGTCTTCGAGAAGTCGACGATCACGGCCTTCGCACCGTCGCCGATGACCTGGAGGAGCTGCTGCTTGAACTCGGGCGCCGTGTAGAGATCGACCTCGCCCGCGAGCGAGATGACGTGCGTCCCCGCGCCCAGGTCCTCGCTGCTGATTTCGAAGTTCATCGTCTCGCTCATCCTGTGAGGGCGGGCTCTACGAGCACGCGGCAGTCTAGCCTTGCGAGGCCGCCGCAGCACCGAGTTGCTTGATTCGCTCCTTGACGATCGGAGTGCTCGGGTCGTCCGGAGCCAGACGAATGAACCGCCGGTAGGCCGCAAGTGCAGAGGGCGTGTCGCCCGCCTGCTCCGACGCCTGCGCGAGCGCGATCTGCACGGTCGGGTCGTCTGGGCTGACCTTTGCGAGCCGTTTGTACGTCCCCGTGACCTTCCGAGCGGTGGTCTGGAGCTCACCATAGGACCGGCTGAGGCGCTCGTTTGCCTCGGTCGTGAGGGCCGACGTGATCGGGTCGGACGGGATCTGCCGGTCCCCCGGCAGGCGCAGCGTGCCGAAGCTCTGCTCAGAGCCTGCGAGCGAAGCCTCGAGCTGCGCCGCCTGCGCGGTCTCCTGCTGGCGGGCGAGCCGGTCTCCGTACAGGGCTGCGAGCTGCTGTAGGGCATTGTCGTCCTTCGGACGGAGCCTCGTGTAGCGCTCGAGCGGCGGGATCGCCTCGTCGATGCGGCTGTCCGTCTGCAGCGCCTGGGCGAGCTGCTGGTATCCCGTCGGGTCCTTCGGGTTCTCCTCGATGCGCTCGCGCGCCTCGGAGACCGAGAGCTGGCCGCCGGGGGCCCCGCCTCCGCCGCTCAGGAGATCTGCGATGCCCGTACCGGGCAGGTTGCCGCCGACACCGAAGACCACGAAGCCGAGGCCGAAGACGAGCGCGAGGAACACGAACATCCACTTCGCCTGGCGGCGCAGGCGAGGGAAGAACATCGCCTCCTCGACCGGGCTCGGGCGCGTGCCCGGGCGGCTCACCTTGGGGGAGCGAGCATCCGGCTGCGGGCGCTTGCGGCGTTTTTGTGCAGTTCGTGCCATTCGAAATCCTCTCGCTCGTAGCGTACCTCGCCCTCGACGAGCGTCGTCACGATGCGCTCGGGCGAGCCGCCGAAGACGACCGCGGCGACGGGATCCTCCCACGGCAGGTAGGGCGAGCGCTCGAGCGAGACGACGGCGACATCCGCGTGCTTCCCGGGCGTGAGCGAGCCGATCTGAGCGTCGAGACCGATCGCCCGTGCTGAGCCGATCGTTGCCAGCTCCAGCGCTTCGGGCGCGAGCATGGCGTCCGGACGCCGCGCGCGCAGGCGGGCGGCAAAGACCGCGGCGCGCAGCTCGTCGAACATGTCGAAGGACGGTGCCGAGGCGGGGCTGTCCGTGCCGAGCCCGATCTTGACGCCCGCCGCGTGGAGCTCCACGACCGGGGCGATGCCGCACCCGAGCGCAGCGTTCGAGCGAGGACAGTGAGCGACGCCCGCACCGCTCCTCGCCAGCAGGTCGATGTCGCCCGCGTCGACATGGACGCAGTGGGCCGCCACCACGTGCGGACCGAGCAGGCCGTGCTCGGCCAGCAACTGGGGGCCGCTCCTGCCGGGTGAGTCCACGAGGTAGGCGTAGGCGCCCCACTCGCCGCCGCCCGTTCGGAGGTATTCCACCTCCCTCCGGCTCTCGGAGAGATGAGTCGCCATGGGTAGTCCGAGCTCGGCGCAGGCGCGGTAGACGTCCAGCGAGACCGAGTACGGGGCGTGGGGCGAGATTCCGGCTGAGACACGCCGAGAGAGCGCGGGCTCGATCCGCTCTCGCGCCGCTGCGAAGTGCTCGAGCGCGGCCGTGACGTCGGCTCCGAAGACCTCGAGGTAGACGACTGCGCGCAACCCGATGTCGGCCGAAGCGAGGGCCGTCGCGCCGCTGTAGCTGCAGTCCGCGATCGTCGTGACCCCCGAGGACAGGCATTGCGCCGCCCCCAGGCGGGCGATTGCGACGTACTCGTCCCAGGCGATGCGCGACTTGCGCTCGATGTGCAGAGCGATCCACTGGGAGAAATCGGCCAGGCCGTCGCCGAAGCCCGCGTACACGGCGTACTCGAGGTGCGAGTGCGCGTTGACGAAGCCGGGGATGATCGCCGCCTGGGCATAGTGCCGGCCGAGCCCGAGCTCCTCGCTCGTCCCGACGGCCGTGATCACCCCGTCCGCGATCGCAACGGCGCCGTCCGCGATCGGCGGCCCGTCGACCGGCAGCACCCAGTCAGCCGAGAGGATGGAAGCCACGGACGAACGTGCGGCTCTAGTTGATCCGTCTCAGCTTGCGGGCGAGCGCGGGGATGTTCTTGAGCTGCACGGATCCGCTCACCCCGACGAGCGTGCTCTTCGTGATCACGCTGAACCCAGCGCGGACCGGACCGATGCCCTCCGAGCGAGACGGGACGACCGTGACCCGCTCGCCGCTTCGAAGCTTGACCGTCGTGCGCGGCCAAGGCTTGTAGCGAAGGCCGCCGTTACTTCCCTTGAAGGCGTTGATCGCACGTTGGGCGAGCGTGCTCTTCACGGGCTGGCTCGAGACCTGCAGCTCTCCCACCGGAGCGCCTTGACCGAGAAGGGCGCTGCTCCTACCGCCCGCCGACGGCAATTCGTAGAGGGCGACGTACACCAGCTCTCTGATCGGGCGCCTCCGCGCATGCTCGATCGTGGTCACGACGCGCCGCTGGCCGAACTTCATCCCGAACCAGTACGGGCGGACGTCGCCCGCTGGTCGCTCTCCCGGGAAACGCTCGGTGGTGACGCTCGTTACCTGCTGCTCTGGGATGCGGAAGGTGGCACTTTCGGTCGGATCGATCAAGCCCGTGCGCTCCTCGATCGTGGCGACGACCCGCAGGCCCCGGACCGTGAAGCGAAGCTGAGTCTTGCCCTCTGGCGTCGTCGTCACCTCGACCCCGTCGCGCGTCGCATTGCCCCCGGCGTAGCTCTTGACAGCCGCGAGCGCCAGCGACCCGTCCACGGCGGAGCCCAGAAAGGCGGCCGAGCCCGTGCGGACGCTGAAGCCGGTGTTCGGATAGAAGGTCGCGTAGGAGTGGTGGATCGCCGATCGCGACGTCTTCGTGTACATGCGGATTCCGCCGTCGGGCCGTTCGCTGCGCCAAAAGCCCGACCACGTGACCCACTCGGTCGCCCGCTCCCTGCCGTCCGCAACCGAGACCGACAGCTTGTGCACGAGGTCCTTCGCGGCGCGTGACGGGCCGGCAAGGCTCGAACCTGCTGGCAGCACGAGGAGCACGGTGACCGCGGCCAGGGCCGGATAGAGAGCCGCCTTCCAGCGACGAGTCACTCGGTAAGTGTAGCTCCGCCGCGGGCCTCGCCTGCCAACTTCACCCGCTCAGGCTTGCGAGCCCGTGGGCTCCGGGGCTCCGGTGCGGTGCCAGCGCTTCTCGAGCAGCACCGAGGCCCAGATCGAGCCCTCGAAGAGCAGCAGCAGGGGCACCGCCTCCAGGAGCAGGCTGACGGGGTCGACGGTTGGCAGGATGACGGCGAGCGCGACGACGGCCGGGTAGCCGATGCGACGGTTCCGACGCAGCTTCGCCGAGGTCAGGACACGCAGACGCACGAGGGCGAGGATGAAGATCGGCAGCTCGAAGACAACCGCGAGCGCCACGATCGTCAGCGCTGCGAACGAGTAGTAGTAGCTCGCCCGGATCTGCACGTCGTAGAGCTCCTCGTCGAAGTTCGTCAGGAACGTGACCGCCTTCGGCAGGGCGATCCAGTAGGCAAAGGCGAGCCCCCCGGCGAAGAGGACGGTCGCGAGCCCGACGAAGGTCGCGACGATCCGCTGCGCGTTCTTCTCGACAGCGGGTGCCAGGAAGCTCCATACCTGCCAGAGGATGACGGGCAGCGCCAGGGCGAACGCCGCGTAGAAGCTGACCTTGATCGCCGTGAAGAAGGGCTCGGTCACCCCGAGGGTCACGAGATCGTGACGGCGCTCCGGGGGGAGCGGCCGGGCGAGCCAGTCGATCAGCCGCTCGTGGAAGATGTAGGCGAAGACGAAGCCGACGGCAATTGCGCCGAGCGAGACCACGAGGCGCGCCCTCAACTCGCCGAGATGGTCGACGAGCGCGGCCTCTTCGCCGTGGCGGAGGCGCCGTGGCAGTCGCGGCAGCGGCACGCGCCCGCGCAAGCCCGTGTTAGGAGACGCTGTCGCGCTCGCGAGAAACGCTGTCGCGCTCGCGCGGGGGAGTCACGCTCGCTGCGGGCTCCTCGGATGCAGGAGCGGGAAGCTGGATCCGGTCCTCCTCGGCGTCGTCGTCCTTGCCCGTCAGCGAATCCTTGAACTCCCGCATGCCCTTCCCCATCGAGCGACCCATCTCAGGCAGGCGCTTGGGCCCGAAGACGAGGAGGACGACCAGCAGGAGAATGAGGATCTCCCAGATCCCGATACCGAAAGGCATGCTGCGAGGATAGCAGCCGGCTTCGTTCCGAGCCCGACACGATCGGCTATCATGGAGTCACGAGCGGGGCCGAGAACGCTCATTTCTCAACGGATAGGGACCGCACAAAGTTGGCACTACTGGAGCTGAAGAACCTGCACGTCGCGCTCGACGACGGCACCGAGATCGTCAAGGGCGTCGACCTCACGATCAACCGCAACGAGATCCATGCGGTCATGGGCCCCAACGGCTCGGGCAAGTCCACGCTCGCCTACGCGCTCATGGGTCATCCCGCGTACGAGATCACCGAGGGCGAGATCCTGCTCGACGGCGAGGCGATCACCGACCTCCCGGCGGACGAGCGCGCCCAGCGCGGTCTCTTCCTGGCCTTCCAGTATCCGCATGCGATCCCGGGCGTTACGGTCACGAGCTTCCTTCGAACGGCGTTGAACGCCGTTCGCAAGGCCCGGAACGGCGGCGTGGACGACCCGGTGCCCGTGCCGGAGTTCCGCAAGCAGGTGCTCGCGGCGATGGAGGAGCTGAAGGTCCCGCGCGAGATGGCCCAGCGATACGTGAACGACGGCTTCTCCGGAGGCGAGAAGAAGCGCATCGAGATCCTGCAGATGGCGATGCTGAAGCCGCGGATCGCCGTGCTCGACGAGACCGATTCGGGCCTCGATATCGACGCGCTGAAGGTCGTCGCGAGCGGCGTCAAGAAGCTCGTCGGTCCGGAGATGGGCGCACTCTTGATCACGCATTACCAAAGGATTCTCAACTACGTCCGCCCCGATTGCGTACACGTCTTCGTGGATGGGCGTATCGTCGAGGAAGGCGGGCCAGAGCTCGCGCACAGGCTTGAAGCAGAAGGGTACGAGTCTTTCATGCCCGCACCCGTCGCAGGAGGAAGGGTTTAATGGCTACAGCAGTTCCGCAGACCGAGACCGAGGTCGTCGCCGCGATCGGCAGCGACTACAAGTACGGCTTTCACGAGCGCGAGGACTACTTCTTCAAGTCGGGCCGCGGCCTCACGGCCGAGATCGTCGAGGCGATCTCCGAGCACAAGCAAGAGCCCGAGTGGATGCGCAAGTTCCGGCTGCGCTCGCTCGAGTACTTCGAGGCCCGGCCGCTGCCCACGTGGGGCGGGGACGTGGCCGGGATCGACTTCGACTCGATCTTCTACTACATCAGGCCGACCGAGAAGCAGGCCTCCTCGTGGGAGGAGCTTCCGAGCGAGATCAAGGACACCTGGGACAAGCTGGGCATTCCCGAGGCCGAGAAGAAGTACCTCGCCGGAGTCGGTGCTCAGTACGAGTCGGAGGTCGTCTACCACAAGCTCCAGGAGGACCTGGAGCGCAAGGGCGTGATCTTCCTCGACATGGACTCAGCCCTGCGCGAGCACGAGGACATCGTCAAGGAGCACATGGGGACGATCATCCCCCAGAACGACAACAAGTTCGCGGCGCTGAACTCGGCCGTCTGGTCGGGCGGCTCGTTCATCTACGTGCCGCCGGGCGTCTCGATCGACATGCCGCTCCAGGCCTACTTCCGCATCAACGCCGAGAACATGGGCCAGTTCGAGCGCACGCTGATCATCGTCGACGAGGGCGCCTACGTGCACTACGTCGAGGGCTGCACGGCGCCGATCTACTCGAGCGACTCGCTCCACTCGGCGGTGGTCGAGATCATCGTCAAGAAGAACGCGCGCTGCCGCTACACGACGATCCAGAACTGGTCGAACAACGTCTACAACCTCGTCACCAAGCGCGCCGTCGCCTACGAGAACGCGACGATGGAGTGGGTCGACGGCAACCTCGGCTCGAAGCTGACGATGAAGTATCCGGCGATCTGGCTGATGGGCGAGGGAGCCCACGGCGAGGTGCTCTCGATTGCCTTTGCGGGCGCCGGCCAGCACCAGGATGCAGGCGGCAAGTGCGTCCACGTCGCTCCGAACACCTCCTCGGTGATCACGTCGAAGTCGATCTCTCGAAACGGCGGGCGCGCCGGCTACCGCGGCCTGCTCGAGGTGGCGAAGGGGGCCGTCGGCTCGAAGTCGAAGGTCGTCTGCGACGCGCTCATCCTCGACGAGCAGTCGCGCTCGGACACCTACCCGTACATCCGCATCGACGAGTCGAACGTCGACATCGCCCACGAGGCGACGGTGTCGAAGATCGGCGAGGAGCAGCTCTTCTACCTGATGAGCCGAGGCCTCACCGAGGCCGAGGCGAGCGCGATGGTCGTCTCGGGCTTCGTCGAGCCGATCACGAAGGAGCTTCCGCTCGAGTACGCGGTCGAGATGAACCGGTTGATCCAGCTGCAGATGGAGGGGTCGGTCGGTTGATCGGCGCCGAGCGCGTCGATTTCGTCGCGGTTCCGACGCGCGACAAAGAGCGGGCTGTCAGGTTCTACGGCGAAACGCTGGGACTGAAGAGGAACCCGCTCACGCCTGACAGTTGGGACGAGTTCGAGGTGGGCAACGTCACCCTCGCGGTTGTCGCGCCCGAGTCGATCGGAGTCGAGTTCGCGCCGCTTCCGTTCGGAGCGATCGCGATTCGCGTCCCGGACGTGGCAGAGGCACGGGCGAAGCTCGAAGAGGCCGGCGTCGAATTCACGGGCGAAACGTTCGACTCCGGTGTCTGCCACGGGGCGATGTTCAAAGATCCCGACGGCAACGGTCTGATGCTGCACCGCCGCTACGCACCGTACTCGGACGGCTCGACTCCTTAGCGGTGGAGGTCGAGCAGGTCGATTTCGTGTCGGTGCCGACACGCGATGCCACGCGCGCGGTGGCCTGGTACAGAGACCTGCTGGCATTGCCCGAGAGCGAGTTCTCCGAGGGCGAGGTGGAAGCGCCGAACCTCACGCTCTCGTTCTGGTCTCCCGAGGAGCAGGGCGAGCAGTTCTGCCCGAACGAGAACGGCGTCGCTTTCCGGGTGCCGGACGTCCACGCGGCCGTCGAGGAGCTGCGGGCCGCCGGCGCCGAGGTCATCGGCATCGAGGACTCCGGCGTCTGCCACATGGGGTTCTGCAAGGACCCCGACGGCAACGTGCTCATCCTCCACCGGCGTTACGCGCCGAAGGTCCATCGTGGCGAGGGCTGAGCTCCTCGAGCGCTACCGTGCGCTGCCGCTACCGACGACGGCTGACGAGCACTGGCGCTTCACCGACCTGAAGGGCTTCGATCCGGACGCCTTCGCCTCGAACGGCCATCGTCCAGGGGCGACCCCCCACCAGTGGCCGCAGGGGCTACTGGACGTCGAGGCCGCCGGTCGTGCACGCGTCGACGAGAGCGGCATCGAGATTGAGCGCGCCCCGGACGGGGTCACGTTCGAGCCGCTTGCCGACCACGACCTCCTCGGCACGCTCGTCGGCACCGACGAGAAGTTCGCCGCCCACAACGCCGCGCTGTGGGAGAACGGCCTCCTCGTCCATGTTCCGCGCGGCGTTGTCCTCGAGCAGCCGCTCTCCGTGCGAATCGCCAACTCGCTCGACGGTGGTGCACTTTTCTGGCGCCTGCTCGTGATAGCCGAGCCCGAGAGCCGCTTCACGCTGATCGAGGAGTACACCTCGGAGTCTTCCGCCCTCGCCGGCTACTCGAACACGGTCGTCGAGCTCTTCGTCGGCCAGGCCGCGAAGGTCGAGTACGTCTCCGTCCAGAACCTCTCGCGCGAGACGTGGCACTTCGCCTCCCACCGCGGCCGCGTCGAGCGCGACGCCGAGCTCGACTGGGTCGCCGGCGGCTTCGGCTCGAAGAAGGGAAAGATTCGAATCCAGAACGACCTTGCCGGGCAGGGGGCGACCTCACGCGTGACGGGGGCCTACTTCGCGGACGGCTCACAGCATCTCGACTACGACACGTTCCAGGAGCACATCGCTCCCAGCACGACCTCCGACTTCGCCTTCAAGGGAGCCCTGCGAGACGACGCAACGGTCGTCTGGCGCGGCATGATCAAGGTCGAGCGCGACGCCCAGCGGACGAATGCGTACCAGGAGAATCGCAACCTCATCCTCTCTCCGCGCGCGCACGCCGACTCGATCCCCGGCCTCGAGATCGAGGCGAACGACGTGCGCTGCACCCACGGCGCCACGATCGGACAGGTCGACCGCGAGCAGCTCTTCTACCTGATGGCGCGAGGACTCTCCCGCGCGGAGGCGGAGCGCCTGATCGTGCGCGGCTTCTTCACGGACCTGCTGGACCGGATCGAGCTCGAGCCGGTACGGGAGGCCCTCGGCGCAGCGCTCGAGGCGCGGATCCCGCAGGCGTAGGCCTAGGCCTAGGCCGATCTCAGTCGGTGCGCTCGGCGCGCAACGACTCGAGGACTGCTCGTAGCGACGACACCTCCTGCTCGAGCCGAGCCACTCTCGCCTCGAGACCGGCTGATCCTGGCGGTGGCTCGTCGGCGAGGCTGAGCTCGGGCGCACCGCCGCCGAGAAGCTGCATGTAGCGGTCCTCCTTCTGCCCGGGACGGCGAGGAAGCCGGGTCACCAGCTCGCGCTCGGTGAGCTCGCCGAGTCTGCGCTCCACATCGGCCAGGGAGCCGAAGCGATGCAGGCGCTCGCTTCGCCCCTTGAGCTCGCCGAGCGTCTGCGGGCCGCGCAGCATGAGCAGCGTAAGCAGGCTGACCTCCTCGGCTGAGAGGTCGAGCGCCTCGGCGAGCAGATGACGGTACTTGGCCGCGCGGCTGCCCGGACCGCTCGCGAGGCGCACCCAGCCCCGGCGGCTCAGCCGCTCCAGCGCGTTCCGGATCGTCCATTCGTCGTATGCGACGATGGGCTCCCGATTCGTCGCCTGGTTACACGCGGCCCGCAGGGCGTTCAGCGACAACGGGTAGACGTCGGGGGTCGTTCTCTGCTTCTCGACGAGGCAGCCGAGGACGCGAATCTCGGCGGGACCGGCATCCACGGAGCCGAGCCTACGTCACGAACCGATCGGTGCGCCCGCCAGCGGGTCGGGCTGTGCCGGAGCGGGCTTGTGGCTCAGAGCCACAAGCTCCTTGGCGTACGAGAGTTGGCACGAAGGCGGCACACCACGGCCCTCCCGCAGAACGCACGATGGCTTGCGTGGTTCGCTCGGCCCCTCGATACGACCCGAGGATCCTCGACGCCATGCGGGCACTCGACGACCACACCGAGCCGATTGCCGAGACCTGCCGTCGGGTCGGCACGGTGGCCGACCACCTCGGCCTGGTGCGGCCGAGCTACGTCCACCTTCGGCGTCTGGTGGTCGCCGAGCGGCAGCGAGTGCGGGGGGATGCGAAGCGTCGGGCCGCGATCCGCGCGATTGCCGCCGGCGTGGCCGAAGACCTGATGCTCGGGCGCCGGCGCGTCGATGCGTACGAGGTGGCGGATCGAATACGGAAGGCGGGCGCCGGGAGTTAGTGGCTCAGAGCCACAAGCTCAGACACCGGCCCGCATGAGCCGCTTGTACTTGATCCGGTGGGGCTCGAGCGCTTCGGGGCCGCGCGTGGCCTTCACCCATTCGATGTACTCGCCGTAGGCCCCTTCGAACCACGTCACCCGCGACTCGCCCTCGAAGGCGAGCACATGCGTGGCGATCCGGTCGAGGAACCACCGATCATGCGAGATCACGACCGCGCAGCCGGCGAAGTCGAGCAGCGCTTCCTCGAGCGCTCGAAGCGTGTCCACGTCCAGATCGTTCGTCGGCTCGTCGAGGAGCAGCACGTTCCCGCCCGACCGCAGCAGCTTCGCGAGGTGAACTCGATTCCGCTCTCCTCCGGAGAGGTCGCTCACGCGCTTCTGCTGATCGGGCCCTCTGAAGTTGAACCAGGACGCGTACTGCCGCGAGCTGACCTCCCGCTTGCCGAGCTCGATCGTGTCGAGGCCGCCCGAGATCTCCTTCCAGACTGTGCTCGCCGGGTCGAGATCGGCGCGGGCCTGATCCACGTACGCGAGCTCGACCGTGTCTCCGATCCGAAGGGCGCCGGCGTCCGGCTGCTCCTCGCCGACGATCATGCGGAAGAGCGTCGTCTTCCCGGCGCCGTTCGGGCCGACCACGCCGACGATCCCGCCCGGCGGCAGGGAGAACGTCAGGTCCTCGACGAGCAGGCGGTCGCCGAACCCCTTGGCGACTCCATCCGCCTGCACGACCAGGTCTCCCAGGCGGGGGCCGGACGGAATATGGATCTCGACCCGGTCCAGGCGGACGCTCTGCTCCTCCGCGAACAGCCGCTCATACGCGGTGATCCGCGCCTTCGACTTGGCGTGCCGGGCCTTCGGGCTCATCCGCACCCACTCCAGCTCGCGCGCCAGCGTCCGTCTCCGCGCTGAGGCCTGCTTCCCCTCCGCGGCCAGGCGGGCCTGCTTCTGCTCGAGCCAGGACGAGTAGTTGCCCCTGAACGGGATTCCCCGGCCCCGGTCGAGCTCCAGGATCCAGCCCGCGACGTTGTCGAGGAAGTAGCGGTCGTGGGTGACGGCCACGACTGTGCCCCGGTACTCCGCGAGGAAGCGCTCGAGCCACGCGACGGACTCGACGTCGAGGTGGTTGGTCGGCTCGTCGAGGAGGAGCAGGTCGGGTGCCGAGAGAAGCAGCCGGCAGAGGGCGACGCGCCTTCGCTCACCACCCGACAACGTCGTGACGTCTCGGTCGCCCTCGGGGACGCGGAGCGCATCCATCGCCCGGTCGAGCGCCGCGTCGAGCGCCCAGGCGTCCGCGCGGTCGATCTGCTCCTGCACGCGCCCCTGCTCCTCGAGCAGGCCGGCCATCTCCTCATCCGACAGGGGCTCCGAAAAGCGCATCGAGAGGGCGTTGAACCGATCGAGCAGATCACGGACAGGGCGGACGCCGTCCTCGACGTTGGCCCGGACGTCCTTGCCCGGGTCGAGGGGCGGTTCCTGCGGCAGGAGCCCCACCGACGCGCCGGGCGCGAGCTCCGCGATTCCGTTCGACGGCTCTTCGAGCCCGGCCATGATTCGTAGCAGCGTCGACTTCCCGGCGCCGTTCGGGCCGAGGACGCCGATCTTGGCCCCGGGCAGGAAGGACAGCGAGATGTTCGCCAGGACCTGCCGGCCGGGCCCGTAGAACTTGTCGGCCCGGAACATCGTGAAGACGAAGTCGCTCACCGCGGCGACGATACCCACCCGCGGAATGCGCGCGCGCTCACTCCCGTGAGCGCACAATTGCCTTGACACATAGATGACCTATACATAAACTCACTAGGTATGGGCGACGCGCGAGGCCACCTCGACCTGCTGCTACTGGCCGCACTGGAGAAGAGCCCCGCGCACGGCTACGCCATCATCGAGCGACTGCGGGCAAGGAGCGACGGCACCTTCGACTTTCCCGAGGGAACGATGTATCCGGCGTTGCACCGGCTCGAGCGGGAAGGCTTGCTCGCGAGCAAGTGGATGGAGAACGCGCCCCGTCGCCGCCGGGTGTACTCGCTCACGCGGCGCGGGCAAACGGCGCTCGGTCGTGAGGCCGCAGACTGGCGTCGCCTCTCTCGGGCCATCGAGGCGGTCATGGCAGGTGGGGCGTGAGCGACCCCATCGAGGCGTACCTGAGGCGAGTTCGAGCGGGTGCTGCCTCGGGCGCCCCGGCTCAGAAGCCGGATCCTCGCGGAGACCCAAGACCACCTTCGTGAAGCGGCCCGGGAGCTCGGACCCGAGGCGGCAGTCGAACGTTTCGGCGCTCCGCGAGCGCTCGCGCGCCAGTTCGCCCCGGCCTATGCACGGTTCTACGCTCGTCTGTCGGCCTACGCAGCGCTCGTCGCGGGGGCGGGCTTCGTCACCCTGCTCTATCCGATTCCGGAAAACGTGCTCCCGCCGGCGCCGTGGCCCGAAGGCGGCAAGCCCGACTACCTGGCGTGGAAGCAGCACGCTGTGGCTGCCGTCTTCCTGGTCGCGATCGGAGCATGCGCAGTTGCGCTCGTGAGCCTGCGCCGGCACGTCGCCGTGTCGCTGCTCGCCACGCTGACTGCCCTGGCGTCGCTCTCCGTGTGCGCCGTCCTCGGCGCCGTCGTCAGCTTCCAGTGGGCCGAGGCCGTTCCGGGTACGCCCGGCTGGCTTGCGTGGCTCTCGCTGGGGACGCTCCTGCCGATCGGGCTCGCCGCCACGCCGCTCGCGCGCGCTTGGACCGCCGCGCGACAGCTGCGCTGAGAGGTCGCCTCGCCCGCCGGGGGTACGATAGGCGGGTGGCCGTAACAGTCAAGCCGAAGCTCGACGCAGTCCGGATCAGGGCCGATTTTCCGATCTTCGAGCAGCTGATCCACGGCAAGCCGCTCGCGTACCTCGACTCCGCCGTCACATCGCACAAGCCCCGCCAGGTTCTGGCCGAGCTGCAGGATTTCTACGAGACGTCGTACGGGAACGTCCACCGTGGGGTCTATGCGCTCTCCGAGCGCGCGACAGAGCGATTCGAAGGAGCACGCGAGAAGGTCCGCGCTTTCGTGAACGCGCCTTCGGCACGCGAGGTCATCTTCACCCGGAACGCGACGGAGGCGCTCAACCTCGTGGCCTACGCCTGGGGATTCGACAACCTGGGGCCGGGCGACCTCGTCGTCGTGACCGAGCTCGAGCACCACTCGAACTTCGTCCCCTGGCAGTACGTGGCGAAGCGGACCGGGGCGGGCTTCAGGATGATCCCGCTGGACGAGCGGGGTGAGCTCGACCTGGACGGGCTCGACGCGCTTGAGCAGGAAGGGAACGTCAAGGTCGTCGCCAACAACCTCGTCTCGAACGCGCTCGGCACGATCAACCCGGTCGAGAAGCTGGCGGCCTGGGCGCACGCACAGGGAGCGATCATGGTCGTCGATGCCGCCCAGGCGGCGCCGCACCGCCCGATCGACGTCGAGGCGCTCGATTGTGACTTTCTCGCCTTCTCGTCCCACAAGCTGTGCGGCCCGACGAGCGTCGGGGCGCTCTGGGGCAGGCGCGAGCTCCTGGAGGAGATGTCGCCGTTCAACCTCGGAGGTCACATGATCCGCAAGGTGACTCTCGAGGGGACCACCTGGGGAGAGCTGCCGCACAAGTTCGAGGCGGGTACCGCGCCGATCGCGGAGGCGGTCGGCTTCGGGGCGGCGATCGACTACTTGAACGAGGTGGGGCTGGACGCCATCGCCGACCACGAGCACGAGCTCCTCGCCTACGCTCTCGAGCGCATGCAGGAGGTGCCGGGCCTGACGACGTACGGCCCGCCCGTCGATCGCCGCGCCGGGATCGTCTCCTTCAACCTCGACGGCGTGCATCCCCACGACGTCGCGCAGGTGCTCGACATGGACGGGGTCGCGATCCGCGCGGGGCACCACTGCTGCCAGCCGCTGATGGCCAAGCTCGGTGTTGCGGCGACGAATCGGGCGAGCTTCTACCTCTACACGATCCCCGAGGAGATCGATCGCATGGTGACGGGCCTCCAGAGAGCGAGGAAGATCTTCCTGTGAGCTTCGACCAGATGTACCGCGAGGTCATCCTCGACCACTACAAGAACCCGCGCGGCCACGGCGTGATCGACGGCGCCGACGCCGCAGCAGAGGGGCAGAACCCGCTCTGCGGCGACGAGGTCTCGATCTTCGTCAGCTTCGAGCAGGGGGGCGACACGATCGAGGACGTCAAGTTCTCCGGACGAGGCTGTGCGATCAGCCAGGCGGCGACCTCGATGCTGATGGAGATGGTCAAGGGCCGCTCGGCGACCGAGATCGCGACGATGCCGAAGGACGAGCTGCTCGAGGAGATCGGCATCCCGCTGACTCCGGTCCGGCTCAAGTGTGCACTGCTCGGCCTGGGCGTTCTGAAGGTGGCTCTCCACCGGGCGAAGGGAACTCCCCTGCCTGACGAGTGGGCGGGCCTCGACGAGCTCGAGCTGCGCTAACCCTTAGAGGCGACCTCATGGCAGCAACCATCTAGCTTTGTGCCCGAGCTGACCGTCTGCCCGCTGGAGGAGCTCCCTCCAGGATCGGTGAAGATCGTCCACGCGGGCGAAGTCTCCGTCGGCGTCTACAACCTCGGCGGCGAGCTCTACGCCCTCGAGGATCGGTGCTCGCACGACGACGGGCCGCTCGCGGAGGGCGACTTCGACGCCGAGACTGGCGTTGCCGTCTGCCCCAGGCACGGCGCCACGTTCGACATTCGCACCGGGAGAGCGCTCACCCTGCCGGCGTATGTCCCGGTCGAGACCTTCCCGGTACGGGTCGAGGACGGCCTCGTCAAGGTCTCGGTTTAGGGGCCTGTCCGCAAAGTGAACCAGGGCGCCTGACAGACGCCCCGCAGCGCGATGCGGCGTCCTCGGTCGCCCTGATATGCGAGGCGTCCGCCCCATGAACGCCCTGCGTCCTGGCCTCGCACCACGTCCCGCGTGTCATCCACCGCGGCCGCTTTACGGACAGGCCCTTAGACGCGCCTGTCGCGATCCGCGCGAGCCGCTACACTGCCGCCACCACGGAAAGGAGGTGGTCCGTTTGGCAGAAGACTGTACGGGCAGTGGAGGTACTAGCAGGTAGGGGCGTGTCCCCGGTACCTGAAGAGGGGAATCGCCTAGCCAGCGTGGGGGACCCGCGCAAGCGCCGCCGGTCACGATCGGCAGGAAGCGCCCCTACTAATCCCAGCTAGACGCCGAAGGGGCCGGAGCAATCCGGCCCCTTGCTTTTCGGACGCGCCGAGGCCGGTGTCGGTGGCGGAGCCGGGCTCCGCCCGGCGGGAGCCCCGCCAGCGTCAAGCTGAAGGGGAATGCCTAAGGAGGGGGCTCACGGGGGAACCATGGGTTCACCCGTGTCGAGCGCGGGGGACCCGCGCAAGCGCCGCCGGTCACGATCGGCAGGAAGCGCCCCTACTAATCCCAGCTAGACGCCGAAGGGTCACGGGGGAAACCAAGTTTCCCCCGTGTGCCCCCTTCTTTCCAGGTCTCTGCGTCACACAGCGGCTCGAGCTACGCTCGGGCAGAGCCCGGCTCCGCTCCACTAACAGTTCGACAGTTCGCCGCGCCCAGCGCTTGAAACGAGTAGGTGGATCGCTGGCGCGGCGGAGGGAGCGGTGTTATCTAGGCGACTCGCCGCAGCTGCTCGTCGAGCGGGACCGGCGTGATTCCGAAGGTTCTCGGCGCTTCGTCGTTCGAGACGACGTTGTCGGGGCCCTCGAGCATCTTCAGCAGGTCCCGTGTCAACGGGATGTTGCCGGGCAGGCGCTCGGTCAGAAGCGCATTCAGACGCATGAAGCCCATCGGCACGTGCAGGCTCGGGCGACGCACTCCCAGAGCCCGCTTGAGTCGCTCCCAGAACTCGTTCCACGTGACGGCGTCGGGCCCGCCGAGCTCGAACGTGTGATCGGCGGCCTCCGGGAGGGTGACGGCCCTGGCGAAGTACTCGGCCACGTCGTCGATCCAGATCGGCTGGATCCGCTGCGTGCCCGGCCCGGTGATCGGCGTGACCGGCGTGAGCTTGGCCAGGCGCTTGAAGGTCGGGAGAATTCCTCCGTCGCGCCCGAAGATGAAGCTTGGCCGGAAGATCACGTGCTCGATCTCCGCCTCCACGACGGCGCGCTCCATCTCCCACTTCGCGCGGTAGTAGGGGACGAGGTCTTTCGTCTCCTCGCTCGTTCCGAGAGCGCTCATGAGCACGAAGCGCCGGACCCCGGCCCCCTTCGAGGCCTCCACGAGATCGCGCGCGCCTCGGATCATCACGCGCTCGAACTGCTCCGGCTTCCCTTGACGGATGGCGACGAGGTGGACGACCGCATTGCAGCCGTCGACCGCGGCGCGAAGGCTCGCCGCGTCGGTGACGTCCCCCTGGGCGAGCTCGCATCCCCACTCGACGAGCGCTTCGGCCCGCTCGGGTTTGCGGACGAGGCAGCGCACGGGCTGGTCCGCGGCGCGCAGCGCGTGGACGATCTTCGGCCCGACGAAGCCGGTGCTGCCCGTCACGAGGATCACGTGGAGTCCTCCTGCGGGAAGTTCTGCCAGTAGCGGCTGGGGGTAGGGCCGCGCTGCCCCTGGTACTTCGAGCCGAGCGCGCCCGTCCCGTACGGTGTCTCAGCCGCCTCGCTGAGCTGGACGAAGGAGAGCTGGCCGATCTTCATGCCGTAGTAGATCGTAATCGGCAGGTTGGCGCCGTTCTGGAGCTCGAGTGTGACGTGCCCGTCCCACCCGGGATCGATGAAGCCTGCCGTCGAGTGGATGAGCAGCCCGAGGCGCCCGAGCGAGCTCTTCCCCTCGAGCCTCGCAACGAGATCGTCGGGCAGCCGGACGCGCTCGAGCGTCGACCCGAGGACGAACTCCCCGGGATGGAGGATGAACGGGGCCTCGTCGCCGATCTCGACGAGCTCGGTCAAGCCCTCCTGCCGCTCACGGACGTCGATGTAGGGATAGCGGGCGTTGTGGAAGACGCGAAAGAGGCGATCGACCCGGACGTCGACGCTCGAGGGCTGAAGCAACGACTCGTCGTAGGGATCGATCTCGATCCGACCCTGCTCGAGCAGCCTGCGGATCGTACGGTCGGCGAGCACCATCGAAACGGCGATTCTATGGGCGTGCGCGAACGGGCGATCATCCGCTGCGTCCAACCCGCTGACGAGCCGTGGCTCGCGCTCACCTTCGACGACGGGCCGGGGGACGTTACTCCCGCCATTTTGGACCTGCTCGACGAGCATGGTGCGAGCGCCACGTTCTTCGTGGTGGGCCGAGCGATCTCCGGCCGCGAGCGAGTTCTCCGCCGCCAGCTCGCGGGCGGGCACGAGCTCGGCAACCATCTCTTCAGCCACCCCCACGCCGGTCGGCTCTCCGACGAGGAGCTTCGCAGCGAGATGTCGCGCTGCACCGAGGCGATCGAAGTGGCGACCGCGACCCGTCCGCGGCTCGTGCGGCCACCCTACGGTGAGGACGCCGAGCGCGTCGCGCGGATCGCGCGCGAGCAGGAGCTCGGGCCGGTGGTGCTCTGGTCGATCGACCCACGCGACTGGGAGGGGCCGCCTCCCGGGGTGATCGCCGGCCGGGTGCTCGGCGAGGCCGCCCCGGGCGCGATTGTCGATCTTCATGACGGGTTCGGCTCTTCCCCGGGCGCGCGCCAGGCGACGGCCGCGGCGCTAGCCCTGATCCTTCCGGAGCTCGCGGAGCGGCAGTTTCGCCTCGTCACTGTCTCGGAGCTGCTGCAGGGCTAGGCCCCTAGGGCGCGAGGCGCTCGATCGTCCAGCTGCCGTTGCACCTCCGGTAGCGGAAGCGATCGTGAAGGCGGTCCTCGCCGTGCTGCCAGAACTCGAACTCCGAGGGCGTGAGCAGAAAGCCGCCCCAGAAGGAAGGCCGCGGTACCTCCCGGGAGGCATGTTCCCGGGAGAGCTCGTCGAGTCGCTCCTCGAGAGCCGCGCGGGACTCGATCACCCGGCTTTGCGGCGAGGCCCACGCCGCGAGCCGGCTGCGGGTCGGCCTCGAGCGGAAGTACGCCTCCGACTCCGGCTCCGCGAGCCTCGCCACCGAGCCCTCGACTCGAATCTGCCGCCCCAGCTCCTGCCAGTAGAAGAGGAGTGCCGCCAGTCGGTTGGCGTCGAGCTCGAGCGCCTTTCGGCTGCCGAGATTCGTGTGGAAGACGAAGCCGCGCTCGTCGAAACCCTTCATCAGCACCATGCGGGCGGAGGGCCTGCCCTCGGGCGTCGCCGTCGCCAGGGCGACCGCCTCCGGGACCGGAGCGCCGGACTCGCTCGCCGCCTCGAACCAGCGGGAGAACTGGACGACGGGATCGTCGTGGAGATCGCGCCGGCGGAGCGGCTGTGTCAAAGGCTCTCCGATGGAAGAACTCTATGCATGATGCAGACGCGCCGGTGGCTGCGATATCGTCCGGGTCGTGGCTGTGACGCGGTCGATCGAGCTCCGCACCGAGATTCCGGGACCGCGCTCGCGCGCGATTCTCGAGCGCAAGGAGCGGGTGGTGGCGAAGCCCCTTTCGATCGCGCTTCCTGTGGTCATCCAGGAGGGCCGCGGCGCGACGGTGACCGACGTCGACGGCAACACGTTCCTCGACTTCACCGGCGGTGTCGGCTGCCTCAACGTCGGACACTCGCACCCGCGGGTCGTCGAAGCGGCGCAACAGCAGCTCGCCGACTTCAGTCACACCGACTTCACGATCATCCCGTACGAGCTCTACGTCACGCTCGCCGAGCGTCTTGTCGAGCTCACGCCGATCGGTGGGCCTGCCAAGGCAGCGTTCTTCAACGCGGGCACCGAGGCGGTCGAGAACGCGATCAAGTTCGCGCGTTCCTACACCAAGCGCCCGGCGGTGATCGCCTTCGAGGGCGCCTTCCATGGGCGCACGCTGCTCTCGATGACGATGACCTCGAAGACGCATCCCTACAAGGCGGGTCTGGGGCCGTTCGCGCCGGAGGTCTACCGCGTCCCGTTTCCGAACGACTACCGCGGCCCGGACTCGGCCACGGCGCTCGCGGCGCTCGAGCGCGCCCTCGTCAGCCAGGTCGCTGCGGAGAGCGTGGCTGCGGTCGTCGTCGAGCCGGTGCAAGGGGAGGGCGGCTTCGTCGTGGCGCCCCGCGACTTTTTGGAGGGCGTGCGGCGAATCTGCGACGAGCACGGAATCGTGCTCGTCGTCGACGAGGTGCAGACCGGCTTCGGGCGCACGGGACGGATGTGGGCGATCGAGCACTATGGCATCGAGCCCGACCTCATGCTGGTCGCGAAGTCGATCGCGGGTGGGCTCCCGCTCTCGGGCGTGATCGGCCGGGCCGAGATCATGGACGCGCCGCCGGACTCCGCGATCGGCGGCACGTACGTGGGCAACCCCGTCGCCCAGGCGGCCGCGATCGCGGTGCTCGACGTGATCGCAGACGAGGAGCTCGTCGAGCGCGCGGCCTCGATCGGCGAGGCTGTGCGAGCACGGATGGAGTCATGGGCCGCACGCTACGACGCTGTCGGCGACGTTCGCGGACTCGGCGCGATGCTCGCGATCGAGCTCGTCGGCGACCGGAAGACGAAGGAGCCGGCCCCGGAGCTTGCGAGCGCCGTGATCGAGGCGGCCGCGCGCAGCGGTCTGCTGCTGCTCAAGTCCGGGCTCTACTCCAACTGCCTGCGGGTGCTCGCTCCCCTCGTCCTCTCGGACGGCGAGCTGGACGAGGCGCTCGACGTCTGGGAGAGTGCCCTCGAAGAGGCCCTCTCCGGGTAAGAACTACCGCGGCTAGGCTCCCCGGAAATGCGCAGCATTTCGGGGCAACTCGATGGGTGAGGTAGTCGCCGGGCGCTACGAGCTCGAGGAGCTCGCGGGCAGGGGCGGAATGTCGAGCGTCTACAGGGCCCACGACCGGCTGCTGGAGCGAAAGGTCGCCCTGAAGCTGCTGCACGAGCAGTACGGCCTCGACGAGGACTACGTCGAGCGGTTCCGGCGCGAGGCGCGCTCGGCCGCGCAGCTCAGCCACCCGAACATCGTCACCGTGATCGATCGCGGCGAGCAGGACGGGCGCCAGTTCATCGTCTTCGAGTACGTCGACGGCGAGACGCTGAAGCAGCTCGTGGAGCGCCGGGGGCCGCTGCCCGTTCGGCAGGCGCTCGAGCTGATCCTCCAGGTCGCCCGCGCGCTTGGCTTCGCCCACGAGCAGGGGCTCGTGCACCGCGACGTCAAGCCGCAGAACGTGCTCCTGGACGACGCCGGTCGGGCGAAGGTGACCGACTTCGGGATCGCACGCTCGATCGACCTGACGAGCGTCACGCAGACCGGCACGGTGCTGGGCTCGAGCGACTACATCGCACCGGAACAGGCGAGCGGCGACCCCGTCGATGCCCAGAGCGACATCTACTCGCTCGGTGTCGTGGTCTACGAGCTGCTGACCGGCGAGGTGCCCTTTCCGGCGGACAACTTCGTCGCGGCGGCTCTCCGGCACGTGAACGAGCCGCCTCCGAGCGTGCTCGAGCGCCGTCCCGACGTCCCGCTTCGCCTGGTCGCCACAGCCGAGCGGATGCTCGCCAAGGATCCGGCCGACCGCTTCGCATCGATGAAAGGGGTGATCGCCGAGCTGGAGGCCTGTCTCCACGACCTCGGGGAGCCCGAGGGCGACATGACTGTTCTCGCCCAGCGCCCCGCCAAGCGCCCCGCAGTCAAGGTGAGGCCTGCAGAGGGAAGGCACACACGTCGCCGCCGTCTCGCGCCGATCGCTATTCCCGCCGCGGTTCTCGCAGCACTCGCGGCTGCCGCCATCGGCCTCTTCTCCCTGCTCGATTCGGACGGGAGCTCTCCGGGAGAGACCGCGGGCAAGCGGGGGCGTCAGGCGAGCGTGCAGCTCGCGGGTATCGGCTCGTACGATCCGCCGCCCGGTGACCTCTCGGAGCACGACGCCGAGGCCTCGAGAGCGACCGACGGTGATCCGCTCACCTTCTGGACGACCGAGCAGTACGAGAGCTTCGACAAGCCCGGGGTCGGACTGATGCTCGACGCCGGGCGCCGGGTCGCGCTCACGAAGCTCACGATCGTGACGGACCTTCCCGGCTTCTCCGCGCGAGTGCGCGCGGGTCTCTCCACTGACGGGCGCTTCACGTTTCGCTCGCCCGAGCAGGAGGTCAGCGGCCGCTCGACGACGATCGAGCTGCAGAACACGGCCCCGGCTCGCTACTTCGTCGTCTGGATCACAGCGCTCGCTGGCGACCGCGCCCATGTGAACGAAGTGCGCGGGATTGCCGCGGATGTCTAGACCCTTCCGGTTCTAGTACGCGAGCCGCGAGCGGCGCTCGTGCCGTTCGAGCGCCAGCTCGACGAGGCGGTCCAGGAGGTCCGGATAGGCGATCCCCGAGGCCTCGAACAGCTTGGCGTAGACGCTCGTCGAGGTGAACCCCGGAATCGTGTTCAGCTCGTTCACGAGCACCTCGTCGTCGCACACGAAGAAGTCGACCCGCGCCATTCCCTCGCACTCGGTGGCGACGAACGACTCGACGGCGAGTTGCTGGACGCGCTCGACCGATCGCTCGGAGATTCGCGGCGGAATGATCAGCTCCATACCGCCCTCGTCGTACTTGGCCGCGTAGTCGTACCACTCGGCGTGCGCGACGATCTCGCCGGGTAGCGAGGCGATGGGCTCTCTGTTGCCGAGCACGCTGCACTCCACCTCGACGCCGCCGGCGAATTCCTCGACGAGCACCTTCTCGTCGTGGCGGAAGGCGAGCTGGACGCCGGCCTCGAGCTCCTCGGGCGTGTGCGCCTTCGTGATGCCCACCGACGAGCCGAGGCGCGCGGGCTTGACGAACACGGGAAAGCCGTACGGATTCTCGATCCGCTGCCCCGGGCGCAGCGTGATGTTGCGCGTCACCGGAATGCCGCGGTCACGAAGGACGGCCTTGAAGAGGTCCTTGTCCATGGCGAGCGCCGAGCCGGTTACCCCAGCGCCCACGTAAGGAACGTTCGCAAGCTCGAGCAGTCCCTGAACCGTCCCGTCCTCTCCGAACGGGCCGTGCAGGATCGGAAAGACGACGTCGACCTCCCCGAGCAGGCTCGGCACGGAGTCGGTCGGCACCGGGAGCGTCTCCGCGACCGGCCCGCCGGCAGCCGCGAGCTCGGACGCGCGCGCGGAGCCGAGCTCCCAGCGACCGTCGCGCTCGATCTCGACCGTGACCGCCTCGTAGCGCTCCGGATCGAGAGCCTCGAGCACCGAGCGGGCCGAGGCGATCGAGATCTCGTGCTCGCTCGAGCGGCCTCCCATCAGGACCGCAACCCGGATTCGTCTGCTCACGGC
>Ga0136621_1000203_pt1 | contig 22302 bp, 21 predicted proteins | sample AntDryUQ445A2306_FD_104673 | JGI IMG/M metagenome (GOLD analysis project Ga0136621, IMG submission 104673) | Polar desert sand microbial communities from Dry Valleys, Antarctica - metaG UQ445A (23.06) | ecosystem: Environmental > Terrestrial > Soil > Desert | place: Antarctica: Dry Valley...
CAGCACGGCGCCCGCGGCGAACGACAGCGCCACCCAGCCGATCATCACGAGCGCCGCGATCCCCGGCTCGAGGAAGTTCGCCGGGCTGCCGTCGAAGCTCACGTCGATGACGCCGCTCGGCGCGCCGTTGAAGGGCGAGAACTTCGCGACGTCGGGCGCGAGGCCGAACAGCGTGAACTCGACGACGAAGGAGTAGACGAGCAGCCCGACGATCGCGGTGACCTGGTTGCGGACGATCGCGCCGATGCAGACGCCGAGCGCGCCGAGGTACGCGGCGACCACGAGGTTGCGCCACAGCACGTCGACGAGCGTGGAAGCGTCGAGCGTGAACTGGTCGCGGGCGTTGAGGATGATCGTTCCGACGAGGAACAACAGGACCGTGACGACGAACGAGACGACGACGCCGGCGACCGCGTACGACAGCGCCTTGGCGATCATCAGCTTCAGGCGGTCGGGCGCCGCGAGGACCGTGCTCGTGATCGTGCGATGGCGCCATTCGCCCGCCATGCCCATCGCGCCGAGCAGCAGGATGAACAGGCCGGTGAAGTCGCCTGCCATCACGGCCCGCGCCTCGCCCTCGGTGCGGTAGACGCCCAGCGTCGTGGCGAGCACGAGCACCAGCAGCGAGATCGCCAGCGCGGAGCCGATCAGCGCGGCGAACGTCCGCGTCGTGCGCAGCTTCAGCAGCTCGGCGCGCAGCAGGGCGCTCATGTCCGGCGATCCGCCGTGAGGGCCATGAACGCCTGCTCGAGCGAGCGTGCCCGCGGCGCGAGGCCGAGCACCGTCAGCTGCGCTCTGCCGGCGATCGCGCCGACCTGGCCCGGCGTCATCCCGATCACGAGCAGGATGTCGCCATCGCGCTGCACGGTCGCGCCGGCGTCCGCGAGCGCGGCTGCGAGCGCGTCGGGATCCTCGGCCGTGACCTCGGTCGCGGGGCCGTCGTCGCCGCCGAGCACGCGCTCGAGCGTGCCCTGCGCGCGCAGCTCGCCGTTGGCGATGACGATCACGTCGTCGACGGACTGGGCGACCTCGGCCAGCAGGTGGCTGGAGATCAGCACCGCGCGGCCCCGGGCGGCCTGCTCGCGCACCATCCCGCGCATCCAGGCGATGCCGGGCGGGTCGAGGCCGTTCGTCGGTTCGTCGAGCAGCAGCACCTCGGGATCGCCGAGCAGCGCCGCGGCGATGCCCAGGCGCTGCTTCATGCCCATCGAGTAGCCCTTGACGCGGCGGTCGGCGGCCTCGGTGAGGCCGACGTCGTGCAGCACCGCATCGACGCGGTCCGGCGGATGCTGCCCCGTCGTTGCCAGCACGCGCAGGTGGTTGCGGGCGCTGCGGCCGGGATGGAAGGAGGCGTCCTCGAGCACGGCCCCAACGGAGGCGCTCGGATGCTCGAGCTGCTCGTAGCGCTTGCCGCCGAACGTCGCGGTCCCGCTCGTCGGGTGGATCAGCCCGAGCAGCGCGCGCAGCGTCGTGCTCTTGCCGGCGCCGTTGGGACCCAGAAACCCGGTCACGCGGCCCGCATCGACGTCGAAGCTCAGGTGCTTGACGGCCTCGACCTTGCCGAAGCGCTTGGAGAGGTCGCGGACCTCGACGGTTGCCATCGGCGCGCATCATGGCGCATCGCCGTCGCGACTTCTTCTCGAGTGTGACGACGTTCACAGGATGGTTCACACGTGCGGCCGGCGGCCGTGGCGTCAACTCACGTTGCGACGAGCGCGCGCTCCAGCGGCGTGCGAAAGCGCGGCGTGACGCGAACCGCGCCGATCCAGTCGCCGAGGCGCCGTGCCTCGGCGGTGATCGCGTGGGACGCCGCGGAGCCGACGTCCTCGAGCAGCGCGATGACGATCTCGCCATCCGGGCGCTGCGCCCAGCCGCCCACGATCCGCCCCTCCCACCAGACCGTCGGGCCGATGTTGCCACTGCGATCGAACAGGCGCGGGCGGTGCGCGCCGAGGTACCAGTCGCGTGCCTGCCAGCCCATCGGCGCCGGGTCCAGCGCCGGCAGCAGCGCCGTCCACGGCTCGGCCGGCGCGGGCAGCGGCTCGTCGTCGCCCGCCAGCACGAGGCCGACCGTGCCGCCCTGCAGCGCCACCTCGACCGGTCCGACGCGCGCCAGTGCGCGGCGCAGCAGGCCCGCCGTCCAGCCCGTCCACCACTTCAGGTCGGCATACGTGCCCGGCCCGTACGCGTGCAGCCAGCGGCGCACGAGTTGCGCCGCCGCCTCGTCGGGGTCGATCGCGGGCAGCCCGCCGGGCAGCCACGACTGCGCCGGCGCCCAGCGATTGAGCGTGCTCGTCCACGATCCGAGCGGGCATCCGCGCACGATGCGCCCCTCGGCGGCGAGCAGGAAGAGGACCCGGCTCGACGCTCCCTGGGTCGTGGCGTAGGGCTTGTCCTGCGCCATCGCGATCTTCTCGCGCAACGCCGGCACGTCACGGGAGAGCTCGGCGGCCGTCGCCTCGCCGCGGGCGACCAGCGCGCTCAGCGTCTGCTCCTGCGTCGCTTGCAGCCAGCGCTCGCCATCGCCGGTCACGCCGCCCGCCTCCAGGTGCTTGACGAGCCGCGCCCGCTCGACGGGCACGAGCGCGTCCGTGCAGGATGCCTGCACGACGGCTGCGAGCGCCACCGGCACGACGAACATCGTGCGGCGCATGCCGAGCATCCGCACGAGCGAGCGCTCGACGTAGAGCGCATGCTCGATCGCCTCCGGGGTCGCGTCGCGCAGCCGCGCACGGGCCGCGAGCATGACCGTCGCCGGATCGCTCGCGTGCAGGCCGGCGATCTCCCCCGCGAGCGCGGCCACGTCGCTGCCATGCTCCTGCGGGGCCAGCCGGTGGCGCAGCGCGAGGCGCGCACGCCGCTCGCCGTCGTCGATCGCCCTCACGACGCCGGGCGAGAAGGACGCTCAGCCAAACTCGATGACGCTGCGGATGCCGTCCTGCGCGTGCATGAGGTCGAAGCCCTTGTTGACCTCGTCGAGCGTGATGCGGTGCGAGAGGAAGGCGTCGACGTCGATGTCGCCGTCGAGGTAGCGCTGGACGAGCAGCGGCACCTGGTCGCGGCCCTTGACGCCGCCGAAGGAGGAGCCGCACACGCGGCGCCCCGTGATCAGCAGCCGCGGGATGACGTCGAGCGTCTCCCCCTTGCCGGCGACGCCGCACATCGTCGCCAGGCCCCAGCCCATGCGCGCCGACTCGACCGCCTGGCGCATGACGGCGACGATGCCCGTCGCCTCGAAGGTGTAGTCCGCGCCGAACCCTGCGGTCATCTCGAGGATCGCCTCGACGGTGTCCGCCCCGCCCAGCAGGAGGTCGGTCGCGCCCTGGTGGCGGGCCATCTGCAGGCGCTCCTCGGAGAGATCCACGCAGACGATCCGCTCCGCGCCCTGCAGGCGGGCGCCGGCGACGGCGCCGAGGCCGACCATGCCGGCGCCGAAGACGGCGCACGTCGAGCCCGCCTGCACCTTCGCGGTGTACATCGCCGCGCCGAGGCCCGTCGAGAGGCCGCAGGCGAACAGGCAGGCGCGGTCCAGCGGGGCCTCCGGCGACACCTTCGCCAGCGCGATCTGCGCCATCACCGTGTACTGCGCGAACGTCGACGTGCCCATGAAGTGGCGAATCGGCTCGCCGCCGCCGGGGCGCGACAGCCGCGTGGTGCCGTCGGGCAGGTGGCCCTTGCCCTGCTGCTCGCGGATCGCCAGGCAGATGTTCGTCCTCGGGCTGAGGCAGTGCGCGCACTCGCGGCACTGCGGCGAGAACAGCGTCACGACGTGATCGCCGATCTGCAGCGAGTCGACGCCCTCGCCCACAGCCTCGACGACGCCGGCGCCCTCGTGGCCGAGCACCGCCGGCGCGTAGCCGGACGGATCGACGCCGGAGGCCGTGTACATGTCGGTATGGCAGACGCCGCAAGCCACGAGGCGCACGAGCACCTCGCCGGCACGCGGCTCGGCGAGCTCGAGCTCCTGCACGACGAGCGGCTGGCCGAACTCCTCGAGCACTGCTGCACGCATCCGCATGGGGCGCAATCTAGCCGAGTCGGCCGAGCGGGCCGAGGGGGCCTCAGCCGATCGAGCCGGCGGGCGCGACGACGATCGAGACGTGGCGCTGGCCGCCGGGCAGCGGGCGCCGCCACGGGCCGTCGCCGGCGAGATCCTCGCTGCGATCGAGCAACAGCAGCGCCAGGCAGCGGGCGTCCTCGAGCGCCTGCGGAGGCGAGCGGTAGCGCCGCGCGGGACGGCCCGTCAGCGGGCCGCTGACGCGATCGTCGACGGTGACGACGTACAGCGGCCCGAGCGTCAGCTCGAGCTGCTCGCCGCCGGCGTGCTCGTCTTCGGCGCTGGCCATCGGTCAACGCTATCGGGACAGAGAACTCATGCGCTTGGCTTATCAGTGTCCTGAACTCTATGTCTTGGACTTCTGGAACCCGAGCCGCGACCCTTGGACTGTTCCTCCCTCGCTGTCGCGCCCCGCCGGAGTCCGCAACCGATCCGGTGGGGCCGCGCGGCAGCCGTGGTCATCCGGCCACATCAGAAAGAGAGGCCCAGCCTTGCCCTATCTCGTTCAAGCAGCAGACGGAACGACCCTTGAAGATGCCGGCAGCACGTACGGCCGCGCCGAGACATCCGCGCGGCTGTACACGTCCGCCAAGCGGGTCGAGACGCGCGTCATCGAATGGTGCGACACAGACCACGGGCGCAAGTCCCGCGAACTGTGGTGCTCTTCCGACTACCCGGCCAGCGTGAGGTTCCCCGCCGCGCCAGGGGCGACGGCCCAGCCCTAGGCGGTCGCCTGGGCGGGCTCGGACGCCTTGGCCCCGAGCAGCTTCTCGCGCTGGCGCTCAGGCGAGATCCGCACGACGGTGTGGACGATCTTCAGGCGCTCCATCGTGTCGATGACCGCGGCCGAGATGTCGATCTCCCAGCGCTTGAGGCCCTGCTCGGCCGAGCGCGGGAAGGCATGGTGGTTGTGGTGCCAGGACTCGCCGAACGTCGGGATCGCGAGCCAGGCGACGTTCGTCGACTTGTCCTCGAGGTCGAAGCGCCGCGTCCCGAAGAAGTGGCACACCGAGTTGATCGACCACGTCGCGTGGTGCAGGAAGAAGATCCGCACGAAGCCGGCCCACAGCAGCGTCCACAGTGCGCCGCTGAGCGAGAAGCCGTGCAGCACGAAGCCGAGCACGAACGGGATCAGCAGGCTGAGCCCGACGAAGGCGAGGAAGTTGCGGCTGATCCAGCGCATCCCCTTGTCGTCGCAGAGGTCGGCCGCGTACTTGCGAAACTCGGCGCTGCCCTGGGTCTTGGTCAGCCAGCCGACGTGCGCGAACCACAGGCCCTTCAGGCCCGAGCCCTGGCCGACGTGCGGGCTGTGCGGGTCGCCCTCCTCGTCGGTGTGGGCATGGTGCTTGCGGTGGTCGGCGACCCAGGCGATCGCGGGACCCTGCACGGCCATCGAGCCGGCGATGGCCCAGAAGTACTCGACCGGCTTGCTGGCCTGAAAGGCCTTGTGCGTGAGCATCCGGTGGTAGCCGACCGTGATCCCCAGGCCGGTCACGCAGTACATGACGACCATGATCGAGACCTCGATCCAGCCGATGCCACGATTCCACAGCAGGACGATCGCGAGCAGGAGGGCAAGGAACGGGACGACGACCGCGCCGAGGTTGGCGTAACGCTGAAGGGTTGACATGTCTTTGAGCCTAGAGACTGACGTCCGGGCTTTCTTGTCGGATTGCACCCGTATCCCGGCGTCGAATCTGTAGATTCGTGAGCAATGGAGGACATCTCACCCGAGATCGCCGGCATCCTGCGCCCGGTGCTGCCCGATCTGTCGGCGGAGCTGATCCGCGAGATCGGCGCGCAGGTGCCGGACTACTCGCGGCCGCTGGAGGGTCCGTTCGGCGTCACGCTGCGCTACGGCGTCGAGCGCGCGCTGCGCCGCTTCGTCGACACGATCGAGCACCCCGAGGGCGTCAGCGAGCGCGACCGGCGCACGTACATCGAGCTCGGTCGCGGTGAGATGCGCCAGGGCCGCACGCTGAACGCCCTGCTCGCCGCCTACCGCGTCGGCGCACAGGTGGCGTGGCGGCGCTTCGTCGAGGCCGGCGTGCGCGCCGATCTCGAGCCCGCGGTCCTGTATCGCGTCGGCGAGGCGATCTTCGCCTACATCGACGAGATCTCCGGCGAGTCGATCGAAGGCTACGCGGCCGAGCAGTCCGCGCTGGCCGGCGAGGACCAGCATCGCCGCGAACAGCTCGTGCGCCTGCTCGCCAGCGATCCGCCCGCCTCGCCCGAGCTGCTGCGCACGGCCGCCGAGCGCGCCTCGTGGACGCCGCCGGCGCGCATCGCGGCGCTGATCGTCGAGGGCGTCGCCGCCGAGCGGCTCGCCGGCAGGCTCGGAGCGGGCGCGGTCGCCGCGGCGATCGAACCCGCCGAGGGCGCGGTCGCCGAGGATGGCGCGACGCCCGCCCGCCACGTGCTCGCCTTCGTCTCAGACCCCGACGGGCCCGGCCGGCGGGCGCTGATCGAGCAGGCCGTCGGCTCGCGGCGCGCGGCGCTCGGTCCGACGGTCGCGATCGGCGCGGGCGCGCGCAGCGCAGACCGTGCCCGGCGCGCGCTCGACCTGCACGAGCTCTGGGCGCTGCGAGGCGAGGGGCTGATCGTCGTGGAGGAGCAGGCGACGGCGCTGCTGCTGCACGCCGACCTGGCGCTGGCGCAGGAGCTCGCGGCCTCGCGGCTGGCCCCGCTGCAGGCGCTGCGTCCCGCGGCGCGCGAGCGGCTGGCCGCGACGCTGCTCCAGTGGCTCGATCATCAGGGCCGCATCGACGACACCGCGCGCGCGCTCGACGTCCACCCGCAGACCGTCCGCTACCGGCTCGCGCAGCTGCGCGAGACCTTCGGCCCGGCGCTGGACGATCCCGGCGGGCGCTTCGATCTCGCGGTCGCGCTGCGCGTGCGCACGCGCGAGTGAGCCGCCCGCGGTCAGCTGCCGTGCAACCGCCCGCGGACGCGCGCTCGCCGGCCGCTCAGCGCTCGCCGGCCACCTGGAAGGACGCCATCTCGCCGCGCATCCGTGCCGCCAGGTAGCCCGTGAACAGCGTGTAGGAGTGCACGACCCCGCGGCGCGTCGCGATCTGTGCGAGCACGTCCGCCGGCAGCGCCACGTCCAGGCGGTACCTGCCGGCGTTGATGCGCGCCGAGAACGACAGCGTGCGCGTGTTCTGGCCGGCGGGCTCGTAGAGCACCTGCAGGCGCACGTTGCCGCGCGCGCGTGACGAGATGCGCCCGCTTGCCTTCAGCCTGCCGCCGGCGATCGTCGGCCGGTCTGCGACGAGGCTCGCGGGACGCGACGCCGCACGCAGCCGCACCTCCTGCGGCTGGGTGTCGGCGTCGCCGGGATAGGCGAGCGTCAGGATCCCCGTGCCCAGCCGCGCCTGGCTGGACGGGATCCGCCGGTTGATGCGCACGCGCGAGTTGGCGGAGTCGACGCCGGCGGTGAAGCGCTCTGTGCGCCCGGCCGCCTGGAAGCTCACGCGGACGGTGCCCGAGGCGCGGCTGGTGATCGGCGCGAGGACGTCCAGCCGGCGCGACGAGCTCACGACGCGTGCCCGCGCGACCTCCAGCTTGGCAGCAAACGGCGGTGGCAGGGGCGTCGCCACGGTACGCGTCTCGGTCGCCTCGCCGCAGACCCCGCTGCGGGGCAGGTTGTTCGCGTCGCCGTCATACGTGGCGATCCAGCGATAGACGCCGGTCGCCGTGGGCGTGTAGGCGTCGGACGTCGCCGTCGCCGTCGTGCCGGCGAACGTCGCGGGCTTGACGCTGACGAAGACCGGGGGCCCCGCGCACGTCGGGGCCGAGGGCGGGTAGAGGCGGAACGTCACCGTCGCGCCGGCAACCGGGTTGACGAGCCCCGAGATCGTCGCCTGATCGGTCAGCCGGCCGCCGAGCAGGATGTCGCCCGAGGCGCTGGTCGCGACCGACGGCGGTCCCGCGCGTCCGACGGTCGTGCCGGAGGTCGAGGACTGCGCGTCGCCGACGGGGCTTGCGGGGCCGCACGGCTGCAGGCACTGGCGATGAGCGGTCGTCGATGCGGTCTGGATGCCGGGGGTCGCAGGCTCCAGATCGCTGCTCGGGGTCCTCAGCACGTCGTACGTGAAGCTGATCGAGCACGTCGACGCGTTCGTCGGCAGGACCACGTGCGCGCCTCCCTGCGGCGTGAAGGCCACCGTGCCGAAGGCATCCGGGAGCACGGTGGTGTCGAAGACCATGCCCAGGCACGTGCCGGCCGCGCCGGTCGCCTGCGGCGAGACCCTGAACACGCCGGGATCGGCGCCCGTCGCCACGCATACGCCGCCCACGAGCCGGCTGCACGACGGGACGAGCACGATGCCCGACGACCCGGCGCAGGCTCCGGCGTCGCCGAAGTTGCAGACCTGGTTGACCGCGATGTCGTTGTCGGGCGGCGTGTTGGCCCGCGTGATCAGGATCGAGGCGGGAACCGCGGTCTGGCCGACCGTGACGTTGGCGGGCAGCGGCGCAGCCGTGACCGCGACGACCGCGGCCTGGGCGACGGCCGGCGCGAACGCCAGCACCACGAGCAGCGCAAGCGCTGCCGCCAGGCCACGCCATGCCGATCCGCCAATCAAGCCTGCCATCGTCGCCCCCTCGGTTTGCGCCCGTCAGCTGCGGAGCGCCTGACCATACGCGCGTCCTCGCGCCAGATGGGGAAACCTGCGCCGCGTGCTCAGGCGCCCGCCGTCGCGAGCCCGAAGCTCACGCCCGTCAGCTGCTCGGACAGCTCCCACAGCTGCCCGGCGGCCCGCATGTCGCTCGCCGCGGCGCTGCGGCTCGCCGCCGCGGGATGTCCGCGCAGCTCCTTCAGGCCGCCGGGGCCGGTGTAGCTGCCGCCCGGCACGGGCAGCGTCGCCGCGTACAGGGTCGGCAGCGCTCCCATCGCGGCGGACTGCGCGATCAGCCGGTTGCCGACGGCCATCGCGAGCCGCTCGACGCGTCTCGTCGTCTGGCCCTGGAGGTTCGTCGCCGCCCAGCCCGGATGTGCGGCGTGGGCGCTCACCCGCGAGCCGGCGGCGTCCAGGCGGCGCTGCAGCTCGAGCGTGAACAGCAGGTTCGCGAGCTTCGAGCACCCGTAGGCGCGCCAGCGGTCGTAGCCGTGCTCGGAGTTGAGGTCCTCCATGTCGATCCGCGCGCCGAGGTGCGCGAGCGAGGCGACGGTCACGACACGGTCGGTGATCTGCCCGAGCAGCAGGTTCGTCAGCGCGAAGGGACCGAGGTGGTTCGTGCCGATCTGCAGCTCGAAGTCGTCGGCGGTCCGCCGCTCGGGCACCGCCATCACGCCCGCGTTGTTGACGAGGACGTCGATCGGCCCGTCCCAGCCAGCGGCGAACGCGCGCACCGAGGAGAGGTCCGCGAGGTCCAGGCGGCGCACCTCGGTGTCGCCGGGCATCGTCGCGGCCGCGGCCGCGCCCCGAGCCGGGTCGCGAACGGCGAGCACGACGCGCGCACCGGCGCGGGCGAGCTCACGCGCCGTGACGGCGCCGATGCCGCTGTTGGCGCCGGTCACGACGACGGTGCGCCCCGTCATCACGGGCAGGTCGGCGGCGGTCCAGGCAGCTGCGCTCATGCGGGCAACCTAGTCGCCCGGGACCTCGGAGAACCCGTGGGTCCTCAGCCGCGCTTGACGAGCCGCCCGACGGCGGCCATCAGCTCGTCCGTGCGGTCGGCCTGCAGCTGGCCGTCGGCGGGCAGCACGCACGAGCGCGCGTGGCCGTCGAGCAGGCCGAGCGCGACCTTCTCGAGCGCCGCCTGGGCGGCGGAGATCTGCGTCAGGACGTCGATGCAGTAGCGATCGTCCTCGACCATCCGCTCGATGCCGCGCACCTGGCCTTCGATCCGGCGCAGGCGCACGAGCAGCTGCTCCTTGCTGGCGGAGTAGCCGCGTCCGGGTGGTGGCGGTGAGGGCTCGGTGGTGGCCATGCCTGCATCGTACAGTACCCCATAGGGGTATACTTGTGCGTACGCCGCACTCCCCCGACGTCAGGAGCAGCGAACATGTCCCACGCCGATCGCAACTACACCGTCAACGGCATGACCTGCGGACACTGCAAGAAGTCCGTCGTCGAGCAGGTGCTGCAGGTGCCCGGCGTGCGGGCAGTCGACGTCGACCTCGACAGCGGCCTGCTGACCGTCCGCGGCGACGACTTCGAGGACGTGGCCGTCCACAAGGCCGTCGACGAGGCGGGCTACGCCGTCGCATGAGCTCGGGCGCGCGCGTCGCGGCGTTCGTCGCGCTGCTTGCAGCGATCTTCGCGAGCGCCGCGCTCGCGGGCGGTGCGCTGGATCCCGGTGGCAACGATGATCGCGGGCAGGCGGCCGGGCACGGCGGCGCGAGCGCGCAGCGCGACGGGCAGGCGGGCGAGCACGGCGACGGCCCCGCGGACGGCGCGGATGCGGCCCGGCACGAGCCCGCGGCGGATGCGCCCGCCGGCGTCGCGTCCACGCAGGACGGCCTGCATCTGGTCGTCGACCGCAGCCGCTTCACCGCCGGCCGCGCCGCGACGCTGCGCTTTCGCATCCTCGACGCCGCCAACCGCGCGCTGCGCGACTTCGACGTCGAGCAGGCGCGGCGGATGCACCTCATCGTCGTGCGGCGCGACCTGCGCCGCTTCCAGCACCTGCACCCGAGGCTCGGCTCCGGCGGCGCGTGGACGGTGCGCCTGAAGCTCCCCGAGGCGGGCGTCTACCGCGCGTTCGCCGACTTCCGCACGGGCGGCGTGCGGCGCACGCTCGGGATCGACCTCTTCGTGCCCGGGAGCTTCGAGCCGCTCGACGTGCCGGCGCCGGCCGCCAGCGCGAGCGTCGACGGCTACGACGTCGCGCTCGACGACCACGGCGCCGGCCGGCTGAGCTTCGCCGTGCGCCGCGACGGGCGCGCCGTCGCCGACCTCGATCCCTACCTCGGCTCCCGCGGCCACCTGGTCGTGCTGCGCGAGGGCGACCTTGCCTACGACCACGCCCATCCCGTCGACGGCGGCCAGGACGAGATCGCCTTCGAGACGGGCTCCGAGCCGGGGACCTACCGCCTGTTCCTGCAGTTCCGCCACCGCGGCCGGATCCGCACGGCCGCGTTCACGCGCACGGTCACGCGATGAGCACCGCCGTGCCCGAGCCGCGCGAGCACCTCGACCTGCCGATCATGGGCATGACCTGCGCGTCGTGCGCGACGCGCATCGAGAAGCGCCTGAACCGCCTCGACGGCGTGCAGGCGTCGGTGAACTACGCGACGGAGCAGGCGTCCGTCGCCTTCGCGCCGGACAAGCTGACCGCCGCGGAGGTCGTGTCCGCGATCGAGCAGGCCGGCTACACGGCGTCGCTGCCGTCGCCCGAGCACGGCGTTCCGCGGCTCGCGCGCCGGCCCGGAACCCGGCTGCGGATGCGGCTGATCTTCTCCGCGGCGGCCTCCCTCCCGCTGTTGCTGATGGGCATGATCCCGGCACTGCAGTTCGACTACTGGCAATGGCTGTCGCTGCAGCTCGCGACGCCCGTGCTGGTGTGGGCGGGCTGGCCGTTTCACCGCGCGGCGTGGACGAACCTGCGCCACGGCACCGCCACGATGGACACGCTGATCTCGATCGGCACGATCGCGGCCTGGACGTGGTCGGTGGTGTCGCTGTTCTTCCTCGGCGCGGGCGAGCCGGGCTTGCGCCACGAGCTGAGCCTCGTGCCCGAGCGCGGCGGGCAGACGGGCGACGTCTACTTCGAGATCGTCGGCATCGTGATCACCTTCCTGCTCGCCGGCCGCACGTTCGAGGCACGCGCCAAGCGCCGCGCAGGCGCGGCGCTGCGGGCGCTCGTCGAGCTGGGCGCCAAGCACGCCGCGGTGCTCGAGGCCGACGGGACGGAGCGGCTCGTGCCGGTCGCGCAGCTGCGCGCCGGAGACCGCTTCGTCGTGCGGCCCGGCGAGAAGATCGCCACCGACGGCGAGGTGGTCGAGGGCGCGTCCGCCGTCGACCGCTCGCTGCTGACGGGCGAGAGCGTCCCGGTCGAGGTCGCGCCCGGAGACGTGGTGACGGGCGCGACAGTCAACGCCGGCGGGAGGATCGTCGTGCGCGCCACGCACGTCGGCGCCGACACGGCGCTGGCGCAGATCGGCCGCCTCGTGACGCGTGCGCAGAGCGGCAAGGCGCCCGTCCAGCGGCTCGCCGACCGCGTCTCGGCGATCTTCGTGCCGGTCGTGATCGCGATCGCCGTCGCGACGCTCGGCTTCTGGCTCGGCGCGGGCGAGACCGGCGTGGCGCTCGCGGCGGCGGTCGCCGTGCTGATCATCGCCTGCCCGTGCGCGCTCGGCCTCGCGACCCCGACCGCGCTGCTCGTGGGCACCGGGCGCGGCGCCCAGCTCGGCCTGCTGATCAAGGGCCCGGAGGTGCTCGAGTCCACGCGCCTCGTCGACACGATCGTGATCGACAAGACCGGCACCGTGACGGAGGGCAGGATGTCGCTGCGGCGCGTCGTCGTCGCCGACGGCGTCGACGAGGCGCACGCGCTGGCGCTCGTCGGCGCGCTCGAGAACGCCTCCGAGCACCCGATCGCACGCGCGATCGCGACCGCCGCACGCGAGCGCGGCGGCGAGCTCGCCGGCGTCGGGGCCTTCACCAGCCACGCCGGGCTCGGCGTGCGCGGAACCGTCGCCGGCCACGCCGTGGTCGCCGGCCGCCCCGCCCTGCTCTCGCAAGCGGAGGCCTCCGAGCTGCCGCCCGAGCTCGAGCAGGCGAGGATCGCCGCCGAGGCGGAGGGCCTGACCGCGATCGTCGGAAGCTGGGACGGAGCCGCACGCGCGCTGTTCGTCGTCGCCGACCGCATCAAGCCGAGCTCGGCTGAGGCGATCCGGCGGCTGCGCGAGCTCGGGCTGCGACCGGTCCTGCTGACCGGCGACAACGAGACGACGGCCCGCGCCGTGGCGGCACAGGTCGGCATCGACGAGGTCATCGCAGAGGTGCTGCCGGCCGAGAAGGCCGCCGTCGTGCGCCGCCTGCAGCGCGAAGGACGCGTCGTCGCGGTGGTCGGCGACGGCGTCAACGATGCTCCCGCGCTCGCCCAGGCCGACCTCGGCATGGCGATCGGGACAGGCACCGACGTCGCGATCGAGGCCTCCGACCTGACGCTCGTGTCGGGCGACCTGCGCGCGGCGGCCGACGCGCTGCGCCTGTCGCGCCGCACGTTGCGCACGATCAAGGGCAACCTCTGCTGGGCCTTCGGCTACAACCTCGCCGGGCTGCCGCTGGCGGCGGCCGGCCTGCTGAACCCGATGATCGCCGGGGCGGCGATGGCCCTGTCGAGCGTCTTCGTGGTCTCGAACTCGCTGCGCCTGCGCGGCTTTCGCATCCAGCGCGACACCGCCGGTCCCGCCTCACATGGCGCGTGACATCGGCATACTGCGCCTCGTGCGCCGCGGGCTCCTGCTGTCGTCCGTCCTTGCCGGCGTGGCCGTCGTGGCGATCGTCATCGCGCTCGGGTCCGGCGGCGACGCCGCGAAGGCGCCCGACGCCGCTCGCGCCGCGACGCCGCTCGCGACCGACGATGCGCTGCCCGCGAGCAATCGCCGCGCGCGCGTCGTCGAGCCGGTCGCCGGCGAGTCCGCCGCGACGGCGGCCCTGCCGGTCGAGGAGCCCGACACCAAGGCGCCGACATCCGCTGCATCCTCGACGCCCGTGCCGCGTCTGAAGCGCGACACGGGACCCACGAGCGACGCGGCGATCAGCGAGGCCGACGTTCTGAAGAACGGCGTCGCGCTGCCGCCGATCGAGGCCCCCGCGCCCGTACGTCAGATCATCGAGGCGGGCAACTCGATCGCTCGCGCCCCGTACCGGTGGGGCGGCGGCCACGGCAAGTGGCAGGACACGGGCTATGACTGCTCGGGGTCGATCTCCTATGCGCTCGCCTCCGCCGGGCTGCTCAACGCGCCGCTGGCCTCCGGGCCGCTGATGAGCTGGGGCAAGCCTGGCAAGGGCAAGTGGGTGACGATCTACTCCAACCCCGGCCACGTCTACATGGTCGTCGCCGGCGTGCGCTTCGACACGTCCGGCGCGCGCTCCACCGGCTCGCGCTGGCAGAAGGCGCTGCGCCCGACGAGTGGGTACGCCATCCGTCACCCCGCGGGCCTGTAGCCCGCCGCCGGATGCAGCCGATAGGGGCATCGTGGCACTAGAATTCCGCCCCATCGTGTCGATTCCCGCGTTCGACATCCAGGTCGTCCAGGACGGCCGGTCGACGCGCATCGCCCCCACCGGCGAGCTCGACATCGCCACGACGCCCGCCCTCGAGCAGGCGATCGCCGAGGCGACCGGCACGCCCGGCACGAAGCTCGTGCTCGACCTGCGCAGCCTGACGTTCATGGACTCGACGGGTCTGCGCACGCTCGCGCAGACCAACGCCCGCGCCGAGGACGACGGCTTCACGCTGTCGATCGTGCGCGGCCCGCGCCAGATCGACCGCGTGCTCGAGATCTCGGGCCTCGGCGCGCTGTTGCCGCTCGTCGAGTCGCCGCCGGGCTGATCCGGGCCGCGCGCTGAGCCGAGGCTCAGCGCGAGAAGCCGGCGAGCTTCGCCTTGAAGACGTTGTAGACCGGGCGCGGGGTGCCGTCCGGATCGACGAGCCCGGCGTCGAACCTGCAACGCGATCCACAGCTTCCGTCGCTGACGGCGCCGAACCAGTTGTAGGAGTAGACGCGGTCGACCCCCTGCCGGCGAAAGCGGGTGGCGTACGTGAACATGTTCCGCATGCGAGCCGCCTGGCGCGCCTCGTCGTAGGGGAAGGAGCGCCCGAAGCCCGCCAGCGCGCCGGTCTCGGTGAACCAGAACTTCGTGCGCTTGTTGTAGCGGCGCACCGACTTGATGATCTTGCTCGTCCCGGTCGAGCGGCTGCGGTTGACGTCGGAGTAGTTGTGGATGCCGACGACCTTCAGGCGCTTGCGCCAGGTCGGCGTGAGGCGCTTGTAGAAGCTCGCGATGTAGCGATCGGAGCCGGCCTGGTCGAGCACGTCGAGCCCGACGACCGTGCACGACGAGCAGCGCCTGCGAACCGCCGTGTACATGGCCTTGTAGTAGGCGACGGCGTTGCCGACGCGGTTCCACGTCTCCTGCGTCTTGTGGTTGACCTCGTTCCAGGCGCCGAAGTCCCTGACCCCGAGCCGGCGGAAGTAGGCGACGAGCTTGCCCACGTTGCGACGGTACGCGCTCGCCGACACGATCGGGCCGCGCTTGTCGCGCAGGTCCGTCGAGGAGACGTGCAGCAGCGTCGACACGCCGGCCGCGCGCGCGGCGTTCACGAACGCCGTCGCCTTGGCTCGCTCGGCGCTGTCCTGCATGACGTCGGACGGCACGAAGTAGCGCGTGCGCTTGATGTTCAGGTCGCGAAAGGCCGGCGAGGAGAACATCTCTGGGCTCTGGTCGCCGATGCCGACCCTGATCGGGCTCTTCGCAGCAGAGGCCGGCGACGTCGCGAGCAGCGTGCCGGCGAGGACGAGGGCGATGGTGCAGAGCAGGTGCTTGAAGGTCACGCGAGGGGGTCCTTTCGGGATCGAGCGCTGCGCATTGAACCCGCGCCGGCGCCCGAAGATGCGCCCGCAGCGTCGCGAGCCCGTCACTGGAGTCTGTCAGCGCCGGCCCGCGGCCGGCTCGTCGAGGCGATGGCGCTGGGCCTGGGCGGAGCCGCTGCCGGGGTCGATCTGCACGAGATCCGCTGCCAGCGGCTCGAAGCCGGGCGCGTTGCGGTAGACCAGCCGGGCGAGGCCGATGTCGCCTCCGGCCTCGGCGAGCTTGCCCGTTCCGCCGGCGCCGAGCGAGCCCCCGTTCAGCGTCGTAAGCGTCCCGTCATGGCGCAGCTCGGGCTTGTGCGTGTGGCCCCAGACGATCAGCAGCGGCGCGCCGGGCGGATCTGCCCGCAGGGCGTCGACGGCGCGCCGCGCGAGCTTCGGCGAATGGACCATGACGACGTCTGCCCGGCCCTGCAGGCCCTCCAGCCAGGCGGTGAACGCCTCCTGCTCCGCCTCGCTCGGGTTCGCGCCGTGGTCTTTGTAGCGCTCGCGCGCGAGCCGCTTCAGCGGGTCGTCGTAGCCGGCGATCCGCAGCCCGGCGACGCGCGTGACGAGGTCGCCGGTCGAGCCGTCGCCGCGCAGGCGCCCGCCGCGCGTCAGCACGATCGCCCCGGCGCGGGCGAGCTTGCGCTCCTGCACATCTGAGTCGTGGTTGCCGGCGACGAAGACGAGCATGCTTCCGGCGCGCACGATCCGCAGCACGAGCGCCCGCTCGACCGGCGAGCCGCGATCGGTGAGGTCGCCGGCGAACAGCAGCGGGCCGTCGCGGGCTGCGCGCTCGAGCGCCGGCAACGCGATGACGTTGTTGTGCAGGTCCGAGGCGACGGTCAGCCGCGGCAACAGGGGCTGCAGCGGCGCTCGGCCCGCGGGCGCATTGACGAGCCGCGCGATGCCGACGAGTTGCTCGTCGATCTCGTCGTCGAGCGTCCGCGCCGACGCGCCAAGCGACTCCAGCGTGCGCAGCGCCGCCGGCACCTCGGGGCCGTTGGCGTAGTACTGCGGGCTGTCGACGTTCGAGCGCGGCGGCAGCCACGTGACGAGCGCGGCCACGATCACGAGCGTCGCGACGAGCGCCACGCCGATCGTCACGCGCAGTGGCGGCCCGGCGCCACCGCGTGCCGCGAGCGCCACGAGCAGTCCGAGCGCGAGCGCGCACAGCGCGGCGATGCCGATCGCCAGGCGCAGGTACGTGGCGAGCGCGCCCGTCGCCTGCTCGCGCACGTTCTGGGCGTCGAGCGTGCCCGCCTCGGCGAGCTTCACGACGGCGTCGCGGTCGATCGAGCGCACGTCGACGTTGACGCGTGCGGGCAGGCGCACGACCGGAAAGCGCACCCCCCAGTCGACGAGCGGCACGTAGAGATCCAGCGCGCCTCGGTGCAACGGGTCGACCGACAGGCGCACGGTCCCGACGTCGAGGTCGCGATCGAGGCGAAACGTCGCAAGGGAGATCGCCGCGCCGGCGAGCGCGGCGAGGATCACGAGCGCGACGACGAGCACGCGGGTCACTGCCAGCAGGCTAGAGCGGTGCGTCCCGCCTCGGCTGCTGCGGAGCCTTGACGGATTTCACACTCGCAGCCGAGCCGGTTCTATGCTCGCCCGCTGGCCGGGACGAGCGCGCTGTCGACGAGTACGACGTGCGCCTGCCCCTCCAGAGCCTCCGTCGCGCGGCCGGCCGGGTTGCGCAATCTGACTTGTCGCAGGATGCGGAACGGGCGCTGGTCAGTCTGCGCTCGTTCGACCGCAGGGTGCGGGGACCAAGGCCCTGCGGCCTTGGTCCGGTCGCCCGCTTGCCTGTGACATCCGATGCATGGTCGATGATCGCATCGTGCAGCCGCGGCAGATCTACGCCAGCACGCTCAACCGGCGCGATCGCCGTTGGGCGCGATCGCCGTTGGGCGCGTCGTCGCGGGCGTGGCCGGAGCGTGCTGAGCATCGCGCTCGTGACGGCGGCGGCGCTGCTCGCGGGGCTGTCGGTGCTCGCGGTCGTCCTGCCGGGCGTGGCCTGAGGCCGGACCGGCGGTCGGCGGGCGCGGCCTGCGCGCGCGACCACGCGGGCGCGGCCGTCAGCCGGCGGGCATGTGCCGGCGCATGCGCTTGACCGGTGGGTTGGCCGGGGTGCGGGCCCAGGTCCGTGCATCCGAGCGACGCGTAGAGGCGCACGGCCGGCTCGTCGTCCTCGTACACGTGGAGGTCGACGGAGGCGATCCGGCGGGCATCGGCCCTCCGCAGCGCGGCACTCACCAGCTCCCTGCCCAGTCCCGCGCCCCGCGCGGCGCGATCGCGACTCGCGCCAACCTGGACGTGCCCGGTCCTGTCGCCACGATCTGCACGTGACCCAGCAGGCGTCGTCAGCGGGCTTGGCCGCCGACCACGCCTCGATCAGCGGATCCTCGCGCCAGCGGGCCAGCTGCTCGCCGGTCGGCGGCCACGTCGCGTTCGGACCTGCGAAGCGGCGCAGGTCCGCGGGCGTGGCGAACCACGTCAGCAGCTCGGCGTCGTCGGCCTCGGCGAAGGGGCGCAGTCGCAGCACGCTCACATCCCGCGACATGGGCTCGCCGCCCGGCGCGTCGTGTCCTCTTTCGGGGTCGGGACTCAAGCACGGGCGTCGTCTCGCCGATCGACTGCCAATGGGAACGTCCGTCGTGTCCTCTCGGAGACTCACGCGCCGCCTGCTGCTGCTGATCTGCGCGGCCGGCGCGCTCCTGGCCCTGCCGTCGCCGGCCGCCGCGACGCACGGCGTGGATGTGAACTGCCCGAGCTTTGGAAGCCAGGGTGCCGCTCAAGCTCATCTCGACGCCCATCCCGGCGATCTCGACGGGCTCGACGGCGACAGCGACGGCGTCGCCTGCGAGTCCCTGCCCTGTCCGTGTGGCGGCGCCGGCGCGCCGCAACCGCCGCCGGCCAGCGCCACGCCGCCTGCGCCCCTGCCGCCGGCGCAGACGGCCACGGCCCGCGTCGTCCGCGTCGTCGACGGAGACACGCTCAAGGTGCGGCTGACCACGCGCGAGACGGTCACCGTGCGGCTGATCGGCATCGACACGCCCGAGACGCGCAAGCCCGGTACGTCGGTCGAATGCGGCGGCACCGACGCGACGGCACGCATGAAGAAGCTCGCCCTGCGCAACGGAACGGGCCGAGTCGTCACGCTGAGCGGCGATCCCACCCAGCAACGCAGCGACCGGTTCGGACGGCTGCTCGCCTACGTCAACGACGGGGGCATGGACTTCGGCCGCACGATGATCTCGTCGGGCTGGGCGAAGACCTACGTCTTCCGCGGGCGGGAGTTCTCGCGCGTGAGTACCTACCGTGGCGCTCAGGCGACCGCCAGGGCAGCCAAGCGCGGCGTGTGGCGCAAGTGCGCCAGCGACTTCCACCGCGCGCGGTAGCCGCCGCCGAAGCCGAGCCCGAGTGCGAGGTGCGCGAGCGGTCAGACTTGGCCTGTGCGGGCACCCTCCGGGCTCATCCTCCTCGCGCTGGCCGGGCTGGCCGCGGGTGCCTGCGGCCGGGAGCAGATCGCTGTTGACCCCGCCGTTCCCGCCGTCCGGACCGCGACGATGACGCGCGATGTTCCGCCGCGGCTACGGCGCGTGTGCGCGAGCGCGGCGCGCAAGGGCACGGTGTCCGTGCGCTGCCCGCGGCTGATTCCGTCGGGTGCGGGCGGCTCGTCCGTGCTGCTGCCGCGGCGCGGCGTCGTGCGGCCCGGCGCAGCCGGCGACGACGGCAGAAGGCGTTTCCGCGGGCCGCGTGACTTCTACGTCATCGAGGCATACGCGCGGTCCCTGCGACCCGAGGGCCACTGGCTCACCGCCGCGGGCAACGCCCGGACCCTCGAGCAGAAGGCGCTGCGCAGCGCCCGTGCACCGCGCGTCCAGCGCACGCGCGCCGCCGGCCGCGACCTGGAGCTCAGGCGCTACCCGCCCTACCCCCACGGCGGCGTCAACGGCGGGCACGTCGTGGCGCTCGCTTCGGAGGGCGACCAACTGACGTACGTCAGCGTCCACGGCCACGAGCACGCCGACGTGGCCGTCGCGATGCTCGTGGACCTGCTCGCCGGCCGCTGACGTGCCTCGCGGTCATCGTCCACGCGATACCGGGACAGGATCCGCCGGGAACACGATCAGGACATGCGGTTTGGCGCGCCCCGACTCAAGCGGAAGCGGCTGCTTTCCCTCACGACCGCCACCGGCCGGACATCGGCCATCAGACGCGTCGAAGCGGATTGATGCCCTGGTCGGCCAGCTCGCGCAGTCCCTTGAACTGCTCTGGCGTCAGCGGCGCGCTGCGGAGCAGAGCGTGAGCCTGAGCTCGCGTGAGGTCGCTCGATGCGACGGACCTCGCGGCCCTGTGCGCGCGCTCGGACGGTGGAATGACGTTGGAGTCTGTCGGTCGCTCGCGCGCCACGATAGGCCCTTTCCGTTGAGGTGTGTTCGGCTCAAGTCCGTGGCGTCCCGCCATCGGCCCTGGACGAACTGACCGCGACTACGCTACTCGACATCCGAGGAACCGCTGAGCGTCATGCACGGCGGCGAGACGCCGCCGGGCGGCGGAGGCACGAAGTACGCCGTCCGCGCTCGCCCGTAAGCGAACTACTGCGCCGGCGACCCGCCGGCCTCGACCGTCGGCGCCTCGCCTTCGAGCGCCCGCGTCCCGAGCATGGCCGGGGGCGGCGCAAGCAGCGACGCGAACGGGCGCTCGCGGTACACGAGCGCCTCGATCGCCGGTCCGCTCTGCGGACGCGCGAAGAACCGGCCCTGCGCGAGCTGGACGCCGCACAGCAGCAGCGATCGCAGCTGAGCGCGCGTGTCGACGCCCTTGGCCACGGCCGGCAGGCCGAGGCTCTGCGACAGGCGCGCCGCCTCGAGCAGGATCTGCGGCGCCATGTCGTCGGTGGCCGACGCGACGAACGAGCGATCGAGCTTGATCATCGAGACCGGCAGGTTCGCGATGCTCGACGGCGACACGTCGCGCCCGGCGTGATCGAAGACCAGCTCGACGCGCGCGTCGACGAGCGCCTCGAGCATGCCCGGTGGCATGAGCGCCAGCGCCTCCTCGGTCAGCTCGAGCGCGAGCTGATGGCCGGTCGCGCCGCTGTGCGCGAGCGCCGACATGATGTCCTCCATGAACGCCGGATCGACGACCTGCGACGGGGACACGTTGATGCAGGTGCGCATCGGCCGGCCGTCGCGCGTCGCGGCCCAGCGGATGGTCTGCGCGCAGGCCTTCTCGATCGCCGAGCGCCCGAGCGTGACCATCTGCCCCAGCCGCTCGGCGAGTGGCAGGAACTCGCCCGGCGCGATCGTTCCGAGATCGGGGTGCTCCCAGCGCATGACCGCCTCGACCGCGGCGACCGACCCGCAGCGCAGGTCGGCGATCGGCTGGTAGTAGACGTCGAAGTCCTCGATCGCCGAGCGCTCGAACGCAGCCTCGACGAGCTCCTCGCGGCTGCTCTCGGGCGGGCATGTCGCGTCGCCGCGCGCCTCGCGGCTGGCCTTGTTGCGCGCCGCGTACATCGCGGCGTCCGCGCGCGCCACGACGGCATCGACGGACGGATCCTCCTCGCGCACCATCGAGACGCCGATGCTGACGTGCATGCGGGTGCTCGCGTCGCCGGCCTGCGATGGCTGCTCGAGCGAGCGCTTCAGCTGCGCCGCGAGCTCGTGCGCAGCCGCCTCGTCGGCGATGTCGCGGGCGACGAGGACGAACAGGTCGCCGCCGAAGCGCGCGACCAGGTCGTCCGGATGCAGCGTCGTGCGCAGCCGCTGCGACAGCGTGCCGAGCCATGTCTCGCCCGGCCCGGCGGGCGCATCGACGTCGATCAGCAGCACCGCGGACGGGTCGCAGCCGGCGCGCAGGTTCTCCAGCGCGCCATCGATCGCCTCCTGCATGCGACGCCGGCTCGGCAGCCCCATGAGCTCGTCCTGGACGGGATGCGCTGCGACCCGCTCGCGCCGGACGCCCTCGTCGGGCGCCTGGCGGCGCACGAGCCGGACGAGCTCGACGACGCTGCGCGTGCGCGTGGCATCGCCCGCGCCGCGCTCGGAGGACGAGGAGGCGGAGGGCGGTCCGGCGGAGTCCGTCATCGAACCTTAATCGGCCGCACAGCAGAATTCTTGAACGTACTTCTCTAGGACCCTGCCGCGGCCGACAGCCGCCCCGGATCACGCACCGGCGGGCCGTGGCCGAACAGCGCGAGCGCCGGGCGCAGCCCGGCAAGGCGCAGCATCGACTCGCGGTTGCGCGCCGGGTCGAACGTGAGGAAGTCCGGGGGCGGGCCCAGGCGCCCGACGTTGAAGAACACGTCGCCGCCGATCAGCGTCCGGTCGGCCTCGCGCCACAGCGCGATGTGGCCGTGCGAGTGGCCCGGCGTGGCGAGCACGGGGAAGCCGGCCACCTCGTAGCCCTCGCGCAGACCGTGCGCCACCGGGTGCGCGGGGGGCATCGGCGCCCGCGCCAGCAGCCGCCCGACCGTCGTCGCCGACGGCACCGGGCTCTGCGTCTCGATCGCCTGCGCGTCGCGTTCGCCTGCCCACAGGGGCAGGTCGCGAGCCTCGCAGACGGCGTGGCTTGAGCCGAAGTGATCGGGATGCGCGTGCGTCACGAGCTGCGCGAGCAGCTCGACGTGGGAAAGCTCGCGCATGATCCGGCGCCGCGCGCCCGGCGTCCCAGCGTCGACGAGCACGTCGCCGACGAGATAGAC
>Ga0136621_1000205_pt1 | contig 22290 bp, 26 predicted proteins | sample AntDryUQ445A2306_FD_104673 | JGI IMG/M metagenome (GOLD analysis project Ga0136621, IMG submission 104673) | Polar desert sand microbial communities from Dry Valleys, Antarctica - metaG UQ445A (23.06) | ecosystem: Environmental > Terrestrial > Soil > Desert | place: Antarctica: Dry Valley...
ACTTCCAGCCGGCGTTCGCCGACATCCGAGAGCCGCGGGAAGGTGACGCGTGCCCGAGGTGCGGCGGAGGGCTGCGCTTCCAGACTGCGATCGAGCTTGGCCACATCTTCAAGCTCGGCACGCGGTACTCGGAGCCGCTCGGTGCGACGTTCCTCGACGAGGATGGTCGCGAGCGTCCGTTGATCATGGGGTGCTACGGCATCGGTCCGGCGCGAATGATGGCCGCCGCGGTGGAGCAGCACCACGATGAGCGCGGGATCGTCTGGCCGGCCGCGATCGCCCCGTATGACGTCCACGTCGTCGCGCTGGCGGGGGGCGACACACGGATCATCTCTCTGGCCGAGGAGACGGCCGAGAGCCTGTCAGGCGAGGGCCTCGACGTCCTCCTCGACGACCGCGATCTTCGTCCCGGCGAGAAGTTCGCGGACGCCGACCTGATCGGGTGCCCCGTCCGGGTGACGGTGGGCAAGAAATCTCTGGCAGACGCGGCAGCTGACGTCCGCCTCAGAGCGGGTGGAGAGGAGGAGCGGATTGCGGGTTCAGACGTTACAAAATGGGTAGTCGAACGTCGATGACTCGGCGCAGGAAGTACAGCGAAGAGCCGTTCGGGCCAACGATCGAGCGGCTGATGGGCGACACCGGACTCACCTACCGCGGCCTTGCCGCTCGCACGAGGCTCTCGGCCGGCTATCTCAACCATCTCGTCCACGGCAACCGCCCTGTGCCCTCGAAGGAGGTCGTCGAGCGGCTCGCCGGCGCACTCGACATCGATCCCGAGCACTTCCGCGAGTACCGTCTTCGCGTGATCACCGACCGGCTGGAGGCAAAGCCGGATCTGATCGATCGGCTCTACAAGCGCCTGAGCGCCTCGTCCTCCTAGGTCAGGGCCGCTCTCACTGGATGCGGCTCGCCGTACTACAGCCGCCACGGCTGCGAGCCCTCGGATTCCGCCTCCGGCATCTGTTCGGATATCCTCCGCCCCACGGGGCGTGGCGCAGCCTGGTTAGCGCGCTAGTCTGGGGGACTAGAGGTCCCGAGTTCAAATCTCGGCGCCCCGATCAGACGAAACCCCCGCATAACGGGGGTTTCTGTCGTTCGAGGGGCTGTGGGCGCGTGGGCCACTAGCGGGCCAAACGTTTACTCATTGTCGTCGTCCCACAACGGCACGCCGTGTTCCTCGAAGAGCCGGGCGAGCGAAGCTGGCGGCTGGTCGAGGCCCTCTGAGATCGTCTCCCGCCAGCCTTCGAGCAGTTCCTGATAGATCCGGCCGATCAAGCTGTCGAAGTCGCGCGAGATGGGTGCAACCGTCGCACGATCGAATCGGAAACGGCCTGCAGCCTCGCTGCCCGACACGAAAAGCTCTTCTGGCGCGAGGCCACGCCATGCGTAAATCTCCCTGTCGAACTCCAGGAATGACCGGAGAAGTTCATCTGGCAGATCCTGTACGTACTCGGCTGCAGACTCGAGAGCGACCGCGCTTCGAACGTTGCGAACATCATCCGGGAACTGCTCTGCCTTCTCGCGGCGCCATCGCGCCGTCGACAGAAACAAGTCCGCGAGCAATTCGCGGTATTGACCTACCGGGGTGACATCGGTCGACATTGACCGAACCTCCTCATGGTGTCTCCGGAATTCCCTCCCGGCCGGGTGGCGAGATTCCCTCTCGCCGGGGGTGACGCTTATCGCATCATACAACATCGGCGGCATCGCACGCCTCTGCCTGAGCGGCGTCGAACATATCCAAGAGCCCGCGCAGGTACTCCTCCGAGTCCGGCAGCATGTGCCCATAGGTCTTGTCGATCTGCTCCACGCTCGAGCCCATCAGACGGGCGAGGTAGAACAGGCTGACGCCAGCGGCGATCCCGAACGACGCGAACGAGTGCCGCAGCGAATAGGGGACGAGGTGGGGGAGACCGGCCGACTCGAGCGCCGGATACCACTCGTCCCGCCGCCATGCGTGCAAACTCAGATACCCGCCCTCAGCGCCCGGATAGACGAGCGACGACCCGAATCCCTGCGGGGCAGCCCGGAGCGCCTCCACGGCCCTCCTACGCAGCGGGAGACGCCTCCGCGAGCGGCTTTGCTTCCCGTAGTCCTTGATCCGGCCGTCGGTGTAGACACGACGGACGTGGAGCACCCCGGCCTTGAGGTCGACGTCGCGCCACTCGAGCCCCAGCCACTCCTCCGGCCTGAGTCCAGTGCCGGCGACGACGATCGGCAGGGACGCCCTGGCCGGATGGAGCTCGAGCGCGAGCCTGTCGAGCTGCTCCCACGAGCCGAATGTTGGCACCTCGCGCCTTTTCGGCTCCGGGTTCGGCACGAGACGAGCGACGTTCTCCGACACGAGCTTCGCCCGCACCGCGAAGCTCAACACCTGCCGTAAAGCCTTGTGCGCGTGCCACGCGGACCCGGCCGGGAGCCGCTTCCGCCAGGCGCCGACCGTGCGGGCGTCCAATCGGTCGACACGGACACCGCCGAGGCCGTGCGCACGTTCCTTCGCGCGGGGTTTCACCGGGATTCCGTCCGTGGCGAGCTTCAGCCGATCCCTGAGCGCCCGGATCGTGTTCGCCTCCGCCACGTGCTGGGCCAGGTACTCGTCGACAAGCTCGCAGAGCGTCAGCGGCGACGGGGCCGGGGTTTCCCCTCGCATCCGCCTCCGCTCGACATCCTGGAACCAGGAACGGGCCTCGCTCCGGCTCGTAAACCCCGCCTGCCGCCGCCGTTGGCCTGTTTCATCGCGCCATTGCAGCCCAAAGCCTTTCGCGGTCGTGTAAACGCTGCCTCGCTGGTCAGCAGGCATCGTCGCTCGCCTCCACGATCTGCCACAGATACGTCCTGGAGCGTTCAGAGCGTGCACGGCGAAGTCTTCCCGCCCGCTCAAGCCGTGACAATGCGAGCCCGACACGCACGGTCGCGCTATGCGTAGGAGCACGCAACAGGCGAGCTGCGACCACCTTCGCAGCAAACATGTCTCCGGGGGCCTCACCCTGAATCTCACGGGCCGCCGCGTAAACCGCCGCGTCGTCGAACTGGTTCACGCGCTCCGCGCGCAGTTCTTCACGGAGCTGGCGAATCCGGGCGAAGAGGATCCGCCGTTCCCAGTTGCGCCACCTCCTGTCGTCGCGTATCGCGGCGGCGTTTGTAACCCGCATCTCCGCCAACTCCCGGAGAGCCTCCTCGACACGCTGCGCAGGGCTTAGCTTCGGAGCGAAGGCGACCTCGACGACGTTGTCTGCCATGCTGGCCGTCCTTTCAGCGCAGCGGCCCCCGAGCACGGCGATGATGGCGCCGGCTCGAGGGCCGTACGCATCGTAAGAGGTGCTGCAGAGGGAGCGTGCCATCATCACGCATGAGCCGATCATGCCACGACCTCCGGCCGATTACTAGCCGCAGGTGCCTGCGACCTCTCGCGACCCGCGAGCCATGTCTCAATGGCGCTCTCCCGGAACCGGAGCACGTTCGAGCCGAGCCGGATGCCAGGAAGCTCACCGGCCCGATAGCGGCGCAAGACGGTCTCCGGTGAGAAGCCAAGGTAGTCGGCGACCTGGCGTGTCGTGAGGAGCTTGTCGGTCACGACGCGAACGTCGAAGACGCCGCGGGCGCCCACGCCCAGCTCAAGCAGCTCGTCGCTCATTTGACCTCGGCCCTCCAGTCGAACCACGGCTGCGACCAAATCATCGGGGTGCCAGTCCCCCAAGGCGGCCCCCAGTGGGTCGAGGTCGCCGGGTCATCCTGCCACTTCGGATCCCGGGCGATCCGCCGCCAGGCCGCCAAATCAGCGGGCTTCTCCTGACGCCGCCCAGCCGCCCTCACCGCCCTCAGTCTCCCGCCAGCCTTCCGATTACACGAACGATGCTCGGGAGCTGCCGGGGCGTCCCTATCGAGATCATCGTGGCCCAAATCCCAAAGCCCGGTCGGAGCAATCTCCAGCCCACACCGTCTGCACCTCACACCACCCGCCTCAACCTTCGGCTGCCAATCTTTACGCGCGACCTGGTGACGATGGCCATAACCGCGCGAGTTTGTTGACTTCTTGGGCGTCATCAGTTCACTTTCTCGATGTCGGGGAGAAAAATGTCCCCTGAGCTATGTGGAGCGTTTTTCTGTGGTAAAAAATGGGCGACGCGCGCGCAGAATTTTTTCTGCGGAATTTTCTCTGCGGAATTTTTCTGCAATTCGCGAGCCGAACTCATACGAGCGCCTCGCCGGCTTTCGTGCCGCACTTCCGGCAACGACCGCTCGTCTTCCCGATCTCGTTCGAGCCGCAGGTTTGGCAGACGGCTGGCGTGCCGTTCTCGCGAGCGTGCGCGGATTCACCGTTCGCTGCCGATTCGCTAGATCCCGACTCGCTAGATCCCGACTCTCGCGAATACGGAATGTCGGGATCTAGTCCAAAACTAACTAGATCCCGACCTTTGCTTATTCCCGCGCGCGCGCGAGGGATCTTGATTCTCGTCGGAGGGCGACTCTGCGGCGTGTGTGAGGGCGACGAGCCAGCGCTCGACCTCACCGAGCGAGTCGCGCTCCGGGACCGAACGAATCAGCCCCTTGTTCCGGAGTTCGCTCCGGAGGTTTTGCACCGTCTTCGCGGCGACGCCGCTGGCGTCGGCGACGAGCGCATCGAGATGGTCGGATTCCATCCGTTGCCCCGGCGCATCGCGCAGCGTCTCGAGGATCAGGGCGCGCGCCCGCTTGCTCCCCGTCTCGGTCTTGCCGCCGGCGAGCATCGCGTCGATGTCGACGTCGCTCGCGCCCGCCGGTACGACGAAAACGACGCTCTCTTTGAATCCGGGTAACAGTCGCCCCTCGAGCCGGAACTCGCGGCCACCTTCGCGCGCCGGAACGCGGTTCCCCTTGATCGGGTGAACGTGCAGGATCGCGGGGTCGCTCGTGTCCTGGGCGGCTACGAGAACGACGCGGGGAACACCGATCCAGGCGGTCGAGCCGAGCACCTTCCGCAGCGCGCCACCCGAGACGTCTTTTGTCGAGATATGGCGGACGCCGATCAGCGGCAGCCGCAGTTCGTTCGCGAGGACCGCGAGCGGCATCAGCGCTACCCGGACGTCTGAGTCGCGGTCGGTGTTCGCCGCGCCGGTGTGGTTGCCGAGCGGGTCGATTATCACGAGCCCAACGTCGCCGATCGTCTCGACGGTCTCGCGGAGCCAGTCGATGTCACCGGGGAGCTGGAAGGTGTGCGGGATCAGGTAGACGCGCTCGCGGTTGCCGCCGGCTGCTTCGACGCGGGGGCCGAGATCGATCGCGGCGTCGTCTTCGCTCGAGAGCCAGAGCACGTTCAGGGGGCGGCCGTAGAGCTCACCGTTTGTGCAGCGCGCCACCCAATAAGCGCAGAGGGCGCCCTTGCCGACGCCGGGCCGTCCGGCGAGCAGGGTGAGCGCAACCTGCAACAGCGGCCGCTCGACGAAAACGGCCTCCTCGAGCCCGGCGTCGCTGAGCTTGCTCACTTGGGCGCCGGAGCTCTCGCTCGTCCGTGCCGCCCCGGTGTAAGCGCGCTCGACCTTGATCGTCTCGACAGCGTCGTAGCGTTCGTACACGTCGGCGACGAGCTCGGCGATCTCCGTGTCGCTGTCGGCCGGGATGGTGCCGTTGTATTTTTCACCGTTTTCGGCGATCAGCGCGGCGGTGGCGGCTTGCTCGCTGAACCCGCGTCGGCGTAGCGTGCCGGCGGCGCTCACCATTGTTGTGTGCCAGCTTCCGTCTCGTATGACGGGCGGAAGCTTTTCCGCTTGCAGTGGTTGCGCGGTCGAGCGCGCCTGTCCCGGCTTGCGGCCGTGGCGTAGGTCAGCGATCCATTGCGGCAGCTCGGGCAGCTCGTCGATCGGGGGCAGCTCGCCTTCGTAGTTGACGCCGGTCGGGTGCGCGCTGGGCGGTAACAGCACGTAGGAGCCGCGCGCGCGCACCTCGATCCCCTCCGCGAAAACGCCCGTCTTAACGTCGTCGCGAAATGCGAAGTGCAGTTGCGCGCCGCGGATGTCGTTGTAAAGCCCCGTTTGTGTCGTCGGAGCGTCGGGCTCGCCGTGCTCTGCCGTCAGCTCGCGCCACGCCAGCCAGCCATCCGGGCCGTCCGGGCCACCATTCTTCGAGGGCTTCGGCGCCTCGATGTCGACAGTGCAGGTATCCGGGGTAGCGATCAGCGCCGCCGGCCACTCCAACCACCAGGCGCGGATGAGGTCTTCGTCGCGGGTCGCGTCGTGAAATCCTTTGCTCGTGCACGGCCTCTTCGAGCCTGCCCTGCACGGGAAGACCCGGTAGCCGAGCTGCGCGTAGCGGACGGCATCGTCGACGAGCGTCACGCCGCCTCCCCGCCGGTCGCGTCTAGCGGCGACTCGGGATCGCAAAGACGACCGTCCACAAAGACATTCATGCCCAACTGGTCACCAGTGACCAGTTGCCCGAGCGAATCACTGGCCGCCTGCTGCCCCTCGGTTCGGTGGCCTAGGATGAGCTCGCCGCTCTGCGGCTTGTCGGGGCGGGCGAGTCGCACGACGACGTCACCGTTGCCGTGGCGCTCCTCGACGAGTTCAAGCTCGCTCGTGAACGGCGATCCGTACGAGAGCAGCGCCATCCGTAGTTCGCGCAGCATTTTGGGGGTGAGGCGCACCCGGTGAGAGGAGGCGGCGAGCACGCTGCCCGCCGCCTCCCTGTTGCCGCTGTCGGACGTCATGATTAGAACGGAACGTCGTCGTCGGGGCCGAGCTGCTTGCCGATCGGCGGCTCGGCTGTCGCGTCGCCGAGCGCGTCGCCGCCGTCGATGCCTGCGCCATCGAGGAGGAGCTCCTCGGCAGTCACGGGTGGCACTCCGTGCTCGAACACCACGGTGTAACCGTTGTGGGGCTTCCCGCCAGACGTCTTGGGCTGTTGGAGGCCGAGCGGGCTGATCGTGACCAGCTCGTCAGGCTTGAGCGTGACCCCCTTCCGCTTCCGCTCCCTCAGCTCATCAGCGAAGGCATTGAAGAGGACTGTGTTGTCGAGCCAGACAGAAACGGTCTCCCCGGTCTCGTTGTGCGTGCTCTCCCAAATAACCTTATCGACCAGGTCGTGGGTGTTGTAATCGGGTGCTTTGACGGCCCGTAACTCGCGGTGACGGCCGGGTAGCACGCCGTCTTTCCGGAAATCCCATGTTCTCGGGTAGGTGCTATCCGGTTTCTGTGCGATACTCATGATTCTCCTTCAGTTAGGTGGTTACCGGGCGGCCCGGCCTCTTACCGGGCCGCTGTGCGTTTATGCCGCCGGGCTTGTCTCCCTTCGTGTCCGTGGCCGGCTTCTGGTTGCTAGTTGCGAGAGCAACTCGATGAGCAGACGGAGCCGTGCGAGCCGCGTGGCGTCGGCTGCTCACGAGCTGAGCCGTCTCAGGAGAAGAGCCCACCGTTCTGCGACTTCGCTGCGGGGGCTGCGGCTGCCGAGTTCCCACCGGCAGACCGCCCCGGGGGTGACGCCTAGCTCCCGCGCGACTTCGGAGGCCGAGAAGTTGGCCCCCTCGCGAATCGCTCTCGCGCCACCGTTCTTGGCGAGTCGGCGGGCCCAGGCGACGTTCTCGATCTGCATAAGACGAGCATAAGAGCGATGACGTTTCTTAGCCAGCGTTTCTTATGCCAGTCCCCGCGGCTCCTATAAGAGCGTTGACAGTTCTTGCCCGAGCTGCGAGCATGTCTTCCATGAGCGGCATTCCCGGCTCCTTCGCCGTGACGTACAAGCGTGTCGACGCCGTACGCGAGACGGACCCACAGGAGGTCTTCAGCGTCTGGTGGGTCGACAATGGCTATGCGCTCGACGTCGAGATGCGCAGGGACGATGCCGGCGCCGCGTTCGTCATCGGGGTTCGAGCACGGAGAGAACCTCCGGTGGACGGCTGGTTCGCTGACGGTGTCCGCCCACACGTGTCGGCGCGCGACGTTCAGCGGATGCCGCTCGCGCCCGTAGTCGAGGCCGCATTAGCGGCCTCGACAAGCGGTCCACCTGAGGGTGGCGGCGCCTGGGTGCCCGAGGCCAAGCGAGTGCTGACACCCAAGCGCAGACCGTCTGGCAGAGGCGACAAGGCGCACAGCTTCTACAAGGACATCGCAGCAACGCACCGCAGCTGTGCCGCCAGGGGCGATTCGCCTGCGAAGGTGATTGCGAAGCAGCTACGCGTTCCGGAAAACACCGCGCACCAGTACATCTGGAGAGCCCGGCAACTAGAGCTCCTCGAACCGTCGCCCCGATCGTCCCGCCGTCCAGCCGCCGGCTAGCCCGCTACGTCTCGGCGTCTGCCGCGATTTCGTTCCGAAGCTCGGAAAGCCATTTTCTCACGGCGGAGCTCCGCACGCCAAGCGTCGCCGCCACCTCCGCCGCCGTGAATCCCAGCGAAATCGGCCCCGCAATCTCCCGAAGAATCATCTGGCCGCGCGGCGATAAGTTCCCCCAACGTACTCGCCGGGGGATCGTCGTCGTCGTCTCTGAAAATTCGCGCGTCAAGGCTGAGCGCGAAATCGACGTTCGCTTTATCCTCGCCTCCGAACCTGCGGTCTGAAAATCTTGCGCGGTAAAAGTCGACAATTCTGAGGCGGAGGATTCGCCAGCAATATGTGCTGAAGGCGAGGTCGCGCGATGGGTCGTACCGGAGCGAAAGCTCGTAGGCTGCTTGGATGAGGAACGCGACGCAGTCGTCGAAGTCGTTCGGCCGGAGGTGGGCGTGGGTTTTTCGCAGCTGGACATCAATAACTTTTCTGCACAACCCTTCCACGTCGACCACGTCGAAAAGCGCAAGCCGCCCGTTTAGCAAACTCTCAGTCACGCTAGCCTAGCCGACGGGTCTGGCGGCTCTGACTCAGGCGCCGCGGCCGTCAGCGTCCCACCCGGCCCGGGCGACGTTCCGCGGGGCGAGGCTCTCACGGATCCGCTGTTTCTCCCGGTTGAGCGCCGCGTTCCCCTCCTCGGAGGCCTCCCAGACGGCCGTCTCGCGGATGTTGGGGCCTTCGTCGTTTTTCTGTTGCTGGTCGGCTAGGAGATTGTTCAGCCAGCCAGCGTCGCGACGCAAGATCTCAAGCAGCTGCTGCGCCGCAAGGGGACTCGTGATTTCAGGGACCGCCTTGAGGATCCGGCCGCCCCTGACCAGTGACAATCGAAGCGACGCCGCGTCAGCCTCCGCGCCCGGAAACTCCTGCGCCCACCGTTCAACCTCGACGGTCGCGACCGCCTCGTCGCGTGCCGCCTCGACCGCGCCGATCGCCGCCTCCAGCGTCCGCACAGCCTCATGTCTGGCTTTCGCCGCTTCCCGAGCGAGCCGGCCACGGTGCGAGACGACATACTCGGTCTTCGCGTCGAGGACGCGGTGCAGCGCCACCGTCAGCGCGGCCTGCTCGTGCTCGAGCTCCGAGATCGTCTGTTCAATCTTTGGCGCGACCGGCAACGGGCGGGCCGATCCCGCCGGATCCTCGACCCAGGAGGCGAGCGTCTGCCGGTCTTCCTCCTGGACGGCGCCTAGCTGCTCCCGGAGCGCCACGAGCTCGCCGGTCGTGTCTGCCTGCCGGGCTTCGAGTCGGGACGCGCGCTCATCGAACTCGGCGACCTCCGCAAAGCGCGCCCGAAACGGATTCCATCGTGCCGGAGACCAGCCCTTCCGCGCATACGTTTCCGGACTCGAGTCAACGGCGAGCCCGTCCGCCCGTGGCTGAAGGTGGAACGGCACGCTGTCAGGCGGCAGGGGCCCCTGCGGCAGCCGCGGCGCCTCCCTGGTGCCTGCCGGTACCGAAAACCGATCGACGATCTTGCCGCCTTGTACGACAACCCCACGGGTCATGGATGCTCCTTCCAATCGAGTTTCTCGAGTGCCTCGGCCGGGACGCGAACCGCGCCGCCCCGTCGGAACTGGATAAACGGGAGATCGCCTCGCGCGATCATCCGCCGAACCGTCTGTTTGCTCAGGCTCAGGTGGGCTGCAACTTCAGCCACGCGGAGCATTCGCGGGTGGTCAACGGTGCCCATGTATTCGTTTCTATCGGCGCGTGAATCCTGGAAAGGTCGTCCACGCCGGAGGAGGAAACCGAGGTGTTCCATGTGGAACACCTGACTCGGCCACGTCGCGAAAGACAGTCTGCTTCGCCGGGTAGCTCTTGCCGTCTTGCCTGCCCATTCGAACAGGTGTCCCATGTGGGACACCTGACTTCGCTCGGGCAACTCTGGTCACTGGTGACCAGTTGGGAATGAATGTCTTTGTGGGCGGTCGTCTTTGCGATCCCGAGCGCTCCGGCCCATCAACTGTCCCATGCGGGACAGTTGAACGGTCTCTAAACCGCACAGCGCCCGGCGCCGTCGGGACGACCGTTCCCCTTGCCTGCCCTCTCGCAGGCCCGCAGACGGCCTCCTACGGCCTTTGCAAAGCGTCCAGGATGCACAAGAGCGGGGATTTCACCGTAAGGCCGCCGCGGAGATCGTCGCGGCAATCTCGCGTTTGTTGTCTCGATGAACGTGAAGCGGCGGAACCTGACCGCGTCTCAGTTGGCTGACGCGGCAGCAGAAGCGTGGCCGTTCTACGAAGTTCGCACGAGGTCGGCCAGAAAAAGGTGCGTCATCGACGCACACTAAAACGATCGATCGCATCCGGGCTGAGTTCGGCGTCGGCACGAAATCGATCCAGCAGGCACGTGCGCTTCCGCTCGACCTCGCAGCCGAAGTGAAACGCGGCGGGCGCTCCCTAGCAGACGCCTACGAAGGATCGTCGCGATAGGCGTGGGCCAATCCCGGGCCAAACGTCCGAGAAACAGTCCCACGCAGCCAAGCCATCGGGGGGCCGCAACACCCCCGCAAACCCGCATGGTTGCGTCCGTTCAGCGTCGTTCGTCGCCGCCCGTCGCGACGGCTGGATTACGCTGGGGGACTAGAGGTCCCGAGTTCGAATCTCGGCGCCCCGATGAGACGAAACCCCTGTAAATCAGGGGTTCTGTTGTTCCGGAGCCACCGCGCGCGTGGCCCATTAGTGGCCGAAACGTTCAACGTACGTTCGTCCCTAGCCCGCGTGGAAACTAAACGAGACTGGTGCCGTGGTTCTGCCATGCCCGCTTATCCTGACGCTTCCGACATGCGACCCGCGACTGCGTCGATGAGCTGGTCGCGAAGCTCAGAGTCGAATTGCGTCAGCACGTCCGATGTCTTGATCATCGCGGCCGTGTTGCCCTCACGGAGTACAACGAACTCAAGATAAACGATCGGGGTAAGACCTTCACCGGCACCAGAAGTGATCTCGACCGGAACGACGAGTTGCCACGCGGCGGCGTCCTCGACATTAGGTGGTGTGACGTTAAATTCCCCGACGTCCAGTTCACCGACCTTGAACGTGTTGTCGCCTTCGGCGTTCTCCTCAACAAGTTCCTGGAGGCAGCCCTCAACCTCATTGCCGTTCATTCCGGCTGAGAACTCCTCCAAAAAGTCCTCAGCTTGCTGCTCGTTCGCGAATACAGCGGCGCTCGACGATGCCTCGGTCGACTCGCCCATGGCGAAGTCGCGCGACTCAGCTGCGCCAGTCCTAGTAAGGCTGGAGTAGTCGACGCCGATGCATTTCCGGAAGGCCTCGTCGTTTTCGTCGTCCTCCTCGGGTGCCGATCCACGCCAGCCGTTTGGAAAATCGGAGAGCTGCAGAATCATCGACTCGGCTTGCTCTTGAGCCTCCGGCGTGATGGCGGTTTTCGATGCGCTTTCGTCAATGTCCGTGCCCCCGCCACACGCCGAACACACAGCAAGAACGCCGGCTAACGCGACCCACATGGTTCCGTCACCTGCGCGATGACACGGCGGCGCGGTCACAGCGTCAACTCTACGCCCTTTCGCGCGCGGGTGGCCGCATCGAACTCGTCAAGCAATCCGCGCAGGTAGTGCTCCGAGTCGGGAAGCATGTGCCCATACGTCTTGTCGATCTGCTCGACGCTCGAGCCCATCAGCCGCGCGAGGTAGAAAAGGCTGACGCTCGCGGCGATCGAGAAGCTCGCAAACGTGTGCCGCATCGAGTACGGAACGAGGCGGGGGAGACCTGCACTCTTGTTTGTGAGCGTGCGATCGAACGTGACGCACGCTTCGTCAGTTCCCGTGGTGTCTGAGATGTTGCAGTGAGCGGCGGTCAGGAATACGGTCGGCGAGATCAGCGTCCCGGTGCAGTACACGTACTGCTCCCCCGTCCGCGTCGACGTGGTGACGAGCCCGCCGACATACGAGTACTGGTCACCGGTCGTCGGTGCGCCGTATGTGATCGCGTTCGCCGAGGAAGCGGTGACGGCAGCCACGAGCGCAACCACGAGAGGCAAGATCTTTCTCATAGGAGACGAGTCAACGCAGAGGTGGGCTAGAAAACGGCCGATGGTGCGCATACGATCGGTCGATGAGAGGGCTTTCTGCCGTCGTCGCGCTCGTTGCGTACCTGGCGCTGGCCGGAGCCGCCGCTGCACGGACGGACGCCGGTCCGCGGGCGGAGACAGCGATCTTCTACTACCCCTGGTTCGGGACGCCCGCGCGCGACCAAGAGTACGTCCACTGGCAGCAGGGAGGGAATACGCCGCCCGCTCGCATCGCGTCCGGCTACTACCCGGCGCGCGGGCTCTACTCCTCCTCGGACGGCCTCGTCCTTGCGGTGCAGATGCGGGAGATCGCCTCAGCCGGGATCAGCACGGTGATCGCCTCCTGGTGGGGTCGCGGCTCGGTGGAGGATCGGCGGCTCCCACGCGTCCTCGCGGCGGCCCGCGCCCGAGGCCTGGCTGTCGCCGCGCACCTGGAACCGTACGCCAACCGAACGGTGGCGAGTACCAGGACGGACATCGGTTATCTGCGCGGCCTCGGCGTGCGGGACTTCTACGTGTGGGCATCCTCGCAGCTACCGGACGCGGAGTGGCGTGAGCTGAACCTGTCCCTTCGCACTGTTCGTCTCTTTGCCAACACGAATCTGGCGGGCCGCGCAGCGGCCGGCGGGTTCGACGGTCTCTACACCTATGACGTGCTCCTCTTCGACGGCGCGTTGTTCCCGCGTCTCTGCAGCCAGGCTCGGCGACTGGGGCTTCTTTGCGCGCCATCCGTGGGCCCGGGATACGACGCCCGGCGTGCCACCGGCGACATGCGACAGCGGCCGCGGCGGGACGGCGCGACCTACGACGCGATGTGGCGCGGGGCGGTCGCGGCACGCGCCGACCTCGTGACCGTGACGAGCTACAACGAGTGGCACGAGGGGACGCAGATCGAGCCAGCGCGCTCGGGCAAGCGCGGCTACCAGAGCTACGACGGTGCGTGGGGGCTGCGCGGCCGTGCGGCGGAAACGGCCTACCTCGAGCGAACCGGCTACTGGACTCGTCGCTTCAACTCCTCGCGTCGCTGACCACGTCGGCACCGCAGCCTGCGACGAGCGCGTCGAACACGTCTCCAGCAGCGACGCCCGCGAGCGAGGCGTGGTCGAGGTCGACCTCGATGTCGGGCCAGCGGTCGATGCCCAAGCTGCGGGCGCCTTCGTCCGCCCCGTAACAGAGCAGTCGCTCCGTTCCAAAAAACCCGCGACGGCCGGTCTGGCGGCGACCGATTCCCTCGAGCTCTCGCAGCTCCTCCAGCGGATCGATCCGGACGTTCGAGTCAGAGCCGATGCAGAGGGAGATCCGCCTGTGCTCAATTCGGGCAGCGGGCAGGAACCCGTCGGCGAGGTCAGCCTCGGTCGTAAGGCAGGCGCAGACGGTCGTGTCGGACTCCGCCAGCAGGTCGAGCTCGGCGCCGTCGGCGTGGGTTGCGTGCACGACGGTGACATGCGGGCCGAGGCACCCTGTGCGCGCAAGCAGCTCGATCGGCCGGCAACCATGCTCGGCGAGGCACTCCTCGACCTCCTTCGGCTGCTCGTCGGCGTGCACGTGGAGCGGAAGGCGCTCGGCGGCGGCGTAGCGCCCGAGCTCTTCCAGCCAGCCGGCCGGGCAAGCACGGACCGAGTGGGGTGCGACACCGACGGCGACACCTCCGTCTCGCAGCTCCTCCAGCTGGCGGAGGTACTCGCCAACCGAGGTCTGCCGCATCCGCTCGAGCCCGCCGCGGCCGTAGGCGACCAGCAACAGGACGAGCGCGACTCCCGCCTCCTCGGCCGCTTCGACCGCCGCACGCGCCGCCGGGAGCCCGAGGTAGTGGAACTCGCCAACCGCTGTGTAGCCGGCGGAGCGCATCTCGCGATAGGTCTGCGCATAGAGCCGGCGTACGCTCTCTGGCGTCTGCCGGTCAGCCTCGGCGAGCATCAGCTCGCGCCAGGCCCAGAAGTCGCCGCCGCCTGCACGGCCGCGTAGCGCACGCTGGAACGTGTGCGAGTGAGCATTGACGAAGCCCGGCAGGAGGAGCAGCTCACTCATCCGCTCTATCCTGTCAACATGGCCACTCGAGCTGTCTCGGCACCCTTCACCCGGATCCCGAACGCGCTCACGCTGCTGCGCCTGGCGCTGATCCCGCTTTTCGTGATCGTGTTCGTGCGCGCCGGCGATGGATCCAGTTGGGCCGCGGGGTGGGTGTTCCTCGTCGCCGGCGTCACCGATCAGGTCGACGGTTGGCTCGCGCGGCGCTGGCACGTCGAGTCGCAGTTCGGGAAGCTTGCCGACCCATTGGCCGACCGGTTGATGATCGATGCGGCCGTGATTCTGCTCGCGCTCGAGGACAAGCTGCCGTGGCCGGCTGCGCTCATCGTGGTCGGCCGTGATTTGCTGCTCGTCGGCGGGTACAAGCTCCTCGTGCCCCACGGCTACGAGCTTCGGGTCAGTACCCTCGGCAAGGCGGCGACCTGGCTGCTCTACCTCTCCGTCGGCCTGCTCGTCGTTGTCGGCAGAGGCACAGAGTGGCCGCTGTGGCTCTTCTGGGTCGCGCTCGGGCTCGCCCTCGTTGCGGCCGTCCAGTACGTCGCCAGGGCACGCCGGGAGGTGATCGCGTGAAAGCCGTCGTGATGGCGGGCGGCGAGGGGACGCGCCTGCGCCCGCTGACGTCGAATCAGCCGAAACCGATGGTCCCGATCGTCGGCAAGCCGTGCATGGAGCACATTCTCGAGCTGCTGCGCCTGCACGAGCTCGACGACGTGGTGGTGACGCTCGCGTTCATGCCGCAGGCGATCCGGAGCTACTTCGGGACCGGGGAAACGCTCGGGATGAACATCGAGTACTCGGTCGAGGAGCTTCCGCGCGGCACCGCCGGATCGGTGCGACTCGCGAGCGGGGCACTCGACGACACGTGTCTTGTCATCTCGGGCGATGCGCTCTGCGATGTCGACCTCAGCGCCCTCATCGCGTTCCACCGTGAGAAGGGCGCCGCCGTCACGATCGGGCTCAAGTCGGTCGACAACCCGCTCGAGTTCGGGATCGTCGTCACGGACGAGGAGGGGCGGGTGGAGCGGTTCTTGGAGAAGCCGTCGTGGGGCCAGGTGTTCTCCGACACGATCAACACGGGGATCTACGTGCTCGAGCCCGAGGTGCTGAAGCATGTCCCGGCGGATCGGCCGTACGACTTCTCGAAAGAGCTGTTTCCGCTCCTCCTCGAGATGGGAAGGCCGTTGTCCGGATTCGTGCTCGATGGCTACTGGCAGGACATCGGCAACCTCGACCAGTACCGGCAAGCAAACTTCGACGCGCTGGACGAGCGCGTGCGGTTGAACATCGACGGGATTCGGCTGCGGGGCAACGTTTGGCTGGGCGAGGGTGCCGAGATCGACGACGTCGAGCAGCTCGAGGGCCCGGCCTACATCGGCAACTATTGCCGCATCTCGCGCCACGCCTCCGTCGGGCCGTACTCCGTGCTCTCGGCTAGCGTGGCGCTGCGAGAGCGGGCGCGGACGGTGCGATCCGTGATCGACAGCTCGACACACATCGGGCGGAGCACGCTAATCGAGGGAGCGATCATGGGCCGCTCGTGCGACGTCCGCGACCACGTGCGGATCCACGAGGGCGCAGCGATCGGCGACGAGGTCACGATCGGATCCGAAGCGAGCATCATGCCGCACGTTCGGATCTACCCCTACAAGGAGGTGGAGACGGGCTCACAGGTGAATGAGAATCTGATCTGGGAGTCGCGCGCGTCGACCCGACTCTTCGGCAAGGACGGCGTCGCGGGGCTCGTCAACGTCGATCTCACGCCCGAGACCGCCGTGCGCCTGGCGGCCTCCCTCGGCACCGCACTCAAGCGCGGTGGTCGCGTCGTGGCGAGCCGCGACTCCGGCGACGCCTACCGCATGATCAAGCGGGCGATGATCTCCGGGCTGAACGCGACCGGCGTCGACGTGGCCGACCTGCGGGTCTCGCCGCCCCCGGTCGGTCGGCATGTCCTGAAGACGCAGGCGTTCGATGCTCACGTGCACGTCGGAGCGGGCCACATCGATCCGGAAGCGGTCTTCATCCGCTTCTACGAGCCCCCGGGAATCCTGATCACTCCGGCCCTTCAGAAGGAGATCGAGAAGAACTTCTCGCGTCAGGAGTTGCGGCGTGTCGCCGCAGGCAGCGTGGGCTCAGTCTCGTATCCAGCGCGTGTACGCGAGAGCTATGCGCATGACCTGCTCGACTCCCTGGACGTCGAGACGATCCGCAGCCGCGGCTTTCGGATCGTCGTCAACTACGGCTACTCGGCCGCGTCATTCGTGCTCCCGCTCGTCGTAGGCCCGCTGGGTGTCGAGGCGGTTTCTTCGCACGGCTTCTTCTCCGACGACCGAGGAGTCCCGGGCACGACCGCGCAGGCGATCGGGCAGACGAAGAAGCTCGTCACAGCGATCGGAGCCGACCTCGGCGCGGTCTTCGATCGCGCCGCCGAACGGCTCTACCTGGTCGACGAGCGTGGGCGGGAGGTGCCTGTTGAGCAAGCGCTCCTGCTCTTCCTCAGTCTGATCAGCGCGACCGGGAGGATCGGCAAGGTGGCATTCCCGGTGTCGGTGACAAGCCAGGTCGACGCGCTCGTCGACGGGAACCTCGAGGTTGTACGAACGGCCAACTCGCTTTCCGATCTGACGCGTGCGGCCGCGGGCGCGGACGTTGTCTTCGCGGGTGCCGTTGGTGGCGGCTACGTCTTCCCAGAGTTTCTGCCTGCCTACGACGCCGTCGCCAGCTTGGCGAAGCTGCTCGAGCTCCTGGCGCGCGTCAAGAGCCCTGTCTCGGAGCTCGTCGGCGAGCTTCCGCAACCGACGCTGATCCACCGCCAGCTCGCCTGTCCGTGGACTCGCAAGGGGCTCGTGATGCGGCTACTGAACGAACGACTGAGCGGCCGCGATCTCGACCTGACCGACGGAATCAAGCTGATCAGCGACCACGGGTGGGCGCAGGTATTACCCGATCCGGACGAGCCTCTCCTTCACCTCTACGCGGAAGGCGCCACGGAGGCAGAGTCGAGCGAGCTCGAGCAGGAAGTGCGGGAGCTGGTCGAGGAGATCATGCAGGGAGACGGCGCGCAGCCGCGAACTCCGTCACAGGTAGTAGAAACCTCAAGCTGAGGTTGACCCTTGGCAGCTCGCCTGCTTTACTGGGTTCGATCCTATTTCGCTTCAACCAGGGAAGGCGGACCGTGGAAGACACGCCCAGCTTCGACGAAGGCGAGTTGGCGCCGCTGCCGGATTTCGGCACGCTCTCGGACGACGACCTCAAGTCTCTGATCGAGGAGCTCCAGCAGCAGGAGGATGAGGTGTCATACCGCCGCCGGTTGCTGCAGGGTCGGATCGACATCCTGCGGGCCGAGCGGACCGCCCGACTCAAGGGACAGGGATCAGTTGACGTCGATGTCGATCGTCTGACCGACATCCTCGCTTCTCGCAGCACGGCTGAGGCCGACGAGGAGCCGACGAGGTGAGCCACGTCTACTGCCCGGAGTGCGGCTTCCAGAACCCCGAGGCTGCGAACTTCTGCTCGAAATGCGGCTCTCTCCTCCGGACCGACGAGGCGGGCGAGCAAACGATGACGTTCTCGCCCGAGGAGGTGGCGGACGACCCGGGCGCAGCGCTCCAGGATGTGCCGGACAAGGGCCCGGCGTTGGTGGTGCGCTCGGGGGGCGGAAGAGCCGGTGAGAGCTTCTTCCTCTCGGAGGAACGCACGCTGATCGGTCGCTCGCCGGAGTGCGACGTGTTCCTCGACGATGTCACCGTCTCGCGTCGCCATTCCCAGATCGAGCGCAACGGCGAGCGCTTCACGATCGAGGATCTCGGCAGCCTGAACGGTACCTTTGTCAACCGGCGGCGCATCGAGTCGGCTGAGCTCGAGGACGACGACGAGCTCCAGATCGGCAAGTACCGCCTGACCTTCCTCCGCCGATGACCACGACCGCCGTCGACCGGCGCGAGCAGCAGCGTCTCCACACGATCGGCGCGGTCTGCACGCAACTGCAGCCGGAGTTTCCCGACATCTCGATCTCCAAGATTCGGTATCTCGAGGATCAGGGGTTGCTGACCCCCAAGCGGACCCGGGGCGGTTACCGACTCTTCAGCGAGGAAGATGTGGAGCGCCTCGAGACGATCCTGCGTCTTCAGCGGGACGAGTTCTTGCCGCTGCGCGTGATCCGCCAAGAACTTGCCGCGGGTGGGGGAGCGGAGCGCAAGCGACGCCGGCCCACGGGTCTGGGAGACACCGAACGAGAGCTCGATCTGACCGAACTCTGTGATCGGGCGGAGATCGACACGGTCCTCGCCCGCGCACTGGAGGAGTTCGGCCTGGTCGCGCCGCGCGTCGAGGGCGGCGAGCGCTATTACCGTGAGAGCGACGCCGAGATCGCGGCCGCTTGCGGACGTTTGGCGCACTTCGGAATCGACGCTCGCCATCTCCGGACGTTCCGCAACTCCGCCGGGCGCGAGGCGGCTCTCCTCGAGCAGCTCGTCGCACCAGCGCTGCGATCTCGGAAACCCGAGCGGCGGAAAACCGCATTGGACGACCTGCAGTCGCTCGCGGAGGCCTCGCAGGAGCTCTCGCGATTGCTCTTCTGGCGCGAGCTGCGCACGCTCGCAGAGCGGTAAAGTCCACCGGTGGCCCTCGATCTCCGTACGCTCGTCCGCGAGGTTCCGGATTTCCCCCAGGCAGGCATCGGCTTCAAGGACATCAGCCCGTTGCTCGCGAATCCGCAGGGCCTGCAGCAGGCAATTTCGGAGCTCGCGTCGTGGGGGAGGGGCAAGCAACCGGATCTCGTCGTCGGCGCCGAGGCGCGTGGCTTTTGGCTCGGTGGGGCGATTGCGCGCGAGCTCGGCTGCGGCTTCGTGCCCGCCCGGCGCCCCGGGAAGTTGCCCCCCGAGACCGTCAGCGTCACCTACGCGCTCGAGTACGGCACGAACGCGCTCGAGCTGCATCCCGCGTCCTTCTGGGACGGCGCGCGCATCCTCATCCACGACGACGTGCTCGCCACCGGGGGCACAATCGAGGCGATCGGCGGCCTGATCGAGCAGCTCGGCGGCGAGGTCGTCGGCGTGGCGTTCATCATCGACCTCACCTTCCTCGAAGGACGCAAGCGGCTATCGCGGTACGAGATCCACTCCCTGATCGAGTACTAAGAACGATGGGTGGTGCGTGCCGTCCGGCGTGCCGATCACCCTTTCACCATGTACGACGCGCTGACCGGCCGCTACACCTTTTCGTGTCCACACGGGACGGAAACACGCGTGACCTTGTCTGCGTTCCGACACCTCGAGCGGCTGCCAGGGGCGGGCCACCCAGCCGTCTACGGGGTCCGATTCGACTGCGGATGCGGAGAGGAACACTCCGGTCTCGTCGCCCACGACGAGCTGGACTGGGCGCCGCTGGGTGTGGGGCTGGGAACGTTTGTCAACCTCATGACCTCGACGATCGCAGACGCGGGCGTGGAGCTCGCGGAGACCGCGGCCGCGAAAGTGAGAGCTGGGGAGTGGCCGTGGAGCTTCTATTGCTACCCAGAGGGGCGGCCTCGACCCGTCTATCCGTCCTCGTTCGTGGCGGTGGCACCGGGCGAGCATTCGCTCGGTCTCGCCGTTCGCTGTCCCGTCTGTGGCGCGCTGTCCGTCAATCTTGTCTCGCGGCCGCACGTCGACCTGCCGTTCTGGAACGACGACAGGGTCGGTGTTGTCGATCACGTTTTCGCGGAGGACGCCTTCCTCGCGCTCGAGGTGTTCCGGTCCGAGCTCCATTCATCCCGCTTCGACGAGCGTCGGCTGAATCTGGAATAGCCCGAATTCCGTTGCATCTTCGACGGGATCGACGACAACGGAGGCGGAGATGATGGGCATCACGAGGGGTTTCTCTACGCTAATCGGCGCCGCCGTCGCCGGATTCCTGATCTGGGTCTCAACGCAGACAGGGAGCGGGTCGGCCGGGGAATATTGGGCCAGTTACGGCCTCCTCGCCGCGGCAGGGCTGACGATGGCGCTCTCTCAAATCCTCGGCGGGTGGACGAAGTGGGGGTGGCCGCGACTCTCGGCCGGCGTGCTGCTACTTGGGTTCTTGCCGGTACTGATCGTCGGAGGGTGGGTGCTCCTGGCGCGTCAGCCTGCCGACTTCTTCAACACGATGAACTGGTCGCGCGATCTCGGGATCGACGGCTTCGTGGGGGACCTCGGCGAGGTGCTGGCTGCGATCGCGTTCGGGATCGGCCTCACGTTCGGGGTGTGCTTCGATACGGCCGGCCCTCGCCTCGGCCCCGTGTCGGACGAGGAGGTCGAGCGCGGGTCGGTGACGCGGCGCGAGCGTCCCGTCGCGGCTGAGCGGCTGACCGCCGAGCGGGACGAGGACATCGAGGAGACGGAGCCCCGGCGACGCTTCGGCTTCGGCCGCAAGCCGGTCACGGAGCGGGACCGCGGAGATGACGACACCTGAGCGGCGAGACACAGCCGGTTGGGCCATCCTTCCCTCCCCTCAGGAGGATGTCCCGTTCGTCGTGGAATTTCGCGACGGCGGTCCCGGTGTTGTTGGTCAGGCGGTGACGAGGATAGCGGCCTCCTGGGTGGGGGACGGGATGGTCGTTGGGGCGAGGTCGCGTTCGATCGCGACGGCGAGGGTGGCGAGGTCGCGGTAGCCGATGATGCGGCGGAATTGCCGTTCGGCTTCGAGCATGCCGGCAGCGGTCCAGCGGAGCGCCATCTCGCCCGAGCTCCAGCGTTTGACGTTGCGGCTGCTGCGGCGCACGCACTCGATCATCGACTCGCAGGGGTTGGTCGACTCCAGCGTTCGCTTCAGCGATCCGCCGATGCCGAGCCGGTTGAGCGTCAGCGTCTCCTCGAGTCCTTCGCGGAGCGAGCCGGCGGCGCCGGGGTGGGTGCGCTCGAGCTCGCCCGCCAGCGCTCGTAGCCGATCACGAGCGCGGGCGTGATCGGTGTCGGCCCAGGCCGAGCGCAGCCTGCGCTTCACGAGCGGCCGGTCGCGTTCGGGCAGGTGGTCCAAGACGTTCCTCTCCTTGTGGCGGACACAACGCTGGACCGGCGCCTCGCCGAAGACGGCCCGGATCGCCTTCCGCAGCGCCTTGGCGCCGTCGATCACGAACAGCATCCCCTGCTCGGGATCGAGGCCGCGCTCGACCAGATCCGAGAGCAGCGCCGTCGCGACCGTCGCGTTCTCGCTCGAGCCCTCCCACAGCCCGAGCGGGATCTTCACCCCGTCGGTGCTGATCCCGAGCGCGACGATGTTGGTGCGGCCCTTGAGCTCGATCCCGTCGAGCATCAACACCGCCAGGCGGACGTCGTCGAGGCGGCGGCCCATCAGCTCCCCCAGCGCCCGACGGGTGCGCTCCACAAACGCCCGCGACACCGACGACTTCGAGGTCGAGCGGGCCGCCTGCTCGACCTGAGCGCCGACCGGCTCCTGGACGCGTCGGTAGCGGCGGGTCGAGACGCCCGCGAGCATTCGCTCCAACACGGCCTCGGTCAATGGGTCGCGGTCGGCGAAGTGCGCATACGTCGCAAGCGGCAGCTCGGCCCGCCCGTCGGCGCTCCGCACGCGCGGACGCTCGACCGCGACCCGGCGGCCGCCGAGCGTCACCTCGCCCGCCTCGCGCCCGTGCCGCACCGCGACGCGATCGGCATCGTGCCGGCCCTTCGGGCCGACGACCTCCTCGACCTCTTCCTCCATCAGCTCGGCCAACACGCCGAGGCCCACACCCACGCTGAGCGCGAGCAGCCCCTCCCTGGCAGCCCCGACCAGCTCCCCGAGCGCCTCCTGCACACGGGCGGGCAAGACAGCCTCCGAAGCGGTCACCGCCTGCCCGAGCGATACGGTTGGTTCCTTCACGGCGGTTCCTCCTTCGATCTTGGACGGATCACCCCGCACGCTCCCAACAGGAGCGGACGAGGCAGGAGGGACCGCCGTCAAGTTCTACGAGCTACGGGACAACCTC
>Ga0136621_1000207_pt1 | contig 22138 bp, 31 predicted proteins | sample AntDryUQ445A2306_FD_104673 | JGI IMG/M metagenome (GOLD analysis project Ga0136621, IMG submission 104673) | Polar desert sand microbial communities from Dry Valleys, Antarctica - metaG UQ445A (23.06) | ecosystem: Environmental > Terrestrial > Soil > Desert | place: Antarctica: Dry Valley...
CCTAAAATGCGCTTAGGTTATGAACGACACAACGACGAATCCAGATCACGCCGGGCTGTTCGGCATTGCTAGCGGACAAGCCGGCTATTTCACGACGGCGCAGGCTCACGACGCAGGCTTTAGCTCACCACTCATTCGTCACCACGTGCGGACAGGACGATTCATGCACGTCGCGCGAGGGCTGTACCGGCTCCGTGACTATCCCTCCACGCCGCGGGAAGAGGTGCTCGCCGCGTGGCTACGTCTCGCGCCCAAGGCCGTGGTCTCCCACGAATCAGCGCTCGACATCCTCGGGCTGTCGGACGTCATCCCAGACGCGATCCATCTGACCGTCCCTCGCACGTTCCGCAAGCTGAGTCCGGCACTTGGCGTGATCATCCACACGACAGTTCGTCCAGTCCGCCCGCGTGACATTGTCAACCGGGATGGGGTTCGGCTTACCAACGCCGCACGCACCATTGTCGACGTGGTCGAAGCAGGTCTCGCACCGGACCAGGTGCAACGCGCGGTCCGTTCGGCGATCGATCGCGGGTTTACCACACCGCGGCAACTTCGGTCCGCAGTCTCCAGCCGTGGACGTCGAGTTCAGGCGCTGGTGGACAGAGCGATCGGCGAGCCTGGTTGATGCGGTACGGATCGGCGACCGTGTTCCGGACCGCCCTCGAAACGCGCCTGCTCGAACACAGCCGTCGAACCGGACTGTCGCTGGTTCGGCTCCGCAAGTCGGTCGTGTTCTCCCGCCTCTTGGCTCGACTCCTCGCCGTCGCGCCTGACCGATGGGTGCTGAAGGGAGGCTTGGCCATGGACTACCGATTCGGGAGCCGAGTGCGGACGACGAAGGACATGGACCTCGCATCCATCGGCGATGAGGAGGCTGCCACAGAGGACCTCATCGCCGCCCAGGCAGTCGAGCTGGGCGACTACTTCAACTTCGAGATCAATCGGACCGGACAGCTTGATGAGATGGACGGCGCAAGGGCTGTTCGCTACCACGTGCGCTGCCTGCTCGCCGGGCGTCTGTTCGAAGAGGTAGTAATCGACGTCGGATTTGATCTGCCCAGCGGCTGGCATCCCGAATTGGTCGAGGGCCCTGATCTGCTCGGATTCGCGGACATCGATCCGGTTGAGGCGCCCACGCTGCCGCTCGAGCTTCAGGTCGCGGAGAAGGTGCACGCCTACACCCGCAGCTATGGCGACTCGGGAGCGCGGTCCACACGCGTCAAAGACCTCATCGACCTCGTGCTCATCGCTTCGGGAGCCACGCTCGATGCTGCTACGTTGGCTCGGGCGCTGAAGGAGACGTTCGAGCATCGCGATCAGCACGAGGTGCCCACGAGGTTGCCGGAACCTCCGGCCGAATGGGCCACGCCCTACGGAGTGCTTGCTCGGGAAGTGGACCTAGCGCCCAGCCTGGCTGAGGCGTTTGGGGTTGCGTCGGCGATGCTCGATCCGGTCATGTCGGGCAGCGTCACAACCGGGCGCTGGGATCGGACGAAGGGTGATTGGGATGAGCCGTAACTGCGAGACGCCAGAATGACGGCGCATAGGACAGCGAGGGAGAGATGAGCAATCCCATCGAAATGACCGTTTACACCGTCGTCGGTGCGATTCAGAATGCAGATGCAAGTGGAGGCTATCGAGAAACTCCCGGCATACGAGGGTGTCATCGAACCGAAGGATCGCCGCGGTCGCCCATCGGTCCGACGCTGAGGGAGCTGGTCCGAGCAGACGAGGGACTCACGTTCACCATCGATGAGGACCAGGGCATCACCGTCGATTGATCACGACTCACACACCTGGCTTAGCTGTCGGGGCTCGGCCTTCGAGGTTTGCGAACGCCGGCCGTGCGTCGGGCCAGTGCGGACCGATACGCAAGATGGGTGAAGTACGCCTTGCGAGCAGCTTCGACGCGTCGCCTGCGTTCGTCTTCGGGGAGAGTGCGCTGAGGATCCACGAGGTCCACGAACCGGCCGTTGAAGGCCACTCGGGCGGCTGCCGTGGTTGCCCGAGGATCATGCCGGGCATGCAGCGCGAACGCGCCGATGCGACCGCGTAGGGCACGCTCAGTGGGCGTGAGCGTCTGCCTCCTCACGGCACTCGCACTCCGTCCATTGCGGGCGTGTCATCGACGATGAGCATGAGCGAGACGCTATGCGCGTTGGCCGATGCAATCAATGCCTTCGGTGTGAGGAACGATCGTCGACGGCGACTGGGTCACGCCCCCCGCGGCTGAATGCCTTGACAACCCGATCTGGTATGCCGACGTCATGGCGCTTGGACCCGAACCATAGCGCTCTGGCCAGCCCGTCTAGTGGCCGGCTACCATCGGGCGAGCGCCAACGCGATCGAAGATGACACCGCGATCCGACACTTGGTACCCGCAGGTTCGAGTCCTCTCGCCCCGACCAGTAGCAAATCCTCGCTCTTCTTGGTGGCCATGCCGAGCGGCGACGCGTGCTCTGCGCGCGGGTAGGCCGCCACCACCTTCGGTCCCCACAGATCGAGTCGCTCGAAGATCTCGCGTGCCGCCTCCTCGCGCGGCTGGTGCTAGAGGAGAAATGACATGACGAACTTGCGCCGCCTGAACAGCCTGAGCCGACTTCTGATCGGCGTTGCAGCCTTCACGATCCTCTTGTCCCTGGTGTTCATCCAGCTCGTCACTGCCCGGCTTGGGACTGAAGAGAGCGACGGGGTGCTGGACGGGGAGCGGCTTCAGGTCGCGACCGGCGTGACCAACGGAAAAGAGTGGTCGCTCTCAGTGTCTTTGAGTAATGTCGGCGAATGCATCAGCTTTTCGATCGAAGGGGCAGCCGCGTCAGGCGGAGGCTGTGGCTTCGGCCTGCTCGAAGGAAACAGCGACATTGCGGTAGGGATTTTCACAGACCATGCCGCTGAGATGCGGTACGTGATCGGTCTGACGCGCGCCGAAGCTGCAACAGTGCGGGTAGAGGACGCCAGTCGATTGGTCGGTGAGGACGCGGCTTTGTCAGCTGGGCATCTCGACGGCCAGCTGCTGAGCGCGTTCGTAGTCCCGGTCCCAAGCGTTGTAGTCATCCAATCGGTAACGGCGCTTGGGCTGAACGATGAGATTGTCGCTGTTGAGACGATCCCACGCTTAGACGAGCCGGGTGACCCTGCGGCGCCAGTGACTGACCACGACGATCCCGCACACGATCCTGCCGGTCGCGATCACTAGCCTGAAGATTCGGTTTGCTTGTCCGGTACTCGCCGCCGCGGGTTTGACGCTGGTTCTCACCGCTACTCCCGCGGTGGCGCAGGGCGCGTGCGAGGGCTTGCCGGCCGACGCCGCCGAGCAAGCGGCTACGGGGCGGTTCCGCGATACCACTCTGGCCTTCATTGGAATCGTGGACGCGTTCACCGCCGACGGCACGCGCGTGCGTGTCGAATACGTGCTGCGCGGCGGGCCGGTGCGCGGCGACATCCACGTACAGGACCACGAAGCTCCTGAGATTGCCGTCGAGTTCCAGCCGGGCGACCGCTACTTCGTGGCGGCGGTTCAGCTGCGGGACGGCAGCCTGACTACCAGCCTGTGCAAGGGAACTCGGCGAATCCTCGACCAGGAGGATCTTGACAACCTCCTCGAAATCGCGGGGAATCCACCGCCGTTCGAAACCGAGCCGATCGGGCTGAGACCGGTCTTGGTAATCCTCGCTGTCGTGATAAGCGTCGTTGGAGCCTGGTACCTAGTGGGGAGGCGCGACCGATCTGGAAGGACCCGTCCCAAGTCGTGAAGGGTCTGTCCTCGCTGAGCTAGGAGACGAGCGAAAGCACCGCGTCAGGCACCACCAGGCCGCGAGATCTACCTTGAGGCCAACGGTCTGAAGTACTCACTCGCCGAACTGCGAGCTCGTGCCGACCTGATCGCGCTCGTGCGACCGACCGGCGACCGCTCAGAGCACTGGAACAATGCGAGCAACACAGAATGGAAGGCACCCGCGCAGTCAGGTGTGATGCCGCTGATTGTCGCGGACGACTCGGTGGCTGTCGTCAAGGTCTATCAGGGCACGGCAGGCGCGACCATCTCGATGCGAACGATCGGCGGCACAGCTGACGAGGTCCGAATGGTCTTTTTGCCGATCAACACGATCTCAAGCCGGGTGCGGAGTACATCGTCTTCCTGGAGGAGGTCGACTGGCCGACGGAGGAGGGCTCAGAGCGGGTCTTTGCGCCGGTGGCAGAAGGTCAAGGGGTCTCTTTCTCGAGCACTGGCGGAGGCTTTGTGAACTCCGGGGCGGTCGTGACGAGCGACGCCGAACTTGCTGACTGACTAGCAATGTAGGGGCGGACCGATGGTCCACCCCTACATCCACTTCCGCCCGGCGGAAGCGAACGCGGAAATGTTCCGGGAGGTTATCTCGTGACCCTGACAGTCGTTGGCTACCTCATCGCAGCTGCGTTGCTCGTTGGCGGGATCGTCGCAGCTCGCCAACGCCGCGGCGGACAAGGCCTGGCCATCTTGGCTGGCGCAATCGTGCTGGCTGTGGTCGTCGGTTGGTTCGCGTGGCTGACAGGCACTGCCGCGTAGCCTTGGGCTGACGGTAGGCGAGACGAAGGACCGACTTCCGCCTACCCGTCTTAGGCATTGTCCGGCGATTAGTACTTCTTCGGCTTGCGTTTGCCTGCGGCGCTCCGCTTCTCTCACGTTTGTTCCGATCCCCGGTGCAGTGCCGCCGCTGGGCAGCTTGGGCGCGGCACCAAGCGGATCGGTACCTTAGAGCGCCCGCCTCGGTACGGGGGAAGCGCCGTCGAGTTCCGCCCGTCGCGTGGATCGATGAGGTGGAAGAAGGGAGACTGGCTGCCGAAGGTTACGAAGGACTTGATATATAGGCCCTGGGACCCAGTAGCGGCGGCGTCGAACGCGACGACTCCGCCGAGGCTATGCGCGACGACCGTCACAGCCGTTTCGGGGCTTCGTCCTAGGGCGGGCCAGCGCGTTTGGGCATCGAGAAGGTCCCAGATCCGCGACTGGATGGCCACCCGATCGCGCTGGTACACGAACACATCGCCGAGGAACTTGGCCACCTCGGGCAGCACAGACCTACGTATTGCCTGATTGATGGCCCCGGCCGTCCGACCGCCGACCGCGGCGAGTAGGTCATCGAGAGGGCTGAATAGGCCCCGCACGGCGCGGAGCACGTCCGGCACCCACGGACCTTCCGTCGCGGTTGGCGGAGGGATGACACCCGCCACCATACGACCGATGTCGGCGAGCATGCGAGGGTCGGTCACCTGCCGCAGGAACACTGTCTGCTCCCAGGCGGCGCGTACGGCCTCTGGAAACCCGCTCGGGAAGATCGGGGCCGACCCCTCGGCTGCCCCGCTCAGCTCCAGCTGCGCAGAAGCGATGACCAGCTCGACGTTGCCCTTTGCGTGGCCCGCGGAGACTCCGGGCACGACCTCCTGCAGCTCGGGCGCCGGCACGGCCTCAAGTCCCAGATCGAGGATCGGTGGCAGCACCCTGTCGATGTACTTGTTCTGCGCTCCGAGATCGCCCCAGTAAACCGGTAGCCACACGATGTCACGGTCGATCCGACGCGCGAGGTCATCGACGACGCGAGCGAAGTCCGTCTTGCTGCGGTTCGCTACGCCGTGGATGACAACAACGGGCTCGGTTGCCACAAACTACAGGACCACGTCGTCGATGCCGAGCAACTCGCGGGGCCCTGCCGCTTCTACTCTGCGCAGGTCTCGGTGGCCGTGCAACCCGGCGGTGTCCGTAAAGGGGCCAGTGGCCTTGTTCATACGTCGGTGAGTTTTCGGGACGGGCACGGACGCTGACAGCTTCAACCACTCCCGACCCTCAGAATCCCGCGCGACCGTGCGACGCGCCGCGACGGTGGTCGCGCCCCTGGGCAACGTTATTGAGACCGTCGTTGTCCTGGAGCGGCGTATGGCGTAGCTACATAGTTGCCTGGGCTTCACGCGACGAAGGTCGATCAGCGTGACCGTCTGCACGTTGTTGAGGAAGAGCAGAAGGTAGCTGCCGAGATCTCGGAACCACGCCTCGAACCGGTCCAATCGAAGTCGCGGATGAGGCGCAAGCGGAGCAGGGTTTCGCCCGTCGCGCGCTCGTAGAAGCCGGGAATGTTCCCCGCTGGTCTGATGTTACGTGGCCCGGCTGTCTCGACCTCGACGTGGAAGGGCGCGCAATGGATCTCGAGGTCCGTCGCGATACGGGAAAGGCGTCTTCAGGCCGACACCGAACCTGCCGGTCGGCTTTGCGTCCATTCGCTTAGTGCTCAGGAAAGCGAAGCTCATAGCCACGAGCTGGTGGAATTCGACTGGGGTACCGTTGTGGACGAGCAACAGAACATGGTCGCGGCCCTCCTCGACATCCCGAGGCGCACCTGAGTGGCGTCTTGATCCTCAGCGTTCTGAATGACTTCAACGATGCCGTGGAAGGCTTCAACGTTGAGCGACTCTGCGCCCTGCCTACCGCCCTCGACCATCTCGTTGACGAGGCCCTTCCGGCCGATCAGTTCGCCAAGTCGGGTAACAGCTGCCCGGGCAAACGCCGCGCTGAACCGCCGTTCGTACGGCGCCTTAAGCCCGCCGTTGAAGATTGCCTCAGCGGCTCGCCGCCCAAGCGATTCGTCAAGGGACCGGATACCTTCGTCGACCGTCGCCGTAGCCACTAGGTCCTCATCGTCCGCGAACCTCGCAGGTTCGCCGCCTGCTGTCCGGTTTGCAAGCCTCGGCTTCGGAAGGGATCATCAGCGACGCCTGTCGTCAGGCTGCGGCCGTCTTACCGCGGAGCCGCCGCTACTGCGCTTGCCGGTCTGTCTTGACAAGCGTCGGCTACATACACCAAACGGTCGTTTGGTGTATCTCGAGCGACGCGACCCACGAGCTGGCTATCTGGGAACTCGACCTCGCGCTCCGCCTGGAGGGAGCGGTCGTGAGGCTCTAACCCAGCGGCCGCCAATTGGTCGCATATACCGCGATCGATGCTGCGCTGGCCGCGCCGCCCGAAATGGACAGTGCCCACTCCAACCGCGTGGTGCGCGGGCATTCAAAAAGCCCGTAGCCCGCGAGGAGCCACCCGCCCATCCAGAAGAGGTACGCGAAGAGTTCATGCTGCGGATGCACGAACGCGAAGAGGAGTAGACCGAATCCCCCGGCCGCGACCAGCATGCTCTCCGTTCGAACACTCCGCGCACTACGCGGTACGTGTGCGGTCGGCGCCGTCGGCTCTCGCTGGCTTTGTATCAAGAGCCTAGCGTCCAACCGTCGCCAGGCGACCGGCACGAACCAACTGATAGTGACCGGGACAGAGGCCGCGACCACTATCAGGAGGAGGTTCGTGATTGGGAAAAGCGCCCCAACGGCCATGAACCAGAGAACCGCGATCGGGAACGACAGCCACATTCGGCCTGTTCCGCCCCCGGCATTCGTCGGTGCCAGCTTCTGCAGCGGCCAAAGTAGGAGAAAGAAGACGACAAGCACTGGGACGACCGACGCAGAAAACGCGTAGGTCGCAACGCTCGGGCTCACGCCTATCGGCGTATGCCCCTGCATGAAAGTGGCAATTCCCGTGGCGAGAAGGATCCCCGAGACAAGGGTTGCAACCACCAGATAGCCAAGGCCCCCACCGTAGGGGCTGCGCGTCAGTGTTGCGCCGAAGTCGGAGGCGGTCCACGCCGACCACGGCAGTGACGCAATACTGACAGCAGCGACTACAAACAGGGCTAGGACGGCGCCCCCTACCGCGACATCGGGAATAGCGGCAAGTGGCGCCGTTACCCACTCGGCTGTGGTGCCGAAAGGCTCGGGTACGTCGGACGCGAGACCCCGGAGCCATCCGGCGACCCAGCCTCCGAGTTCTGCTAGTACCCGAGAAAGCCCAAGCACGGTCAGGCCGATTCCGATCAGGCCGAAGGGAACGATACGCCGACGCCATGCGAATCGCCATCGCCGCCGCACCGCCGCGCCTTCTATGCGGTGTGCGTCGTCGCCGACGAACGCCGGAGTTGATGATGCGAGCTCTGCAAGATGTGCCGCGAGCTGAGCGACAAATCCGTCCCGGTTGGTCCAGTAGGAGGTGTGGTCCGTGAAGATGAAGTCGTTGTTCCAGACCTCCGTTGTGATGACGCCGTCGGGGGTCGTGCGAGCCAGTGGGCCGTTCGACACGGGATCTCGCGAAGCCCAATAGTCCAACCACTTCGCGGCGGCGGGCTTATATGGGAATGGCTGCGCCGACGCGGTTCGGACGGAGTGATAGGCGCCCCATAGCCCGATTGCACCCACCGCGGCCACGAATCCAGTCACCCACGCGGCGGTCCCTTCAACGGCGGTGACTGGTTCTCCGATCACCATCGCCCATAAGACGCTGACCGCGTACGGGGATACGAGGACGCCGACGACGGCTGCGATGCCGAACCAGACCACCCCTCGGTCTTGGCGGAACGACCGCAGCTTGTTGAGTGCAGATCCGAATGTCACGAACAAGCCGACCTTGCGCCCGGTCCACCGCTCGAGCGCGTGCGTGGCCACCGCAGCGCCTTGGCTGTGCGCAACGACCGCCACCGACTCGCTCTTGGAATCCAGCCACTCCAAGGCGTCGAGGACCTGCCGGGTCATCGCTTCGTATTGGAAGTCGCTTTCGACCAACTCCCTGGCGTCTCCGAGCGAGTCGGCCAGACGGGTTCTCACCCGGCCGACGAACTCGCGGATACCCGGGAGAGCAACCAGCGAGAGAAGAACCAGAGCCAGTGCGAGCACGGATATTCCAATCGCTGCTAGCAGCCCTGTGATGGTCGCGAGCAGTACGCCGAACGCCAGTTGCGGGAGGCGGAGGACGCTGCCGGAGCTCGCGCTAACGAGCCTGTCGAGGGATGCCATCACGTGCGTCAGCGCGATCCAAGGGCCAGCCTTCAGCCCCCAGGTAATGAGCCTCCTAAAACTCGAACCATGGAAGCCGCGAGCCCACCACGCCTCGGCCAGCAACCAATCGACTGGTGCCGTCGCCTCACGCTCGCCGACCGGCGCCACAACAAAATGCAGCCACGCGTGCGCGGGTGCGTCCGCCGGGGGTTCAACAAGGTACACCCGGGACAACTCAACATCGAATCTCCCGGTGTGGAGGACGGTTGGTGGGGCGCTCCTGCCCCATCTTCGGAGCCAGTCGTATAGGGCCTCGCCCATCGTCGCGAGGGTCGCGCCGCGTGGTTGATCGCCGATGCCGTGAACGAACAAAATACCAAGGCTCGCTTTCGGACTACCGACTTCGCTTTCGGGCATTTGTCCCGCCCTCCTCACACTCGTAGCGCATGATGCTCACTAGGTACGCGGGAGTCGAGCCTAGGAAGGGGAATCGGCGATCGGCGAGCTAGTAGGCGACTGGTAATCGAGGCCGTCATGGCTAGTCGGCCCGAGGGTACGGTTTCGTCGCTAGAGCCTACCCTCGGTGTGCGACACCGAAGTTCGCGTTGGGTCTCGTCGTCGTTCCTCGCGGGCTGCGCCGCGACCACGCCAGCTGCCACCACAGCGCCTCGAGCGACTGTGCTTCCCTCTGAATCCGCACCCTCAACCGGCGATGGTTAGGACCCTGAAGAGTCCCGGCATCGTGCAGGCGCGGGGTTCTGGACTACATTTCGATCCGCGAGGACGGACAGGTCGTCGCGAGAACACGCCGTGATTGCCACTTCCAGCTTCTACGTGAGCCAGTCCGATGGGACCGCCTGCCTCGTCTTCTTAGCCTCCCACTCGCTATCATGTGAATGCGCCCGTTAAGCGGGCCTTTTCGTGCGGCAGGGTTGCCGCATACTCACTGGACGCGCTGCCACGGTCGCGACCACGTACGCCGTCGCGGGCAGCCTGCAGCTTCGTCCTGCACCTCTGGGCGTGAGTCCGCCGAACGAAAGGCTCACCGTCGCCACGCACCTGGCGAACTGGCTCGAGAGTGTTCGGCCGCCCAACACAAGACCGACAACCTACACCCGCTACGAAGGTATCGTCCGGCTGTATCTCATCCCGGCGGTCGGCTCGGCTCTCTTGACGCGACTGTCCCCGTCCGACGTCGAGCGCATGCTCGCGAGCATCCGCGAGCGGCGGTCTCACCACGCCGCGAGCCACGCTCGAGCCGTGCTCCGAACCGCGCTTGCCCGGGCCGTCCGGCATCGCGTCGTGAGCGTCAACGTCGCGTCACTCGCGACATGGAAGCAGCCGCCTTTCGCGCGTGTGCGCTACTTGTCGCCGGACGATGTCAGGACGCTGCTCTCGTCGATCGACGGCGATCTGCTCGAGCCTCTGGTCACGGTGGCCATATTCACTGGCGCGCGGCAGGGCGAGCTCCTCGGCCTTCGGTGGCAGGACATCAACCTCGAGACCCGAACCGTCTCGATACGGCACGCGCTGCAGCGGGGCGAGCTCGTCGAGACTAAGACCGAGCGATCCCGGAGGACAATCATCGTCCCGGCGATCGTGGAGGCGGCGCTCCGCCGTCAGCGAACGCGACAGGCGGAGCAACGCTTACTCGCCGGCTCCCGATGGACCGACCGGGGCCTCGTGTTCACGACGAGCGTCGGAACGCCGCACGACGCAACGAACGTGACGAAGCGTTACCAGCGGCTCCTCCGAGTGGCTGGTCTCCCGAAGCTACGGTTCCATGACCTCCGGCACACGAGCGCCACCGTCGGGCTCGCTCTCGGGGAGTCGCCACGGGAGATCATGGAGCGGCTCGGGCACTCTCAGATCACCCTCACGATGAACACGTACTCCCACATCATCCCCGCGCTACAGCGCGAGGCGGCGGACCGGATCGACCGCGCGTTCGGGAGCTAGCGTCGAGTCGCCTAGCTCGTAAAAGCACCGCCGAGCCTCGATCTTCGCCGCGCCAAGAATCGCGACGAGCGAGTCCAGGGCGAGACGTCGTCGTTCTTCTTCGTAAGGTGGACAACGAAGGTGGAGAGGTCAGTCCGGCGACCGAGTACCTGACTGATCGTCGGCATAGCCGCCGCCTCCCTCCCCGAAGTGGTCAAGTCGGTGGTCACGCGGGCTCACGACCGGAGCTCTCGAGCGCCCGAAGCCGCAAATCACGCTCGATTGTGTGGAGCCGAAGGTGGGACTCGAACCCACGACCGTCGGTTTACGAACACGTGGGAGGGGCCGTCCGTAGGGGTCCGTGGCCGTCCGTCTGCGCTCGGATCGGTAGACTCGCGGTCCGCCGGCCGCCGACCCCTCCGGCGTCCGTCGGCTAGATGGTCAAAACGATGGTCAGGAGGCGCCCGTGGACCCATCGCGCCAGCCTCGAGTCGACGAGGCGCTTGTCGCGGAGATGCAGGACGCAGGTCCTCGGCGAGATCGCGGGCGCCGTCCCTGTGCAGTACCGCCAAATCGTCGCGCAGATCGCCGCGAGCCGCGAGCTCCCGTGCTCCCGCGCTCCCGCGAGGAGGCACGCAACCGTGCCGACGGCCTGGTCGAGTTGGTCGCGAAGTCCGCGTGACAGTGGGAGCGGCTAGGGCCCAGTCAGCGACACGTCGCAGACGTAGTACCCGCCCCCTTCCGCCCCGCCCCCAGTCAACCAGACGCGATCTCCGCCCTCTGCTACCACGGCGCCGGTCTGATCTCGGATTACTAGCGTGGAGAACTCCGCGACATACTTGCGGTGCCAGACGAGCTGCATCACTTCCCCACCGGCTGAGATGGCAACGACGGGGCTCTTTGGTGTCCCGAGGCGTTCCTCCAGGACAGCGGGTCCGAACAACTGTGCCCCGCATCCTTCGGCGACGCCCGGTCCGACCGGCTCCAGGGTCGGAAGCGTTGGTAGGTTGACCAGCGGCGCGGAGCACGCCGCCAGCAGCAACGCGCTCGCCAGCCAGACTCTCGCCCTAGGTCCCACCGTCCCCGCACCGTACATCGAAGCAGGGCGTGACGTTCCGCATGTCGTCGATATACCCGACGTGGCTGTAATACCTCGCCGAACCGGCGCCGAACGCGCTGAAGATGCCGATCGCGTTGTTGTTAAGAAAAATCGGTGCACCACTGTCGCCGCTCTGAGCAAAGATATCGGCCCGCCGCTGTGCGATGTAGTCGACGCCATTGACGTTGACCGTCATGTACTCGGACGTGACTGTGCCGCAACGCAGTGCCGCCGTCCGCGCGCCGACCATGCACACGGTGTCCCCCACGTTGTCTTCGTAGACTCCTTGCCAAGTGGTATCGACCTGTACGTCGACGTACTCAAGTAGATCCGGTTGCTTTCCTGCGAGTCGGCTGGGTCGACGATCTGTGCATCAGTGCGGCTGCCGTCAAATGCTGCGCTGAGGTATGTGGGACCTATGTTTCCGTATCCGTTGTGGCGCCAGGTGCTCGCGGAGCAGTGACCGGCGGTCATCATGAAGGTGTTCGAGCTCCGCCGGACTATGAAGCTGGTCGAGCAACCGCTCACCCACAGACCGCCGCGCAGGGTATGCGCAGTGATCGGTGCTGATGCAACCGTGACTAGCCGGCTCGATGTTCTCGGCGGACACCTCAATGTTCTCGGCGCCATAGCGCGCCTCAAGCTTCGCGGTGCTCTCGGGGGCCAACCCCTCGGCGACGAGCGCGTCAACTCGCAGGGCGCCGTCTGCTTCAGCGATGCGCCGCTAGAACAAGTGTGCAGCTTCGCCGCGACCAGCCGAAGCGCCTGAGGCAGTCGAGACAACAGAAGGGAACTGGATCCACTGACTGCGTCCGGACCCTGGCGGGCAGGCGTTCGTCGAGTCGACGATCCATCGCCCCGAGCAGCAAGGCAAGGAACGTCAATGATCCTGACTGTGAGTTAGGAAGTCAGGCGGTTCATCCGACGCCGGCAACCAGATGTTCCGCGCCGATTTCGGCACTTGGAGGCGACCTGAGTCGAAGTCAGGTGACCTAGAGAAGCGCCTGATCAAGAGTCAGGCGCTCAGGGAGATTGCAGGCTCCATCCCAGCTGTGCTCGCCCGCCTGAACCCCGGGGCAAGACTCGGGCAGGATCTGGCGCTCTGGCCGTCGCTCCTTAGATGGCCGTGCCCGCTCCGACCCCTCCTCGGAGTAGCGGTTCGTCTTAGACTCAGCCTGTCAATGGCTGCGCCGAAGCTCCTCCGTGCCGACTACGCCGCGCCTGACATGGCAGTGGACTGCCGCGAGTGTGGTGGACGGTACGCCGCGCTTCTGACGCACGTTCGGATGTCTCACAGAATGTCCAGGCAGCAGTACCAGGATCGGTGGCCCGATGCCCCGCTCCGTGCTGACAACCTAACCCTAATCCGCCGCGAGCTTGTCCGGGACCAGGCCGGAGAGCCGTACTGGACCAAGCAGCGCGTTATCCGAGCGATCCAGCGATTCTACGAGCACCACGGTCGGGTCCCCTCGCGCAACGACTTCTGTGCGCCTCGAAGCCGAGCGGCCAAGGGGTTGTTCGCACAAGGCTACAAACGGCATGAGTTTCCATCTGACTCGACGGCTGTCGCACTCTTCGGATCGTGGACAGCCGCCGTCAGCGCTGCTGGTTTCTCCCCTCGCTTACGCGGCGGGAATTGGCGTCGGCCGCGCAAGCGATGCCATCGTGGGCACGTTCTGACCGAGGAGAACGTCTACGTGGAGCGGACCGCCCCTGTGGACCTCTATCCCGATGGCAAGCGTATCTGCGCCATCTGTCACCGCGCCCGGCAGGCGGAGTATCGTCGTCGGAAACTGGCACACGACGCACACGGGGTCGGCCGATGAGCCACGTAGGTGGCTATCGACCCATGCGCATCGCCAGTTGCCGAGGCCGATCAGACAGCTTGGGGATTGGACGGCCGCTGAGGTCGAGGACGTTGTCGGGGTCGCCAAACAGGTACTTGACGAAGTGGTCCCCCTGCTTGGCGTTGCACTTCGGGCAGGTGTTCATCCAGTAGCTCCGGCCGATCGTCTGCGAGTGCGTCCGCTTCACGGTCGACGGCACCGGGTAGGGCGGCTGGCGGTCGTCCCACATGCCACCCCAATCGAAGATGAGTATGTCCGAGCCGCAGCGGTAGCACGGGTGGATCACGACTTGGTAGGGCTTGCCGGGAAGGTCGATGTGCCAGAGGCGGGCAAGCTGCTCGACCTGAGCCGTTAGACGAGCATCGACCGCCGCGCACTCGTCGCACAGTCGGTCGGGAGCTGGTCGGAAGTTGCCCATCGCCATCGGGTGCCATTGCAGGGGATGTAGGACGACGGATGGCCCATGTAGCTCGATCCATGACACACCTTCTAGGCGGAGAGCCTTGGCCTCGTCCACGCCGTGGGTGACGAAAACCTCCACGATGGCCGCCACCCGCTCTCCCTCCATAAGGGCTACGTCAGCCACTAACCCATCGGCGAGCCGGCATTCGACACGAGCGCTGGTGATCCGCGATGGGACCGCCTGGTAGACGTAGCCCCGCCGACATCGGCTACACGGTCGGCCAATTGCTGGCGCGGGTCCGGTTCCGGATTGCCAGTCGCTGACGGCTTGGGCGATGAGATGTTTGGCCGTATGGTGCACCACCGTCTCGGGCGCACAAACGGCCTCGGGTAAGTGTCCGAAGTGGCGGCGGACGATGGGACCGGCATGGAGGCTCAGACGCGAGTCGCAGACCGGGCAGCGGTACGCCTCACTCTTGATGGCCTCGGCCGCGCTAACGAGCCGACCTGCTGCGGTCAAGCCATGAGGAACCCGGAACTCGCCCATCCTGTGGACAGGATGATCCGGGGACGTGACAGGTCGCGTGTCCCGTTGTGACAACCCCACTGGCCCGGCGAGCGTCAGTAATCCATGTTCGCGTGGCGTTCCCACTCGTAGCCGGTATGCGCCATCAGGTCCTCGAAAGCTCGTCGGCCGATTAGAGCAATTACGTACTTGATCCGAGACTCGATGTCGAACGCCACATCCAAGCCGTCCTCAATCCATTGCATCGGTAGCCGGGTGTCGTGCGCATGCAGGAATGCATCACCGCCTGAGGTGCATCGTCGGCCCTCCTAAAGCCGCCCTCCGCCGCCGCGGTGCACCGGCTGGTGGCACTCACCCTGGCCGCGCTCCGCCCCGTTCCCGCGTACGCGTCGAGGTGACATGACAGGCAATCAGGTGTCATCGAAGAGTCGACAGAGACTGACCGCACCTCGGGTCGTTTAGATATCCAGCCTCATTTGCGGAGCCTTTCGCTTTGGGCGCCGTGGCCTCTCCTCGCTGGGCGGCTTGAGTGAGAGGAATGAGCTGAACTTGCACGTCTGGCCAAACTCGAACTGGACTGTGGCCATCACCACGCGACCACGCGGCTGACGGAGCCCGACATTCTGGCTCTCAGCCTTTATCACTCGTCCTGTGCCGAACAACGGGTGCCAGTAAGGCCGTCGGTCCTGGATGTCCTGGCGCTTCATCGCGTCCAGCAGACGCATCGGCGGTGGCGGAATGCTCGACACCCTCGCGCGAAGATCATTGTCCAGTGCCTGCCGCATCGAGACGAGTGTCAGGTACTCAGCCACCCGATTCAGGTACGAGTAGTCCGCCATGATTGCGGCCCAACGCTCTGGGATCTCGACATAGCCGAGCCAAGCACCGCACATCGATCCGGCCATGGCGCCGATAGTGTCGGTGTCGCTTCCAAGAATGTTTGCCCCCGCGATGGCCAGGCGCTCGAAGTTCTTGCCGTGATGGAGGAATAGAGCCAAGGCGGCAACGACTGAGGCGGTCCCCGAGCCTTTCGTCGCCGGGTGGAAGCATCCGAGGACTCGATAGGTTTCTTCGAGCGGTTGACTGCGTAGTTCGATCGCTCGGCCGATCATCGAGTCGATTTCGGACACATACTCGGCCCACAACTGGTCGAACTGCTCCGGCCCCTCATTCCATCGCGTGAGCCAATAACGAACATCGGGGTCGTCGCTCGGTGGTCGAAGACTTCGAACCCAGCGTCGCAGGTCGGCGATGAACTCGTCTGCGGTCTGGTCGTGGCCGCGGAGTAGCCGCCGCAAGGCCTCAGCGAAGACCACGGCTCCCAAGATCGCACGCGGATGCCCATGGGTAACAGCGGCGTTCTTCCATGCCTCAACGTAGGCGCGGTCTGGGTCGTTCGCATTCGCGAGGGCTACCGGCGACATTCGCATCGCGGCTCCGTTGGCACCAGCCCCCCGGTAGTCGAGGTCGTGCTTACCCCGCTTGAAGCGGAAGTAGTTCCACCGCCAGTCGCTTCGTGTCCGAGAAGCGTTCCTCGCCGCCGCAGTCACAGTGGCTCCGGCGCCGCGAGCGTAATCGAGCCAGTAGCGCAGTTCCTGCTGGGCGAAGTACTCGTGCTCGACGGTGCCATCTGGGCGGATGGCTCGGGCAAGTGAGAGCGTCAGCTGGGTGTCGTCCGAATAGTCGCCCGGCTGGATGTTGTCGATCCGGGTCAGGAAGCGGCCACCAGTTCGCTTGTGCCAGGCGGTGAACTCGGTGATCGGATACCTGAGACCAGCGGCGTGTAGGTCCTCGGGCTTCCGCGCGAACTCGGTCGGCCAGCCGAGAGCATCGGCAATCGCCCCCCCCATGAGGGCACCGGCGACCCGCTCGAAGACCACGTCACGGCGGGTCTGCTGCTCCGGCTCGAGGACGACGATCTTTCCGACCACCTGCTCGCTCATCTGATTGGGATCTCCTCCCAGTCCAGGTCGTCTGGCTTCTCGTAATCGGGGTCGGGGAAGTGGGTCATCTTGACCCTGAAGTTGAGTTCACGTGGCAGGTTCGCCGCCAATGGCTCGCACGCACGCAGTGCGTCCTGCAGATCCTCATCGCTGCGGAAGTACACGGTTCGGAAGAAGTCGACCGGAATCCCGTCCGGGATCCAAACCTCAGCCTGGAGGTTGCTGAGTTTCCATTCGTTGGGACCCGCGAACAACGCCTCGAAATGCTCCAGCTCGGTCCACGTGCTTACTTCATCGAATTCGTAATCGTTGCGGGCCGTGTTATCGGGGCAGTAGAAGGATCGGTCAATGCCGGCGATGGTGCTCGGCATCTCGATCACCGCCAACGGGCCAGTCTCCCGTCGCATCATCCCCCAGCTCGGTAGGAACGAGACGCACACGAAGCCCGCAAAGTCCTCCTCCTTTCCCGCACGCCCGTACCCGTGGGCGTCGTAGGCGACAGTGCGCGCCTCCAACTCGCGGCGACACAGGAGACCTTGCTCGAGGACCGAAGGCAGTCGGGCAGCAGGGGTCCAGTGAAACAGCTCGTACCGGCCGTGCCGACGCAGGGCATCTCGGATCGCGTCACTGTTCGCCTTCAGCTGAAGGGTCATCTGGAGATTCACCCGCGTTTCGGCCGCCGGCGGCAACGATAGCGGACGTGTCAGACTCTGTGAGGTGACGCGCCCAGCCGCTCGCCAAGAGCACGGCGACAAGCCCTCGTTGCAACCTGCCAAGGAAAGAGGCACACGGCAGTGCGAAGGCCGTGCTGACCCACGATCAGAGGGCTCGTGGCGCGTGCGCGACGAGGCGGTCAGCAGGCGACGCGGCCTTGTGCCGAGCGGCCAAGTCCGTGTCCGTTAGCGCCACGTACCGCTTCACCATGTCCAAGGTGGAGTGCCCCAGCATGCGCTGGAGGCTGAACGCATCGCCGCCGTTCAGCAGGTAGGCGCGCGCGAAGGTGTGACGCAGGGTGTGGGGGCTGCAGCGACCGGGGATGCCTGCGCGGGCCTTGAGCAGCTTGAAGACCTGCTGGACACCACGCGCGCCTAACGCGCTGCCACCGCGCGCGCGGAAGATGGCGGCTTCCGTGTCTGCGACGTTCGCCTGCCGCAGGTAGCGCACCAGCGCCTGACGCGCGACCGCACCAACCGGGACGATCCGCTCTCGTGCGCCTTTGCCCATCACCTTCACGCTGCCGTCAGGACGGAGGTCGCTCGGGCGCAGCGCGGCCAGCTCGGACAGGCGAAGGCCGGTGTCGAGCGAGCCATGAGTACCGCGATCACTTGCCAGTCCACCATCGCCGCCGTAGCTTCGTTGGATCGATGACCTAGGGCTCCTGCGAACCGTTGCGTCCGGATACGACCTGGTGGCCGTTGAGATCGGTCTTGAGCGAGATGAGCTGGACGCGAACTACGCCACACCGACCGGAGTGGTCAGCATCTCGTCAACTCGCAGCAAGGCGGCCACCACGCCTCAGCTGGCGGAGCTAGCAGTATGCGCTAGAGCCTAGAACGGCAGGAATTAGAGGCATGCACCTCCCCGTCCAACCTCGGCCCGTGGTTCTTCTTGCGCCGGCGCCGGAGCTAGGTCTGAGTGGCGTGACGGCATACGTGGGCGCGCTGGCCCTAGCTGTGGTGCTTGAAGACGTTGTTGACAAACGAGAGCCTCGCGGCACGGTGTGAGGTGTTGACTACCCATACCGGTCGGAGGCTCCCGTGGCACATCCTACTGCGCGTCTCAGCGTCTTCAGTCGGCAACTGCTGGTGAAACGAGTCCTGATCGACGGCTGGCCGACGGCAACCGTCGCCGAGCAGCTCGGGATCAGCCGGGCGACGGCCTACAAGTGGGTCCGCCGCTACCGGGCCGATGGGATGCCCGGGCTCGAGGACCGCAGCTCGCGACCCTACCGCTCGCCACGCCGCTCGTCGGACGAGGTGACCGCGACGATCCTGCGGGCGCGAGCCCGTCGGCGCTACGGCCCGGCGCGCCTGGCGCCGCTCCTCGGCCACCCGCGCTCGACGATCTACGGCGTGCTCCGCCGGGCCGGCCTCAGCCGGCTGCGTGACACCGATCGGGTGACCGCAGCCCCCATCCGCTACGTCGCCTGTCATCCAGGCGCCCTCGTCCACCAGGACCACAAGAAGCTCGGTCGGGTGCCCCAGGGCGGCGGCTGGCGGGTCCTGGGTCGGGAGGCTGCGCCACACCACGGGCACTCCAACGCCGGCTACGACCACCTCGAGGTCTTCGTTGACGATGCCAGCCGCTATGCCGTCGAGCAGGCGATCGGCCAGTTCGCCGAGGTCGGGGTCCGGATCGAGCGGATGCTGACCGACAACGGCGCCAGCTATCGCAGCCACGCCTATCGCGACGTGCTGGTGCGCCACGAGATTCGGCACAAGCGGACCCGGCCCTTCCGGCCTCAGACCAATGGCAAAGCCGAGCGCTTCATCCAGACCCTGCTCAACGAGTGGGCCTACGCCCGACCCTATCGCTCGAACGGCGATCGACTCTATGCCCTCCGCCGATTCGTTGCCTTCTACAATCGAGGCCGTCCCCACACCGCGATCGCAGGACTCGTGCCCCACGCGGCTGTCAACAACGTCCTCGGTCATCTAAGGCTCAGTGGGCCATCGATGCGATCTTTGGCCTGGCGAGGCGATCGGCATTGGAGTCGTTGGGCGGAATCGCCGGCCGCACCTCATCGACCACCCGCGTTTCGAGTCGACGACTACCCAAGCGGCCTGCTGCTTACGCCTTGGCGGGCTCGGGCTGATGAGGTCGAACGGTGGGACGCCGCGCGGCTCCGAGGCACTCCAGCGCATCCGCCGCGTCATTACGACAGAACCTGATCTTGGGAGCCGGTTGTGCGTAGCGAATGCGCCGAGTGGGCCGTGGCTGCAGATGCGATCGCGCTCCGAGTCGGGTTCCGATGGTTCGTTCGTGTTAGGGCAGGAGGAGTGGACAATCCTTGACGGACTGATGGCAAGCGCGCACTCTGGCGAGACGCGTACGGGGACTAGCCTATTCGGTCGTTGGCACGGTACCGACTATTCGCGGAGTGCCGGGCGGTCTAATCGGGGTGAATCACCGACGGTTGCTCCGTTACCAACAGTCTCATTACGCGCCGCGGGACGTTGACCGGGCGCTTGGTCTCGGAGGCAACGATGCGGAATGCTCCTGCTCGCAGCACGCTCAACCGGCTGCATTCGCGACGTTCGGGTCGAATTCTGGTTGGTCTCATCCTAGCCGCATCACAAGTTGCGGCTGCTCCCTCGCCCGGCTTGGCAATCGACGCGCCCACCCGCGACGACGCCGAATACGCAGAACGGTTCGGCGTGGATATCGCGGAGGCACAGCGCCGGCTGTCACAACAAGGCGCGATCGCAGACTTCAGGCTGGAGCTCGAGCGCGAGGAACCAGAGACTTTCGGCGGCGCTTACATCGACCACGTCCCGGAGTACCGGGTGGTGGTGCAGTTCACCGGCGATACCCAAGCACCCCTAAGCCGGCATCCCGCGCCGGCATCCATCGCGGGTGACATCGCGGTCGAGCGGGTCGATTTCACGCTGGCGGAACTTTATCGCGATCTAGACACCCTGTACGCCCGGTTGGGCGAGGGGCCGCTATCACTTTGATATCGACCTCGTGACCAATCGGGTCGTGGTTGAGGCGCTTAAGGGCGACGACGTCGAGTCGGCCCTGCGTGCTCGCACGATGACATTGCCACCGAGCGCGCAGGTCAAGGTGGTTGACGACCTGCCGACGCCGGCGGCCAATTTCTACGGGGGCCTGCACGGAACTGGCTGCACCTTCGGGTTCACCGTCTGGAGGTACACGACCTCGGATCGGCGGGTGACCACGGCCGGCCACTGCGGCAACGCCCAGAGTTACAACGGCACCGCGCTGAGTTACATGGGGGATCAGCAGATTGGCCCCGGGCACGACGAGCAATCACACAAGATGTCCGGCGCGACCTACAAGAACTGGATCCGCGATGACGCGGCGGGCGGGACTCGCGCGATTACCGCCAAGACGATCCGCCTGTATCAGAACGTGGGCGACTGGGTGTGTCACTACGGGCTGGCGACCGGTTACGGTTGTGGAAATATCATTTCGGTGGCGTCCGGCTCGTGTGGCGGCGGCGGATCTGGATCGATCGGGATTCGCGTCGACGGCACGAGTTACGACCTAGCTGAGGGCGGCGATAGTGGAGGGCCTTGGTTCTACAACGGCGTCGCGAAAGGCACGACGAGCTGTCAGATGGGTTACGACGCTATCTACGTGGCAATAGACGTTGTCGAGAGTGGCTTGGGCGCCACGCTCCTCATGGCCCCCTAGTGAACCGTTATCCCAATAGCTCGCGGTTGCGCGACCGGCCGGACGTCGTCCGGCCGCGCAATGCACTCTTCGGAGAGCGTCGCGCGCGCGTACGCGCAGGCGTCCTCGCGACGCTGGTGCTGGCCGCGCTGCTCGCGTCGGGTTGTGGACCATCGGTCGGCCCGGCGTCGGTCGGCTCGCAGTCAGTGAGATCTACGTCTGACCCTGACCTCGTGGCCGTGCCCACTCAGGAACCTGTCGCGCCAGGCAGTACGAGCGGTCCCTGCCCGGCCTCTCTGGCGCGGGGCGAGTTGCTGCGCAGTGCGGAGTGGGGCCTCGCGTTGAGAGACGAGGACTTTGGCGTCACGCGTGTGGTGATCTGGCCGTTTGGGTATGTCGCGGAACGAGATGGAGGGCGGCTCGTCCTCCGTGCGGCTGATGGAACGGTCGTCGCGCGCACCGGAGATCGCTTGCATATCGAGGGCGGCATAGTTCCGGGCGAAGCTTTCCTGGCGTGCGGAGACATTCGAGTCCTAGACGACTAAGTGCGAGGCCTCGCGTTACACGCAGCGGACCTACGGCCTCGGTGCCGTAGTGACGGCTCGTGCCGTGAGCTGTCCACCTTCCCGCGGTGCCGCGCACGCTAAACGCTCCGAGTATCCTCGCTTCATTGACCGATAGAACCGACTCGGTCCTTGGTCCGTCCGGCAACCACCGCCGTGTCCGGCGGCTCGTCGGTTCTGGCGCTGCTAACGCCTGGAGGCGGCTGCGCCGGTGACCACCGGGCTAGTCGGTCGGGATCCCGAAATGCTTCTTGGGCCGCCTTCCGGAGCTCGCGACGCGAGGCTTTGGCCTCCGTGAGAGCAGTATGGAGCTCGGCACCGGCCGTCAGCTTCGCCCCGAACAGCTCGGGCCGCCCGCACCGTGAGACTCAGCTGGCGCAGCTGGATCTCGAGCATGTCGGTGCGCATCCGCAGGCGGGGAGGCAGGAGCGTCTCGGCATCGCCCGCGGCCTCTCGATAGCGCGCGACTTCAGCGGCGCCCTCCCGCCCCTCGTCGAACTCGGCCAGGGCCGCCTCCGATTCCGCCAGCAGGCGGAGCACGATCCGCGACTGCTCGGGATCCCAGCGCCGACGGCCGAGCCACCATCCGGCGACCGATCGGCCAGTTCGCCGGGGTC
>Ga0136621_1000209_pt1 | contig 22116 bp, 27 predicted proteins | sample AntDryUQ445A2306_FD_104673 | JGI IMG/M metagenome (GOLD analysis project Ga0136621, IMG submission 104673) | Polar desert sand microbial communities from Dry Valleys, Antarctica - metaG UQ445A (23.06) | ecosystem: Environmental > Terrestrial > Soil > Desert | place: Antarctica: Dry Valley...
CGGCTCGAAGCTCTCGGCGACGTCGCGGAAACGGTCGAGTTCTTCCGTTACTACGCGCGGCAAATGGAAGAGCACGATGGCTTTTACACCATCCTTTCTCAGTTGTCGCCAGACGAAGAGAATCAGTCGGTGCTCCGACCGTACGGGGTTTGGGCCGTGATCTCGCCGTTCAACTTTCCGATGGCGCTGGCCGGCGGTCCGTCGATTGCCGCCCTCCTCGCCGGGAACGTGGTGATCCTCAAGCCGTCGAATGCCGGCGCCCTCACCGGGCTCGAATTCGGACGGGTGATGCGCGAAGCCGGTGTCCCCGCCGGAGTCATGCAAGTGCTCACCGGCTCGGGTAGCACGGTCGGATCGATCCTCGTGAACCACCCTGATGTCGCTGGCATCACCTTCACTGGCTCATATGACGTCGGGATGGGGATCTACAAGGGCTTCGCTTCTGCCTTTCCAAAACCAGCGGTCTGCGAGATGGGCGGAAAGAACCCGGTCATCGTCACCGCTTCCGCCGACCTCGATCTTGCCGCCAAAGGCGTGATGCGTGGCGCGTTTGGGTTTAGCGGTCAGAAATGCTCGGCCAGCTCGCGGGTCTATGTCGAAGAGCCGGCTTTCGACGGCTTCGTCGATCGTCTGGTGGAGGAAGCGAACCAGGTCAAGGTCGGCAACCCGCTTGAGAGCGACATCTTCATGGGACCGGTGATCGATCGCAGCGCGGTCGAGCGGTTCGAGACGGCGGTCGCCGAGGTGAAAGACAGCGGCGGCGAGGTTTTGGCTGGTGGCGAGGTCATCACCGAGGGTGAGCTGAAGCGCGGCAACTTCGTCGAACCAACCGTTGTCAGCGCTCCCGAGTCCTCGTGGGTATGGGACACCGAACTCTTTCTGCCCTTCGTGGCGGTGATGCCGGTCGCCTCGCTCGAGGAAGCCATCACCCGCGCCAACGACACCGAATTCGGGCTCACCGCCGGACTGTTCGCCGGAACCGAGGAGGAGATCGAGGAGTTCTTCGACCGCATCGAGGCCGGCGTCACCTATGTCAACCGGGAAGCGGGGGCGACGACGGGTGCCTGGCCAGACGTCCAATCGTTCGGCGGTTGGAAGGGTTCAGGCACCTCGGGGACCGGCGGCGGCGGACCCTATTACCTCCGCCAATACATGCGGGAGCAAAGCCGGACCCGAGTTCGCACCTGACAATTCTCGTCACCGGCGCTTCCGGAACCCTGGGGCGACGTGTGGTGGCGGCGCTCGAGCGGCACGGGCATCCGCACCGGGCGGCGGGAAGAAACCTGATGGCTCTCGATCTCACCGATGTCACCGCGGTCATTGTGTGTGCGACCGATGGTCGGCGGTCGGGCGACGTCGACCTTGTCCAGTCCGAGTTCTTCGCTCGCACCGGTCTGCATGTGGTCTATCCCTCGATCGTCGGTTGCGACTTGATGCCGAGCGCCTACTACCAAGCGAAGACCAAGTGCGAGCAGCTCTTGTCGGCCGCGCCGCACACGATCATCCGCGCCACGCAGTACCACCAGCTCATTTGGGGCTGGTACACGACGCCTCGCCGGTGGCCCCTGCTGGTGGTCCCAGCCGCGACTCGTTATCAGGTGCTCGATCCGACCGTCCATGCCCGTGCCCTCGTCGAAGCCGCGGTGGGCGAGCCGATCGGCCGCGGTCCCGACATCGGCGGCCCCATCGCCTACGAGGCTGCGGCCCTCGCCCGATCGTGTAAGAGCGCAGCGGGGCTGCGCCGCCTCGTCGTGCCCTTGAACCAGCGCGGATTGCTTGGAGCTTCATTACGGGCCGGGGCCAATCTCAGCCCGAACCGCGACCAGTCAGGCGAGACTTGGAACCAGTTTCTCGAGCGCCGGATCGCTAGCGGGCCTCCCCGAACCAGATCCTGATCCCGTCGGGATCATCGACGCCAAAGACGGTGTCACCCCACGCTTCTCGTTTGAGTTCGCGGGTGACGGTGACTCCGTTTGCCACCAGGTGCTCATGCCACCCCTGGACGTCCTCAACGAAGAACCCGAGCTCAACCCCGCTCGGCCGCGGCCAGGTGTTTCCGGCGGGCGGACCCAGGAGCTGGAGGGTTTCGCCCCCAGAGGCTTCGAGCACCAGGCCCGAGCCCGTGTTCCGATCCCAGCTCGTCAGGCGGCGGAAGCCGAGCACTCGTTCATAGAACTCCAGCGAACGGGCAAAGTCGGAGACTCGTAGCAGCGCTCGCAAACCTTCGACCCGACCTGGGGCTCGAGTCGGCGCCTCCCCGGTGATCACCCGCCGAGCCTCAGCGATGGTGAACCGACCCGCGGTCACTTCCCGTCCGACTACCACCCCGGCCAGTTGCCGGTTCCCGGCTCGCAGGCGGCTGAGAGTCACCAAGTCGTTGAGATCTCGCACTCCGCCGGAAGCGATCACTGGCTCTTCGACGGCTGCCAGAGCCTCGGCCAGGACTGCGAACCCCGGCGGCTCGGTCAGGGCGTCACGCCGGGCCTCGCCAACCAGAAAGGCGGCGGCGCCGGCCGAGGACATCTCCACCAGCACCTCTTCGAGATAGCGACCCGAGTGCCCGGTCCAGCCTCCGGTGACCACTTCGCCGTCGCCAAGGACGTCGAGGGCAACCACAACCTTGCCGGAGAAATCCCGGCACGCTTCCCAAACCATGTTTTGGTTCTCGATTGCCGCGGTGCCCATGACCACCCGCCACGCTCCAGCAGAGATCAACCGATCGAGCTCCTGCTCGGAACGAACACCACCGGCCACCTGCACCGGAAGCGAACAGGCTTTGAGGATCTCATCGATCAGTGGGCGGTTCCGATACTCCCGCCGGATGGCGGCATCGAGATCGACAACGTGCAAATAGTCAACGCCGAGCCGTTCCCAGGAGAGACAGCGGCCCACCGGATCGGCATCGAGGTGGACCACTTCGCGCAAATCGCCATGGGTCAGCCGCACCGACCGACCCTCCAAGATGTTGACTCGGGCGTAAAGGTCCATGAGTCATTCTGCCTTTCGCCCACCGGCCGTGTCCTCGATTCGTGGATCTTCTAGCTCGAGACGGTACGCGGCACTCCCCGTTGGACAGCCCAGGCATTGCCATCGGGGTCAGAGAAGTAGACGAACGAACCCCACGCGAGGTCGGCGATGTCACTTACCTCGACACCGGCGTCTTTAAGGCCTCGTGTGCGCAGCTTCGATATCGGTGACCACCATTTGCAAAGTCTTGATCGGCCCCTGATCGTCGGGCACGAGCCCGCGGCCGAACGCGATTGAGCAAGCGGAACCAGTTGGCGTCATTTGCACAAAGCGAATGTTCTCGTCAACCGTCTGATCGTGATCGACATTAAAACCAATTTGGTCGCGATAGAACGCGAGGGATCGATCGCTGTCGGCAACGGGAAGGACGACGAGCTCAAGTTTCCAATCCATCAAGGTTGTCTTCGGTATCGATTGCGAGCGCATCTTCTGCGGCCTCGATCGTCTGATCACCAAGGATCACAGGAGCGAAGAGATCGCCGAAACGGGCGAGCCGTTCCCAGATATTGGCGATTGTGAAATCGCCGTTCCGATGCTTGTCGAGCTCGCCCCACGTGATGGGAACCGAGATCGGGGCGCCGGGTCGGGGGCGCACCGAATAGACCGAGGCAATGGTCTGGCCGTAGGCGTTGCGGTTGTGATCGATAAAGACCTTGCCCTTTCGGCGGGGAATGTCCCACTCCATCGTCAGGTCGCCCGGGTTGGCAGCCACCAGCAGCTTGCCGACCGCTTCGACAAATCGGCGCACCCGCGAATGGGCGTAGTTGGGCGCGATCGGCATATAAACGTGAAGCCCCTTGGATCCGGAAAGCTTCGGGTAACCGCGCAAACCCAATTGGCCCAGAAGGACGTTGAGGAGTTTCGCTCCGGCCACCACCTGTTCCCACTCCGCGCCTTCGGCCGGGTCGAAATCAAAGATGGCGATGTCCGGCCGGTCGAGCGAGCCAGCTCGTGAGTGGAACGGGTGCAGCTCGATGCAACCCATGTTGGCGAACCACATCAGCGATTCTCGATTCGAAGCCAGCAGAAAATCGGCGTTGCCGCCCATCGAATCGGATGGAACGCTGGCGGTCTCCATCCACGGCGGCTGATGGCCGGGAGCGCGCTTTTCGTAAAAGGTCGGACCGTTGATCCCGTCGGGATAGCGCGACATGGAAATCGGTCGCTCAGCAAGATGAGGAAGGATCAGCGGAGCCACCGAGGCGTAGTACTGAATGAGGTCGCCCTTGGTGTAGCCCTCGGGAAAGAAGGGCTTGTCGAGATTGGTCAAACTAAGCGGTCTCGGACCAGCGACGATGAAGCCCTTGCCTTCCTTACGCGCTCGCAGCCGATCCGGAAAGTCGACCGTCCCCGAATCGAGCTTGCGTCCGCTGGCGCTGCCTTTCGAAGGCGTTTTCAGAGTTTCAGTGAGCTCTGCCTGGATCGCGTCGTGGCTGGATTCTTCCCGGGCTTCGGAGATGACGACCATCGCCAGATCGGTGGTCAGCGCGGCTTCGATCAATGGCTTTACGCGCAGAGTTCCCTCGCCGTATGGCAAGTGACGTACTTCACCCCCTGAATTGAAAAGGTTGTCGGTGAACTGGGTTTGCAGCGGATCGATCATCCAGCCGGGAAAGCTCTCCTTGATGAAACCGATCACCGACTCGAACGCTGCGGTCGAAGTGAGGGCACCTCCTGTCTGGGCATGGACATGAGCCCAGTCGACGATTGGTCTGATGAAGTTGAACTCCTCGGCCAGCAGAGCAATGTCGCCCAGCGTGCCGAAGTTGCGCTCGGCACCGCTGGTTTCGAGCCCCAGCCCCACCCCCATGTGCTGGACCTTGGATGTGATCCGCCGGAGCCGTTCCTGAATCATCTCCGTTAACTGCTCAGGATCGCGCCCTTGCGCTGAGCCAAAATGTGCACAGATGATCCGGCTGCCGAGGGCACGGCCGAGCTTCATCGTGTGCTCCAGCGCGGCGAGGCATTGCTTGGCACGGTCTTCGTCTTCGACGGTCAGAACGGCGAAATACGGAGCGTGGACCGAGACCCAAATGTCGCGTTCTCGGGCCAACTCTCCGAAGGTGCGGCACCGAGCTTCCTTCCATGGAAAAGCCGTGACAAAAGCCAGTTCGTAGGCGTTGTGCCCGCGCGCGACCAAGCCATCGAGGAAGGCGGCGTCGTCTTTGGCCTCTCCCGGCGGCAGGCCAGAGATCCCGAACCTGATCTGGGCGGCTGACACGGCATCAGGTTATGGCTGGTTCAATACAGCCGGGCCTGTAGCTCAATCGGCAGAGCAGGGGACTTTTAATCCCAAGGCCAGGGTTCGATTCCCTGCGGGCCCACCAGAGAAAGCCTTGTCGCTATTGGGTTTCTCAGCCTAGGCCCTCGATCAGTACTAAGGCCTTTGGAACAATCATCGGCAAATCATCGGCAGAAATCCGCACCGAGCGCGAACGGGAGTTCGATATGGACCCATTTGATGATGACCTGCGGAGGCAGGATCCGACGGGCAGCCTCCGCAAGCAGATTGATGAAGCCGAGCTGTTCGCGGATCCTTTGGCAAGGCAGCTGCTCGAGATGTTCGGGCTGCCCACTGATGCTTTCCAGCCGATGATTGACATCGCGCAGAAGACAAAGGCCCTTGTCGGAGCCCCCGCTAGATGGCGAAGTCGGCTGCCCGCGCTCGGATGGGCTGTCTTTTCCGCCTGCCCCGTGGAGCTATATGACCACGCTTCCAGACTGGCCGACGCCGGCAAGGATCGAGGAGCTGACGAGCTGCTGATTGAAGGTTGGAATGAACCGGACCGGGTCAGGTATCAGGTGCTCAAGATCCTCTCTCTGGGGATGGGTGACGAGGAGCGAATGGCTGTCGCGAATCGACGTCACGAGCTAGTGAGTCTGGCTCTTGAGGACCACAACGGCGGGAGGTTCCACGCGTCAATTCCTGTTGTGTTGTCGCAGATGGAGGGGATCGTGCGAGATGTGGCAGCGCGCTCCCCCTTTACCGAGGTGGGCATCGGTGACACGATCACACTCGCCGGCCACCCTGAAAGCCTCCCTCTGCTTCTACAGCGTTTCTTGAGTCGCCGAGTTGACCGGACCTCGTTGGCCATGACCGATGACGTCCCAAGTCGCCACGGAGTCCTGCATGGGAGGTCGCTCCGGTACGACACCAGGTCGAATTCGACGAAGACTTTCGTCGCTCTATTCGCCGTGATCGAGTTGGCTAGGGCTGACCTCGATGACCAACTCAAGAACGGCACTCTGGCTCCAATTGATATCGACGAGTAAGTCAGGTCCGAGCTTCGGCCGATCGGTAAAGGCTGGCCACCAGCGCGCCCGCGTCGCGGTCCTGCTGGGGGATGACGTGGCTGTATGTGTCGAGGGTGATCTGGATTGACCCATGACCGAGGCGTTCAGCGACGATCTTCGAATGCACCCCTGCGGCGAGGGCCGTTGTCGCCCATGTGTGCCGCACGTCGTGAAAGCGGATTCTCGGAACCGGCGCCGACGCCACTAGCCGATTGAACCTCTTGCTCGTCTCATCGGGATGGAGGGGCGAGCCGTTCTCCTTGGTGAAGATGTAGCCCGAGTCTTGGTACACCGGACCCCAGGCCAGCCGCTCTTCGAGTTGGATTCGCCGCCAGTCCCTTAGGATCGCCACGATCCCGGCATCTAGGGCGATCGCTCTTGGTCGGTCGGTTTTGGTTGGCCGGATGATGACGCTGTATCCGACCACGACCAAAGCTCTGCGTACCGTCACCGTTGCCGCATCGAGGTCGAGGTCCTCCCAGCGGAGTCCCAACAACTCACCTCGGCGCATCCCGGTGTTGACCGTTAGTTCCCATAGCGGGGACAACCGATCGGCTTCGACGTGGCGGAGGAAAATGCCGATTTCAGAAGGGCTCCAGATGGTCCACTTGCGGGTCTTGGTGACTTTGGGTGGGTTGGCTAAGTCGGCGACGTTGCGGGCAACCAGCCCCCAGCGGCAAGCGTCCTTGAGGGCCTTGCGGACCACGGTGTGGGTGTAGCGGACGCTGCGATGTGACAGCGCGCCACCGTTCGATCGGCCGTTAACCAAGAGCCGGGCGTACAGCGCCATTGAGCTGGCTGGCGGCCAGCGCTTGGAGCGGAACCGCACCGAGAGTCGGCGCCACCCGAGCCCGCAGGATGTTCTTGTACGACAACACGGTCGAAGGGGCCAGCGTCGGCTCCATGGCCGGCAGCCAGGTCCCGAACAGGAAGGTCTCAAGAGTGACCTTGCTCCGATCGACCAGCTCGCCGGTCTCGGCCTCACGTTGCACCCTCGCTACCGACGCCACCGCCTTGGCCTTGGTGGTCTCGGTGCCCCAGCGACGGTCACGAGGAGCTCCGGGCGGAGCGACGTTGACCTCCCACCGCCAGGTCGGGGATCCTCCACACGGATTGCCATCGACCCTGACCCGCACACATTTGTTCTTGCCGTCGGGCATTCTTTTGGTGCATCGCTGGCAGCTTCTGACATAAGAACCTTGTCTCATCCGTGAGCCTCTCTCTTGCACCGACTGTCGGCTGCCGCGTGGCGCCATCCTTTCCACCTGGTGCATCGGTTGCGGATCAGCGCGCGTCTGCTCATGTCCTTCTCCTCCTTGTCTTCTTGTGCTGGCCGGTATCGGTCGATGCTGGGTGATCGTCATGTGTACCGGTTGAGGACGACAGGTTCTGGTCGGGTCTGTCGAGGTGTTCCAGAATCGACGCGATCCGTTCGAGTACTTGGCGGGCTTGACCGAGGTCCCCGAAGGCATCATGCAGCTGGCGTCGGATCCGGAGAGCCGTGTCGGCATCAAGCCGATCCGTGACGGCGCCCGCCTCTTGGTCTGGCGAGCCGGCGAGCAGGCCTTGCTCGAGGGTGTGGCGGTTGTCGGTGCGACCGAAGACAACGTCGAGCAGGGTGTCGAGAGGAAGCCCTTCGTCCAAAGCGTCGGGGGTGGCGAGTCGGGTCTCACCGTCAGCGGGTGGGGGTGTGAACCAGTAGGCCAGCGGCACGTCAAAGGCTCGGGAGAGGGCGATGAGTTCGTCGGCGTTGAACTCTTTGACCCGTTTCCCATCGACTGACCGTTCCGCGGCTGACAGGCTCGCTACCGACCATCTGACACCGAGGAACGGGGTGAGCAGTTCGACGGTTTGTTCCTGGGTCAGGCCTTGCTGTTTCCGGATCCGGGCCAGGTTGTAGGCGACCAGCTGGTTGGGGGTGTAGAGGGTGGCCATATGCAGATTCTCTTCCATCAACGTAGATCAACGTAGAACGTCAATAATCTGTTTTTTTGTTGAAGAATCGCAGCATAGCGGCTACCGTTGCCGCTGTTAACGATGTGACAGGGTGAAATGAGAAGAGACACATCGACTCGGCCTGACTTCCTCACGGTTGAAGAAGCCGCCCAGGTCCTCCGGATCGGCCGGGGAGCTGCCTACACCCTCGCCCGGCAATGGCGCCAAACCGGCGGACAGGAAGGACTTCCCGTCATCACCCTGGGCAAAACCCTGCGGGTGCCCAGAGCGGCTTTAGAAAAGCTCTGCGGAGGACCCCTCGCCGTCGTCGACCGGCCACAGGAACCCGATGTGGTCCCGGTTCAACGTCAACCCCGAAGCCGTCGTCCCCATCTCCAGCAAGACGGCCTCCCCCTCAAACCCTGACCTTCAAGCCCCGTGGCAACGTTTGTACTTCAACCCTGACCCACACGGGCACAGATCGTTCCGACCAACCCTCGGCAAAACTCTAAGCGCCGGCTGCATGGGATGCTGCTTCGGCTCCACACCCTCCGCCCCAACCAGCTGCTCGCCCGGGGAGACCCGCCTCGCACGCTGCTCGAGATCCCGCTCCCGGTCGTCCAGAGCTGCTTCCCGCTCGTTCAGACGCCGAGCCCGCTCCGCCAACATGTCGGCCTCCCGCTCCAAGTCCTCCCCAACCACCGAGGCCAGCTCCCCGTGAAGGAGGACCGCCAGGGCCCGACCCATCGTAATCCCGACCGCTTCGCAGTAGCGGCGCCAGGTCGACCACACCGCCTCCGAGACCGGCACCTTGACCAGCTGCACGCCTTCGTCATGGTCCAACTGGGAGAGGATCCGCTTATCAATCTTGGCAAGAGTCTGTCGGTTCAACGTCATCGCGAATACCGGCGTTCATTGACTACACAGTTGCATCAAACAGATGCGGAGTATACGGGTATACCGCAACCGTTCAGGTTGCAACTGTGTGGTCACCTGACGCCGGCGGGACCGGATACCTCGGACCCGTCCGACGGTTTCGGTTCTTTGATTTCGAAACCGGTAGCGGCGAATGCGGTTACCGAGCGGATGGTTGCTTTGCTTTCGGTGGTCGTGAGTCGCGTGTTATGTGTGCTTCCCGTCCCTAAGAGGAGGAAGCGGCACCTTTGGACGAAGTGTTGGAACAAGCCGGCATCACGAGCCGCCCGGCGGCGATGAGGATGCGAGGTTCGACCACCATGAAGAAAGTGAACTCATCGTGGGCCGTCTCGAGGTCCTGATCGATGGATATGAACCCGAGGAAGCCGAGGGCAGACCCGAACTCGAAGTCGACTCGTCAACCGCCCTTGGAGCCGCTTTCGAGGAGGAGATCGTAGAGGCCGTCGAGCCTCATGTGGTCGATTCCTGCTTCGGTTCTGCGAGTCCGCTGCTTCGCCGGTGGTGTAACACCGGCGTCGACCCGGACATGGAACGTCTGTGTGGCTGCCGCCGGGCTGCCACTCAAAGGCGAGGGATGGTGCGAGGAAGGTGAGGGATGGTGCGAGGAAGGTGAGGGGTGTTGGCTGACCGGCGAGTTCGGTTCGAGGAGATTTACGACGCCTACTCGGGGTTGATCCTGGCGTACGCGGCTCGGCGCACCTCCAACGTACACGACGCCGCCGACGTCGTTGCGGAGACGTTCACGGTGGCGTGGCGTCGGCTCGACGACATCCCCGACGGCGAGCAAGCCCGGCCGTGGCTCTACGGCGTTGCCCGCCGGGTGCTGGCCAATTACCACCGTGGAGTCGAACGCCGTCGACGGCTCCATCAACAAATGGCGACCGAGGTCGCTAGTTCATTTGGCACCGAAGTTCCTGAGGTGGAGGGACCCGACCTTGATCGCATTGCGGCCGCTCTGGCCGAGCTCAGCGACGGTGACCGTGAATTGCTGACCCTGGTGGGGTGGGATGGGCTTGACCGTGAGGAGATCGCCGCGATGCTCCGATGCAGCACGGCCACGATCCGAGTCCGCCTCCATCGGGCTCGCAAGCGGTTCGCGCGACAGCTGAACGCTACCGATCTGCAACGAACGGTGATGCCCGGACATGGATCCCGTAGAGGGGCACCCGCCCTTCCCGACCCGGAGGAGACGTGATGCGCGACCGCAGCGACGCGGTAAACGACGTTGGTCGTATTGACCCAATCGACGGTGAGTTCCTTGCCGCTTCCTGGTCGGCCAGCGATGCCAAGCAGGCACTGTTGGAGGAGATCACCGCGCTCCACGTCGACACGCCCCCTGCCCGAGCAACCGTCCTGAGCCGAACCCTGAGGCGAGTGCTGAAGCTTGCTGCCGGTCCCGCCGTGTTGGCAGCCACTCTGGTCGTGGTTCAGGTTCTGTTCAACAGCACCCCAGCCTTCGCCGTCCAACAGCTACCGAACGGCCTGATCGAGGTCAACGCTTCGACAGAGTTCCGAGACGGACAAGCCCTCGCCAGGGAACTGCGGGCATACGGAATCGACATCGAGATCACTGTGATCCCTTCATCGCCGTCCGCTGTCGGACAGGTGGCGGTCTTCCAACCTGGGGGCGGGGATTACATCCCCGAGGGCCTCACCTTCGGCAAAGAAGGCACTTCCGACGTCTTCAATTGGACTATCGATCGCGAACTGTTCACCGAGCGACTCACAGTCGAGATGCACGTCGCGGCGCGTGAGGGCGAACCGTATGTGATCGCCGAAGAGGTCTTCGAACCCGGCGAAGCGCTCGGCGGATTGCACTGCGCCCTCGGCCAACCTCTCCGTGCCCAAGACGTGGCGCCATACGTGTCAGACCTCGGAATCACCCCGGTGTGGCTCGTCATCTCGCCAACCGACGATCCCACCGTTACCTACGAAGAACAGGTCCAAGAGGTGCCCAACGGTCAAGTGTTGTGGGGCTATGCCCAGGATGCCACCACCATTCAATTCACCGTGCTCCCCGACGGGGTGAAGCTCTCCGAGGGCTACACGGCGCGCCTCTCCGACATACCCTGCACCTCCGACCAGGCCGCCGCCTGGAATCGATAGACAACTCGGGCGGTCAGGACGAGGCGCACCCCCGACCGCACCTAAAGGACAGACCGTCGGTCGCCCGTTACGCGCCATAACGAGTTCAACATTCATCCGAGCCGAACGGCACGTATCGAGCGGAAGACGAAGGGACGAATGGCTGCGGGCACGGCCAAACGAACCAGACACGAGGGGATAGGCTCTGGGAGGCCCGGCGAGATCATCAGAACGGAGCATGACGTTCATGCGGCTTGGTTCGAGTCGACTAAGAGGTTGACGTAGGTGCCCTCTGTTGAGTGATCGACTTTTGTTGGCGATTGGGGCATGGCTACCTGCGGCTCTGCTGATCGTTTCCTGTGCCGAAGGACCTACGAATTCGTTTCGGGTCAACGTCGCTGAACGTAACGGCGTTGCCTTTCTAACATTTCCAGGAGGAGAGGGCGGACCCGTGGCGCTACTCGACGGAACCTTGATCGAAGGGACGGATGTCTTTGGATCGAATCAGGCGCGCTCAGATACGTCGTGCTGTGGCCAAGTGGATTCGACCTCGTGGACATCGACGGACCCATCACGGTTATCGGCAGCGGCCAAACCCTTCACTTGGGCGATTGGGTCACAACCGGGGGCGGCGCCTACGACATGTCAGACTTTTCGGTGACAGGCGTGGAGATTCTGTCCGCCGAGTGTGCTGGCGGCGGTGTGGCTTGCAACCAACCCAGCAGGCCCTCTAAGCGATCCGTGACCGGCCCAACATCCATCCTGCGTCTCTTGACGAACATCGGCAGAACATCGGCAGATTCCACGCAACAGGACAAAACAACCCGTCACGAGGATGCGGCTGCAAGGCCCGAAAGCCAATGAAAACGGGACTCATCGGCACCAACTAGCACCGACCGACAGGGCCAATACCGTACTTTTAATCCCAAGGCCAGGGTTCGATTCCCTGCGGGCCCACCATCGAAATCGCCTGTCGCGGTTGGAGATCTCGCGCTACTGCCTGGCAGAAGGGTTAGGCGAGAGAGGCTGACTGACCACAGACTGACCACATCGGTCCGAAGAACACGTCGTTAGGTTCATCGTGAAGCTGCAGGCAAGGCTCAACGAAACAGAACCTGGGCGACCCTGTCGGCAGCGTCTCGATCCATGCCCTCCGTGACGTGCTGATAGGTGTCGGCAGTGATCGCGATCGACGAATGACCCAGGCGCTCGGAAACGACCTTGAGCGGAACGCCTTGCTGAAGAGCCAACGTGGCCCACGTATGCCTCAGGTCATGAAGTCGGATCCTCGACAATCCAGCCGCCTCGATATGGCGCTCGAAGAAGCCGCTGACCGCGTCCGGATGGAGGGGTGAGCCGTCTTCACGCGTGAAAACCAGCCCGCAGTCCTGCCACGAACCACCCCACCTCAGCCTGTCCTCGAGCTGGAGCTTTCTCCATTCTCGAAGCGCCAGGACCGTTTGTGGATCGATCGCTATCCGCCGCCTACTCCGCGGCGTTTTCGGCTCGGATACAACGACGTCGTGTCCCACTGTGACCCGAGCCTCGACGATCGAAACGTCACCTCGGTCCAGGTCGGTCTCGCTCCAGCTCAGCCCCAGCATCTCTCCGCGCCGCATCCCCGTTGTCACAAACATCACCCACAGGGCCGCCAGACGATCCCGCCTGACGTGGTCCAGAAAGGACCGCACCTCGTCGGAGGTCCACGTGTGCATCTTCGGTGGCCGAGTCGTGCGTGTCGGGGGCGGGTCGGCCAGGTCAGCTACGTTCCGAACCACCAGATTCCAACGCTCGGCATCGGACAATGCCTTGCGTAAGATCGCGTGGATGTAGCGGACCGTCCGACCGGAAAGGCCGCCCCCGGTTCTGTTCCGCCTGCCTCCCCTGAGCAAGAGCGCATAGAGCGCGTTGAGATCGGTCGGTTGTAAGGCCTGGAGGCGCACATCGCCGAGGGCAGGAAGCACGTGGAGGCGTAGATTCCTCTGGTAGGACTCGAAGGTCGAGGGCCGAAGTCTGGCCTGGACGGTCGGAATCCACCGTTCATCGATGTACGCACCGACGGTGAGCCGACTCGGCTCAACGTACTCGCCTCTCGAAGCAGCAATCTTGAATTCGTCGAGAGCTCTCTGCGCTTCGACCTTCGTCGAATAACCAGTTCGTGTGAGTTGCTTTCTGGGCGCCCCTGAGGGGTTGATGTCGACGGTGAATGACCAGGTCCATCGACGGTGTCCTTTGGGGCAGACTTTGTCGGGGATGGTGGCGCCGCAGCTGCTGCATCGTTTGCGGATCAGCGCCCGTCGGCTCATGTCTTGCTCCTCTTTAGCTTGTGGTGTTGGCCGGTGTCGGTTGGTTCTGGTTGCTTGTCATCTGTACCGGCTGATGCCGACAGGTTCTGGTCGGGGTTGTCGAGTTGTTCCAGCATGGAGGCGACCCGTTCAAGTACCTGGCGGGCTTGGCCGAGGTCGCCGAAGGCGCCGTGCAGCCGGCGTCGGAGCTGGATGGCGGTGTCGGCGTCGAGTCGACCGGTGACAGGGCCGGGGTCGGGGTGGGAGGAGCCGGCCAGCAGGGCCTGTTCGAGGGTGTGACGGTTGTCCGTTCGGCCAAAGACGATGTCAACCAACGTGTCGAAGGGGAGGCCCTTGTCGACGGTGTCGGGGGTAGCAAGGCGGGCATCTTCAGCGGCGGGGGGCGGTGTGAACCAGAAGGCCAGCGGCACGTCAAAGGCCCGGGAAAAGGCGATCAGTTCGTCGGCGTTGAACTCCTTGACCCGTTTTCCATCAACCGACCGTTCGGCCGCTGACAGGCTCGCTACCGACCATCTCACTCCCAGAAACGGGGCGAGCAGTTCGACGGTCTGTTCCTGGGTCAAGGCTCGCTGTTTACGGATCCGGGCCAGGTTGTAGGCGACCAGTTGGTTGGGGGTGTAGAGACTGGACATATGCAGATTCTCTTCCATCAACGTAGATCAACGTAGAACGTCAACAATCTGTTTCTGTGTTGAAGGATGGAAGCATAGCGGCTACCGTGACGACGGTTAACGATGTGACAGGGTGAAATGAGAAGAGACCCATCAGCACTGCCTGACTTCCTCACCGTCGAAGAAGCCGCGAAGGTCCTCCGGATCGGCCGGGGCGCTGCCTACACCCTCGCCCGACAATGGCGAACCACCGGCGGACAGGAAGGCCTCCCCGTCATCACCCTGGGGAAAACGCTGCGGGTGCCCAGAGCCGCCCTGGAAAAACTCTGCGGCGGCCCCCTCGCCGTCCCCGACCGGCTCCAAGAACCCGAAGTGGTCCCGGCTGAACGTCAACCCCGAAGGCGTCGTCCCCGCCTCCAACAAGACGGCCTCCCCCTCAACCCCTGACCATCAAGCGCCGTGGCAACGTTTGTACTTCAACCCTGAGCCACACGGGCACAGATCGTTGCGACCATCCCTCGGCACCACCCCCGCCGGCGCCAGCTCTAGTGGAGGTGGCTTCGGCTCCATCCCGACCGTCCCAACGCGCTGGCCGGCTAAGGAGATTCGCTCCTCACGCTGCTCGAGGTCCCGCTCCCTTTCGTCGAGAACCGCTTCCCGTTCGCCCAGCATGTTCCCGATACGATCGAGGTCCAAATCGACTACCGAAGCCAGTTCTTGGTGGAGGAGGATCGCCAGAGCTCGACCCATCGAGATGCCAGCTGCTTCGCAGTAGCGGCGCCAAGTCGACCACACCGCCTCCGACACCGGTACCTTGACCAGCTGCACCCCCTCCCCATGGTCCATCTGGGAGAGGATCCGCTTGTCGATCTTGGCAAGAGTCTGTCGGTCCAACGTCATCGCGAACTACCGGCGTTTAGTGACCACAGAGTTGCATCAAACAGATGCGGAGTATACGGGTATACCGCAACCGATTAGGTTGCAACTGTGTGGTCACCTCACGCCGCCAACACGCGGAAGCTCGGACCCGTCCGATGGGCTCGGCTCTTTGATTCGAAACCGGTAGCGCCGAATGCCGGTTCGGTGCGGGTGAGTCGAACCTTCGGGCGCAATTCGGCTGGCGTTATGTCCCTCGACCGATGCGGCATGAATGCCAGCCCACCGTTTTGTCGTGAACCGTTCGGAGGTGGGTTTGCGACAGGAGTGGCATGGACAGGACCTCTCTTTCGACGATCGCTTCGGTTGATGGGTTGTTTTGCCGGTATGGGAGTTTGACCGTCCTGCAGGGTCTGAGTCTGGATATCGGCCCTGGTGTGCTTGGGGTCCTCGGGCCCAACGGCGCCGGCAAGACGACGTTGATGCGGACGTTGGCGACGGTGCTGCCGGTTCAGGTGGGGCGGGTTGTGGTGGCGGGTGTGGATGTGTCGGAACGTCGGAACGTTGTCCAGGCGCGGCGGTCGATCGGGTATCTACCGCAGGTGTTCGGGTATCACGGCGGGTTTACCGCCCGTGAGTTCGTGGAGTACGTGGCATGGATGAAGGGTCTGTCGGCGCCGCATGCTCGTGTCGAGGCGGAGTGGGCGTTGTCGGAGGTTGGCATGGATGAGCACGGGTCAACAAGGATGCGGAGCCTCTCTGGAGGGATGCGGCGCAGAGTTGGTATCGCCCAGGCTCTTGTTAATCGTCCCCAACTTCTGTTGTTGGACGAGCCGACGGCGGGTCTGGATCCCGAGCAGCGCATCACGTTCAGGCGTCTGATGCGTTCGCTCGGCGAGTCGTCGGCGGTCGTGGTGTCCACACACCTGGTCGAGGATGTGGCGACGGCTTGCACGCGCGTGGCCGTCATGTCGGCCGGGGAACTGCGCTTCGATGGATCCCCCGATGAACTCGTACGACTCGGTGGCTCCGTGGATGCCGAGGGCAACAGTCCGATCGAACGGGGATATCTGGCCGCTATCCACGGGACCGGCCGATGATTCGGATGTTCCTGCTTCGGATGAGACGGAGTCCGGCCAAGTGGGCGTTTCCGCTGGTGGCCGGTTTCGAGATCTGGATCCTTCAGGAGTTGCGTTTCACCGGCTTTCCGATCTGGTCGGAGGTGGGGGCGGCCTTGATGTACTCGGTGCTGGTGCTTGGCCCGGTGGCGGCCGGGCTGGCGGGTCTGAGGGCCTGGGTGGAAAGGCGGCCGGCTCTGGTCGATCTGGACACCGGCATGGTTCGCGAGGCAGCGGTTCGTCGCTGGCTAGCCACGGCGGGCGAGATCGGTTGGGTGGCCCTCGCATTTCTCACCGGAGTGTTGTTCCTGATGGCGGCAGTGGGGCCGGGCGCGACTTGGGGTGAGCCCGATTGGATGCTGGTGGCGGCGGCGTTCCTGGCAGTGTGGGCATGCGGGTTCATCGGTTGGTCGGTGTCCTGGCTGTTGCCGTCGCGGGTTACCGGGCCGCTGGTCGGTTTGGCGCTGTACATGGCGATGGGGTTGTCGGTTTCGCTCGATCTGACGGTGGGCGCTTCGTGGATTCCTTCGAGCCTGGAGCGTCTCACACCATTCGAGGTGTCACGGCCGGGCCTCCGCGTGGCTCAGGTGGCGATCTTTGGTGGATTCATCTTGGCTGGCGTCGCCGCCTCTGCCATTGGTGTGAGAAGCCGCCGAGCCATTCTCGGCTTGGTGGTTGGGCTGACGTTGGTGGTGGCCGGGTTGGTGGTGGCCCCCGTTGGGCGGCCAGCGGTAGCGGCGATCGACCCTCCTCAGGTCTGTGATCCGGGTGTGGTCACGGTCTGTTATCACCCCGCTTACTCCACTGGCGCCCAGCCTGTCATTGTGGCGGTTCGCCGCACGATGGCGCCGCTGTTAACGGCAGGGGTGGTGCCGTCTCGGCTGGCTCAGTACGAATACGAGGAGCCAGCGGGTGTGTCGGTGCCGTTTCTGATGGATCCTGACCCCAACGAGGCGTCTCGGGCCGTAGCCCGGGCCGCCCTGGCCGGGGCCGTGGGAGCAGGCGTGTGTGAGGATTTCGAAGATCGCTACCGCGTCTGGACTGTTGTGGAAGCGTGGCTGATATCCCAAGCCGGCTATGAGGCTGGACAGCTCGTTTTCGACCAGACAGGTCAGTCTCATCGCCTGGACCCCTTCTTCGATCCCGACCACCAGGCGATGTATCAACGATTTGTCGCAGTGCCTGACGACGATAGGATCGTCTGGCTGGCCGGGCACTTCGACCGTCTCAGGTCGTGCGATGTCGGCACCGAGGAGCTGCCGTGACCGGGACGATCCGGTATCTGCGGGCGAGACGGGTACCAGGAGCAGTGGCGGCACTGGGCATGATTTCGTTCGCCGCGTTCTTGGTCGCCAGGGTCATGGTCGGGGCCGGGGAGTTCGCCGAACAGGCCCTCATCCCGGTCGTCGTCGTCGGGCCCGCCGCCGCTGCTGTAGCGGCGTTGATCACTCTTGACGAACCCAGCCTCGAGATAGCCCTGGCGGCTCCCTTTCGTCTCGGCGTCGCTCGAGCATTGCAGATGACCATCTTGATGCTCGGCGCGGTAGTGGTGTTCGCTCCGCTGGGCCAGTTCGAGGGCATGCGCCTCGGTTTCCCAGCTGCCGCCCGCAATGTGGTCGGGTACACCGGGTTGGGCCTCGTTGTCGGACCTTGGGCGGGCGCCACCTGGGCTTGGATAGCTCCGACGGTGTACGTCGTTTCGGCGTTGACGATCGAAGGGGCCGCACGCACAGGAACTCTCCTGTTCTGGTCCACCCGACCCGACTGGGATACGGCATCCTGGGCGGTAGCCGCACTATTAATGGCCGCCGGTTTGGTGGCGTGTCTCATCGATCGTCCTGGAAGGGTCGGCGATGGCGAAGAGGCATGAACCACAATGGCTGACGTGGATGACTCCGACCTCCTCGCCGCCATTGCCCGCGGCGACGAGGAAGCGATGCGACACCTTCACGCCGAACACGCCTCGTGGATCCGACGACGATTGCTTCGCCGATTCGAGGATGGCGAGCTGGTCGAAGAGGCCATCCAGGACACTTTCATGACCGTTTGGCATAAACCCAATGCCTATCGAGGCGAGGGCGAGGTCGGGGCCTGGCTCTGGGGCATCGCCATTCGCAGACTGATCGATCTGATCCGACGCCGCCGGCGTCAACCATCCACCTTGGTTGGCAGCGTCCGGTCTGCCGAGGACGAAGCGCTCGTGGGCCTCGAGTTCGGTGAGTTTGCCGGGATCCTTGAGCGACTTCCCCAAGAATTGTTAGGCGTGGTCCGCGCCACGATTCTTGACGGTCTTACGACCAGAGAGGCCGCCGTCCTGTTGGGGATACCCCAGGGCACAGTCAAAACACGGATGGTGCGAGCCCGCGCCCTGCTCCGTGAGGAGTTTGGATGACCCACCCCAGCCGGGCCGAACTCCGCGGATACCTCACTTCGGAATCCAGCGACTTCGAGGCCGACACCATCGAACATCACCTTGTAGGTTGTTCCTCTTGCCGCGTGGAGATCCGCGACGGCGAATGGACCAACCGATCGTGGCGACAACTGCGAACGACGATCCGCACCCCACCAAGGTCGAGACCGGAACGAACGCTGGTCACGGTCGGTATACCCAACCATATCGCCCACCTGATCGCCGCATCGCCAGCGTTCCGTCCCGCCTGGTGGCTGTCGGTGGCCGCGGCGCTCGTGTTCGCAGGCATCGCCGCTGGCGCCGTCACAACGAACCCTCTGGCCAGCCTTCCCTTCCTCACTGTCGCTCCCGTTCTGCCCGTGATCGGCGTCGCCCTCGCCTATGGCATCCCCGGTGATCCTCTCACCCAGATCGCCGCGGTCGCACCACACGGTGGCTTCCGACTACTTCTCATCAGGGGCCTAACAGTCTCGGCAAGCTCCATAGCTCTCGCTGTCCTGGCCGCCCTCTTCTTCCTTCCCCCCAATGCCGCATTCATCTGGCTGATCCCTTCCCTGGCCGCCACCGCTGCCACCCTCGCCCTGTCGATCCGAATGGCCGCACCGGTCGCCGCCATCGTCGTCGTGACCATTTGGATCATGCTCCTCGGCGCTACCACCATCGCCGGCACCCCCACCGACGCCTTCACAATCGGCCCCCACCTCCTCGTTCTCGCCATCGCCGTCGCCATCGTCGGCGGTGCCCGGAACTCCGCCCCAAGCAGTGCGGCAACATGAGCGACGTGCTACTCGATCGGGTGACCAAGACCTACCGGCGCCGACCCGCCCTCCAAGGGATCAACCTCAGGCTCACTGCCGGTACCACAGCAATCATGGGACCCAACGGGGCTGGCAAGACCACCCTGCTCCGCCTACTCGCCACCGCAATCCGACCGGACTCCGGACAGATACGAATCCACGGAGCCGACCCCAACCGTCCCCTCGAACTGGCCCGCATCCGCACCCGACTCGGCTACGCACCCGACGGCAACGACCTCGACACCCGCCTCTCGGTTCTCCAGTTCCTACACCACGTAGCCGCCCTCAAAGGCCTCGACATCACCGAACGGAACCGTGATATCGAACAACAAATAGAAGCCCTCGGACTTGGACACGCCCTCCATCGGCAGGTGCGACAACTGCCCACCGGAACCGTTCGAAGACTGCTCGTTGCCCAAGCCATGCTCGGCCGTCCGCAACTTCTCGTTCTTGACGAACCATTCGCTGACGTCGACCACGAATCCCGACACCTACTCATCGATGTCCTCCGACGGTCGAGCGATCACCTCACAGTCGTTCTCGCTGGACATCACCTCAACGACCTCGCCGCCATCGCCAACCGACTCGTCATCCTCAAAGCAGGGACCGTGGCCTTCGACAACACCCCAGCCGACCTCGTCGCAGCTGGGCTAGCTACAACCAACCCCGACGACCTCTCACCACTAGAAGCCGGATACCTCGCCGCCCTCTCAGACAGACCCCGACCAGAACCTGACCCTATGTAGCCGAACACCAAGACCCGTGTCCACCCCATCGCTTGATCGGCCCATATCACCCCATATGAGCGATATCACCCCCAAGGCTATTCAGCGCAAATCGGCACCTACGGGTGTGGGGTTCGGGCATTCGCATCGCGTGGTTGTGAAGGCTTCACGAGCCGGAAGTTGATGAACCCCGGCTCGCGGTTCAGCTTCTGGTAATGCTCAGGGAACCGTTCAGCCATCTCGGGCACTGGCCGGGGTTCAACGAGCTGCTCGATGAGAAACCCGGCCTTGGTGAACTCAGCACAGGTGGCCGTCAACGGAAGACGCCAGTAGCGAACCGGCCAGCCGCTCCATGTTTCTTCGATCGGCTCGATGGTGAAGTAACTGCCGCCCATACGGAGCCAGTCCGCCGTCGGGTGATGGGTGGAGACCACGAGTCGAGCGCCAGGACGCAACACGCGATACAACTCCCGCAGTGCCGCCACCCGGTCATCGAGGTGATGGATCACCAACGCCAGCAGCGCGGCGTCGAACGACTCGCCCTCCAACCATTCGAGCGGATCGGCGAAGTCATGCACCCGAACCATCGCCCTCTCACCCAGACGATTCCGGGCGAGATTGACCATCTTCGGACTGTGATCGAACGCCACCACCTCGGCGCCTCGGCCAGCAAGCTCCTCGGCATAGAACCCGGGTCCGCAACCCGCATCGAGCACCCGTTGGCCGGCCACCTCGCCCATGAGTTCGAGCACCGCCGGCCGGTCATACCAGGCGTTGTATGCGCTCTCGACGGCGTGGCGTTCGTACTCCTCGGCGAACTCATCGAAAACCGGGTGAGAATCCGAACCGGACACGACCCTGATCATCGCGCATTTCGGCAGGCTTGCGAGCCGGGCGGAACTTCCTTGTCTGCTACCGGAACGGTGAGGTCTGGAAGGGACGCATGGTTCCGTTAGCTGGCAGCCGTAACACTTGTGCCAGATAGCAACCTCTCTGATCCCGCCCGGCTAGCCAGCCTGCCCCACAAATCACCCGATCTGGGTCAATAACGCTCCGATCGCCAGATAAGCGATATCGGCACTGCTGCGCCCGCCTCGACAGCACAGTGAGGCACGCTCGACGTGTGAGACGGGTGGGTCGCCGGGCGGCCCATTGCTTAGGACCCGGGGAGTTCACAGTCTGGGACGGGCGGGTCGCTGAGGTCGCCCGCTTGTTCGGGGGTGAGGGCGATCCGCACTGTCCGCACCTCCGGTTGAGCATCGAGGTTGGGGAGGGTCACGATCGGGAGGCGGGCCTCCACCGCCTCGGCCAGCACTCCCGGCTCTCCGTATCGCCAGGGCAGCCTGTTCCATGTGAGCCCAGGCGTTGTAAGGGATGTGGTGAGCAACCAGCGGCTCGTCGTTCTCCTCGGCGGCCTGGCGGGCGGTGGCCGCCCGTTCCACCCCGTTGCGGTCGGCGAACCGGCCCACCTCAGGCATGGGCAGACCCTCGTATCCGGGCGCACACTTAGTCGGTCCGCCAGGCTGACACCCACTCGCCCCCCAGCTCAGCCATCAGCGCCTCCATGTCCGGCACCGTCATCGGTTCACGGAAAACCAGCCCAACCGTCACCTCCCCGGTGGGATGAGTGCGGGCCAGGGTCGCGGTGATGCGTTTATCGAGCCGCGGCAGCTCCTCTTCAACGAAGAGGCGGTGGGCCGCCTCATCGGCGGGCTGCTGTCGCTCCATTGCAGCGATCAACTCCGGAGTCGGGATGGTGGTCACCGGTACGTCGGCCAGCACAGGAGGAGGCGGCGGCGCGCACAGCTCCGAGAAGGGGCGCTCGGAGTCCACCACAGCCACCACGCATCCCTCCGGCGAAATCAAGCGGTCTTTGCAACACCTCAATGGTGAGGAGTTGCGATGGCAGGGAAGAAGCATCGGCCGGCTGATCGTGCGTTGCGGCCAGCAATGCGTTCACCGGGTAGGCCGCCGGGGTGGCGTCGTGAGCATCAGA
>Ga0136621_1000210_pt1 | contig 22100 bp, 23 predicted proteins | sample AntDryUQ445A2306_FD_104673 | JGI IMG/M metagenome (GOLD analysis project Ga0136621, IMG submission 104673) | Polar desert sand microbial communities from Dry Valleys, Antarctica - metaG UQ445A (23.06) | ecosystem: Environmental > Terrestrial > Soil > Desert | place: Antarctica: Dry Valley...
ACCTTCACTGCGGTAGTGAAAAACGAAGGGAATTGGTGGATTGGCTGGATTGAGGAGGTTCCCGGAGTCAACTGTCAGGAGTCGACTCGCGAAGAACTCTTGGAGACGCTGCGCATTACTCTGCGTGAGGCAATCGAGTTCAATCGCGCCGAAGCTCGAAGTGCCGCAGGCCAAGGTTTCGAGGAACTTCCCATCGCGGTATGACACGCCGCAGTTTTGTGCGACATCTGACTGCGCATGGTTGTAGCCTTCTGCGTGAAGGGGCTCGTCATTCCTGGTGGCACAACCCGGCACTTGGAAAGCGCAGCGCGGTACCAAGACATTCAGAATGTTGATGACGATCTTGCCCGGAAGATCTGCCGCGATCTCGGTGTGCCAAAACCTAAGCAGTCCTGAACATCTCATTCTGGCGGACACGGACCCGCTTAGGTATCTTCCATAGTGTATGTGGCTCGCGTCGCTGGTTTGGTGTCAGCTTCTGGAAGACTTTTGCGCTCGACGCCTTGACGTTAAAGCGCCATATAGCTATCGTGGCGCTCGGAGGTGATGCGCCATGAACGACATATCCAAGCGGTCTACCATTTACTTCGAGTCCGATCTTCATCACGCGCTGCGCCTGAAAGCGGCGCATACCCATCGCTCGGTTTCCGAGATCGTCAATGACGCCGTGCGTCAGAGCTTGCGCGAAGACCAGGACGATCTTGCGGCCTTTGAGCAGCGGGCCGCTGAGCCGACGCTCACATACGAGGATTTCCTCAACGATTTAAAGGTGCATGGCAAGCTATAAGCTTGTCTTCAAGCAATCAGTTGCCAGGGATCTACGCACCGTTCCCAAGCGGGATGTTGCTCGCATCCTCAAGCGCATTCGGGCATTGGCGAATAACCCGCGGCCGCTCGGCTGCGAAAAGCTGTCCGGGCAGGAGCGGTATCGGGTGCGTCAGGGCGTATACCGGATTGTCTATGAAATTCAGGATGAAGTGCTCCTGGTTATGGTGGTGAAGATCGGCCACCGGCGTGAAGTTTACAAAGGCCGCCAATAAGGAGCGCTGTCGGGCAAGCTTTCTGTTTCCGGCTTCGTGTCAGTCCTCGACCTCGATCCAGAGGTCGGCCAGCGCTAAAGTGATCGCGTTAAAAGGTTCTACGCTGACTTGCTCCTCATCCTTGAACTGACCGATCACCGTACAATGCTCGTCCTTTAGCACGAAGGCTTCCAGCGTCCGCGCGAGTGGGTCAACCAGCCACAAAAACGCCACACCGTATTGTGCGTATAGCGGCATTTTGATTACTCGGTCATGCTTGGCCGTGCCAGGCGACAGCACTTCACAGATCCAGTCGGGCGCGACTTCAAATCGCTGATCGCGCGGGATTCGCGGCAGACGTTCGCGCCGCCAGCCGGCAATATCCGGCACCGCAACCTCGGTGTCGCGCACCAAGTGTAGTTCGGGTTCGTCCAGTATCCACCATCCGCCAGGACCATCGCGTCCACGGTGGTAGGCGCCGCCGATGTCCGCGCCGAGTGCAGATGCGGCTAATAAATGCGGCCCAGGCGGCCGCGGTCGCGTGTAAAGCTGTCCACCGATAATCTCGCCCGCTAAATGCTCGGGCAATGCCATCAGCTGTCGATAAAGCGGCTGCGGCGGGGATGCTGGCAAACTCATGGCGTGGCGTTCTCCAATACGTGTACGGCCATTCGATATGGAATTATAACTCGCGCCTGCTACGGGAGCCCAAAACGCGCCGTGCTCCAAATGGCGCATTTTCGCAAGTGGCAGTCGCTAACGGACGCATCGTTACGATACGCAACTCGTAGACTGCCTCGCATACCTACAGGTCACCAGGCCGAAAATCTCAAAGGGGAGGATGCAATGGGTCAGTTCGATGCGCTGTTCCGGCCGCTTAAGATCAAGCATCTGACCATCCGCAATCGTATCGTCAGCACCTCGCATTCGGAGGTCTACGGCGAAAACGGTATGCCGACGGAACGTTTTTGCGCCTACCACGCGGAGAAGGCGAAAGGCGGCATCGGCATGACCATGTGCGGCGGTTCGTCGTCGGTATCGATCGACAGCCCGACATCGTGGTGGAATTCGTTGAACGTCGCGGACGACCGCATTATCCCGCATTTCCAGAAGCTCTCGGATGCCGTGCACGCGCATGGCGCCGCCATCATGATCCAGCTAACGCACATGGGTCGGCGCAGTCGCTCGGACGGGCAACACTGGCCGAACCTGTTGTCGCCTTCGGGCTTGCGCGAGCAAGTGCATCGCGCCAATTGCAAGATCATCGAAGTCGAGGATATCGAGCGCATCATCAGGGACTTCGGTCAAGCCGTGCGACGCGTTAAGGAAGGCGGGCTGGATGGCGCTGAACTGTCGGCCGCGCACCAGCAACTGATCGATCAGTTCTGGTCCCCGCTGACCAACCAGCGCACCGACGGCTACGGCGGCAGTTTTGAGAACCGCATGCACTTTGGCATCGAAGTGCTCGAAGAAATCCGCCGCGTAGTGGGCGATGACTTTATCGTCGGCATGCGCATGTGCGGCGACGAGTTTCACGACGGCGCGATGGACAACCCGGAGATGATCCGCATCGCCAGGTTCTACGCCGAATCCGGCCTGATCGATTTCGTCAACGTCATGGGCTCGGGCGCGGACACTTACGCGCTGTCGGCCAATCTGGTGCCCGCCATGGCGTACCCGCCGCAGCCGTTTCTATATCTCGCCTGCAGTATCAAGGCGGAAATCGACCTGCCCGTGATTCACGCGCAGAACATCAAGGATCCGGTGTCGGCGGCGCGCATCATCGAGGAAGGTCAGGTCGATCTGGTGGGCATGACCCGCGCGCACATCGCCGATCCGCATCTGGTCAACAAGATTCGCGAGGACCGGGTCGATCAGATCCGGCAGTGCGTAGGCGCCAATTACTGTATCAATCGCATGTACACGGGGCTGGACGTGGCCTGCGTGCAGAACGCCGCTACCGGCCGCGAGCAGACCATGCCGCACCGGATTCGCAAAAGCGAGCAGCGTCGCAGGGTTGTCGTAGTCGGCGGTGGGCCGGGCGGCATGGAAGCCGCGCGGGTGTGCGCCGAACGGGGTCACGAGGTGATCCTGTTCGAGAAAAACGATGCTTGTGGCGGACAGATTAATCTGGCGGCCAAAGCGCCGGCGCGCGATCAGATCGCCGGCATCACGCGCTGGCTTACGATGGAACTGTCCCGTCTGCGTGTGGACGTGCGTCTGAACCACGAGGCCGATGCAACCGCCGTGCGCGCGTTAGACCCATCAGTGGTAATCGTCGCGACGGGCGGCGAGCCGAACGTGAGCGAATTCTTAGGCTGGCATGCGGGCGAAGGATTAGTGGTAAGTACGCACGACATTCTCGCCGGACGGATAAGGCCGGCCAGGAACGTGCTGGTGGTCGATGTCCATGGCGGCTACCCGGGTGCCACCTGCGCCGACTTTCTCGCGCACCGCGAATCGCTGGTCGAGATCGTGACTCCGGACGCGAGTTTTGGCGAGGAGCTGGGCGGCACGGTGCGTCCCTTGTACCTGCGCAGGCTGTTTGAGAAGGACGTGGTGCTCACGCCGAACTTCTCATTGAAAGACGTATACCGTGAGGAGGAGAAGCTGGTCGCGGTGCTCGCGAACGAATACACGGGCGCGGAAGAGGAAAGAGTCGTTGACCAGATCGTGGTCGAGAACGGCGTGCGCCCCGACGAACGACTGTACTACGCCCTCAAGGATCACAGTAAAAATCGCGGCCAGATCGATCTCGTGGCGTTGTTCGCCGCGCGTCCGCAGCCGGTGCCGGAATTCGATGGGGAGTTTTTGATGTATAGGGTGGGCGATTGCGTATCGGCGCGCGACATCCATGCCGCGATCTACGATTCGCTGCGCCTGTGCAAGAATTTTTGACGGCGATGGCCAATCTCGCGCAAAGACGCAAAGTCGCCAAGCAGTCACTAGTCGTTGCGTTTGGCGTCTTTGCGCCTTTGCGCGAGGAACCTCGTTGAGTCGATGACTGTTAATGCGCTTCCCGGTCTGCTGGTGATGCTGAGCCTTGCCGCGCTGCTGCTGACGGCGGGCTGGCGTGCGCGTCGCTGGCTCGCTGGCCGCCCCGCCGCGGTGGACATTTTCAATGGCTTGCTGCAGGCGCCGCGGCGCTATCTGGTGCACGTGCACGAGGCGGTCAGCCGCGATCCGATCGAATCGAAGCCACGCGACACGGGCCGGCGCACAGCAGGCATGCACGTTCTAACCGCCGGCGGGCTGGTTTCCGCCACCGTTTTAATCGTCGTGGTGCATGTGCTTGGCTTCGATGGCGCCGCGCCGACCGCGCTGCTGCTCCTATGCCTGGCGATCATGGCGGCGGGCGCGCTGATGCTGGCGTTTCGCCGCTGGCCCGGAGGCATCCCTACACGGCTTTCGCGCGGCGGCTTTCAGCGGTTGCCATTCGGCGTCGCTGCGTTTGTAGTGTTTTTCGCAATCGCGACCATGCCGCTGACCGGCATCATGCGGCCCATCGTCTGGACCTCCCCCGGTGGATTGCTTTTGCTCGGACTGGGCGCGTGCGCGTGTCTCGAACTTTACGTCGGCATGGGCTTAGGCCCCATGAAGCACGCGCTAAATGGTCTTCTGCACCTGGCTTTTCATCCGCGTCCGTCGCGGTTCAATGCGGAGCGACTCGCGCCCGCCGACAGCGGACTGCAAAGCATGGACCTGGCCGAAGCACGGCTGGGCGTGGAGCGTCCGGTGGATTTCCGGTGGAATCAACTGCTCGGCTTCGACGCCTGCGTGCAGTGCGGACGCTGCGAGAGCGCCTGCCCCGCCTTTGCCGCCGGTCTGCCATTGAATCCGAAGAAGCTCATCCATGATCTGGTGGCTACCGAGAGCGAACGCGGTTCGGACGATGCTTATACGGGCAACCCACATCCGGACGGCGGTGCGGCTGGCGCGACGCATGGCGGGCGCGATCTGGCGATCGTCGGCGCTCAGGCCATGCTGCGTCCGGAGACGATCTGGGCTTGCACAACCTGCCTGGCCTGCGTGTACGAATGCCCGATGATGATCGAGCACGTGGACGCCGTGATCGATCTGCGCCGTTACCAGACTCTGGAACTCGGTGCGACCCCCAGGCAAGGGCGCTGAAGTTCTAGAGGAACTGCGTGCGACCGATACGGTATGCGGGCGGGCGCTGAGCACGCGGCTGGACTGGGCGGCGGATCTAAGACTGCCCGTGCTGGCGGAACGTGGCGTGTGCGATGTGCTGCTCTGGGTTGGCGAAGGCGGCTTCGAACTGCGTGCTCAGCGCACTCTGCGCGCGGTGGTCAAGCTGTTGCGCGCGGCGAACGTAGTCGATATTGCAGTGCTGGGCGACGAGGCGACTTTTCAGGACCTGGCCCGGCGCAATATCGCAACGCTAGCGAAATATCGTTTCAATCGAATCGTCACCTGCGATCCGCACGTTCTGCACGCGCTCAGGAACGAATATCCCGAGCTGGGTGGGCGCTACCTTGTCGAGCATCACACGCAGTTTCTCGCGCGGCTGATCGAGCAAGCCCGTCTCACGCCGAACCCATTGCAACACGAACCCATCACCTTTCATGATCCGTGCTACCTGGGCCGCTACAACGGCGAAATCGAGGCCCCGCGCAAGGTACTCAAATCCATCGGCGTCAAAGTCATCGAGATGCAGCGCTCGGGGCTGCGTTCAAGCTGCTGTGGCTGGGGCGGCGGTGCCGCGTATACCGACGTGCCGGGCAAGCGGCGCATCGCAGACGTGCGCATGGAGCACGTGCGCGCCACGGACGCCGGCACGGTGGCGGTGGCATGTCCGAACTGCGCGGTGATGCTCGAAGGCGTGACCCAGCCGCGCGCGAAAGTGACCGACGTAGCCGAGCTGCTATGGGCAGCCGTGGAGTCACCCTAGTGAGCGCGCCGCGCCGCAATAGGCCTGCGCCGCGCGGGTCCGCGCTTTCTGGCGATAGACGCACGCGCCGCGATCCGCGGGTCGAGCGCGATCGTACGGAGCCGATCGCTGCGACGGATCCCATCCCCCGCGTACGGCGCGATCCACGCGCGCTGCGCGCCGTGGGACTGCTCGCGCCGGGTGAGCGGCTGCGCATCGATCGCTCGCGGCCAATGACCCTGGTGGACGCGGCCGCGAGCGCGCAGGCACGCGGTATTACCGGCGCGCTCCCGGCTGTCATCCCAATCGTCATCGAAGATCCGGCGTGCTTGATTCTGGCGGTGCCTGATGTGCCGGAGGGGCGTTTGACCCCGCACGATCGCGACGCACTGAGTGCGGCGCGCGGGCTTGCGGACTCTTGTGGTGGCGCGGTAGTCGCGCTCGTGTTCGAGCCGGTCGAAGCGCTGGGCGCGGCGGGCGCCGACAGGGTGATGTGTTTCGAATTCGTAGTGCAAGGTTATGCGCCCGAGACACGCGCCGCCGCGGTGCTGGCGGCGATCGATACGTTGCAACCGCGGCATGTGGTTTTTCCGGATAGTCTTATTGGCGGCGGTGATCTTGGACGCCGGGTCGCGAGCAGGCTGGGCTAGTTGCCCGCGACGCACGCGCGGCGCAGCGAGGACGGGGCAATACTCAGCCGCGGCGAGAGCGGGCGCAGCGATTTCCTGCATGAGACGCCGCGGCTCGTCCTCGTCGATCCGGGCTCTGGCGGCACGGTTTCAGAGGTGCTTCGCGAGGGCCGCATGCTGGATGCGCCCATAGTTGCGGTCGATCCCAGGATCACCGATCTGGGTATGCTGCCGGTCGATCCCGATTCGGTGCCACTGGCGGAGGCCGAATTCATCGTGAGCGGCGGCGCCGGAATCAAGGACTGGGAAAGTTTTCATTTACTTGCGCGGGGTTTGGGCGCCGCGGAAGGCGGTTCGCGTGTGGTCTGCGATGCGGGATTCTTACCGCGCGAACGTCAGATCGGCGCCTCTGGCACCCTGGTTGCGCCGCGTTTTTATCTCGCGCTCGGCATTTCCGGCGCCCCGCAACATCTGCAAGGCATAGCGCGGGCGGAATCGGTTATCGCGGTCAACACCGATCCCCATGCCGAGATAATGAAGCGCGCCGATCTTGCGATTGTCGGTGATGCGCAGTCGATCATAAACGCGCTGTTGCGGCTACTGGCGGAGGTGCGCGATGTCGCTTGAGGTAGCTGTGCTGGTATCAATAGGGCGGCATCCCGTATCAGGGCGTGCGCGCCGGGCCGACGGCGACGCCCGCGCGGTGGAGATGGCGCTCAAGCTTTGCGAACGCTACGGTGCGCGGCTGCGCCTCGTCCACGCGGGCGATCCGGACGAGCCGACACTGCGTCAATACGCCGGCATGGGCCGGAGCGTGCTGGTCGTGCTTGAACTCGCGTCCGGACTCGACGCCCTGCCGGTCATAAGCCGTTACCTGTGCGCTACGCGGCCCCGGCTGGTGCTGACCGGCGGCCAGGCCGAGCAAGGCCATTGCACCGGACAACTTCCTTATGCGCTCGCCGAGGCGCTGGGCTATCCCATCGTCACGAGCATCGCCGGGATCGAACTCGGTTTGACACACGCCGATTTGTTTCAGGCGCTGCCCCGTGGTCGCCGTCGCGGACTACGGGCCAGTCTGCCGGCAGTCGCAAGTGTCGCTCGGGCCGCGACGGCGCCGCGCCAGAGCGCGTTTGCACAAGCGCGCCGTGCGCTGATCGTACGCGAAGCGGTGCCCGATGCGTCGCGCGTACCCGCGCCGATCTTCGCGCAGCGTCCGTCGCGCCCGCACCTGCCGCGTGCGCAAGCTGCTGTTGGAGCTACCGGCATTGATCGCTTACGGGCCATACGCGAGGCGCCGGTCAGCCGCGGTCAACGCATTGAGGGCGCACACCCGGACGAGGTCGCCCGCGCCATTCTTGACCATCTGGCGGTAAAGGCGTTCTGAAATCTGCCAGCGGGCGCTGATCCCGCCCGGCGCGATAATCCCCGCGTAAGCGCCTTCGGGCGCCATGCGTCAGCGCCTCGCTACTGCTTCAATCCATCCGCGCCATTGGCGTACTTGTACGCTCAGCGTTATCATATTGTCTCAGGCTCTAGAGACGGCTCGTCGCCACGAAGCCGCAGAAGGGGGGGCCAGCAATATGCCGAATGGTGCCGCTGCTGTACCCGTACGCGTGGGTTTTCTGCAATTGCCCCGTTATTCCATGATCGCTTTTGCGAGCGCGATCGAGCCCTTGCGCATGGCTAATCACCTGAGCGGGCAAGCGCTTTATCAGTGGACCACGGTGACCTACGACGGCGAGCCGGTCGCCGCCAGCAATGGCTTGTCGCTCGCTGCCGGCACCGATATTTATCATGCGGAACGACCGGACATGCTGTTCGTCTGCGGCGGCGTGGACGTGCGATTGTCGTTTGACAAACCCATGATCGGCTGGCTGCGACGTTTGGCGCATCAGCATGTCATACTCGGCGGGCTGTGCACGGGTTCGTACTTGCTGGCGCGCGCGGGGCTGCTGGACGGTTACCGCGCCACCACTCACTGGCAGAATATTGCCGGCATGCGCGAGGAATTCACCCGTATCGACTCCAGCGACGAATTGTTCGTCATGGATCGGGACCGGTACACCTGCTCGGGTGGCATCGCGCCGCTGGACATGATGCTGACCTTGATCAGCCAGCAGCAGGGCATCGAACTCGCCGCCGGCATTTCCGAGGAATTCATTCACGAACGCATTCGCAATTTTCACGACCATCAACGGGACCCGCTGCGTCTGCGCGTCGGTCTCGGACAACCGAAACTGATCGAGGCGGTATCGCTGATGGAGGCCAATGTCGAGGAGCCGCTTACCCTGGAGGATCTCGCGCGCTATGTCCACGTATCACGCCGGCAACTGGAGCGTCTGTTCAGGCAGTACCTCAACTGCGCGCCGACCCGGTATTATCTCAAGCTGCGCCTTACGCGCGCGCGGCAGTTTTTGTTGCAGACGACGATGCCCATCGCTGATGTAACCCTGGCCTGCGGCTTCGTTTCCGCCCCGCATTTCAGCAAGTGCTATCGGGACCTGTTCGGCGTGCCGCCCAGCCACGAGCGCCGGCCGCGCTTGTATTCGGTGCAGCGCGGTGCGGATCGCGTTTCGGGTCATCAAGCCGAAGGATAATAGTCGCCGATTCGCTGCGCCGGGTTGCACTACACTATGCGCCCGCGTCTCGATTTTTCACCGCCTTGATCAGCTCACTTCTAGGAATTCCCGCATAGCATGACCTGGACTGGCAGGATTGTAATGGTAGTGTTCGGATACCTCGCGGCCGGCGTATGGGGCGCCGCGCTCGGCTTTGTCGCGGGCTACTGGGTGGACCGCGCGCGTGCGGCGCCGCGCGCCGGAGCCGGGGGCGCGAACTCGATTCAGCATGTCTTCTTCGACACCACGTTCAGCGTCATGGGCCACTTGAGCAAGGCCGATGGCGCGGTGACGCAGGCCGAGATCGGCGTGGCCGAGGCGTTGATGGCGCGTATGTCGCTGTCGGCGCAGGCCCGTCAGGAAGCGATTGCGTGCTTCAATCGCGGCAAGCGCGACGACTTCGAACTCGACGCGGCGCTGGATCGCTTTCGTAGCGCCTGCCGCTGGCAGGCGAATCTGGTGCGCGTGTTTCTGGAGATACAATTGCAGACCGCGTTTGCCGACGGCAACCTCAAGCCGGCTGAGCGCAGCTTGTTGTTGCGCATCGCCGAGCGGCTGGGGCTGACGCAGCAGGAATTCGCGCGCCTGGAGGCGTTGCTGCGCGGCTGGTACACCCGCGGCCGTGGGGAGCCTGACAATCGTAATATGCTTGAGGATGCCCATGAACTGCTGGGGACCGCCAAAGACGCGTCGGACGCCGAAATCAAAAAGGCGTATCGTCGGCTGATGAATCAGCACCATCCGGACAAACTGGCTGCCCGCGGGCTGCCCACCGAGATGATGAAAGTCGCCGAAGAAAAGACCGTTCGCATCCGCGCGGCGTATGACACCATCCGCGAGGCGCGCGCCCGATGACCGCTCTTGGAAAATCGTCAAGCGTCCCAATATAAGTCCAGGATTCCCGGCGGCAGTTTTCAGTTCGACCCATTTCGCAGGTTCAGGAGCAGCATAATGCCCATTTACGAATACGAGTGCGCGGGTTGCGGACATCGGCTGGAGGCGATTCAGCGCCACACCGAACCGCACTTGAAGGATTGCCCCGAATGCGGCAAGTCGCGGCTCAAAAAGCTGATTTCGGCGGCGGGCTTTCGTCTTAGCGGCAAGGGCTGGTACGAGACGGATTTCAAGGACAACAAGCAGAAAAATCTGAGCAGGAAGGATTCGGCCGAGGATGGCGCGGGTTCCAAATCCAACGACACCAGGTCCAGTGAGGGCAAGCCCAGCGAGGGCAAATCCGGTGAGACCAGCGCCGGCGTATCGAAGTCCGACGCGTCGAAGTCGGACACATCGAAATCGGGCGAGGGGGCGGCGGGCAAAAAGTCCAAGAAAGGCGATTCCGGCACATCGAAGAAGAGCGGTGATGCCAAGTCCAGGTCCGGCGGAGGGGCAGCGAGATCGGCACCGTCCGACTGAAGACAGGTCGCCCTCGTGCACTGAGTGCCCGCCTGCGAGGTTATCTGATCGCGGGCCTGCTGGTGTGGGTGCCGCTGGGCATCACCTTTCTGGTGGTCAAGTTCCTGGTCGATCTCATGGATCGCAGCATGGTGCTGGTGCCGCGCGCCTGGCGGCCGGAAGAGCTGATCGGTTTCAACATTCCGGGCTTAGGCTTCGCGCTGACGTTTGTCATCGTGATTATAACCGGCGTGCTGGTCGCCAATCTTGTCGGCCGGCGGCTGGTTGGCGCCTGGGAGTCGCTACTGGCGCGTATTCCGCTGGTCAGGACGATTTATTCCGCGGTTAAGCAGGTCGTGCAGACCGTGTTATCGACCAACAGCAGCGCATTCCGCCAGGTGCTGTTGGTTCCATACCCCAGCAAAGGGATTTGGTCAATCGGCTTTATGGCCAGCGAGGGTCATGATGGTATCCAGGGCAGCCTCTCCAAAGAAGTAATCACTGTCTATGTGCCACACGCCCCCAATGTGTACTCGGGCTTCATCGTTATGGTGCCGAAAGACGAGGTTATCGTCCTGGATATGCCAGTGGAGGATGGCATGAAGATGGTGATGTCGCTGGGCGTAGTCACCCAGCCGACGACTTTTAATCCCGAGCCCGCCGCACCGCATCCAGCGACGGCGCCCGTCAGCGAAGCGAATAGATGATATTCGCACACCCGCGCAAGCTGGGCGTGAATTCACAAACTTTTCATTGAACATGAACGAATCGAAGAACGGCCCATCGCGGCGTTTGTTTTATGCGTAGTCATTACTGCGGTCAAATCGACGAAGCAATGCTCAATGAGACCGTGACGGTGTGCGGCTGGGTGAACCGCCGCCGCGATCACGGCGGCGTGATCTTTACTGACCTGCGCGATCGTGAGGGCCGGGTGCAGGTGGTGTTCGATCCGGACGCGCCGGACATATTTGCCGCCGCCGAGCAGGTGCGCGGCGAATACGTGCTGGCGATCACCGGCGATGTACGCAGGCGGCCGCCCGGCACCGAAAACGACGCGCTGAAAACGGGGCAGGTAGAGATTCTCGCGCGGCGGCTCGAAGTTCTGAACGAGGCGGACACGCCGCCGTTCCAGCTCGACGAAGACACGGTGCAGGAGGACTTGCGGCTGCGTTATCGTTATTTGGATCTGCGGCGCCCCGTGATGCAGGCGCGCCTGCGCATCCGTGCGCGCGCCACCGGCTGTTTACGGCAGTTTCTCGATGCACACGGTTTCGTGGACGTGGAAACGCCCATGCTCACCCGTTCGACGCCGGAAGGGTCGCGCGATTATCTGGTGCCCAGCCGCACGCATCCCGGTTCATTTTTTGCCCTGCCGCAGTCGCCGCAATTGTTCAAGCAACTGCTGATGATGAGCGGGCTGGATCGCTATTATCAGATCGTACGCTGCTTCCGCGATGAGGATCTGCGCGCCGACCGTCAGCCGGAGTTTACGCAGCTCGATATCGAAACCTCGTTTCTGGACGCACAACAGATCACGGCGTTGATGGAAGCGATGATCCGCGATCTGTTCGCGCAGGTGCTGGACGTTGAGCTGCCCGACCCGTTCCCGCGCTTGACTTATGGCGAGGCTATGCGCAGGTTCGGCTCGGACAAGCCGGACCTGCGCATCCCGCTGGAACTGGTCGATCTCGCCGATCTGATGCGTGAGGTGGACTTCAAGGTTTTCGCAGGCCCGGCAAACGACAGTCAGGGTCGCGTCGCCGTGCTGCGCGTGCCGGGCGGCAATGTTTTGTCCCGCAAGGAGATCGATAACTACACCGCAGTGGTGGAACGCTTCGGCGCGAAAGGACTTGCGTATATCAAATGCAACGACGTGAGCAAGGGTCGCGAAGGTTTGCAGTCGCCGATCCTCAAGTTTCTGCCCGACGACGTGATAGACGCGATCCTGCAACGCGCCGCCGCCGCGAACGGCGACCTGTTGTTCTTCGGCGCAGGCTCAGCCTCGGTGGTGAACGATTCGCTGGGCGCCTTGCGCGTGCAGATAGGGCATGATCGTGGCCTGGTGGAGACCGGCTGGCGACCGTTATGGGTCACCGATTTTCCGATGTTCGCGTGGGACGCGCGCGAACATCGCTGGAACGCGGTCAACCATCCGTTCACTGCGCCGGCCGCTGATGACCCCGCGGCGATCGAGGCCGATCCCGCCGGCATGCTGGCGCACGCCTACGACATGGTGATGAACGGTACGGAGATCGGCGGCGGCTCGGTGCGTAATCACAAGCCGGCGATGCAGCAGGCGGTGTTCCGCGTGCTGGGCTTAAGCGAGCAGGACACGCGCGACAAGTTCGGGTTTCTGCTGGACGCGCTCAAATACGGCGCGCCGCCGCACGGCGGCATCGCGTTCGGGCTCGATCGGCTGCTGATGCTGATGACGGGGAGCAGCTCCATCCGCGAAGTGATGGCGTTCCCCAAGACGCAAACCGCGCATTGCCCGCTCACCAATGCTCCGGCGCAGGTAAGCGACGCACAGTTAAGCGAACTGCATCTGCAAGTCAAACGGCCGCGGAAAAATCCGGCGGGTTGAGTCGCGGTACATGCCTGCCGCCGCGCGACGCGGCTGCGTGCCATAGCTAACTCAAAGGCTGAGCTAAATCTAAAGGCCGGTGCGCGTGCTTACTTCCGCCTGGATCTCCGCGAAGCGCCGCAACTCCGTGACACTGCTCTCGCGCAATGCATCGGGCAATTGGGTAGCGGCTTGCCTCGCCTCAGCGGCGCTGTCGAAGCTGCCCCACACCAGCGTGTACCATGTCGTCGCGCCGCGTTGCGAAGCGTAATACGCCAGGTCGCCGACCAAGCCATACTCGTCGCGGAAATAGGGCATGGCGGACTCTTTCTGACTGGCGAACAGTTCCAGCGTATACGCACTTGCGGGCTGCCCGCGCAGCCACGTCTCGCGCCTGAACCCGTCGCCGGTGCTCGGTTCTGGCGTCGGTGGAATCTGTTGTGAGGCGGATTCCAGTTCCGATTCGAACAAGAGCCGGGTTTCCTCGGACTGTGGAAACCGGTTTTGCAACCGCTGTGCGTAGCGCCGCGCAACGATCTCGTTGCCCAGCGCCCGCTCCACCAGCACCGACAGCCACAGCGTCTCGGGCGTGTGCCGCGCGACCTGCAGATAATGCTGCAAGTCCCGCCGCGCCGCGGGAAAGCGTCCCTTTTCGTAACCGATGCGCGCGACCTGGTATAAGGCCGTCGGCATCGTGGGATTCGCGTTAAGCGCCGCGGCGAAATATCGCGCGGCGCGTTCCAGATCGGGGATGCGCAGCGCACACAGGCCGGCGTTCGTATAGGCTACATCCGGCGTTGCGTTGCCGGGACTGTCCGCCGCGGCGAGAAAGTTCGCTTCCGCCTGCCGCAACTGGCCCTGCGTGCAGAGAAATTTCCCGTAGTTGTTGCGCGCTGAAGGATCGTCAGGCCGCAGTTCAAGCGCGCGACTGTAATGCCGTTGTGCAAGATCCGCCTGGCCCAGCCGGTCGTAGATCAGCGCTGCGACGTTGTGTGCGCTGGCGAACTGCGGATCCTGCGTCAGCGAGTCATTGACCTTATCCAGCGCAAGTCGCAGCCGATTGTTATCATAATACTTAAGGGCAAGCTGCAGATTAATCTGCGCGGGTGACATCTCGCGTTGCGTCGGCGACCTGGTCTCGACGGGTGCGCAGGCGGTCAATAACGTGGCGAATACGGCCGACCAGACGATACGAGCTATCATGTATTGCGTTGCTTCTCTGAAATTTTCGGCATGTAATTTTCTGGGGTCAACCGTCCGGATTAGTTCTGCATGCCTCGCGGCTGATCCTGTTAACGTTTCATAATACCTGTCTTTATATGTCGCATAAACGCCCGGAATCCGTATTGGTGCTGGTTCATACCGCGCGCGCGCAAGTGCTGATGCTGCGGCGAAAGTCCCCGCCGGACTTCTGGCAGTCGGTGACCGGCAGCCTGGAATGGAACGAGACGCCCGTGCAGGCGGCACGGCGCGAACTCGCCGAGGAGAGCGGGCTGCCCGCGGATGGCCTGATCGACTGCGAGGCTAATCACCTGTTCACGATCTATCCCATGTGGCGTTACCGCTATGCGCCAGGTGTCACGCGCAATCGCGAACACGTGTTTCGTCTCGCGCTGCCCGGGCGACGCGACATCGTGATGGATGCGTCCGAACATTATCAGTTTGTCTGGCTGCCACGGCTTGAGGCTGCGGCGCGCGCGAGTTCGCACACCAACCGGGACGCGATTCTCGCGTGGGTGCCGGACGCGGACTAGGGAATGCGCGAAGCGGTAGTGCTGGTTCACGGCATCTGGATGGTGGGGCTGGAAATGCTCGGGCTCAAACGCAGCCTGCGGCGTCAGGGCTTCGCGTGTCATCAATTCTTTTACCGCAGCCTGCTCAAAACGCCGCAGGAAAACGCGCGCAAGCTACACGGGTTTCTCGTACGACTCGACGCCGACATCGTGCATCTGGTCGCGCACAGTCTGGGTGGTGTGGTGGTGGTGCATCTGTTCGATTGCGAGCCGGTGCAGAAACCCGGCCGCGTACTGATGCTGGGCACACCGCTGCACGGGAGCGAGATCGCAAGGCGTCTGCACGCGCGAATGTTCACGCGGCCATTGCTGGGTCGCAGCGTGCATCGCGGTCTGCTGGGCAACCTGCCGGCGTGGAAGGGGCCGCGTCCGCTGGGCATGATCGCCGGTACGCACGCGCTGGGCGTGGGCACCTTGCTGTTGGGCGGCCTGCCGAGCCTAAGCGACGGTACCATAACGGTTAAGGAGACGCGCTCGCCCGGCGTTGACATCCACCTGTGCGTGCCATGCAGTCACGCCGGCATGCTGTGGTCGCCGCAGGTGGCGGCGGCGATCGGCCGGTTTCTGCGCGCCGGCGATTTCGAGTAAAGCGCGCCGGTGTGCCGCGGTCGGTCGCGGTGATAAGATGATGATTGTAATGAATTCAACCCGGCGCATAACCAGGACAGCGTAATGGCAGGCCACAGCAAGTGGGCGAACATCCAGCACCGCAAGAAAGCGCAGGATTCCAGGCGCGGCAAGCTGTTTACACGCCTGATCCGCGAGATCACGGTGGCGGCGCGCATGGGCGGCGCGGACCTGGACACTAATTCACGCCTGCGGCTGGCGACAGACAAGGCGCTGTCGGCCAACATGACGCGCGACACAATCGATCGCGCGATCAAGCGCGGCGCGGGCGAGCTGGACGACGGGCAGTTCGACGAAGTGCGCTACGAAGGCTATGGTCCCGGTGGTGCTGCGGTGATGGTGGACTGCATGACCGACAACCGCAATCGCACGGTGGCCGAGGTGCGGCACGCATTCTCGCGACATGGGGGCAATATGAGCACCGCCGGCGCGGTGAGTTTCATGTTTACCGCCACCGGCGTACTGAGTTATCCGGACGATGCCAGCGAGGACGCGCTGACGGAGGCGGCGCTGGAAGCCGGCGCCGAAGACGTCGTGAAGCTCGACGGCCGCATCGAAATCCTGACCACACCCGAGCAGTTCGTCGCGGCGCGCGATGCCATGGTTGCGGCCGGGTACGAACCGGATAACGGCGAGGTCACCATGCGCGCGGATTCGCAACTCACGCTCCACGGTGAAGAAGCTGAAAAAATGTTGCGTCTGCTCGATGCGCTGGAAGAACTGGATGATGTGCAGAACGTGTACGCGAACGTCGATTTCCCGGATGAAGTTCTGGAGCAGTTGCGCTGAAGGCAATGGCTGATACTCGGTTGTCAGTCGTCAATAGAAATGCGGTCGTTACTGACCACCGATACCAGACCACTGACAACCTCTACATGATCCGCATCATCGGTATCGATCCGGGTTCGCTCATCACCGGCTACGGCATGATAGACAGCGAAGGGCGCCACAGCCGGCACGTGGCGAGCGGCTGCGTGATGACCGGCGGCGGCAGCCTGGCGTCGCGTCTAGACGTGATCTATCGCGAAGTCAGCGCGCTGATCGAGGCGGACGGCCCGATCGAGATGGCGATCGAGGACGTCTTTGTCGCGCGCAACGCGGCGTCCGCGCTCAAGCTCGGTCACGCGCGTGGTGCTGCGATCTGTGCGGCCGTAAGGTACGCGCTGCCGGTCGCGGAATACAGCGCGCGCGCCGTCAAGCAGGCCATAGTTGGACGCGGCGGCGCGTCCAAGGAACAGGTGCAACACATGGTTCGATGCCTGCTCGGCTTGCGTGAAAAAATGCGCGCCGATGCGGCCGACGCGCTGGCGGTAGCGCTTTGCCACGCACATACACGCGCCACTCTTGCCCATTTCCCGCAGAACTTGCGCGGGGGCCGCGCTTGATCGGGCGTCTGCGCGGTGAGCTGGTGTTCAAGCGGCCGCCGCACCTGCTGGTGGACGTTGGGGGCGTTGGCTACGAACTGGAAGCGCCGATGACCACATTCTATGCGCTGCCGGGTATCGGCGAGCTGGTAACCCTGTGCACGCATATGCAGGTGCGCGACGACGCGCACATTCTTTATGCTTTTACTGACGTGGCCGCGCGTGGCCTCTTTCGCGCGCTGCTCAAGGTCAATGGTGTCGGCGCCAAGATGGCGCTGGCCATCCTCTCGGGCATGGACACCGACGCGTTTGCGCGCTGCGTGCGCGACGCCGATACGGCTTCACTGGTGCGGCTGCCCGGTGTCGGGCGCAAGACCGCCGAGCGGCTGGTCGTCGAGATGCGCGACCGGCTGGACGCCGCGAGCCCAGGCGCCGCATTGCCCACGCCTGTCGAGCTAAAGCCCGCGGACCCCGTGGACGACGCAGTGCGCGCGCTGATCGCGCTGGGGTACAAGCCGCAGGAGGCGAGCCGCATGGTCAACCGCGTCGAGGCGCGCGACATAAAGCGAGAAGAAATTATCCGGCTGGCGCTGAAGGCGAGTCTGGCCTGAGCGTGCCGCGCCATTATCGCGCAGCATCGCGGTCACTGGCGCGCCGGAGTGGTCAATCATGAAGGAAACACAGCCATATAGGGGGGATAAAGCTTGGCCGCGCCGTGCGACAAAGCAAATGCAGGCTTTACGGGCGGATCCACCGATTGCGGTAAATTGCGCGCACCTTTCGTCACTGAAAATAATCTACTGGCATGATCGTTAAAGAAACGCAGCGGCTCACGAGCGCCGCGGAAAACACCGAGGACGCCGCGATCGAGCGCTCGATCCGGCCGCGTGCTTTGAGCGATTACATCGGCCAGCAACCGGTGCGCGAGCAGATGGAGATTTTTATCAGTGCCGCGCGCGGACGCGGCGAGGCGCTGGATCACGTGCTGATCTTCGGGCCGCCGGGGTTGGGGAAGACCACGCTCTCGCACATCATCGCCAACGAGTTGGGGGTGAATCTGCGGCACACCTCGGGCCCGGTGCTGGAGCGGCCCGGCGATCTGGCCGCGCTGCTGACCAATTTGGAAGCGCGCGACGTGTTGTTCGTGGACGAGATTCATCGCCTGAGCCCGGTGGTGGAAGAAATTCTTTACCCGGCGCTGGAAGATTTTCAGCTCGACATCATGATCGGCGAGGGCCCGGCCGCGCGCTCGATCCGGCTCGATCTGCCGCCGTTCACGCTGGTCGGCGCGACTACCCGCGCGGGGCTGCTCACCTCGCCGCTACGCGACCGATTCGGCATCGTGCAGCGACTGGAGTTTTACTCGACCGAGGAATTGACCGAGATCGTACGGCGCGCGGCCATTATCCTCAAAGTCGAGCTCGAGCCGACGGGCGCGGTAGAAATCGCGCGCCGGGCGCGCGGTACGCCGCGTATCGCCAATCGTTTGTTGCGCAGAGTGCGCGACTACGCGGAAGTGAAAGCGGACGGGCGCATCACGGCAGACGTCGCGGCGCGCGCGCTGGACATGCTCAACGTGGACGTCAACGGCTTCGATCACATGGACCGGCGCGTGCTGCTCACCATCATCGAGAAATTCGACGGCGGGCCGGTAGGTGTGGACAGCCTGGCGGCGGCCATCGGCGAGGAACGCGGGACGATCGAGGATATCATCGAGCCGTATCTCATCCAGCAGGGCTTCATGCTGCGCACACCGCGCGGGCGCATGGCCACGCGTGGTGCGTATGTGCACCTAGGGCTGCCGGCGCCGGTGCGGGCGGATCGAGCGCCGGATCTGTTCGATGACGGTGGGCAGGGTTGATTGTGTCGCGAGCAGCGTCGATATCGGCATGCGGCGTTTCTTCTCGGGGCTTGTGTTCATCGCGCGTGATTGACGGGCCATGTCGGTAATCAGCAGCGATACCGGGGCGCGGCCGGAAGCCTCGCCCGAGAGCGCCGGCACTCGAACCGGCGCGCGGCGCGGTCTGCATTCACTGCGCACCCTGGTGCTGGCAGGGTACGTGATCGTCAGTATGCCGCTGATCGCGATCGTGCTGACGGCAGCACTCGCGGTCAGCCGGCTCGCGCAGCAGAGCGAACAGCTAGTTTATCAGTCTGTACTCGCCACTCAAAACAGCCGCATTCTGATGGAGCAGCTGGTAGGCATGGAGCGCGCGGCGCGGCAGTACCGTGTGGTCAACGACGATTCGCTGTTCGATGTCTACCGTGACAGCCGCAATCAGTTCGTCGAAACCATCGAAGACTTGATGGGGTCGCCGGATCGGCCCATTATCAGGGCGGTGCAGAGCCTCGCCACGCGCGAGGCGGCGCTTTACAGCGCGATCGTCAGGGCGGCGGATGCGAATGACAAGGCGCCGCCCAGAACGCTCGACGAGTTCGGCGTGCTGCGTGAATCGGCGCGCGGCGTGTGGCTGAACAGCAGCCGTATGGTCGGCCGCAAGGTCGATCGTCTAGATCATAGCGCGCGCTCCCTGCAGAGCACCCTGGTATGGGGCAGTGTGTTGCTGGTGCCCGCCACCCTCGCCCTGGGCATCCTGTTCACGTGGCTGATCGCGCGCCCCGTACGGCAACTGGACGCGGCGATCAACCGGCTGGGCGACGGAGAATTCGATCAGCCGCTGGTCGTCAAGGGACCGCGGGATCTCGAATACCTCGGTGAGCGGCTCGACTGGCTACGCCGCCGCCTGGTGCAGCTGGAACAGCAGAAACAGAAATTTTTGCGTACGATATCGCATGAACTGAAAACCCCGCTGGCTTCCTTGCGCGAAGGCAGCGGATTGCTCACCGATCAGGTGGTCGGCGAGCTAAACGACGAGCAGCGGGAGATTGTGCGTTTGCTCCAGGCCAGCGGTCAGAAGCTGCAAAGCCAGATCGAGAATCTGCTCAACTACAACCGCATCGAAGGGCAGTATTTCGCGCTCAACCCGCGGTTAATCGATCTGCGCGCGCTGGTCGAACGGGTGCTGCACGAGCAGCAGATCACCGTGCGTGCGCGGCAGCTGCAGTTGGAAAAGCACATGGCCGAGGCAAGCCTGTGGGGCGATGAAGATATGTTGAAGAATGTGGTGGATAATCTGCTGAGCAACGCGATCAAGTATTCGCCGGTGGGCGGTCGGTTGCATATCAGCATCACCATCGACAAGCCGCGCGTGCGGCTGTGCGTGAGCGATGAGGGGCCGGGCATCGACCCGGCCGAGCGCGAAAAGGTATTCGAGATTTTTTATCAGTGCCAGTCCGATCGCGCGCCCAGGCGCGAGGGCACCGGCATAGGGCTTGCCATCGTGCGCGAGTACGTGCAGGCCCATCGTGGCGGCGTGTACGTCGAAGCCTCGACCTTGAACGTCACGGGCGCTTCGTTCGTGGTCGATCTGCCGCTTGATTTGCGCAAGGAATCGGTTTGATCCGCGACCGCGCGGCACTTACATGTACCGCCAGGTCGCGGCACTTAATCTACAATCCCCCATCAATGAGGTAACCCCACGTAATGGTCACGGCCAATCACCGAATTCTGCTGGTCGATGACGATGCAAGCCTGCTGCATCTACTGTCCCTGCGTCTCAAATCTGCGGGTCTGGAGGTGCAGACGGCGGAGAGCGGCAGCGAGGCGCTGGCGCGTCTGCCCGTATTCCGGCCGCACGTCATCATCACCGATCTGCGCATGGAAGGCATGGACGGCATGGCGCTGTTCGACGCGATACATCGCCAGTACCAGACACTGCCGGTCATCATCCTGACCGCGCACGGCTCCATTCAGGAAGCCGTGGCCGCCACCAGGCGCGGCGTGTTTTCGTTTCTGACCAAGCCTTTTGACAGCAAGGAACTGCTGGTGCAGGTGGAAAACGCGTTGAGCGTCGCGGGCGAGGTGGATACCGGCGTGGACGACGCGAACAACCCCGAGCACGACTGGCGCCGCGGCATCATCACCCGCAGCCCGATCATGGAGGATCTGCTGTGTCAGGCGCGGCTGGTCGCGCGTTCGGACGCCAGCGTGTTTATCCAGGGCGACAGCGGCACCGGCAAGGAACTGCTGGCCCGCGCGATCCACCATGCCAGCCCGCGCGCAAGCGGCCGCTTTGTAGCGGTCAACTGCACTTCGATTCCCTCCGAGTTGCTCGAGTCGGAGCTGTTCGGTCATCGACGAGGCTCTTTTACCGGCGCCACCCGCGATCACGAGGGGTTGTTCAAGGCGGCGGACAAGGGCACGCTGTTTCTGGACGAGATCGGCGATATGCCGCTCACGTTTCAGGTCAAGCTGCTACGCGCGTTGCAGGAGCGCGTGGTGCGCCCCGTCGGCGCGACCGATGACGTGCCGGTCGACGTGCGGTTGATCTCCGCCACGCACCAGAACCTCGAACAGGCGATGATGGAGCGCAGGTTTCGCGAAGACCTTTATTATCGGCTCAATGTCGTGACCCTGGAGTTGCCGTTGCTGTCCGCGCGCCGCGAGGACATTCCGATGCTGGCCACGTATTTCATCAACCAGTTGGGCGCCCGCTACGGGCCGCGAGTGAAAGGGTTTTCGCCGGAAGCGATGGAGACGCTGACGCGCCACGACTGGCCCGGCAACATCCGTCAGCTCTATAACGTAGTCGAGCAGACCGTGGCGTTATCCACCACGCCGCTGATTCCCGTCACCCTGGTGGAAAAGGCGTTGCGCTCGCCGCCCGGCGAATTGCCGTCGCTGGTCGAGATGCGTCAGCGCGCCGAGCGCGACTACATTACCCAGCTATTGCAGATGACCGCCGGCAACGTCACCAAGGCGGCCCGCTTGGCGCAGCGCAACCGAACGGAGTTCTACAAGCTGCTTAATCGTTATCATCTGGACCCGGTGCTGTTCAAGACGCCGAAGTAGCGTTAAGAGCTTATCGACGCTTATCTTCCGTGCTGCCGCTTCCTTTTGCGCGGTTCCTCTGCCTTTGAGTCGTGTTCTTGAGCGCGGGTTTGATGCCCGCGTTTTTTGCGTCACAGTTCGTTCTAGCGCGTTACGCGCGCTTCGCGCGCATGACAAACGCGGTCACCCACGCTACGCTTGAGTCCGCATCCGTCTGGCGTCACGTGGTAGCGCTAACCTGATACGAACTCATGGTTGACTCAACGTCGATCAACGGTATCGTTTCAGGGTGTAGACGGTGTGCCCGCAGGTA
>Ga0136621_1000211_pt1 | contig 21972 bp, 24 predicted proteins | sample AntDryUQ445A2306_FD_104673 | JGI IMG/M metagenome (GOLD analysis project Ga0136621, IMG submission 104673) | Polar desert sand microbial communities from Dry Valleys, Antarctica - metaG UQ445A (23.06) | ecosystem: Environmental > Terrestrial > Soil > Desert | place: Antarctica: Dry Valley...
GACCAGCGGCACCTGCGCCTTGCCTCCGTACATGAAGTGCAGTTTTGCGGCCTGGTTGCAGAGTTGATCCATCGCATTCGCAGTGAAGTCTGAGAATTGCATCTCGGCGACGGGCCTCATCCCGACGAGTGCGGCGCCGACTGCGATTCCAACTATGCCGATTTCCGAGATGGGCGTGTCGCGCACACGGTCTTCACCGTATTTCTCGAGAAGCCCGGTAGTCACGCCGAAGGCGCCTCCATAGACGCCAATGTCCTCTCCCATCAAGAACACCGATTCGTCGGAGGCCATGGCGTCGTCGAGCGCTTCCCTGATCGCCTCGCCATAGGTAATGGAGCGCGCCTCAGGCATATGTCTCATCCTCGATGCCGACGAGGGTGGGGTCCGGCCCCGACCTCGCCTCCTCGATGGCGCGTGAGATCGTGTGTTTGGCTTCCTCGGCGATGCGATCTGCGGTCGCCGCGTCGAATAGCCCGGCATCGATGGCGACGCGTGCAAAGCGCTGGGTGGGATCTTTGTCGCGCCATTCCTTGATCTCTTCGCGGGTGCGGTACAGGTTCTGGTCGCTCTTCGAATGACCTTTATGACGATAGGTGAGGCACTCGATCAGGGTTGGGCCTTCGCCGGAGCGGGCCCGCTCCACTGCTCGTCCGGCCTCCTCTTTGACCGCGATGACGTCGTTGCCGTCGATGGTCACGCCGGGGAATCCATAGGCATCGGCGCGCCGCGACAGCCGGTCGATCGCAACCGCTTTCGTCCACGCCATCGACATCCCATAGTGATTGTTCTCGCAAATGAAGATGACGGGAAGCTTCCAGATCGCCGCCATATTGAGCGCTTCGTGAAAGGCTCCTTCGTTGGCGGCGCCATCGCCGAAGAAGCACACGACGACACGGTCGGAGCCTCGTTGCTTGAGAGCGAGAGCGGCGCCTGCGGCTATCGGTATGGAGCCGGCCACGATTCCGTTGGCGCCGAGATTCCCGGCATCGAGGTCGGCGATGTGCATCGACCCACCCCGGCCCCGGCAATAACCGGACTCCTTGCCCAGCAGCTCCGCGAGCATCAGCGTCACGTCTGCACCCTTTGCGATGCAATGCCCGTGACCGCGATGTGTGCTGGTGATGTAGTCGCCCTGGTCGAGTGCTGCTATGGCTCCAGTGGCGCTTGCCTCCTGGCCGATCGAAAGATGCATCGTCCCGTGCAGGAGCCCTCGGGCGAACAGATCGTCGACGGCCTCTTCGAACCGGCGGATCGTCCACATCGTGGTCAGAAGCTCGATGGCTTCGGCTCGGTTCAGCTGGCCAACGTCTCCCATGGAACCTCCTCGATGCCGAAGGTGTCGAGATGCTCCTGCATGTGCCAGGCCTTCGACAGGACACGCGTTTCGTTCACCTCGACATCATCGAATGTTAGAGCGCTCCCTTGAGCTACTTGCTTCAGCACCCTTGCACCCTCGGCCAGCCCCATCGGCACCAGGTTGCGCTCCCGCGCCTGGTCGGCGGGCCAGGCGAAGCCGAATATCTCCTCGCCTCCGATGCCGCTGATCAGATCCCCGGGCGCGAGGTCGTGTTTCGCGGTCGCCCCGAGCTCGGCCATGTGGTATTCGGGGACGAGGGTGGCTCGGCTTCCCCTGACCGCTTCGACGATGCTCACCGGAATCTCGAGGTTGGCGAGATGAAACGGGCGCGTGAGCGTCCAAAAGGGGCCGGTGCCAACGCTCAGGTACCTGAGGTCCGATGCAACGTCGGCGTCGTCGGTGGTGACGACGACGAACACTCCTGGAGCGACATCTCCGGTCACATAGTCAACCACTCCGCGCTGCGACAGAATGCCGCCGTCCTCCACGGGACAGAAGGTTGTCGCGAGATCCGCTGTATTGGCCACGGGACCGTGCATTCCCGGCACGTCCAGTGTCAGGCCGGTCGCGTTGGCCAACGCGGTCATCTCACACATCGTCTTGGTCCCGTCTATGAACGCCGCCAACATGCGCGGGTTCATTCCCTTGGCCACTGCTTCTGCGCGCACGCTGGAAGGCGTGGCCCTGAAGTCCAGTGGGTTGTTCTTGCCCTTTCCGGCGGCGACGACCTCGAGGCCGATGGTGCGGCAGAGATCGACGAGCCCCCAGGCCACCGCGGGCTCGTCGCCGGCGCCGATTGTGTAGACCTTCCCAGAGAGGGCGAATATCCGCCGCAGGAGCCGGCCGACGGTGACATCGGCTTCGACGTTCATCGAAACGAGGTGCTTCTTGGCGAACGCGGTGGCAAACCCGACCCGGATCCCGACCTCGGGGACCCCCGTGGCTTCGACCACCACGTCCACGGGGAGGTGGGGGATGAGCTCGGAATCGGGGGTGATCACCGTGCGTCCCTCGCTCACCGCCCCGGCACCAGCGTCGGCCTCGTCTACGCGAAGAGGGTTGGAGACGCCGGTGCGCGCAAGCGCCCGGGTCGTCCGTTCGAGGTCGACGTCGGCAAGCGCCACGATCTCTATGCCGGGCAGGTGAGAGCACTGGCTGACGATGCCTGCGCCCATCTGGCCGATTCCGATGAGGCCGATGCGAATCGGCGCCCCGGTCTCGGCGCGCCGGTGCAGGTACCCGGAGTTGGAGCCCCTCATCCTCTGTGGTCCATGATCGCAGCTTCCTCGGGCGCTTCGGCGGGAGCCACCTGACGGCGGCGGAGATTGATTCACATTGACGGCTCACATATGTGCACGAGCACTCACATTTGAGCATACCATCCGCCCCCTGAGCGGGGCAAGCGTGCGATAATGGGTGGGGAGGGATGACATGGGTCGCACCGTCGCAGTGGTTCTCGGCGCAGGAAGCGGAGCGCGCGCGAGACACGCTGTCAACAAGGTCTACCTCGACCTCGACGGGCTGCCGATCATCGCCCGGGCCGTCCGTCCCTTCATCGCCCACCCCGGCGTAGACGAGACCTATGTGGTGGCCGCGCCGGGCGAGCTCGGGACATGCGCCGAAGTCCTGGGGAATGCCGGCTGCGTCGTTCACGGAATCCTTCCGGGAGGGGCCACCCGACATGCATCCGAGGCAGGCGCCGTCGAGCACTTCGCAGCCCGCATCGAGAGCGGAGATATCGAGCTCGTCCTCATCCACGACGGAGCGCGCCCCATCTACCAGGGCGCCTCGCTGGGTGCGCTCTTGGACCGGGCACGGAAAGCAGGGGGAGCAATCTGCGGCGTGCCACTCAAGGAGGAGCTGGTGAGCGTGACAGATCACGGCGTCTCTGGGTGGCGAACGACCGAAGATCTCTGGTGTGCGCAGACCCCTCAGGTGTTCAAGGCGGCCATACTGCTCGACGCCTTTCGTGCGGCGAAGGCGGCCGGCTTCGAAGGCACCGACACGGCTTCCACAGTTGAGAGAATGGGACTACCAGTCGAGGTCGTCCAAGGCGATCCGCGCAATATCAAGATCACTTTCCCAGAGGACGTGGTTCTCGCGGCGTCCCTGGTCAGGGCGCCGCAATGAGGGGGTGGGGTTGTGAAGGTTAAGTCGTCGTTGATGTGTCAGAACTGTGGGCGCCAAACTTCGCATGAGTTGCACTATGTAGGCTCGTCTTTGCACGAGATCCGCTGCCTGCAGTGTTCGACCGAGACATGGGGCCACCACCACCCAGTGGCCGGCTACGTGGGCGAGTTGCGGGGGCGCATAGTCACCAAGCCATGGCGGGTGTTGCGCGAGATGACGACCGAGCCGGCCACGATCCGGTCGCTGCTGCCGCGCGTTGCAACGAAGCCGGTGCGAGTGGCCAGCGAGCTCATCGAGATCTTGCGCTAGCCACAGACGGAGGCTTTCCTGTGGCCGACTAACCTCCGGCTTCGATCCGGATCGTCTGGCCGACTTCGACCTTGGGCAGGGGAACCTCTTCGAGGCATACATCGCCGGGAAGCTCCGCCTCGTCGTTGCCGTTGCACTTGAACACGGCATGGCCCAGGACCGCAATGTTCTTGTTGGCGACGTCGCCCACCGCGGTGACCCTTATGGGATCGTGCGAGCCAAAACAGACCAGATCGCCCGGCTGCACCGCTTCAAAGGTATCGTCCGGCTGGTGGATCACGGCGAATTCCCGCAGCTCTTCGGGAGCGTCCTCGTTGAAGAGCACGATGATCCGTTCGGCGAGAAACTCTCCCAGGAGGGGGCCGATTGATGTCACGACCGTCGAGTACCGCACGGGTTGGATGCCCCTATGCCGGTTTTATCTGGTCCGGGCCGACGCCTGAGACAAAGACATCCTCCTTGATGAACATCATCAGCGGGCCTGCCGGTGACGTCGGGTAGATATCCACTGTGGGGACCTTCTTCATCGGGTAGACGCCCACGCGCGCCGTGCCGCCACAGTCGATCACCGCACAGGCGATCCTCTCGAACTTCGCCGAGCTCTTGAAGCCGTCGAACGCCTCACCCCCGGTGAGTTCCGCTATCTTGGCAGCGACCGGGTGGATGCCCCCGCCCGTGACGCTGTAGATCAGAGGCTTGTCCTCAGTGGGTGTGATGACCAGCGGGCCGCCCCAACCCCCGCGGCCCGCCTCGATCTTTACCGAGCGATACTCCGCCATGTCCAGTCCTCCTCTGTCCGCGGAGGGCCATCTTAGTGCTCCTGCGCGGAAGTAACGCCAGCATCCAGGGCCGCCCTAGGGCGACGGGACTTACGCAAAGGTGCACCTAGTGGTTCGATCAGCCCCTACTAGTCGCCCGAGTAGAGGCCGAAACTGGCGAAGTAGGCAATGACCGTGGCTATCGGTCCGGTGATCATGCGGGAGAAGAGCACCGCAGGCACTCCCACCTCGACCGTCTCGGGCTCGGCCTCTCCCAACGCCAGTCCTACGGGGATGAAGTCACAACCCACCTGAGGATTGATGGCAAACAGCGCAGGCAGGGAGTACTGAGGCGGGATGTTGCCTCTTGCTATCTCCGAGCCGAGCAGCGTCCCGATGATCTGGGCGATTACGGCGCCCGGGCCGAGCAGCGGTGAGAGGACCGGCAGGGCGACGATGACCGTGAGGATTATCAACCCGATCGCGCTCGAGGCCAACGGTGAAAGCGTCTCGGCAATGAAGTCGCCAATGCCGGAAGCATTGATGATTCCGATGACGAGTGAGATGAAGACCATGAATGGGAGGACGTTCCGCAGCACCGTTTCTACTGCGTCGCGGCCTGCCTGATACAAAGCCCCGACGATGCCTCCGACACTTCGGCCGATGCGCTCGAGCAATGCTGTGAGGCCCTTCATGCTCTCGCCCCTTCGGTAGTTTCCTCAGAGCTTCCGGCGCCGGTGCGCCGTCCCATCATGATCGCTGTGATGGCTTCGGTCACTATCCCCCTGATGAGGATGACGACCAGTCCCACCAGCAGATAGCGGATGGCCAGATCTCCAAGAGGAAGGTCCAGCCTGGTCAATCCGGCTGCGATGCCCGCATAGACGAACAGCTCTCCGGGATTGACATGGGGAAAAATCCCCAGGGGCGGGTGCACGAACGACACTGCGGAATCGTAGAAAGCCGGCTTGTAGCGCTCGGGGAGAAATCTACCCATCGTGTAGGCCATCGGGTTCGTCAGGAAGAAGACGGCGAGCACCGGCAGCACCAGGTAACGCAATGGAAGGAAGGCGATCCCGGGCCGCGCCGCGAACACGGCAAAGCGGTCGATTCGCTCCGGGCCTATGAACCGGATCAGCGCGTTGACGAAGGTCAACAGCACGAGGAGCAGAGGGATGATCCCGGTAAGAAGCGCGACAAAGAAATCGGCTCCTTCCTGGAACAGCCCTATGAAGCTTTCGGCAAGTCGTGCTAGTGCGTCCATGGATCACCCCTTGAAGAATTGACGGATTCGCGTTGCCCTTCCTGCTCTCGGTGCGCGAGCAGAGTCTTTGCGGCATCGGAGACGGCGCGCTCGACGGTTGAGGCCGGGCCGGTGCAGACGAGCTCTTCGAGGGGACGGCCGACGAGCCCAGGCCGGGGCCGCGGGCGGGCGAAGACCGTGAGCCCGCGCAGGATCTCTGCCCCCGCCACTTGTCCGGCCTGATTCGCAACAAGGGTGCAATATGCGATGCCTCTGATCCTCGAGCCGCTCCGGCCGGTGGCGCTGGGGCCGAGGCGCCTTAGCCTGCGCACATGACTCTGATAGACGGCCGCCTGGCGATAGGCGAGAGCCATCTGGATGGCCCAGCCGATGACCAGCCCTACTATCACTACGACTCCTGCCCCTGGGATCATATCTCGGATCCTATAGCCCCTCCCCGAACCTGTCCGGGTTTAAGAGCTGACGCAACCGCCAATGGCGTGAATAACTAAACTGCAACTCATGACCGGTCTGTATCCATCTTCGAGGGTAGCCGATGTCGTGCTCAGAGATGGGTCGACGGTTCGCATACGTCCGGTGCGGCCCAGCGACGAGCCGGCGGTGCGTTCCTTCCTGGAGGGCCTTTCCCGCCAGTCGCGCGCCCTGCGCTTCTGGTCCGGCGCCGCGAACCTCGAACGCGCTGCGGCGTGGGAGGTCGACGTCGACTATCGGGACCGCTACGGGTTGGTTGCCACCACCGGTTCGGATGAACGAGTGGTGGGTGAGGCGATGTACCGGAGAATAGGCGGCGACCGGGCGGAGGCCGCCTTTGCGGTGGCTGATGCCCATCAGCGGCGGGGACTTGGGACGCTGCTGCTGGCGCAACTGGCGGAGGCAGCCGAGCAGAACGGCATCGCCGTGCTCGAGGCGGACGTACTGGCCGCAAATCACCGCATGATCGAGGTCTTCCGCCGGAGCGGCTTTCCGATTCGTCTGCGAGCGGAACCGGGGGAGGTCAAGGTCGAGGTCGTTACCTCTCTGTCGCCCGAGGGAATCGAACGCTTCGAGCACCTCGAACAACTCGCCAGCGTGGCTTCGTTGCAGAGCTTCTTTTCACCTCGGACGGTTGCGGTTGTGGGAGCGTCTCGCTCCAGGGGCACCATAGGGGGCGAGGTGTTTCACAATCTTCTGGCAACGAGTTTCAACGGCCCCGTCTATCCAATCAATCCCAATGCGGACCATGTGCAGTCGGTAACGGCTTATGGATCGGTGAACGAGGTGCCGGGACCGGTCGATCTCGCGGTGATCGCAGTGCCCGCTTCCGGTGTTGCCGGTGTGGCCCGCGAGTGTGGCGTCAAAGGAGTAAAGGCGCTGGTGGTTATCTCCGCCGGCTTCTCCGAGACCGGCGAGGCGGGGGTGGAACTTCAGCGCGAGCTGATGGAGATCTGTCGCGCTGCGGGAATGCGTATGATCGGGCCGAACTGCATGGGGATCTTGAACGCAGATCCCAGGATTAGCCTCAATGCGACCTTCGCGCCCATGTTTCCCCCCCATGGACGCGTGGGCTTTCTCTCTCAAAGTGGGGCCTTGGGATTGGCCGTCATCGACCATGCTCGGGATCTGGGGTTGGGCATCTCATCGTTTGCCTCGGTGGGAAACAAGGCGGACATCTCCGGCAACGATCTCATACAGTATTGGGAGTCCGACGAGGGCACCGATCTCATCCTTCTCTATCTCGAGTCCTTCGGGAACCCTCGCAAGTTCTCGCGTACGGCTCGACGAGTGGGACGGAGCAAACCCATCATTGCGGTCAAGAGTGGCCGTTCTTCCGCCGGAGCGCGCGCCTCGTCATCACATACCGGCGCACTGATAGCCGCCTCGGATGTCACTGTTGATGCGTTGTTCAGGCAATCGGGGGTAGTCCGGACAGAGACTCTCGAAGAGATGTTCGATGTGGCGTCGTTGCTCGCCAACCAGCCACATCCGACCGGCAAGCGCGTCGCGATCGTGACCAATGCAGGAGGTCCGGGAATCCTGTGTGCCGATGCATGCGACGCCGGCGGCCTGGAGGTCATCGAGCTGGGTGAGGGGACGCGCGCCGAGCTGTCTGAGTTTCTCCCCGCCGAAGCGTCGCTCACCAACCCGGTCGATATGATCGCAAGCGCCACGGGCGCAGATTACCGGCGCGCCATCGAGGTGGTTGCTTGTGACCCTTCTGTTGATGCAGTCATCGTCATCTTCATCCCTCCACTCGTGACGCTCGCTGCCGACGTTGCCCGCGCCATCTGCGACGCGGCGGGTGACATGACGCGCTCTCTCCCGTTGTTGACGGTGTTCATGTCCGCGCGCGGCGTCCCGAAGGAGCTGCAGGGCGGTGATGTAAAGATCCCTTCGTACGCCTTTCCGGAGGATGCCGCGCGAGCCCTTGCTCGCTCGGTGGGGTACGGGATCTGGCGCGCCACACCGGAGGGCCGGTTTCCCGGCTATCCGGACATCCGGCGAGACGAGGCGGAGGCACTCATCGCCACCGCCCTGGGCGCAGGGTCGCGTTGGCTGGCACCCGATGATGTTGCACAGCTGTTGTCCTGCTACGGACTTTCGATGCCGGTTTGGCGGCGCGCAGGGACCGCCGAGGATGCCGGGTCTGCGGCGGCCGAGCTCGGAGGGCAGGTCGTGCTCAAAGCCGTGGCGCCGGAGCTCGTCCACAAGACCGAGGCCGGGGCGGTCCGGCTTGACCTGAGCGGCTCGTCCGACGTTCGCCGAGCAGCCGCCGACATGGCGGCCTCGGTCCGGCGCGCCGGCCATGAGGTCGAGTCATGGCTTATTCAACGAATGGTCCCAGATGGTGTCGAGATGCTCGTCGGGGTAGTCCACGATCCGTTGTTTGGACCGGTCGTCGCCTGTGGGGCAGGCGGCGTTGCAGTCGAGCTGCTGAACGATGTCGAGGTGCGTCTCGCTCCGTTGAGCGATCTCGACGCTGCAACCATGGTCCGGTCTCTGGCAACCTGGCCTTTGTTGGACGGTTACAGAGGCGCGCCGAAGGCGGACGTGGCGGGGCTCGAGGACGTGCTGCTTCGCATCGGGGCGATGGCCGAAAACCATCCCGCGGTGGTGGAGTTGGACTGCAACCCAGTGATGGTGTCCCCCGAGGGAGCGATCATTGTCGACGCACGCGTGCGCGTCGAGCCGGTAGGGCCGCCACTCCCCATCTCGGCGCGCCGACGGCCATGAGGGCCTGCCCCACCGCGTTCGCGCGGCCATTGAGTACCTTGTGGCAATGAGCGGCGCAGGCGGGAAATGGGCGCTTCCATTGATCGGCCTCGTCGGAGGAGTGGCAAGCGGGCTGCTCGGCGTGGGCGGCGGTATTTTCATGGTGCCCTTGCTGGTGGCGTTCGCCGGGCTGTCGGAGCACGAGGCGCACGCCACCTCTTTGCTTGCGATCCTGCCCATAGCCCTGGTCGGGGCCGCCGTCTTCACGGTTGAGGGCCAGGCAGGCTACTGGTTGGCGGCCCTTCTGGCGATCGGTTCTCTGGTGGGAGCGCCGGTGGGCGCTCGGATCATGGCGCGTCTGAGCGAAGGGACCCTGCAGGCGGTGTTCGGCGCGGCGATGATCGTGGTGGCGGTGGTGTTGCTGCTCCCATGATGGTTCTGGCGGGACTAGGCATCCTTGTGGTCGGCATCGTCACCGGCATCCTCTCGGCCCTGCTCGGCGTGGGCGGGGGAATCGTGATGGTGCCGTTCATGGTGCTGGTGCTCGGCCTCGGACAGCAGCTCGCCGAGGGAACGTCGCTGCTCGTCATCATCCCAACGGCCGTGGCGGGCGTGCTGGCACACCGTCGGAGCGGTTACCTCTCGGTAAGGGTAGGACTGATGGTCGGAGCGGGAGGGGTGGCCGGCTCCTTTTTCGGGGCGCGTCTCGCGCTGGTGACGCCGGACAACGTGCTGCAGAAGGTGTTTGGAATCGTCCTGGCAATTGCCGGAGCGCGTCTCCTCCGTTCCGGGATCAAGTCACGGCGCGCCGGGTAACCGAACTGCTCGGGAACGATCTGCCGGCCGAACTCAGGTCGAAAAGCGCGTCTGAGTGCACATTTCCGACCACGAAAGACCCCATGCCGGAGTCAAGGCCAAAAAGGGGGCAAGGCAGGTGAGGTCTCAGGCGCTGCGAATCAGCTCCTCGAACATTGCCCGGTAGTGGATCATTGCCTGACGTGATTCTTCGGTGCTCGCCTCGCCGTTGCCTCTTGCGACTGCGATTGCGTGGGCGGACCGGTACTGGCTGACGACGTCCGGATGCCCGACGGAGACGTCGGCGGCCTGCTGCTCGAAGCCGTCGATGGGATAGCCGCGTTCGCGCATGACCTCGTTCACCAGCTCATCCGCCGTGGCAATCGCCCGATCCGGGTCGTCGACGAAGTCCGCCTTTGCCACGGTCCATGCGGTGTTGTAGCGCTTGCGCGCCTCTTCATCGAGAGGCTGTATGTCGAGCTCTTCCCTGCGCTTCGAGCGCGCCAGCAGTTTGGACTCTGCGTCTACCTTCCCATTGCTGTTTTGCAGGGCATGGTCGTATTCGGGGCCGTAGTGCTGTCGGAGGGCATCCGAACGGCGCCTCCCCGTCGTGGAATAGATCAGCAGCGCAAGCAGGACGAGTGCGACGATGACCACGATGAACACCAACAGTGCCGAGTTCATGCTCCCTTTCCTTTTGATCGACGTGCTTGGGCGCGGCTCTGGTATGGGTATCGGCAGATCAGCGCGAAAAGGTGACCCTGCTACATAACTTCGTTTTTGTCCCTGCAAGGTGTTAGTAAAGGTCCATGACGCTCTTGCCAAGGCGAACCTGGCGATTTCCCGCCCTTCTGGTCACTCTGGTCTTAGCCGGTGCCCTTTCGGGGATTGCAGGGCAGGCCTTGTCGGCGCCTACTCTCCCTCCGTTCGAACCGTCCACTTTGTTGGTTTCCATGGCCCGTTCATTGGCCGATCCTCCCCCGATGTCGGGTGACTTCCACACTCACTTCGACCTCGGATTGCCTGCCCTTCCCGAGCTGGAGGGCGCCGGCGAGGGCCTTTCGAACCTGCCGGCCGGAGATCGCGAGCTGCGCATTTGGCTCTCGGACGACGGCACCCGGGTGGCCGAGCTGAGGGCTGCCTCCGAGCGAGCGTTCATAAGTGACGGAACGCAGGCGTGGACCTGGGACTCGGAGAAGATGGCGGCCCGCCACTACCGGATCCCGATGTGGATGGAGAAGCAGAACCGCTACCCGGAGCTTTCCCCACAGGACGAGCGTCTGTTGCGCAACTGGGTGATGGGCCTGCCCACCTACGACATCGTCTCGGCCTTCAGGGACCTCCTCGCCGAGTTCAAAGGGACCGAGATCACGGTCGGCGAGCCGCAGACCGTCGCCGGCCGGGACGCCTACATCCTCGTTGTGACGCCGGGGGACCCGGGCACTCTGATCGGAAGATTCGAGCTTGCGATCGACGCCGCCATGAAGGTGCCGCTGCGGATGGAGGTCTACCCACACCGGGCGACTGCGCCCGCCATCTCGGCCGGATTCAGCGACGTCAGCTTCGAGGCGATCGATCCGTCCATGTTCAAGTTCGAGGCGCCCCCGGGAGTTCGCGTGGAAGAGGTCACCCCCCGGACGTCTCCCACAGCCGGGTGGGGGCCGGGTGCATCCCAATCCGGCAAGAGTGCCGGCCAAATGGTCCGCCCCCAGGGTCTGGAGCTTCGGTCCGCCGAGGTGCGTACCTGGCTCAGAGAGCATCCGCCTTCATCCATGAACGCGGGGCGGATCGGAGACTGGCTCCGCAAAGGATGGAATGAGAGATGGCTGGCCGGACACCCGGGACTCTCCGGCAAACGGCTCGAGGATGACGAATGGCTCGGCAGCGGCCCACCGATCCGGCGCTTCGGACGCGGATGGACCGCTGTGACGGCAGTACTGACCGAAGATCCCCCCGCAGCTCTCCGCAACTATCTGCCCTTCGAGGGGACGCTGTTCTCGGCGATGCTGGCAGGGGACGGGGATGAAAGCTGGGTCGTGACGGGCGCCGTTGACCTCGAGACGCTTGGGGCGGTCGCAGACAAGCTCCCTTGAGCGTTCTCGCCACCCGCAATCTCACCAAGCACTACGGCGACCAGGTCGTCGTCGACGATCTCAACCTGATCGTGGAACGCGGTGAGCTCTATGGATTCCTCGGGCCCAACGGCGCAGGCAAATCGACCACCATAAGGATTGCCCTCGGACTCGTGTTCCCGACGTCGGGCTCCGTCGAGGTTTGTGACGTCCCCGTGTTCACGACGGTCCGCTCCGACGGTCCGCTAAGGCTCGTGGGAGCGGTCGTCGAAGAGCCGGCCTTCTGGGACTATCTTTCCGGCCGGCGCAATCTCGAGCTCTTCGCCCGCGCCGCAGGGCCGCCCGACGATCGCACCGCGCGATTGGCGCAGATTGACGAGGTCCTGAAGATGGTCGACCTGGAAGACGCAGGCCGCAAGCACGTCAAGGCCTACAGCCACGGGATGCGACAACGTCTCGGGATAGCGCGGGCGCTGCTCGGCGCGCCGGAGCTGCTGGTCCTTGACGAACCAACCAACGGCCTCGATCCACAGGGCATGAGGGAGGTCCGTCGCCTTCTGCGGCGGCTCGCCGACAACGGGGTGACCGTGTTCGTCTCGAGCCATTTGCTCTCCGAAGTCGAAACCATGTGCGACAGAGTCGGGGTGCTGTCATCGGGCCGACTGGTAGCAGACGGCCCGCCGTCCGGCTTGCGCAAGGCCTCAGGAAGCGTTGTCTTCGAAGTGGACGACGGTGCGGTCGCACTCGGCATCCTGCGGTCACTCGAAGGGGTCGTGGTGGAGGACGAAGCCACCGTCGAAGCTTCCACCGGTGCGCCTTCGCGCCTGCGCGTGCGTCTAGCAGAAGAAGTGAGCGCGGCGCAGGTCAATGCCGCGCTCGTCGGAGGGGGAGTTGGGGTCGGCGCCGTGAGACCTGAGCAGGAACGGCTCGAGGACGCCTTCCTGTCCCTCACGGAGGAGCCGGACTCCCACGAATGGGCCCCGCATGCCGGCTGACGTCGTGGCGCGATGTACCGGGTAGAGATTGCCAAGGCGGTGCGTCGCTGGAGGACCTGGATCATGGCGACGGCCTTCGTTGCAATTCCCACTCTCATCGTGGTGGCGCTCGTATTGACCTCCGAGCCGCCCGAACCCGGTGAGGGGTCGCCCTTCCTGCGTCTCGTGGAGATCAACGGCGTCTTTGCGAGCCTCGTGGGGCTCTCTGTGGTCCAGCCGTTCTTTCTCCCGTTGGCCACCGGACTGCTTGCGGGCGACGCGATCGCGGGCGAGTCTTCGGCGGGGACACTTCGTTATCTCCTGGTTCGGCCTGTCGGCCGGCTGCACTTGTTGGCGGTCAAGTACGCATCGGTAGTGACCCAGGTGTTTGCTGCGGTCGCGATCGTTGCCCTGACCGGACTTGCCGTCGGTGGGCTGGCTTACGGCATCGGGCCCCTGCCAACCCTTTCGGGCACCACGCTGGCGGTGGGTCCCGCCCTCCTGCGCGTAGCGGGGGCCGGCCTCTACCTCGTGTTGGGCATGGCTGGACTGGTTGCGGTTGGCTTGTTGTTCTCGACGCTGACGGACTCGGGCCCTGGGGCGACCGCTGCGACGGTGGGCGTCTACATCGTTATGGAGGTCCTCGATGCGCTCCCCGCCCTGCGCATAATCCATCCGTATCTACTTAGCCATCACGCGCTGGCGTTTGCAGACCTGTTCCGCTCCCCGATTGCGCTGGACGGGATCACGCGCGGTGTGATCGTGGATGCGGGCTACATTTTGGTCTTCCTTGCGTTGACGGCGGTGCTCTTCAGCCGCAAGGACGTAACCTCCTAACAGGGGTGCTTCGTAGCCAAGTGCGACTGGCGTCTACGCCAGAGCCGGCACCAACTCCCGCCCGACCAAAGCGACCATGTCCAGGTCCGAATGGTCGAGGTGCTGGAGCATGACCCGGTCGACTCCGGCATCCTTTATGGCCGTCAGGTGTGTGCCGACCTCGTCCACGGTTCCCACCACTTGCCCGCCGGCTTCCTGCCTCAGCCACCCCTCCGGGTCGTTTGATTCGCCAGTCTTGTCGAGCCGTCTCCCGACGCGCTCGAGCAGCTCGGTCCGGTCCGCCCCCACCACGCAACCGGTCATCACCGACAAACGCAGCTCGCCTGGGTCCCGATCCGCGTCGGACCAGGCGATCTCGAGTCGCTCTCTGGCGGCCCTGCATTCATCGGGTGACGGGGTGAGAATGTTGTACTCATCAGCCCACAGCGCTGCAAGCCGGGCCGTTTTCGGCTTTGCAGAGCCACCCACGATTAGGGGAGGGTGCGGTCGCTGCACGGGTTTGTGTAGAGCGCGCAGCTCACTTAGTGAATAGTGCCGGCCTTCGAAGCTAAAGACCTCCTCGGTCCATTGCCGGTGGACGATCTCGATTTGTTCGGACAGGATCTCCATTCGCGTGCGCGTGTCGTGGAAGGGAAACCCGTAGGCGAGATGCTCAACCTCGCTCCACCCGGCCCCCATGCCGAGCTCCACACGCCCACCAGACACGTGGTCGGCAGTGGTGACACATTTGGCCAGGACGGAAGGGTGTCGGAAGCTCGCCGGTGAGACGCAGGTTCCCAGCCGGATGCGTTCGGTTACTGCCCCCAGAGCCGTCAGCGTGGCCCAAGCGTCCAGCGACCCGTTGTCCATCTGACCCCTGACCGACGTGTAGTGGTCGGACCGAAACAGGCCCTCCAGGCCGTTGTCTTCGCAGGCCCGAGCCAGGGCGGACCACTCGTCCCAACTCACGTCCTCCTGCCCTTCGATCATGAGACAGATGCGCATGCTTTCCTCTCTTCTCCTCTCCTCAGGTTCGGGCTGCCGGGGGAGTGTAGGGCGAGCGGCCCATCTTGTGCCCCGTTCCCTTTGGGGCTACTGTATGTGTCGGAGCGGCTACGGGACGTGAGACCCCCGAAGCTTTATGCGCCTAGAAATTACTGGCAGTCCAGAACCGATCACTTCCACGCAAAGGCAGAATGCGGGGGCGGACATGGAGCCTGCGGACCAGATCATCCGGCGCACCGATGTGCTGGACAAACTGAGCGAGATCGTCTTCGAGACAGATCCTGTCGGCAACTGGACCTATCTCAACCGGGCGTGGACCACCATCACAGGGTTCGGCGTCAAAGAGACGCTGGGCTCCAACTTCCTCGATCACGTGCACCCCGACGAGCGTGAAGAGACGGTAATTCTGTTCATGGGCGTCGTCTCTGGGGGCGCCGACTACTGCCACCACGAAACGCGCTATCGCACTGCAGACGGCGTTTACCGATGGTTCGAGATTCGAGCGAGTGTTCTGCGCGACCAGGCGGGCGAGATCACCGGTAACGCCGGCACGATAGTCGATATAAGTGAGCGCCGCGCGGCCCAGGACCAGCTTTCCGAGCACAACCGGATCCTCGAACTCGTCGCACAGGACCTACCTCTGGAAGAGATACTCGGCGCAATTGCTCAGCTGCTATCCCTCTACGGGGCCGAGGAAGTGAGCGTGGCAACGCTTGCCGATCGCGACGTGCCCCTCCTACCCGATGAATCACCTCCTACAACTTTGGTCCTGGAAGGGCAGCGCGGAGGACCTTCGACGCACGTCGGCACCCCCACCGTCCTGGCAGCGATCGGACGAGCGGATGGAGAGATCGAGACCTCCTTCTCAGTCAGCGCCCTTCATTCCTTCGTCGACCATTTCCGGCAGAAGTCCTTCCCCAAAGTGCCCATTCGCTCAGCCAAAGGTGGCCGGCTGCTCGGGTTTTTCGTCATGCCCAAGCTGGGCCTCGAGCGCCTCGAGGAGGCTCAGCCAGATCTGATCCCGCGCGCCCTGGAGCTGGCGGCCATAGCAATCGAGCGTCGTCAGGCGAACGAGGACGCGTTGCACCGTGCCCTTCATGATCCCCTTACCGGACTGCCAAACCGCGCGCTCATGGAGGGGCGGATTCAGCAGGCTCTGGACAGCGCCCGGCGTCTCAAGGAGTCTGTTGGTCTGCTGCTTGTCGACCTGGACAACTTCAAGGTGGTCAATGACACCCTCGGTCATGAGATCGGGGACCAGCTACTCCAGCATGTGGCCGCCCGTCTGGGACGATCACTTAGACAGGCGGATACCGTGGCCCGTCTCGGCGGGGACGAGTTCGCCCTCGTTCTGCCTGGCATCGATGGCGCCGGAGATGCCGACCGCGTCGCCGGCAAAGTGCTGCGCAGGTTGCGAGAGCCGGTCGATTGCAACGGCATTGTGCTAAATCCCGACGCGAGTATCGGGGTATCGCTCTTCCCGCAGCACGGCTCGGATGCGTCAGCCTTGTTGCGACGGGCGGATATCGCGATGTATCGCGTGAAGCGGCGAGGAGGCGGTCACGCGTTCTACGAGCCGTACCATGACGAGGAACGTCTTAGTGCGCTGGAGCTTGCTACGGAGCTCGGCCGGGCGATCGACTCCGAAGAGCTGGTGGTCCATTACCAGCCGAAGGTGTCACTAGCCACCGGCGAGATCGTCGGCGTCGAAAGCCTCGTGCGGTGGCGTCATCCCCGCCGGGGCCTCCTCCTCCCAAGCCGATTCATTCCATTGGCAGAGAACACGGGCTTGATCAAGCAGCTATCCCTTGCGGTCCTCGGGCGGGCGCTGGCGGACAACGAGTTGTGGCGCGCCGAGGGCGTCGACATCACCCTTGCGGTGAACCTTTCGGCTCAATTGCTGCACGACAGCAACATGCAAAAGACGATCGATGAATCGTTACGCTCCTCCTTGTCTGTCGATGGCCGCCTCGAGTTGGAGATAACCGAGAGCGCTTTCATGGCGGACCCTGAGGGAGCGATCGAAGCGATCACCAAACTCGACTCTGCTGGAGTGGCCTTCACCATCGATGACTTCGGAACCGGGTACTCATCGCTCACCTATCTCAAGCGACTACCGGTCCGCTCCATCAAGATCGATCAGTCTTTCATCCGCGACCTGGCAACCGACGAACGGGATGTTTCCATCGTGAGCTCCGCCATCGACTTGGCTCACGACCTTCGCATGGATGTGGTTGCGGAAGGGGTCGAGAGTGCCGCGGTAGGCGAGCTCCTGCGCGATCTCAGATGTGACTTCGTCCAAGGCTATTTCTATGCTGTGCCCATGCCGGCGTCGGAAGTCCTGCCTTGGTTGCTCAGGGAAGATTTACGGTTGGCCAGCCCTTAACCGGCATTCACTTGTCGTCGTGATGCAGCGCGCACCAGCTATCTCTTTTCTCACGGGCGGTCGCGTCGGCTCTGTTGGTTGTCGCGAAGGTTGTTGCTTGCGCGGTTGCGTTTGTCTCGATCTTGCTGGTCGTGACCTCCCGCTGGGTCGAAAGTAGAACGGCGTTTTGCCATGCTTCCTCGCGCCAGTTCTTCACGATCTGCAAGAAACCGTCATCGTCCAATGTGGTCCCCTGCACCTGTGTGTCGTCGATCGTGGGATCAAGTCGTGCGGCAGCCTCCCGGATAGCGTCCTGCTGTACCGCTCGGAGGATACCGTTCACCCTGTTGTGGTCCTCATAAGCATCGCCCTGTTTCTGGTAACCATTGGGCTGGGTTGGAGCACCTATGGAGTCCAATACATAGGCTAAGTCTCGGTTGATGTGCGCGCTCACCCCGAGAAGGAGATCCCCTCCCCCGGTGGTGCTTTTGTTCGTGGCGGAGTCAAAGGCGATCTTCCATGCGGACGGGACCTCGTTCAAACGCTCCCTTTTGTAGTAGTTGTCGAAGGCTCTGAAATAATAGAGAGCGAACAGGGCGCCCTCGTGGTTCACGAACGGGGTGTTGATGAAGTAGTTAGGGTTGTTCCTTACCGTCCGCAGGTACTCCTGAGTTGTCCGTAGATAGAGCAAAGAGAAGACGGCGTTGTAGTTGCAAAGGTCCATCAGGGGTTTGTTGCGCCGTTTCATCTCGGCCACAACCGCCTCCACGCACGAGATGTCCCCGCGTATGCACACATTGGCGCTGTTCGGGTCCCAACCTGGCTTGAAGGTCTTCATGATCTGGGACCAGGACGGCCCCGCCAGCGCCGGCCGGACAGCGGTGGTCCCAAGCAACGCAACCATCAATCCTACGTAGATGGCCTTGACGCCGAAGCCGGTCCTGATTCGCCTCATACCGCCAACTCCCTCTGATACTTACCGACGCATTGCTTCTGCCTGAGTACGGAGCGTATCCGGAAGGGGCAACGACGTCAAGGGTGGGCTAGCAGGGCGACATCTCGGCCGCACTTGTAAAACGCCTTCTATTTACACGAGACCTACGACTCTTGCCATCACGCTGACGCCGATAGTGATGAGCGCCAATCCGATGACGTCGAACACGAACCCCGACCGGATCATCTTTGTAAGCGGCACCATCCCGCTGCCGTACACGATTGCGTTGGGCGGGGTGGATACGGGCAGCATGAAGCCGTACGAAGCGCCGAAGACCGCTGCGAAGGCGGGGATCAAAGCCTGCGCCCCGAGCCCTGCCGCGCTTGCTATGGGGAGGACGATCGGAACGATGATGGCGACGCTTGCCGTATTGCTGGCAGTCTCGGATATGACGATCGCAATCAAGGTAGCCAGGGCGGTGATCACCACAATGCTGGTGACTCCCAGGGTGTCGGCCATGCCTTTGCCGACGACCGTGGCGAGTCCCGTCTCGTCGAGCAGCGTGCCGAGTGCGATCCCACAGCCAAACAAAAGGATTGTTCCCCAATCGATCTTCACTGCGTCGCTCCAGTTAAGCGTGAAGCGGCGCTCCTTCCAGTTTATTGGAAGGACGAAGAGCAATGAGGCCGCAACGATCGCCACGACCTCCTCCGGCAAACGCTCCGTCATGGTGATGTAGATATCTGAAGTGTCACCGGCAACGAGACCCACCAGGCCGGGCAGGATCCAGAGCGTGACGGCCACCGCAAAGGCGATGAGGGTGTTGCGTTCACCGGGACTCAGCTTGCCTAGCTTGCTTCGCTCCTCGGCCACGTATTGCTCGGCGCCCTCGATTTTCCTGACCTCCGGTCGGTTCATAGCGATGAGCACGATGCAGAGCGCGATGAACATCACAAAGACGATCGGACCTGCGGTCAAGACCCAGTCGAAGAACGAGATTGTCGTGTCGAGCTCTTTCTCGATGAACTCCCGTCCTATCAAATTGGGAGGGCTGCCGATCGGCGTCAATAAGCCCCCAACGCTGGCGCCGTAGGCAATCATGAGCATCAAAGCCGTACCGAAGCGCAGCCTGGAACGGCCGGTGTCTTCGTCTGACTGGTCGTGGACCAAACCGGCCAACGCGTTCATGATCCCGAGTCCGATGGGAAACAGCATTGCGGTGGTGGCGGTGTTCGACACGAAAGCCGAAAGAAGGGCTGCGATGGCGCCAAATGCAATTATCGTGCGATAAGTGGACCCGGCGACTTTCGGAATCGACAAGACCTTGTAGGCGAAGCGCCTGTCGATCCCGTGAACCATCATGGCCTGGGCGATGATGAAGCCGCCTATGAACAGAAAGATGGTTCCGTCGGAGAACAACGGAAAAATGGTGTCGCCGGATGCGACTCCCAGCAACACCGTCAGGACGAGTCCGAGCACAGCGGTGATGGGAATGGGTATGGCTTCGGTCATCCATAGGACGATCACCATCAAGAAGATGGCCGCCAGGCTCTGCTGGGGGCGCTCGAGGCCGAGGGGGGCGAAGTAGACGATCAAGAACAGAAGCGGTCCGACCACCAGGCCCGTGGTACGGCGGGCCTTCTCGAACCGTTGTTCTGCAGGAGTCAGGTGCTCCTCTTCTGCAGGAGTTTTGTAACCCCCACCGACGGCGGTTTCTGTCGCCCCCATGATGACGTCCCCCCTCGAGTCAGGTTGCCTGTCCAACCAGCCTTGAAGCCGCCGAGCGGCCCTTGGGTCCATTAGACTGCTCGCCCTCCCCGAACTTACTACTCCCCTGCGTTGCGGTCCCTTACCATCTCCCAGAGATTTGTCCCAGAGATTTGCTGATATCTCGATAAGTTCGGCGCCTGGAGGCACCCCGCATCCTTTGAACGTTGTTTGGGTAGGAACCGCAGTAGCCACTATCGGGAGGAGAAGAGATCATGCCATTGAACCCCAAGACCATTCTGGCCGCCATCGGCACAGCGGCGGTGCTGAAGCAGAAAGGGAACGACGCAGAACGAAAGAGTGATCGTGGCAGGGGGAGAAATCCACGGGCCATCACCGCCTCTACTGCGGTCCTCGTGGCCGGCGGCGGTCTCCTTTACCTGTGGCGCAAGGGGCAGCGCGGGTCACAGGGAGTTTTCGATGCCGGTGCCCAACCGGCCACGGGTGTTGATTCGACTTTGGTTGTCGAAGAGACCGTCGTCGTGGTGGAGGAGCCCGAATCGGGGCTGACGCCCGAGGCGATGGGCGGCAACGGCCAGGAGGCGGTCTCCGAGATGTCTGACGACGAGGCCGGGCGCTCCGAGCCGATGGCAGGCGCCGGCCCCACCGGGCCCTCGGAGCAGCCAGCCGGGCACGCTGGAGGAGCCCCCGACGTCATTGCCTCTCCCGAGGCCGTCGTCGACCCGGGAGCTACTCCGGACCCGATCGTTTCGCCCGAGCCTGCGCTTCCTCAGCAAACAGGCGACAGCGAATCCGACCAGGACTCCAGAAAGGCGAACACCCCGGAGGACGCGTAGCGTCGTTGGATGACTGGCAGCCCGCGGGGGGAGGGTTTAGCGTGTTGCTGGATCGACAGGAAGGTGGGCACATGGGCGAGGAACTGCCGCAGCCGGACGGATCGCTACCTGAGGAACCCACGGGTACCCAGATGGTTCTCGCTGCCGTGGGAGGCGTTATGGCGGCCAAGCTTGCGACCCGCTTGGTGACCTACGTTTGGCGAAGCTTTACAGGCGAGGATGTGCCAAAGGTTCACCAGCAGGCATCGACTGCCAAAAAGATTACCTGGCTTGCCGTTGCGGGAATCGTTTCGGGAAGCGCGCGGCAGATCGTCCGGGACTGGATCAAACCCGTTACGACGGGGCCCGCTTGAGGAAACCGTGACTATCAGGTATCTCGGCTGAGTCCTGCGGCCCATTCGAGACATCGTTCGGTCAGCTGTTCTGTGAGACCAATGTGGGGCTTGCACCTCACGAGAAGGGTGGGTGCCCGGCGTTGCTCGGCCCATCGTTCGGCGTCCTCCCCGAGGTCATCGTCAACCCATACACAGGGGCGATTGTCGGGCACGAAGGCTTCGATCGAGGGAAGCTTCCAAGTCGGTGTCTCGAAGGTCCAGTCCAGCTCTACCACCGGCAGCTCCTTCAGGGCGTGCAGCGGACCGATGATGCGGTTCGCGCTGTCCGCCCAACCAGTCGCCCAGACAATCTCAAAGGACTCGCCCAGTTTCCTGAGTCGCTCATTGTTGGCGTCGGAAACCCAGAGGAAGCTTTCCCTCAACCCAATTTGGGGGTCCAGGTCGACACGACGGAAACCCTCACCGCCCACACGGCTCATGCTGAGGACATCGCCCTGGAAGGGGGCGAGCACTCCGTCGACGTCAAGGAGCATCAACGGGGGAAGGATGAGCTGTTGAGTGGAATCGGTCATGGTCTTTTCGTGCGTAGCACACAGAACTCGTTGCCCTCGGGGTCGGCCATGACGACCCAGCTCTGCTCCCCCTGGCCTATGTCAATTGTCCTTGCACCGAGCTCGAGAATCCGCGCCACCTCTTCCTCTTGCTCTCGGTCACGCGGACTGACATCGATGTGGAGCCTGTTCTTCTCTTCCTTCGATTCAGGGACCCGAAGGAAGAGAAGACCGGGACCCGATCCTTCCGGACCCTCGATTAAGATTCCGTTGTCGCCTTCCTTGATCGACTTGTAGTCGAAGACCGCCCCCCAGAATTCGGCAAGTCGTCCGGGATCTGAGCAATCCACCACAAGCTCGGTGAATCTGCTAGTCATTGGTCACATCTCTCCTTGAGAGAGGGCGTTGCTGTTCCCCTTGGTAATGACAGCCGAGCCGCGCCGATCTGGAAGCAGGGACCAGGTCACACCCGTCTCGTCGCCGAATTGGCGGAGGGCGTGCTTCACTCCCATGTACTCGTCGTTGTTGTAGTCGTGCACAAGCAGGTAACCTCC
>Ga0136621_1000212_pt1 | contig 21899 bp, 15 predicted proteins | sample AntDryUQ445A2306_FD_104673 | JGI IMG/M metagenome (GOLD analysis project Ga0136621, IMG submission 104673) | Polar desert sand microbial communities from Dry Valleys, Antarctica - metaG UQ445A (23.06) | ecosystem: Environmental > Terrestrial > Soil > Desert | place: Antarctica: Dry Valley...
CCATTGATGTGGCCCTGTCGCATAAAATAAAATATAATCACTTCCGTTCAAAACACCATCTCCACCATCTACAACCGACAAGGCTATTTCGTCCAGGTCATCTGTATAAGGTTGGTTATTAACCTCGGGTAACATACCGCCTTGTTTGCCAAAAAGCCTGATTTGTGTAGAAGGAATATTGCCAGTAACACCTAACCCTGCTAAAAAAGAAATATCTATTTTATAAACTCCCCCGGAAGTAATGGCAATTTTATACCAGTTGCCTGAAGAAAGTACAGAATGTTGTTTATAAATTCTTTGTGCCTGCCCTAAATTGCTAAACCCATAGAGCATAATAATTAACAAAAACTTTCTGCACAAAACACGCATAATGTATCGTAGAATTAACACGAAAAAAGAGGATTTCCGCTCTTTATTTAAAATCTATGTTTCTATATTCGCAGATGCTTTAGGAAAACTAAGTTGGAATCACAATAATTTGTCCTCGGCTGTCGTTAAAGTTATTCCAAACATAGGTTCAAAAAAAGCACATGATTTCCATGTGTCCCTTTAGAAATGACAAAATAAACACTATGCAAGTGAAAAATCTTTTAATCCTTTTATCCTTTGCCGTTTTAATGGCATCCTGTAAAAATGGTATTCCCTTCCTAAAAAAGAAGCCAGAAAAATCAGAAGCTACCGGCTGGAACTACAATGACAAGAATATGGGTGGTTTCCAGGTTGCAAAATCAAAAGACCAGGCTACCGGTCCGGGTTTGGTTTTTGTACAAGGTGGTACGTTTACTATGGGTCAGACAGAGGAAGATGTTATGGGCGACTGGAATAATATTCCCCGCCGCGTAACTGTTCCTTCTTTTTATATTGACCGTACAGAGGTAGCTAACGTTCACTATCGTGAGTACATTCATTGGCTAAACCGCATATTTGATCCAGAAGCAGACCCAAATAATCGCAAAATTATAGATGCTGCCTTACCAGATACCTTGGTTTGGCGGAGTGAACTAAGTTATAATGAGCCATTGGTGGAATATTATTTTCGTCATCCGGGTTTTAATGACTACCCTGTAGTTGGTGTAAGCTGGAGACAAGCCTATGATTTTTGCCTTTGGAGAAGTGATCGTGTAAATGAAGGAATCCTGATGGACAAAGGATATGTGGCTAAACAAGGCCTTCAGGGTCAGCAACAAGAAAATAATTTTACTTCCAAATCTTATCTGTTAGGTCTGTACCAGGCACAACCAGGCAAGGGAGCTACTTCAAAAAAGAATCCTTTAAAAACACCCCAGGGTACGCCACGTACAAATGTTACCATGGAAGATGGGTTATTACAACCTGATTATCGCCTGCCTTTTGAAGCAGAATGGGAATATGCAGCGTATGGTTTAATTAACCAAAATCCCCGCCCTTCTACAAAAGAAGGAAGGCGTGGTGAAGAATTACAGTCCAACAAGCAAGTATATCCATGGGCACAAAATATAAACGGATTACGTGAAACAAAACACGGTAGCTGGCAAGGTCAATTCTTAGCTAACTTTAAAAGAGGATCTGGTGATAATGCTGGTGTGGCCGGTGGATTAAATGATGATGCCGTTTACACAGCTCCGGTTAAATCTTTCTATCCCAATGGCTTTGGTGTATATAATATGGCAGGTAATGTTGCAGAATGGGTAGCAGACGTTTTCCGTCCTCTTACCGCGTTGGATGCTGATGATGTTTCCCCTTTTCGTGGTAATAAATTCATGAAGATTTATAAAAATACCAATGGCGAAGCAGAAATAGATAGTACAGGCAAAGTGAAAATGGAAGCAGTTTCTGATTCTGAAAGCATGCGCCGCCGTAATTATCAAAGAGGTAATGTAATCAATTTCCTTGATGGAGATAGCTTGTCACAAGCCAGTTATGGTTATGGTCAGACAACATTGGTTAGCGATAAATCAAGAGTATTTAAAGGTGGAAGCTGGAATGACCGTGCTTATTGGTTAAGTCCGGGTACACGACGTTATATGGAAGAAGACCAGGCAAGCAGCACTATTGGTTTCCGTTGTGCCATGGATCGTATGGGCAGCATGGAAGGTAACAAACGCAAAACCGGTCAATATTATAAAACCCGTAAACAGAAAAGATAATAATTCTCTGAAAAGCTATAAACCCTCGCAAAAAAGTGAGGGTTTTTTTATTAATTTCTCCAAAGGTTACATTCCACATTTACCGGTTGGTTGAGGCACATCAGCGAGGCAGGTCGCTGAGGTAATATCCTCACTACCCGCAATTTTATTTGCCAAACGAAAATTGAAATGCCCTCTTCAACATTTTCAAAAAGTTACTTTTGCAACATGACCGTTGATGAATTGTATGAAATTTATTTACAGTACCCGTCAGTACAAACAGATACCCGTAAATTAAAAAAAGGAGATTTATACTTTGCCCTCAAAGGGCCGAATTTTAACGGGAATAGCTTTGCCCGGCAAGCCATTGATATTGGTGCCGCTTATGCCATCATAGATGAAGATAATTTCGCCATCAATGGAAAGACGATCCTGATTGATAATGCATTAAATGCGCTACAAAATTTAGCCAGGCATCATCGTTTGCAATTTAATATTCCTTTTATAGCTATTACAGGAAGTAATGGAAAAACCACTACGAAAGAATTAATTCATATGGTTTTATCAACCACCTACAAAACTTACGCAACCGAAGGAAATCTGAATAATCATATTGGCGTTCCTCTTACCATTTTAAAAATAGAAACCGATGCGGAATTTGCTCTGATAGAAATGGGTGCAAATCATTTGGGTGAAATCGCATCTTATTGCAAAATGGCCATGCCTACGCATGGTTTGATAACTAATTGTGGCAAAGCCCATTTGGAAGGCTTTGAAACCGAAGAAGGCGTAAGAAGAGCAAAAGGAGAATTATTCGATTATTTAAAACTAAACAGCGGAACAGCTTTTGTTATGCAGGACTATAATTATTTAAAAGAAATGGCCGTGGGAATACAAGAACTCTATATGTATGGAACAGAAGAAGGAGATGTAGTGGGTAATATTCTATCATCCGATCCACTTTTAGAGGTTGAATTTATAAAAGGCATTCGCAAAAAAATAAAAACGAATTTAGTTGGTAGTTTTAATTTGCCTAATGTTTTAGCGGCTGTAGCTGTTGGCAAATATTTTAGTGTAAATGATGATAAGGTTAAAACAGCAATTGAAAATTACTTTCCTTCAAATAGCCGTTCTCAATTGGTGCAAAAAGGCAATAACAAAATAATACTGGATGCGTATAATGCCAATCCAACCAGCATGAAACTGGCTATAGAAAACTTTGCAAAAGGGAAAGAAGATAATAAAATATTGGTGTTAGGGGCAATGGCAGAATTAGGGAATGCCAGCTTTGAGGAACATCAACAAGTGATCAATGAAATAGCTAAGTATAAATGGAAAAAAGTGATATTGGTGGGGGGTGATTTTTTAAAGATAGACCACCCTTATACGATTAAAAAAACTGCAGAAGACGCAGGGCAACTTTTACAGCAACACAAAATTGAAAATGCTATTTTATTGATAAAGGGCTCGCGTAGCACACAAATGGAAAAAGTTTTACAGTACTTATAATACAAAGAATGAAAGAAGAAGAAAAACCACATAGAGGATACATTGCTTCCGTTTTGGGATGTTATTGTCCCAGGTGCCGCAGGGGAAAATTATTTAAATACCCCCTGACATTAAAGCTTGGAAGAATTATGAAAATGAATGAAAATTGTGAAGTATGCGGACAGCCAACAGATATCGAAGTGGGATTTTATTACGGAACCAGTTATGTAAGTTATGTCATTGCTTTATTGCTGACGGGCATTGGTTTTTTAGTCTGGTGGTTAATTATTGGGTTTTCTTTCAACGATAACCGGTTTATCTATTGGATCACTTCCAATGCAATTTTACTAATTATGCTTCAACCCTGGTTAATGCGTTTTTCCCGCAGTTTGTGGATTTCCTGGTTTGTAAAATATGATCCAAACTGGGAGCAAACAAAACCGGATGACCTGGAAAGAATTAATGCCTCACAAATGAATAACTGGTAATTACATGTCAAACTAAAAAAAACATATCCCTTTTCAAATTTCACATCAAGCGTGTCAGAAGAGGCGATTTATTATTGACATAACCTTCGTTTACATTTTGATACTGGCATAACTTTAGTACATTATTTTAATTAAACATTTTACCATGAAGCTTATTAAAAACATTTCAACCCGGGCGGCTCTTATTTTCCTTTCTTTATTTGTTTCTCTTTCATTATTTGCCCAGGATAAAGGAGCAGACGTAAAAGTTGACATCAATAAAGGCGGTGGCGATAATTGGTACGCTTCACCCTGGGTGTGGATAGTAGGTGCCGCTATATTTATTTTGTTGCTCGTAGCACTTCTCCGGGGTAATTCTTCAAAGGAATAAAAAAATCCGTTAAAGGTTTTAAATACTGAAGATTCAAAATCTACAGTTTTATCTATCTACTGCGTCATACGTCAGGATGAGTTTGGCTCTTTGTTTTATATCTATCGAAATGTTCAAAAATGTGGTAATGTGGACAAAAATGGTTGGTAAAAAATTTGATTTAAGTAGAGAACTTTGCTTTGTCAATCTGAAGCGGAAGCGGGCTCAGCTGGAGAGCAACCTGTCAGGAATAGGATTGATGGATACAATAATAGAGAGGAGCCTTTTAGAAACTAACAGCTTCGGCTATTGCAAAAGAATCAAAGCTCAACGTCTGATCTCAAATGGATTCTTAGTGGGATTTAAAATTGAGGATGTTAACAATTATCTTTTAAGGTTAATAAGATATTCTGAGCTTTTTTATCTGAGAAAACTATCCTATTTTGTTTGTTTATAAAATACCCCCTATAGGTAATTTTTAATCCAAACCGAAAGTTGATAACAAGAATGAAAACAATTACAAAGCAAAGTTTAAGTTTATTATTATTTTCAATTTTTTTATTTACCTCTTGTAAAAAAAATCGGGATACTCCCCCGCCAGCTTCCGGCGAAAGATATAAAGAAGAAATATTTACTAATGTAATTGTTACAAAGAACATCAAATATGGGCAGGCGCTTAATGTACAGGGGCAAATGGAAGATCTGTATTTAGACTTATATCAACCTTCAGGTGACGTGGAAGTAAGCCGGCCCGTGGTTATTGCATTACATGGTGGTTCTTTTATTAATGGCGATAAGACTGATAGCAATTGGCCGGTTTTCTGCCAGGCTTTTGCTAAAAGAGGATATGTGGCAGCCTCTATTAATTATCGTTTAGGCGTTGCCTCCCCCGGTACCCCCAAAACAGTTTTAGAAGCTATTTGGAGAGCACAACAAGACTTAAAAGCTGCAATCAGATTTGCCAGGGCAAATGCAACAACTTTTAAAATCAATTCCAACAAAATATTCATTATGGGCAACTCTGCCGGTGGAGCTACCTGCATGAATGTAGCCTATGTTGATAATAATGAAGTTCCTGCAGAAATTGACCAGACAACATGGGGCAATATTGAAGGCAACAGCGGTTCCCCCGGATTTAGCTCCATTGCAAATGCAGTAATTAGTTTATGGGGAAACATAGGAGATACTTCATGGATCTCTCAAAATAATATACCGGTAGGTCTATTACATAGCATATATGATCCAGTGGCACCATACTTCTCCGGTTATAATCCATCAACAGCTACAAACTCCTATGGAGGATATTCAATAAACCAGCGTGCAAAAAATCTAAATATAAAAACAGAATTGAAAACATATTATTACCAGGGCCATGATAAAGGCCTCGACAACGCGGTTTACCTTGATTCAACTATTTTATTTACAAGTAATTTTTTATATTCATTTGCGAGGTAAATATTCTGAAAGTGAGTAAGTAGATCACGGACCGCTCGTTCGTTCTATGGTGAAATAGTTATGTTATCATCTTGTGCAACCCCAGGTTGAAAAGAATAAAGTAAGATGAAGAGTACAATGAATTTCAAAAAAAAAATTTTAATTGTTTAAAATGATTGAGTAACCCTGTTATCAGAGCTATTCTTTAAGTCAGTTAAAACTAACTACTGCCCTGCCTTTCAGAGCAGGTACTTCTTTGGGCTAAAGCCCATACAAATTATTCACTTATTAAATCCCCGGACTAAAGCCGCGGGGCAATAAATAAAAACTCAGCCTTAACTTAATAATATTTGCCTAACTGCATTTTGATAATAACTCAATCAACATATTAATCCACCTATTTTATTCGCACAACTGAAAGCACGGGCAAGTGGTCGGAGGCAAACTTTTCATCAATGACCTTATGTTCTAATACCGTGAATTTATGGGATGTTGCATACGCAATAAAGTCAATTGTCCTGGTTGGGTTTTGCGGCGGGATGGTAAATCCGCAACCAGTGACGCAGGTTCTTGTAAAATACGAATCCAGTGTATTGATGATCCGGGTGCCGGGAGTAGCATTAAAATCGCCGGCAACTATAACAGGGAGCGTTTCCATTTGCAGAAACTCTTTTATTTTAGTGATCTGTAAAAACCGATTGGTATCGTCGGTTTGAGCATCAAGGTGTGTGCTGGCAAAAACAAGTTTTTTAGCATTTCCCAAAGTAATAACAGCAGAGGCAAGGGTTCTTCTTTCGCCTCCGGTACCTGGTTCTGTAGGTAATTGCTGATTCTTCATGTCTGATATTGGAAATTTAGATAGAATAGCCACGCCATATTCTCCGCCTGCATAATCAATCGTTTTACCAAAATAAGCTTTCATATTCGTAAGGCGTCCCAATTCTTCTGCCTGGTGTAATGTAGTGCCGGAGCGGGTTGTATAAACATCCACTTCCTGGATGGCCACCAGGTGTGGATTCTGATTCTTAATGACATTTGCAATCGCATTCATGTCAATCGTATTACCAGCGGGTGGATTGGCATGATGGATATTATAAGTCATTACGCGAAGGTTCGATGTTGTATCAGTTGGAGGTGGTCCGCCGGGCAGTGGTGGCGTAGCCGGGTTTTCAGCAGTCTTTTTTTCACAGCCGGACCCGATGTAAAAAAAACAGAAAATTATTACCAGCTTAAAATATCTCATACACACTAAATTTTCTATCCACTATTTTGTTGTTGGTCAAAAGACACAACAACGGGAAAAGAAAGAACAACGGGATTATTTCACACTTAATACAACCTTGACCGGTAAATGATCTGAAGCATATTTTTCGTCAATTATTTTATGCTCAGTCACCGTGAATTTATCAGCTGGTGTATACGCAACAAAATCAATGGTTCTGTAAGGATTCAATACCGGTACTGTATGTCCGCAATTAACGAGGCAGCTTCTTTTAAAAAATTTATCTAAATGATTAATAACGGGTGAAGAAGGCATAGCATTCAAATCACCTGCAATCACTACAGGAAGCTTTTCCTGTTGTAATATCTCCGCTATTTTATTTATCTGCAATAAGCGGTTCGTGTCACCTCTTTGTGCATCCAGATGCGTACTGGCAAAAAGAATTTTCTTTCCTTGGGGCAATAGGATAACAGCAGTAGCCAGCGTTCTATGTTCTCCCCCTGTTCCCTCAGCAGTTGGAAGATTTGTATTCTTCATGTCCTCCATAGGAAACCTTGACAAAATTGCAACCCCATATTCGCCGCCTTCATAATCAATTGCTTTTGCAAAATAATAATAAGGCATGCCTGATAACCTGGCCAGATCAGCAGCTTGATTTGATGTTTTACCAGAGCGGATCGTATTTACATCCACTTCCTGTAATGCAACAAGGTCAGGTGTTTGTTCACGTATTACTTTAGCAATCGCTTCTAAGTCAATAATACCGGGCTTTGAAGGCGGATTGGCGTGATGTATGTTATAACAGAGTATATGTAAACTATTGTCCTGATTGGTTGAAGTTTTATTTGTAGAGGTACTTGATAAAGTCTTTTGTGCACAACTCCAAACCAGGCATAGCAAACAATAAAAAAAAACCTGTTTTTTAATTCCCATCTAAATAATTTTTACCAGCCTGTATTTTGACCCAGGTTAGGATTGCGCTGAGTTTGCGTTAGAGAAATAGGCCATAAGTAATTTTTTGGGTCTGTGAATACCCTGTCTTTGTAAGCTATAATATATCCTTGCGCATCAGCAGGAAGATTAGCCACATCAGAGGCTCTGAAAGCCAAGGATTTTTTCATTCCCTTAATATCCTGTGCAAGCAGGCTTCCTTGTTTCCACCGCAGAATGTCGAAGTAACGTTGTCCTTCTAAGGCCATTTCAACACGGCGTTCTCTTCTGACTTCAGTACGCAGGTCCAATCCTGCAGCGGCGATTTCTGCAATATTCATTGCCTTCATTCCCACCCGTTGACGTAATTTATTAATAGTTATATCTATATCTGCCTGCGTAAGTTTTCCTTGTTCCAGTTTAGCTTCAGCATACGTCAGCAATACTTCTGCTAAGCGGATCAAATGAATATCGTTTTCATCCCTGCCCACCAGTGCCACAGTCGAAAGCTCAACATATTTTGTAAAATAATATCCTGTAATAGTTACAGAACCTAATTTATTAGAGATCCATTTTGGAACGGTGAAAATGCCCCATGTGGCTGTGCTGGTAAGATTTTTACCATCTTGCCGGCCACCCCATGCAGCCCCAGGTGCAAGAATAGTTTGGGTCATGCGGGGATCCCTGTTCTTGAATAAATTGTCATAAGTATCTTCTTTATACAAAGGAGATTTATCAATGGGTAAACCGTCTGAACTTAGATAGGCATCAACCAGTGATTTTGTTGGATTCCAGCGGGAGGCCTGATCCGGCACATGCGCTTCCCGGCTCATATTATGTACAGATACATCTGTCAAATACATACGTGCAAGAATAGTTTCTTTATTTGTTCCATTTTTAAGCTTGCCTTTATAGGTAAAGAAATCATTATAGGCTGTTGCAGGAGTGCCGGCTGTGTATAGTTGATAAATACCCAGGTCCATTACATCCTTTGCGGCCTTTTCAGCCACATCATATTTCTGGTTATATAAAGCAACACGGGCTTTTAAAGCCAATGCTGCTCCCCTCGTGATCCTGCCAAGGTTTGCACCCGTTTGGGTAAGTGGCAATTTAACAGACGCCTCGTCCAATTCTTTTAAAATAAAATCAACGACTTCTGCTTTTTTATTGCGGATACCATTTACTTCGGCGTCAGTGATTAATAAGGTTTTTGTAATCAACTGCACATCTCCATAAAATTGTGTAAGGTAGAAATACAAATAAGCCCTGATAAATCGTACCTCTGCGGCCATCGACTCTTTTACGCCTTCCCTGCCTTCTGCTTTTACATAGTTTTCCAAAAAAGCATTACAACGACGGATGCCATCATAGTCAGTAGCCCACTCACTGTTCAGCGTGCCTAAATCGTTAGCAAAATTGCCGCTGCCTATGCGTTGATAATCATTTACAGAAGAATTAAGGGTATTGTCGCCCAGGTTTTCCATATCCACTGTAGCTTTCCCTTTCAAATAAGCATAACATCCATTTACCGCTAACTGTAATGTTTCTTCATTAGTGTAAAAGGTTTCATCAACCAGTTCATCTAACGGAGCACGGTCTAAAAAATCTTTTTTACATGCCACAAAAAATAATGTGCTCAGTAAAAATCCAAAAAGTATTTTGCTTTTCATGATCATTTCATATTTAAATTAATACCGAAAATGAATGTCTTTACCTGGGGATAATAACCTCCGGTGCTTACCGGTGTTTCCGGATCATAAGCATAGAAAAAATCGGTTTTTGTAAAAAGGTTATCAGCAGAAACAAATATTCTTAACCGGGTGAGACGATACTTTTCTATCAACCTGTTTGGCAGTGTATAACCAAGCTGGATGTTTTTTAACCGCATATAGGAAGCATCTTCCAGCCAGAAAGTAGAGAACCGCTGGTTATGAGCTAACTGGTAAGTAAACCTTGGATAACTGGCATCAGTGTTTTCAGGTGTCCACCTGTCAAGGTGCACTTTTTGCGGATTGGCCGATTCGTTGATATAGGCATGTCGGGCCGCTCCCCTGATATACCCGGAAGCTTTGCCTACTCCCTGGATAAAGAAATTAAAATCAAGCCCTTTCCAATCCATATCACCGCGGAAGCCATAGGTATATCTTGGGAATGGGTTTCCAATAATTTGACGGTCGTCAGCTAATGTTATAAGACCATCCTTATTCAAATCTTTAAACATTATGTCACCCGGGCCGACTTTATCTCCAGAGATAAAAGGAAATTTTGCTGTATATACATTTGTGGTTGGATTATAATCAAAATCATCTACCTGTGCAATGCGATCTGCGACCAAACCATAAAAAGCATCAATCGGTTCTCCCAAAAAGCGAACCTGGTCACCAAAGGTTGGAGGCACGCCACCGAGGCTGGTTACCTGGTTTTTTACATCCGAAATATTGAAATTGGCACCATAGCGAAACTCACCTACCCTATCTTTCCAATTCACTTGCAGCTCCCATCCCTTGTTTTCCACCTTTCCTGCATTTTGAGAAGGTTCGGTAGCACCAAGCACATCAGGCAGGGTTACTCTAAGTAAAATGTCTTCTGTATTGTGTTTAAAATAATCTGCTGTAATTCCTAAACGGTTATTTAGCAAGAGCAGGTCTAAACCAATGTTTTGCTTGACAACATTTTCCCATGTTAGAATGGTGTTTGGTATGGCTGTTTGTGCATAACCTGGTGTCAGTACATTGCCTATAGGCGGCACACCACCTACCGGGCCGATGGTTGCTAAATAAGCGTAATTGTTGCCGACTTTATCGTTACCTAATTCCCCATAAGACGCCCTGATCTTTACCTCCTGGAAAATATCAGTCAGGCTGCTAAAAAACTTTTCTTCTGATAAACGCCATCCAACAGAGGCAGAAGGAAATAAATTCCAGCGCACATCTTTCGCAAACCTTGATGAGCCATCATAACGAAAATTCACTTCAGCCAAATATTTACTATTCAATACATAATTAACTCTTCCGAAAAGCGATTGCAAGGCTGTTTGGTCGGCGCTTGATGAATTCAATAGATTGGCTGAGGCCACATTGAGATTAGGAACATCTGGAGAAACCACATTGGTTCTGCTTGCTAAAAAGCTTTCGCTTTCATTTGATTCCTGTGAAGCCCCCACCAAAGCTTTAAGGTCATGCTGATTAAAAGATCTTTCATACTCAGCAATCCCTATTACAGTCTGATAGGTATTTACATAATCCCGCTTATCAATTTTACTGGGAAAGTTGGTTTGGTAAATTCTATCGCCAGTTACAGGACTGAAATAATTTATGGTTTTATTAAAGATGTCACGTTGCGAATTAGACTTAATAAGAGCGTATTGACCTCTTACTTTAAATCCTTTAAAAAGATTCAGGGCAGCATTCAGATTACCGGTAAATTCCTGTGAAGCAAAATTATTGTAACCACCATCAGTTGTCACGGCAACCGGGTTGCGTGAACCGCCTAAATAACCCCATCCGCCGGTTGTAAATTTTACCGGCACCAACGGAGAGATCTGGTGAGAAGCATATATTGGTCCTCCTGCCTCGCTTACGTCTTCAGATGATTCGCTGTATTTGCGATCTACATAGCCTACGTTGGCATCAAGATCCAGGCGATCAATTAATTTAGTGGTTAGGCGCAGGCGTACATTATTCCTGTTAGCGCCAAAATTATCCCCGGTTACCAGTCCATCCTGTTTTAAATAACCGTAAGAAAGATAATAAGAAAGATTATTGCCGCCACCGTTGATACTCAGATTATGATTTTGCTGCCCGGCCCTGTCTTTATAAATCTCTTCGAGCCAATTTGTATTCGCATAATAATTAAGATCCGCGCTGGTTCTGGCTATGTTGATCTGGGAATCAGTATAAGTTGGCGTTCTTCCTACGTTGAGCTGAGATTCATTCAGTAAGGTCATGTAGTCTGGCGAACCCAGGAACTTGGGAAGTGCTGTAGGTGTTTGAAATCCAAAATAATTACTATAAGAAATGTTTGGTTTTGCATTAGCCCTGCCCTTTTTTGTGGTTACCAGGATGACACCATTTGCTCCACGTACACCATAAATTGAAGAAGAAGCTGCATCTTTTAAAACAGAAATGCTTTCAATATCATCCGGATTTAGGATATCCATACTACCGCCTGGAATGCCATCAATAACAATCAGCGGATTAGAATCCCCTAAAGTTCCTATACCACGAATGCGAATGGAGCTTCCATTCTGACCAGGTAATCCTGTGTAGCTCCGGATCGTTACTCCAGGAAGTAGGCCTTGTAAACCGGAAGAGGTAGCGGTGATTGGGCGGCCTTGAAGGTCTTCAGCCTTAATAGCACTTACAGCCCCGGTAAGATTTACTTTTTTTTGCGTGCCATAGCCAACTACTACCACTTCATCCAAAGCTTTTACCCCTTCTTCCAAAACAACATCTATCCGCTGCTGATTATTTACAAGTCTTTCAGCAGTAAGATAGCCCACATAAGAGAATACCAGTGTTGCCTGTTCATTAGGCACATTAATTTCATAAGACCCATTATCATCGGTAACCGTAGCAGTTGCCGTTCCCTTTACTGCAACTGTTACACCTTGTAAAGGTGAGCGGTTAGCCGCTATAGTTACAGTTCCGCTGATGCGAATTGCCTGATCTGAAACCTTGAGTTCTTTTTCAGAGAAACCTCCGGAGGTACTGCTGCTGACAAGAGTAGCGTCAGACACTTCATTCCTGTCAGGAGTAGAAGTAATAGGGTCGTCAGTTTTTACAATTACATATTGTTGCTTTGTTACCTGCTTTACTGATAGCCCCAAAGGTTTTATTGCTTCTTTCAGTTTTAGTATAAAGGACTTTCCCTTAAAATTCAATTTGTCAGCATTGATTTTAATCTCCAGTAATTCCGACCTGCAGATAAAACTAATTGTATGTTTTTTTTCAATTTCACTTAATAAACTACCAAGTGTTTTATAAGCGGCAGTTTCTTCCTGCCTGTTTAACGGCGACTGCCTGTTATTAAAAGCAACGTCCTGGGCAAAGCTGTTGGCAGTGGTCAATAAAAAGCTTATTGTAAGTAACCTAACTGCGCGTTTGAATGGAGTAAATATTTGCATGATCAATTCTTTTTCTTTTTATTTTTTTGACTGAAAAATGAGTACGGAATCTTTTTTTATGATATCAATATCTAAAGCAAGCGATAGGGTTTGCAACATAACTTTTTCGTCTGTTAATACAAGGGTACCTGAAATTTTCTGACCGGCTAAATCCCTCTCTGCTATCTGCACTTTGTATAAATAAGTATCCTGAATTAATTCAGCAATATCAGCTAAAGATGTATTATCCAGGGTCATTTTCTTTTCCTTCCATACAGAATACAATTCCGGATTGACCGGCTTCCTGGTAATGCGTTTCTCTTTATCGGAATGTTGAATAAAATCACCGGGTTGCATCATGATAGTTGAACCTGGAGCATTTTTGACATCAATTCTTATCTTTCCGGAATTAAGCGTAACATTCGTTACCGATCCTTTTTTACGAACATTAAATGTAGTTCCCAGTACTTCTACATTCAGGTCATTACAGTGTACAGTAAAGGGGTGCGGACTATCACCAGTTTCTATATGCTTCACATCAAAATACGCCTCGCCATCCAGCCAAACTTCTCTCTTGCCTGTTTTTTGAAAATTGGATGAATAAATAAAATGTGCACCTGCATTTAAAGTAATGACAGAACTATCGGGCAATATGATGTTTTTGATTTCTCCGCGGCCAGCAATAATTTCAATGGTTACGGGTTTTTGTGTAATTAATGGCAGACCCATTGTAATAAGACAACCTAAAAAAACAGCTGCCGCTGCCCACCATATATATTTAATGCGGCTTTTACTTATCGAGGCAACTTTATCAGCATCTAAGGATTTTATTTGTACCAGACTTCGCGCAAGAGAATCCTCTACCTGCTGGTTTGAGGGAAGGTGAGTATTAAAATGAAGGTTTTCAATAAATGCTTTTGCCTTAATTACATCACTACGCTTTTCAGGATGAGCAGCCAGCCATTGCTCCCAAAAAACAGTGGTGGTTACATCCGGAAATTTTACCCATTGCTGGAAAAAGGCGTCGGCCACAAAATCAATTTCTGTAAACTCTAAATAATCTTTTTTCATCAAAGCAGTAGTTCGCTACTACAAAGAGTTTGTAAGTATTTATTTTACCCCATCAGAAAGAATTTTTTTAATAATGCTGTCTGCTCTCATACTCAAAAGGCTGAAACCAGAATAGAAACAGGAATTGCAGTTAAGGAAAGTAAAAAAACAGTAGTTTGTTTATAGATAGACCTTAGATCGCCCAGTGCTCTTGCGACTAGTTTATAGGTGGCTTTTGTGGAGATCGTGAGGATATGGGCTACTTCTTCATAAGACAGGTTTTCATAAAAGAGGAAAAAGATAGCTTCTTTTTGGCGCTCTGTAAGCTTTTTCACTGCTTTATTCAGATTAATATGCACTTCGTATAATTGCTCCTTATCAATCAATACCTGCTCAATAGAAACTTCCAGTTCAAAGTCATATTTTCCTTCTTCAAGAAAAGCATTCATACGCTTACCCACCCGTTGCAGCGCTTTTAGCAAGCGGTACCGGAACGAAACATATAAATAACTACGTAAGGCACGCACATCGGACAGTTTATTCCTGTTCATCCAAAAATGGATAAAAATTTCCTGTATGCAATCTTCGACCTGTTCTGTATCTAATGTGAACTTATGCCCATAGTTGAACAGCCTTGGATGAAAAATCCTGTATAGATCAGCATATGCTTCTTTATCGCCTGCGATAAAGGTTTCCCATAAATGCGATTCTGTTTTTTGACTCTCAAACATATATTGTTATGTATGCAAACCCTGCTATACTTTATCGAATAAGTATCTGTTACTGAAAGAACGTATAAGCAAATCCCGGTGAAAAAAATTGTATTGAAAAAAACGAATGGTCAAGCTACTATTATTTTATTATATTCTTTTTCATTATTTCTTTCAATTTAGATTGTTACCGTCCTTTTTTACTTTTTTGTTTATAAATAAATTAGGCTGTGGAAGCCTAAGAAAAAACAAACAAGTAAATCATAAAAAAGAAACCATAGTTATATTTTATCTTGTTTTTTAAAAGAGAAGGAGAAGAAATAATATTCCATGTTCTCAAATATCTCCTTCTGATATAACCTTTACCTTTTCATCTTCACGAAGGAATAATTATACAATTTTGAATGCAATTGCTTTAATATTCGTTCAGGTATTTTTACCACCTTCCTGTCATACGTCATCAAGCCGTTGATTTCAATTTCAACATCAGTAGTTTGTGTATAAACCGCGGCGGATAATCCTCTTTTTATCAAGACTTCTAATCTCTCCACAAATGTCTCATATCTCTTTTGCAACTCTTCTTTGTTCTTGAAACTTTGATATCCCCAGTTATCTTTTTGTTGCCATGTATGCCCCTCAATTGGTAACCCTAATCCACCAAATTCCCCTAACACTATTATTTGTTTTGTACCAAAAAGATCAGGTCTTGGCATAGCAGGTGCAGGATAATTATGCAGATCCATTATATGTCCCACCTGATAAAAATTTCCACCACTTGCACTATTTACTAATCGGGAAGGATCTTTTTGCATCGTCCAGTTCGTAATTTCTTCTGTTTTAAACTGCCCCCATGCTTCATTAAAAGGAACCCATACAACAATACTTTGAAAGTTGTGCAAAGCGTCCATTATTGCTTCCCATTCTTTGCGAAAAATGTTTTGAGATGTATCGGAACGGTTTGCATTCTCAGCTATACCTTCTACCCCTGGCCTTGAGTCCCAACGGCCTGTGCTCATATCTCCGCTTGGCATATCCTGCCACACCAGCATGCCTAACCTATCGCAGTAGTGATACCAACGTGCCGGCTCTACTTTCACATGTTTGCGGATCATATTAAAACCCATTTCCTTCGTCTTTTCTATATCAAACTTTAGTGCCTCATCAGTTGGTGCTGTATATAAACCATCGGGCCACCACCCCTGATCCAATGGACCATATTGAAAAACAAACTTATTATTCAGTAACATACGTTGTATTCCCGCAGAATCAGTGGCCATGGATATTTTTCGCATTCCAAAATAGCTTTTTACTTCATCAATTACTTTACCACCCCGCACAATAGCTATGCGCAGATCATATAAAAAAGGTTCATCCGGCGACCATAATTTTGCATTATCAATAGTGAGCACAGCTTGGGTATTTTCACTAACCTCTTTTTCTGCAAGTTTCTGCGTTCCATCCCAGGCGGAAATTTTTATTTTATCTGAGGATTGAAGATTTTCTACATGAGATGAAACAGTTATTGTTTTTTTATCAATGTCAGGCGTTTGCCTGGTAGCTGATATATAAGTTTGTGGTACTGCTTCCAGCCACACAGTTTGCCAGATGCCGGTAACCGGAGTGTACCAAATGCTACGTGGATTCTTTACCTGCTTGCCTCGTGGTTGCGGTCCATCATCTGATGGATCCCATACTCTGACGCTGATCTCCTGCTGTGCTCCTCTTTTCATCAAAGAAGAAATGTCAATGGTAAACGGATCATAGCCTCCCTGGTGTGATCCGGCCATTTGTCCATTTACAAATACATCGCACTGCCAGTCCACTGCGCCAAACTGCAGCAACAGTTTTTTGTTTTTAAAATGAGAAGGAAGTGAAACCGTTCTTTTATACCATAGCACACTGTCCTTTCCAACTGTTTTGCTCACTCCGGAGAGTGCGGATTCAACAGCAAAAGGAACCAATATTTTTCCATCATATAAAGAAGGTTGCCCTTCATTTTTCGGTTGAATTCTGTAATCCCATTGCCCATTTAAATTGATCCAGTTATTATTTCTCACAATTTGCGGACGTGGATATTCCGGATGCGGATTAGTAACCAGTACCTTTTCAGCCCATATAGTTTTTATTCTTTTTTTCGCAACTGATGTATCAGGTTGTTGCGCAATGAGAGTTGTATTTGCATACAGGATAAAGAGATATAACAGAAGATGTTTCATTTATATGATTTGAAGGTTAGAAGTTAACGCATTGTTGTTTTTTAGCTTTAATAATTAGAATTAATTCAACTTAATTACTGATAATTTTTATGTCAGTTATTTTCCCTGGTAACCAAACCTGCATTTGTCCTTTACCTCTGTTTGCCCAGGAATAATAAGGAATAGCCGTAATTTTTTTATTCACTGTTTGCACAGTTGTACCATTAGCAGATGGTGTTATAACCTGCGCTTCTGTATTAATAATGACAACGCCTCCTAATAATTCTGGCTTATATTCTGTTGTGAATGTTTGTTTATCAGGTAAGATAATATTTAGTGCCTTTCCCTCATTATCTGCGCCTTCCACACAATAAACCAACGGCCCTCTTTGCAAAGCAATGCGATTGCGGTTCTCCCTGATGCTATCAATGGCTACTACACGCCTTACTTCCATAGGTAATAAAAGGTCAATTACATCACCCTTTTTCCACTCTCTGTCAATCACCACATAACCATTCTTTAATTTATATTGATATGGTTTTCCATTTACTGAAAGAGTTACAGAATTTTTTGTGGGATCAAGATAATGATATGCATTGCCGGGTGCCATGTCATTTTGTGCCCAACCCGGAATGCGAATAGCGAGTTGGTACTTCATTCTTTTATCCGGATCAACAGATATTTTTACTACACCATCCCATGGATAAGTTGTTTCCTGTCTGATCAAAACATTATTTCCATTTAATGGAATAAATGTAGTACTGCCAACAAAAAGATTTACCCAGATAGCATTATCGGATTTTGCATAAATATAATTACCTAACGATGCGACAAGCCGTGCAATATTGGAAGGACAGCAGGCTGTGCCAAACCATTCCCTGCGTGCATGATTTCCATTTGATGCCAATGGATTACCATAAAAAAACCTGTCGCCACTTAGTGATAATCCATCAAGCGCACCATTGTACAGGCTTCTTTCTAATACATCAATATATTTACTTTCACCTGTGAGTAAATTCATACGGTGGTTCCAGAAAACCATTCCGACAGAGGCGCAGGTTTCGCAATAGGCATTTTCATTTGGCAGATCATAATCAACCGTAAAGCCTTCATTACTGCCAGATGAACCAATACCACCGGTAATATACATGTTTCTATATACCACATCTTCCCACACCGTCTTCATTGCATTCATATAACTTGTATCATTAACAGCAGCGGCTACATCTGCAACACCTGTATATAAATACATTGCTCTCACTGCATGACCGGTAATTTCTTTTTGATCTTTCACCGGAACGTTATCCTGTGCATATTCCGGCTGTTTCCATTGATCCCAGATAACTCCTTTGCCGTAACCATGGCCGCGTTGTTCCAGAAACCATTTTGAAAGATCGAGGTATTTTTTACTGCCTGTTGTTTTATACAATTTCACCAATGCAAGTTCTATTTCCTGGTGACCTGTAACCCAATGTTGATTTTGCAGCCTGAATGCTGAATCGATATGATTGGCAAAACGTATGGCTACATCCAATAATTTACGCTTACCGGTAGTATTGTAATAAGCAACTGCTGCTTCTATCAAATGGCCCGCATTATAATCCTCATGCTTTTCCATATCCGTCCAGCGCTTGTCTAATCCTGTAAGCGTATAATAAGTATTCAGATAACCATCAGGCAATTGTGCCGCAGCTATTTTATCTATCCATTCATCTGCTTTTTTCTCAAGTGTGGAGTCAGGATTATTTTTTAAAGAATAGGCAATTGCTTCCAATGCTTTGTACACATCAGAGTCATCATAGTAAATTCCTTCATGCTTCTCGCCTTTTTTTCTTGCCACCTTTTCAAAATTTCTAATGCGGGGAGTTTTTACTTCTGTTTGCTCAATACAAACGGGAATAGTAACAGTACTTACTTTATCCATTCGCTGCTTCCAAAAATTATCATTTATCTGCACTTGGGAGAAATTGACAACCTCCATCTTCTGAACTTTCAATGCCTTTAAATCTTTATCCTGTGACTTTTGTGCTATTAATGTTTGCGATACAAAAAAAGCAATGCCTGAGAAAGTGTATATTTTGATTTTAATAAATATTATCTGGCGCATTATTAAATCGGTTCTAATTTTAAAATTGATTACAATCTAACAAATAATTTGTAGGATTTCCGCATGGAATATTTTTACAAATTACTTTTTATCCTTTTTTTTACAGTGTGTCCTTTTTTGTAATCGCAAGTCATGGTATTGTTTGAACAATAGTACGACTATGGGGAATTCTTATTCCATATTAGCTTGATCTTTTTCATGGGTGATCAAACTGTACAAGAGCTTTTTTGATTCTTCATCTGGTTTTCATTTACTAAACGGCTAAACGAATACCTAACTATAAAGTATATAATAAATGCATAAATTACTTTAGATGAAAGGGCCTTGCAACAAAGGTTGCATCACTATAATATTGCCCTCTTAAAAATTCAGATATATTATGGTAACAGGTGCTGGTTTACTTTTAATAATTGCTGTCGCTATCGCTTTTATTGTAATAGCAAGTTCTAAATATAAAGTTCATCCTTTTATTGTCTTACTAACTGCTACTTTGTTTACCGGGCTTGCAGTACGAATGCCCCTCAACGAAATTGCCACCACCGCTAATGAGGGATTCGGGAATATGATGCGGCATATAGGTTTGGTGGTGATCCTGGGTACGCTAATTGGTGCCGTACTCGAAAAAAGTGGCGCTACCTTGACCATTGCCAATGCTATTATTAAATTGTTCGGTGCAGGCAGACCCATTGCCGCTATTACCATCATTGGTGCAGTAATTGGCATTCCCATTTTTTGCGATAGCGGCTTTGTTATTCTAAGCAGCCTGACAAAACCCCTGGCGCAAAAAACAAAAAAAAGCTATGCAGCCATCACCTGCGGATTAGCAAGTGGTTTATACATTACACACACGCTGTTGCCACCGCATCCCGGTTCCATTGCGGGTGCTGCAAATTTAGGGTTGGGCCAGTCATTAGGAACTGTAATTCTGATTGGATTTATCATTAGCATACCTGTAACCTTTGTTGCGTGGTGGTTTAGCAGCAAACGAGCCACCAAAGTAGCATATGAAATTGCAGAAGCAGATGTTGTAAGTAAAACCGAAAGGCAATTACCTGCATTATACAAAAGTTTACTGCCGGTAGTTACACCTATCATACTTATAACTATAGGATCGCTTGCATTACTGGTGCCAATGCCCGCTACTCTCAAAAACATTGTTGAATTTTTTGGCAGTCCCTTATTGGCATTAAGCATCGGTTTAGCGTTGAGCCTGTTACTTATTTCTAAAAAACAGGTAAAACAATTTCAGCAATGGATGAAGGAAGGCGTGATGCATGCCGGCAGCATACTTATTTTAGTGGGAGCCGGTGGAGTGTTTGGCGCTATACTTAAAAAAACAGCTTTGGCAGATATTGTAAAAAACATTGCGGCGCAAAGTGAAGGCAGCATGCTGGTGTTCCTGGTGATTGCCTGGCTGATGGGACTATTGCTAAAAACGGCGCAGGGTTCCACTACATCAGCAATTATTATTGTCACCTCCATCATGGCTCCGTTAGCGGCCAGTACAGGATTTAATACAAGTATGGAGTTATCATTACTGTTAGCAGCTGTTGCTGGAGGCGCTATGGTAATAAGCCATGCCAACGATGCCTATTTTTGGGTTATCTCGCAGTTCAGCGGGTTAAGCATGCCGCAGACATATAAAACTTTTTCGCTGGCAACAGTTTTCATGGGTGTATCGGTTTTAATAATGGTGTTGTTACTGGCGCTGATTATCATATAAAAAGTAAAAAAGGTAGTTAATACCTATCCAACCACTATACTTGAAAAGTGAAATGAATATTGTGAAACCTTTGGTGAATGACAATATACCGGATGCGTTGCAAATATTTAATGCTGCTGTTGCTTCGGTACAACCCTTGAAACTAATGCAGCAACATCTTCAGGCCGACAATAAAAGCATACGGATAGGGCACCATACAATAGAACTTATTAGTATAAATAAATTATTTGTCATTGCCGTAGGTAAAGCCGCCGCGGCTATGGCAGAACAAGCGGAGCAGCAATTAGGTGAAGTAATCACTGCAGGCATTTGTGTTACTAAATACCAGCATAGCTTGTCACTGAATAAAATAAAATTGGTTGAAGCGGGCCACCCCATACCTGATGAAAAAAGTGTACAGGCAGGTGCAGAAATACTATTGCTTCTAAAGGATGTAACGGAGAAAGATGTGGTGCTTGTATTACTAAGTGGAGGCGCTTCAGCATTGATGGAAAACTTACCGGAAGGCATCATACTCCACGATGTGCAACAGGCTATCGATTGTCTGATGCACTGTGGCGCCAACATTCACGAAATAAATACAGTGCGTAAACATTTAAGTAAGCTAAAAGGTGGGGGACTTGCAAGGTCCGCTTTCCCTGCACACGTACATACCCTGGTATTGAGTGATGTGATTGGTGATAATTTAGACGTGATTGCTTCGGGACCCACAGTCCCCGATACCAGCACTTTTGAAGATGCCGCATCTGTACTTGACAAATACAAACTGTGGGAAACCATGCCAGCCAACATAAAACACTATTTACATAAAGGATTAAAAAACGAGATTGCCGAAACCCCAAAAGCCGGGGATGCTATTTTTAAAAATTGTTTTACCACCGTTATCGGAAGCAATAAAATTGCTTTGCTTGCTGCTGCCGGGGAGGCTCAATCTTTAGGTTATCATACAAAAATCTTTAAAGAAAACGCTGATGATAATACTGAACAATTAGCC
>Ga0136621_1000214_pt1 | contig 21673 bp, 17 predicted proteins | sample AntDryUQ445A2306_FD_104673 | JGI IMG/M metagenome (GOLD analysis project Ga0136621, IMG submission 104673) | Polar desert sand microbial communities from Dry Valleys, Antarctica - metaG UQ445A (23.06) | ecosystem: Environmental > Terrestrial > Soil > Desert | place: Antarctica: Dry Valley...
CGAGGACCTGGAGGCGATGCTGGCCGATCCTGCGGGGAATGCCGCGATGTCTGGAACTGTCACCGCCCCCGCTCTGTCATCCTCCCCGCTCGTAGTCAGCGACGCCGTGTTCCAACTCTTCGGAACCACCGGCAACCGTAACGAACGGGAGATGCGCTACAAGATGACGCTCTCGTCGGAAGAGGGCCGGACGTTTCGGTTTGATGGTTTCAAGGCGGTCCACGACGACCCCGGCCTCGACCTGTGGGCGGACACCACCACCCTGTTCATCACCGTCCGGGAAGATGACGACAACGGGCCTGTGGTTGGGCGAGGGGTGCTGAGGATCGCCATCCCCGATTTCATCCGCCAGCTCACCACAATCACTGTGGAAGGCGCACCGAGCCTTGCCCTTCGCCTCGAGGCGCAGGCGCGGTTCGGGCGCCTGTTCGCCGGCGAGTTGTTTCGAGTCTATGGCGGCATCGCCCGCCGGACCGCGGGTGGCCGGGACCGGGCCCTGGACCCTGATGTCGAGCCGCGTAAACGGCGACCTTTGCGCGCTCCGGCACCCACCGTGCACGCATTCGATACCGAAGACGGCGTGCAGCTCCGGCTAACCCGATATCGAGGTGGTCCGAAAGGCCCAGTCGTTGTGGCACATGGGATGGCGGTCTCGAGTCGGACTTTCTCCCTGGATACGATCGAGACAAACGTGGTGGAGTTCCTGACCGCCCACGGCTATGACGTCTGGCTGTTCGATTGGCGGGCAAGCATCGACCTCCCATCCTCTCGCACGAACTTCACCGCCGACCAAGTGGCACGGTTCGATTGGCCAGCGGCCATCCGGACAGTGCAGGAGCTCTCGGGGGCAGGGACGGTTCAGGTTGTCTCCCATTGCGTCGGATCGATCACGCTCTTCATGGCTCTTTTGGCCGGGCTCGATGGGGTCCGCTCGGTGGTGACCTCCCAGATAGGCGCCCACATGATCGTGCCGACGGGGGGCCGCCTGAAGGCCGTCCTCTACCTACCGAACGTCTTGGACCGATTGGGCGTGGAATCGATGACAGCCGAAGTCGACAAACACCCGGACTGGTTGGACCGCTTGTGGAACCGGGCGTTGCAACTTCAGCCCATCGAAGAAGAGGAACACTGCAACAGTTCAGTCTGTCATCGACTCACCTTCCTCTTCGGGCTCCTATGGGAACACGACCGTCTGAACGATGCCACCCACTCGACGCTCGGGGAGCAATGCGGGGTCGGGAACATCGACCTGTTCGAACAACTGGCGCTGATCGCCCGACGAAAACATCTGGTGATGGCGGACGGGACGGACTCGTATCTCCCGAACGTCGGGCGGCTGGCGTTCCCGATTACCTTCCTGCACGGCGCCGAAAACATCGTGTTCGAGCCGGACGGCACCGAACAATCGTTGCGCTGGCTGAGCGACGCCAACGGGTCCGAGTTTTATGCACGGCACGTTCTCGAGGGTTACGGACATCTGGACCCAATCATCGGCCGGGAGGCGGCGCGTGATGTGTACCCACTGATCGTGCAGCATTTGGAGGCAAAGTGACTCGGACTATCCCCAAGGAGACCGCATGCTCATCCTGCTAAGCGACCTACATCTGATGGACGGGACGGCCGGGATTCACCACCTCACAGCCGACGCCTTCCGTGAAGCCTTCGATGACCTGGCGAAAATCGCCAACAAGGCCAAGCCGAAAGACATCAAGATTGTGCTCCTCGGGGACATCTTCGATCTGATCCGAACCGAGCGATGGTTCGACGTTCCGCCCGAGCAGCGACCGTGGGGTTCAGCGCCTTCGGAGGCAGCTGCCCTGGACATCCTCGAGGGGGTGATCGCCAAAAACCAGGAGAGCTTCGAACTCATGGCCGGATCACTGGGCGATGTGTTCGGGTTTCCGGCGGAGCCGGAGATCGTTTTTATCCCGGGCAACCACGACCGGTTGTGCAGCATGTACCCCTCGCTTCGCCGACGGGTCCGGGAGGCCTTCGGGATGCCTGCAAGCGATGCCCCGTTCGATCATCAATACCTCGATCTCGACCACGGGGTCCTGGGTCGTCATGGCCAGGAGTGGGATGCATTCAACTTCGAAGGAAGCGAGACGTTCCGCCTACAGGAGTACACCCCCATTCCACTGGAGGACTACTTCCGGGTTCCAATCGGAGACCTACTGGCGTGCGAAGTCGCTTCGAGGATGCCGAGCGCGGTGCGGGACGCGCTCGGGGAGAACCATCCCCAGCGTGATCATCTGTACCGCCGGTTCCAGGATCTGTTCGACGTCCGACCCATGATTGCGATCATGGAGTGGCTCAACTACCAGGCGGACCGCAACGACGAGGCGGTCCAGAAAGCGGTAAACGAGGCTGTTCGCCGGGTTGGCCACGAGTTCGGTGACATCCCATTCGTGCCGGATTGGATCGACCGCCACGACCAGGCCCGCAACCCCTTCGACGAGGGGGACGTGCTCCAAATGCTGTTGTTCATCATGGACAGCATCAAGATCACGAGGTTTGACCGAAGCCTTCGACAGATCGAGGGAGCCGAGAAGGCCCAGGAAGACAAGTTCGCCCTCAAGGCAGTCGAAGACTTCCAACGCCTAGACGCCAACCCTGACCTCAAAGGGGGGATTCTCTACGCCATCTACGGCCACACGCATCAGGCCGACCAGCGGGCGGTGGGCGTGGTCGGAGAAGGTTCGAAGGAAAGGTATCGGATGTACCTCAATACCGGGACGTGGCGCCCGGTCCAGCGGCATGGCTTGTCCGGGAAGGGGTTCGTCAACTGGATGAACATCACCTACACGGTGGTGTGCAAGGCCGGCGAGGCGAACTGGGGCGGGAGGATCGAGACGTATCCAGCCTTCCAGACCTGGACCGGCGCGCTCCGGGACGTGTGAGCTCCCGGCCTGACCCAAGCGGCCGCTACACCAAGTCCATGTTGTGAGGCCCGAGTCAAGTCAAGTCTCGGTGCGGAGGACGCTAGGTGCAGATCCACACCGACGAGGGAATCACCGGCGTTGGCCGCGGATACCTTCCGGTTAAGACGGACATAGCGAACCGGGGCGATCACCCTGCGAAGCTGCCGACAACGAACGCTTCAGACGAGCCCTAATGCGGGATCGAGAGCGACTCTTCGCCAGCGGCAGCCAACGACGGTGCCGGAACACGAACATCAGAATTGTCGCAAAAAGCCCGCCGACGATCCTCGCTCCGGCCCCGTCACCTCGGACACCGTCTCTCGGTTTCGGTAATCACGGTCACGGTTTCGCTCGCTGTCGCCTATAGCAACGACGAGGTGATTAGGGGGGATCGCCCAGATCAGCCGGAAGAACCTTGGGAACTCCACTGCTTCGATGGCCGCAGCCTGAGCCGATCCAAAAACCTGAGAATTCCCCGTGTTAGAGGGTTCCGCGTGGGCGCTACAGGGTTCGAACCAGTGGCCTCTGCCGTGTGAAGGCAGATCGAGGCTCTTGTGGTTACTGGCGATTCGGCCCGCATCCCATACAGGACAGGGGTTTTCGCCTCTTGACCACTCTGGCGGTTCTTGGTTGTTTTGGATTGGCTGACGGACACCTGACGGACACCCTGGTGCTCGACTGCGGCGTCTGGGCTCCTGTCCATCGGTAGCGCGGAAGAGGGAGTACGTACCGTGCACCCGCGCCGTAGTTGAGTGCTTTCGATGAAGTGCGCGATGGTGATCGGATCACTGCTCTGGGAGGATGGGCCCAGAGAGGCGTTGGCGCCAGAACCGGCTCCGAATTCCCGACAGTCAGACAGTGCGCGCACCGATACTCCATCGCCGCCGATCCACGACTCGCGCCAACACGTTCACCATTGTCCTCGACCCCGCTGAACCGGCTGGACGAGCTCTTCTGGTGCCCTCTATTCGAAGGGTCGAGGGTGGATGCCATGAGGGTGAGCTCACTGGTTTCGATGCCTGCAAAACTCGGCTGCCCGTGCTTCGCCCGTTGATGTCAGGCCGATGGCAAGATCCGCCGACCGCACAATCGGTCCCTTCCGAACCACCCCAACCGAGTAGACGCGGCCAATGCCACTGTTGCCTTTTTCGTGTGAAAAACGCGGAGCCGATCTCCACGTGTCGCGCGCCCGCGCTTAACCGATAGAAGTTGACAGCCCGGACTGACCAGGCGGTCCGTTCACGCCGCCTCGGCGGCACTCCAGCAATGACGGACAATCTGGATCGAGTTTTGGATGGCTGCGTGTGCTCCGAGAAACGCGTCGTAGATGCCATTGGCGCATCGAACGACCTCCGATGACCGCCCACCTCCGCCGCTCGACGGCTGTCGGGCGTCCCCGTACCGCCAACGCCGGATGAATGCACGATCCAGGCGTGTGGAGGAGTGGTACATGCCAGGGGATGGTGTGCCATGAACTATCAACGATTCCTGAGGCTTGGTGATCCCTTGGCCGTGGTTCGCTTTTACATACGACCTGGCATCCCATCGCGGCGACGACCAAGACGACCAAGGTGACGCATCGTCCGCGTCATGGCCCGGCGGCGTCCGCACCTATCTCCGCCCAGGCTCTAATAGCCTCCACCAGCGCGCGGACGTAGGATTCGAGTACTGCGCGATCGGTCTGCCAGCGATCGGGATCACGCCGCCAGTGCCACCTTCGTTTTTTCGCATCCCTCCAATCTCAGTGTCATCCACCCTGTCAATCAACGACCGAGGACCTGTCAGCCGGGGGAAGCGCAGGTTGCAAAACGGCCGACCTCTTCCCTGTAAGGGAACTTCGGCCGAGCCTCCGACCAGCGCGAATGTGCTCTGACCGGGACTTTTCCCTTCTGTGGCTTACCTGAAATAGCCTCAATTGGCGACGTTTCCCGCACCAGGCGCCCAGCAGGCGCCCCGGCCGGGTCGGTGGATGCGCCCGAAGAGAGGCATCGATGGCGCTAACCGAGGCACAGTTTTCAGTTGGCGGTCGATGTCGCCGAAATCCTCGGGAAGCAGGGGAGCTACGCACTGAGTTCGGCGGCCCTTCTCTCGCCTGCAAGGCGTCTCCGTTCCGACTGGTGGTTCCACCCCAGATCCCCTGCAGCGAGGAACTTCGGAGAGTGCCCAGTCGAGACCGGCTCCGGTTACCGGGCAGTCGCGCAGAGGGCTTTAGCCGAGACGGCGGTTTGGCCCCCGGTCAGGAAGAACATCGACGAGTTAGCCCTGCGGCAGCCGACCGCCTTGTGCCACCAGGACGCGGAGCGTGGCGCGGATGGCAGTAGACAGCCCTACTTGTTGGCAGGTGGGGATTGATGATTTAGGCACCGCACCCATTCCTCGGCTGACATTTGGGTGACGCGTCCAAAGCGTGAGTCATTTCGGATCGTTCGGTAGATCGGCTGCGATGGCCGCGCGAAATTATGACACCGTCCATCCGATGGTTTGAGGTCGGCCACGTTCCTCAGGTTCTCGGTGGAGTCTCAGCTCCTCGTTGGGCGCCGGCCACATGACGTCGAAGCCCACGAATAGCCGAGAACAACCAGCGAACAACCACATTCCGCCCGAGCGTCATGGCAATCTCGCCAGGGGACGTTGTCGCGAGGCTCGGATGGTGCCCAGTGAGAGCAGACTCGACGCGTTCATCTAGAAGGTGACGATCTTCGTCACGGACCCAGACCTTGAGTCGCCCGTGAATGTCGGACCACTTCTTGATGGTCGCTTGAATCTCACGAAGAGCTTTCGCGGCGTGATGTATCCCGTATTCCTCGACGCGCAATAAGCCATAAAGGTGACTGAGGTCAACGACGTATTGCTCAGGTCCTTGTCGCCTTCCCCTGGCATCTGAGAGGTTGACGGTCACGTCGTATCGCATCGGAAGATTCGTGTTCACGCGCTCATGGGAAACATCAAACAGCGCCTCGATTCTCCGGCGAGGCGGCAGTGTGGGAATTCCAGTTCGAATGAGCACGGACTCCGAGAGGTCGTATTTTTCCTGTGAGGATTGGAGCGGAGGCTCAAACTCGAACGTCACATTTCGGGCGACCGTCGTGCCCACATTCTCGATAACGAGGTTGAGGATGTTGCTTGCGGCCGTGCTTGGGCGAATATCGACAACCACAAATGGGCGGGCCTGTTCTTCGCGAGTGCGACGTATCTCCCACACTTGCCAAGCAGCAAACCCTGCGGCCAGGAGCGCCACAACCGCAGTGGCCACTGTGCCCAAGGCAGTCCATTCCGCCGCCGTCAAGTCAGTCCGCCTCGCATGAGGTGCCTACGCGTCCAGACCCTTTCGGTCGGCACGGAACGACGAGATCCACTACAAGCTCTTTGGACCGAGATCCTGAACCGTGGCTCGATACGACTCTGGCAGTCGGTGATGAAGCATGCCCCTCAGGATGTAACCGAGATAATCCGGGTTCGGCTTCAACGAGTCATCAATCTGATTGGGGTTAGCTATGTAGGTGACCGCGTCGATTAGCTCATCATTGTCGAGTATCACCTCGACCGCATGTCGTCGGTAATGAGTTGGGACACCCTCGGATCGGTCCATTTGGCCGAGAGCTTCCTGCGAGCACAGGTAGGCGACGCCCCAGACCTCGGAATGTTGGTCAATGACGATGTTGGCCTTGGCGCTCCCATCGTCCCCCCGCTTGTTGAAAGCCAAGCGATGCCCGCGGAGACGAGCCCTACGCGCATCTCGGATAGCGCCGGTTCGAAGCGTCTTGCGGTCCGGGTCGAGATTGCTTCCGTAGGCGAAGTACCAGGAATCCGCCTTCTCAATTGCCCACTGCAGTGGGTGATCGGCCTTTGTCATACAAACTTCCGTTCGATACCTAGCCAAATGCATTCGTTGGCGAGTCGAGGCGGAACATTTGGATAAAGCGCTAGCCACCAATTCGTGAAACCAATCTCGTCGCTTGGGATGACGCCACGGCCGTACTTTCGGACAAAGTCCTCGTGGAATGAGTCGAGTTTGAAGGTGGCGAACACTCGGGTCTGGCCATGCTTCCAGAGCCATAGCTGCCAATCGCTGAGCATATAGGCCGAGAGCGCTGGTCCGACCATATAGAACGTCTGCTCGAGTCTCCGACGCACTGCCCGCTCGAGGGTTAGATGGCCGTCGCTCGAGGCGGGGGCTTGGAAGTCGGGTGGCGGAAAATCGTTCGCGCCGAGTCCGGTGCACTGCGACTGCAACCAACGCCGGAACGAATGCCCATGGTCGGAAAGCGCTGCCGAATTCTGCAGCAGAGCTCGGATCGCCCAGTGAAACTTGCGCCACGGGAACGCTGCGAAGGCGTCGGCTAGCGATGCGCCCAAGTCTCCACCCTCAGATCGCAGCATATCGAGCGAGGCCGAGAACGGCACCCCCTTAGTGCCTCGAAGCAGATGTTCGCGGAGCGGCGAGATCTCCCACAGCGACGCCAGCTCCGACACTCCGATGCCACGCTGGCGGAGCGGCACGAAATTCGGAGCGCGCCGGGTCAAGTCGTCGACGCCAGCAAACTCCGCCGCCCGGAAGCCTTGCATGTCGAGGCTGTGCCCCAGAAACGCATGCCAGTTGAGGTCTTCTTCAGTGTCCGGGATCAAGACACCGGGCCGATCGAAGATCGCCTGGGCGAACCTCGCCCAGACCAGATCCAGCTCGGGGCATCCGGTTGATATCTCAGACGGAAGAGAAGGAGCCGATGTCATCAGGCCAGCAGGCTATCGGGTAGGTCCGACAGATTCGGACTCGGCCCGGTTTGACACCGGTTTGACACCGAGCCTGCGACGCCTCCCCGGAAAAACAAACACAATGCGAAAGACCGGGTAGCGGGGGGTGTGCGCCTGACGGGCGTCCGTTACACCGGGCTCGTGGTTTTCTGTTTTAGCCGCTCGTAGGGGGTTTGGCCGCCGAGACCGCCGTGGGGTCGGTGGTAGTTGTAGAAGTCCTCCCATTCTTGGAGCTTCTGGTTGAAGAGCTCGGTCTGGTCGATGACAACCCCGTCGAGCATCCGGTAGAACTCTTCGGCGTCGATGCGGTGGGACCTCTCGACTTTGCCGTTGAGTCTGGGGGTTCTGGGTTTGATGTAGACGTGGCTGATTCCCCGGTCCAAGACGTGGTAGTGGAATTGGGTGGCGAACTCGGCGCCGTTGTCGGTTTGGATCTTCTCCACCCGGAAGGGGAGCTTGGCCAGGAGGTAGTCGAGGAACTGGATGGCGGTGTTCTGGTTGCAACGGGGATAGATCCGCAACACCCGCAGCCGGGTGCAGTCGTCGATGGCGGTGAACTGGTAGTAGCGCTTGCCGGCCGCCCCGATCGGGGTGATGAACTTGACGTCGACTTGGACCTGGTGGCCGGGTTGGGGTTTCTCGTACCGTTTCCATCTCTTCTGATGGCTCTTATGCCGCTGCGAGGCGGGGAGCCGGTTCAAGTCGAGCCGTTTCAGGATCCGCCACACCCCCGAAGGGCTGATCGTGACCTCGTGGTAGCGGCGCAGATACATGGCGATCTTCTGAGGTCCGAAGTGGTAGTTCTGGCGGAGGTAGATGATCTTTCCTACCACCTCAGCGTTGGTGGCGTTGGGACTGACATGAGGCCGCGACGACTTGTCACGGAGACCCTCGAGCCCTTTCTCCTCGTAGCGCCGCAGCCAGATGTAGAAGGTTTGGCGGGTGATCCCAAAATACCTACAGGTCTGGGAGACGTTGCCGGTCACCTCCTCAACGTGGCGGATGATCGCCAGACGCCTCGCCGCGTTCCTCGACACCTCTCGTTCCGTCATCGGTTCTCCTCGTCTCTAGAGAACCCGACATGTAAACAACCTCCGTCAGTTCTAGACCGGGTAGCGGGGGGGATTTGAACCCGCGACCTTCGGGTTATAGGCCCGATTTTGCCTTACCCGCCGACCTGGGGAAATGCGCGAACTCCTGGTCAAAGCCGGTTTTCGCTTTCCCGTCACTTCACGTTCCTCCACCTCCCATCGCATCCCCGCGCGATGGAGTGACCAACGGATCGATCGAGTACCTCACAATGCGCCGTCACGATGCTCTATCGGGTCCGCCAGCGGTCGGGACCACGTCGCCAGGGCCACCTTTGAGGGTACCCCTCCAATTTCAGTGTCAGCCACCGTGGTTAGCCAATGACCGAGGACCTGTCAGCCCACAGACGGAAGCGCGGAACGATGCCAGATAACTTGTGCCTCAGGCGCGGTCCAATCCTCATCTGATTCGGAGACGTTCTGATTCTTGACCAGGCGCAGAATCAGTTCTCGCGACGGTGGCTCTAGGTTCACAAAGGACGCCGACCGTGCAACGCCCGCTCTAATGCTTCGTTTCGATCAGCGATCCACCGACGCGATATCGGTGACTCCGGGACCAGGGAATCGTGGAAGGCACCCGGATAGATATGCAGTTCGGTTGCGACCCCGGCTCTGAGAAGCTGGGACGCGAAATCGATGTCCTCATCAAGGAACAGCTCGAACTCCCCAACGGCGATGTAGGTAGGTGGTAGACGAGACAAATCTGTCGCTCGGGCTGGTGCGGCGTACGACGACACCTCCTGACCCGCGGCCGCATCGCCCAGGAGCGCCGACCACGCTGCTTGGTTGCTTTCTCGGTTCCAGACCTACGGATGGGTCACTGAACGACAAGACGGCGTGTCGTTGCGGTCGTCGAGCATCGGATAGATGAGCAACTGGAAAGCGACCTCAATCTCTCCGCGATCACGTACAAGCAACCCCAGAGCAGCGGCCAAACCACCCCCGGCGGACGCACCGCCGATCGCGATCCTGGAAGTGTCAATACCGATGCTCCGGGCCTGCTCGATCAACCACTTGAGGCATTGTCATCCATGTCGCCCAGTTTGGGGAAGCAGTTTGGCACCAGCATCCCGCCGGACACCCCTCGCACATGAGGCCCTTCAACGGTACTGCTAGGGCAAGGTCCTAGCTGACTCGTGACCCGCCAAGCTCACACCGAGGCACCCGGACAGAGCACCTCAGCATCGCCGTTCTTTCGCCAAACAGCTGGCCGGATTGGGACCAGCGACCATCGGGTTATGAGCCCGATTGTGGGGGACCCCCTGACCTGGGGAAATACGCGAAACGCCTGTTCAGAGCGGGTTTTTGCTTCGCGTCACTTCGCGTTCTTTCCCCTCCCATCGCACCCTCTCGCGCGATGGACGCGCGATGGAGAGTGAAACCCCGGAGGTTGCATACGCACGGATGTCTGACCTCAGGAGCGCGGCGCAGCGAGTGCCAGGCCGGCGATCTTGCTTGGAAGGCGGTCCATCACGCCTGCCTCCTCAGCCAGCCGCCGGAAGTTGGACCACACTTGCAGCCGCGCCGCGGCAGGATTGGTCGGATTGAGCCGAGCCTCAACCGCCGCTGTCGCTCCGGGCGCCGAGACGGCCAGCCCGAGATCGCCGTAGGGATGGTCGGTTTCCGTCAGCACTCGGTCTACCGGGACAATGTCCAAGACAGAGCCGCGCTTGGCGTCGCGTGGATTGAAGGAGAAGTAGCAGCCAAGCTTTACTGCCTCGCGAGTCTCATCCCGAGAGCCGCGCCACCAGTGCAGGATCACTGTGCTGCACCGGTGACCGCTCAGCAGCTCTACAACCTCGGCGGTCCGGCTAGCGCTGTGGACAGAGGCGAAGCACGGAAGCTCATCGTGAATGTCAAGCGCTGCCGACATCACCCGTCTTTGCTCGACAAGCCCGACGGATGATCGCCCGTCCAATCCCACCTCACTCAGCAGACTGGCCCTCCTAAGCAACGTGCGACACCTCCGCGGATCGAACGAAGCAATGGCTGTTGGCACACCCGGATGCACGCCTACACCCCAAATCGCGAGGGGATCCCGCCGGTTCAGCGTCTGCTCATGCTCAGCGATCGACCGGGTTGCTGCGAGCACGACAGCTCGCAACGAAAGGAGGTCGCGCGGCGCGATTGCCACGTCGACGTGGGCATGAGCGTCGAGCGGCGGGTAGTCGAAGGCGTCCTCAGAAGAGGAGCTTGATCTCACTCAGCCCTCGCTGTGCCAGCGAGATCGCCTCGTCGACGTCGGCCGTCGGAGGAAGGCCCGTCGCGATGATGTCCGCTGGATCGACCCTGCCAAATCCGCAGGCGTACTGAGCCACGGCGACATCCTGGCGTCGCTTAGGCGTCAGCCATCCACCGCCTGCGCCTGGGTTATCCGTCACCTGCAAGAAGTAGTTCGTGTGATCCTTCAGGCCAGACGCAGCGAAGGCCGCTCGGCGCACCAGGCAGCCGAAGCAAACGCCGCAGTGACGAACCCCCGAGGGTGCATGGAACTTCACTTCGCCGCGCGAACAGGAGTACGAGGCCGCAAGCCGCCTGGAGGCGTCCCTATTTCCGAGCTTTTTGGCGACAGCCTTGAACATCTCCCCTTTCGTCATGGATTCGAACGGATTCGAGAGGTCGCCGTGAGCCTCGACCTCCCGCAGCAGCCGTTGAAGCTCGTACAGGAACCACGGGTGGGTGGTGCGAGTTGAGAGACTCCCCGACCGCTCGGGAGCCATGGGTGGGTTCAACGAAGCGAACCCGTTTTCCGGCACAAGCAGGGGCGCCTTCGCCCCGGAGGCTGCGAGGAGACCGAGCGCGAGGAACAGGAGTGATCGGCTTCGAGAGCTTCGTTCGTCTCCAAAGTGCTTCCCAGCGACTGTGGTCTTCCGTCTCTTCACGTACCGGGAGAAGTGCGTGATCCGCTCACCCCAAAGGTCTTCCAGCTCGGAGACCACCTGGTGCTGTCCCGTTGCCGAGTGAGACACAAAGCACGTGGTGGACGCACTGCCCAGCAGGAGCGCTCCGGTCATCGAGTCCGCTCCACCGCTCAACAGCATGTACTGGTCTCGCTCTGGGCATAGGGCCGACGCCGGATCAGGATTCTGAGGTCGCTTGGCGAACCGGAACTTCAGTGTCCACACATCGCCGGTCAAGAAGCCCAAAAGAATCTCGAGGTCTGTTGCGACCTCAGCCCAAGGCTTCGGTCGCTCCATCGGAACGTTGACTTCCAGGGTCCTAGCCCACCCTCGCGGTCGTCGACGCGTTCGGTCGACCAGGAAGACAGCGACAGCCAGACGAAGAAAGTCGCGGTTCGCCCGTGTCCCGGCCGGAAACTCGGCGAGTCGCGCCGACAGGTTGGTTCGAAATGAGCACTCTGCCGAATCGTCGACCCATAGGAAGTCCGTATTGTCGAGTGGTTCACCCGGGTCGGCGAGGTGCATCCGGTGGGTCGTCATGACTCCCCGCTCCAGATCTCGAGGATCCTCTCGTACGTCGTCTCAATCGTTCGCCCAAGATCGACGTGACCAGTCCCGCTCGCAGCCGTGGGAAGGTTCTGCGTCATACCTCGGATCGTCGCGCGGAGGGTCTGCTCGGTGGGGAGGGACGCCGTCCCATCGGCGGACCCATCACGGAGTCGGACACCGAACTCGACCGCGACAACCCGATACAGGTACTCCTCCAGGAACTGCCGTACCAGCTCCTCGGCACTTGGTGGAGTGATCTGTTCCAACCCCCAAATGGCTGTCGCCGCAGCTGCACGTCGAAGCTCCTCGTCCTGAATGCTTGTTGGGGTACCTTCCGACGCCGCTTCGGCGATTCTCGCCGCTCGGGCGTAATCACTCGGTAGGGCGTCAAGCTCCGCAGGATCGAGGCCCAGCGCAAGTAACTCAACAGTATCGCCAGCCCGATACGCGGTAACTCCCGCGGCTGCCCTACCGCCAACCGAGCCCGCGACCTTCCCGCTCCGCCCACTGCCCGACGTGCCACCCGTGGATAATCTCCGACCACCACCGCCACTTGAGGAAGCAAGGCCTCCGCCGCCAACACCCCCGCTACCACCTCGTAGGCCGCGGGCGACGCCACGCATGACCGAAGCCAGGCCCGCGCTCGAGTCAGGTGACTGATCCGAATCGTTGGCGTCGCTCGCCGGAGCATCGGGGAGGGACCCGAGCCAAGTGTCCAGGTCATCTCCAGCGCTGTTCCAAGCCCCTCCGCTTCCGCCAAACGAGTCCGCTGTTCCCACGGCTCACCCACCTGCAGTCGTGGTCACTTGGGTGATCGCTCGCCTTGTTTGAGCCGACAGATCCGGATCTGCGTCCCAGAAGGCGAGCAACTGGGACACGCCCAACGAGGGAGCTGCCCCAGGCGGCGCGAGGTGCGTCACCAACGGTACGTCTACATCCGAAGCCCGCACCTTGCGCAGCGCTTCTAATGTCGACGCCTCACTGATCGCGCCCGCTTGACAGATTGCCGCTACGACCTCGGCCAGCTGCGCCTGACGCCCCGGCTGCGCCCGCAGCACGTCGACTGCGTGAATGCCAAGGAGCGACAGGTCCTCCTGACTCAACACCTTTGCCTCCTCCGTAGCCGTCCGTCGAGCCTGGTCCTGAGACGAGAGGAGCCGACCGGCGATATCACGAAGATGCGCGGGGAGATCCTCGGCTGGAATCGTGGAACCGCGGAGTGACGCCGCAAGGACCAGGTACTTCCGGACCTCGGCGGGGTCGAGCTGGCGCGGTTCCATCTGCGCCCAGCGTGTCAGCTGAACGGACGACTCTCCGGTGCCATCCTGCAAGGCACTCAGCCTCTCCTCGATGGTCCCCGAACGAACCCACTCGAGCATCTCATTGAACGCCGTCTCGTGCACCTGCTCAAGCACCATGAGTTTCGCTACCGCTGTGTGATCCACCGCCACGCCACGAGCTTTGGCAAAAACCGACCGAAGCCACATCTCGTTGAGGAACCGCTTGATTCGCCGAGGGTTCCCGTCCATGCCCTCGTAGAGCACGGGCGAGAGGCGTTCCGTCAGGATCTGGTAATCCGCAGGGATCGCATCCCCGAGGCCGTCGAGCAGCGCTGACTTGCCCGCACCGCGCTGCTCATCGCAGTGAAGGCGGACCCGCTCGAAATCAACCGATGCTTCCTTGACGTGGAGGATCATCAGCTGCAGTACGTAGGCCTCGACGTCGGCCAAGCTGAGGACCGGCACGCGGATTGGGATGTGAACGATCTTGTCGAGGTAACGACCGGCGAGCTCCGAGGCCTCCCTCTCCATACCTGTGTGGGTCACCGCGTACCGCTTAGCGATTGCGAACTGAACGGCCTTCTCGTCGGCGGCGAGGAGAAACGCCATCTTGGGCACGGCCAGGAACAGTTTGATGGCTTCGAGAACGTCCACAACCGTGTCCGGAAGGCACCGATCGAGATCGTCAACGATCACCACGACGCGAGAGACCTCCGCCAAAGCTGGATCCATCATGAGGTTGGCGAAGTCCTCACGAAAGCCATCGATGCTTGGCTCATCCACTGGTCTATCGTCGCTACTGAAGACGTCTGCCAAGTCGTCGATCGTCGGCAGCTGCGCCGTCAGTGCCGTCTTCGCCGCAAGCTTCACCGCTCGCGACCAACGAATCCGCTTAGCGAGCTTGGCGATCGCCACCTTGAGATCGTCAGTGAGTTTGCTCTCCACCTTCAGGTAGGAGTCAATCGCGTTGAGAACAACGGCGATTAGCCGGGCCTTTGCGTCAGTCGTGGGATCGAATGCCCACGGCTCCGCGTAGATCACGAGGACATCCGAACGGGCCTCGAGCTCTCGCTGAACGTGCTGTGCGACGGTCGTCTTCCCTGCTCCCCAGGGACCGAAGACGCCGACGCAGACGGGATCGAGCTTCGGGCGAGTCAGCGCCTGCACAGCGGGTGCGACGAGCGACGCGAATCCCAATAGGTCGACATCGCTCGGGTTGTCGTCCCACAACGGGAAGAAATCAGGATCTGTCGCCACGCCTACGCCTCGCTTCTGTGCCAGCCGCATCGAGGAGGCCCGGACGTTGACTCTGCTTTGAGTGCACCATGGATGTCGCTTCGGAGGGGTGGCTTAGAACTAACTACGTCAGTGTAGTTCGATGTGTGCCGCTGCGCCATGGTGACACTCAGTTGACAGGGCTGCTGACACTCGGCTGACAGGGTCCGCGCAGACGCTCCTCTCGTGAACGACACGAGAGGAGCAGGCGGTGGGTCCAAGACCCCCAACGAGGGCGGCTGACAGCGAGTTGGTTCGCCGGCTTGATGCGGAGTGGCGGGTGCTGGCACCTTCGCGACTGTTGAGGGATCGCCTTCATGCCTGGGAAGCCCAGGATCACCGGCTTGCGTTCGATGACGGTGACCAGCTCGTGGCGGCCGCGCAGAGGCGCGATGCGTCGAGTTGGGCCGAACGGGATCATGTTCTGACTGCTCTGCTGGAACGAGCACCCGACGATGCCTTGGCGAGAAGGGTCGCGCTTCAGGTGGTTCTTCCGGGGTTGAAGAGCTTGGTCAACCGCATCCGTGGCTGGGATGTCGACGAGCGAGCCGCCCGGGTGGTGGCCACGGCGTTGGACGTGATCTCTTGGTGTGCCACCGAGCCGGCAGGTACGCCACCGAGCTTTCGGATCTATACGAACACGAGGCGACGGGTTCTGCGGTCGGCGGTTCAGGCCCGAACGGAGCCGGTCACATTCGTCGACGACTACTCCGGCCTCGATACCGGCACGGACACCACTGAGTGCATCGCCGAAGCCCAGCGGTTTGACCAACTGGTCGAGTGGGTGGCACAACATGGCCGGGTTCGTGAGGATGCCGCTCGCCTGGTGGTGATGACCCGAGCCGCTGGCGTCTCGGTGGACGAGCTGGCTGCCGTCGAGCATGTCGATCCGCAGACGCTCCGTCAACGCCGTCTCCGGGCGGAGCGTCGGGTGCGACAGAATCTGACCCTCACCCGATGACCCGCATGGCACCCAGTAGCGCGTCGCGTTCCGCTCCCCTGCCTGCCCCTTATGTCAACAACCGGCCAACACGACCGACCGAAATGACTGAATCAACGGAGGAGACGATGAAAGCCTTCTGGCCACCGCAACACAGCAATGGGCGACTCGACCCCGAAATCGCGCACGAGGTGGACGCTCGCACCCTGACCGATGCTGAGCTGGATCGCCGGATTCGTGCCGGATGGGACACCTGGTGTGATCTGCTCGACGACCTTCTGAACACTGGTGGGATGTTGCCGTCCCGCCGACTGGCGGGTCGGGCGGTGGGGTTCTTCGAGGATTCGTATTGGTGGGCCGAGGATGCCCGGGTCGAGGCTTTGCGTCGTGAGATGGCCTCCCGGCGCCCGCAGCGACGCCGCGGGGCGGACCGGTCGAGGGGAATCCAATGACGCCCGCGGCCAGCCGGAAAGTGTTCGCTGGCGAAGGCGACTCGCGTCGAGGCTGGAACCCGACTCTGACCATTCGGGTCGTGCACATCGTCTTGTGGCTGCTGGTGATCTCAGGTCCAGTGGCTGCGCTCCTGGTCGCCACCCAGGTGTCGTCCCTCCGTGCGCGGCTCGACCTCCTCGACATCGGGGCTGGCGTTGAGGTGCCATCGGACACCTCCGGGGCGGAGGGTTTCGCTGAGTTGTTCATCGCCGCGTACCTCGCTGCTGGCGAGGACTCGACCGAAGACCTCGGGCCGTTCTTGGAGGGCGTTTTGCTGGATCGAGTAGAGGGCGGGTCGTGGTCGGTCACGAGGACGACGAGCCTGGGAGCGGTGGAGGTCGCCCCCGGCTACTACGCGGTGACGGTGGCCGCCGAGGTCGTTGCTGCCGATGCCGACTCGGATGGACAGCAAGTGTGGGTTCCGGTAGGGACCCGCTTCTACTCGGTTGGCGTGGCCGAAACCGACTCTGGTTGGGCGATTGTCGGTCTCCCCTCACTCATCCCGGCGCCCGTTGTGGCGGCTGTCCCAGAGCTGTTGATTGATCGCCGCGGCGGGCTCGACGCGAACCCCGGCCTGGAGGAGATGTTGTTGCGTTTCCTGGCGGCCTATGTGGCCGGTGATGGGGAGCTGGCCCGGTACACGTCCCCGTCCTCGCCCGTCGTTCCGGTCCAGCCACCACCGTTCACCGGCGTCGAGATCCTCGAGGCGGGGATAGTCGAAACGTCGGACGATGTCACCGAGGTGGCCGTCTTGGTCCGGGCGACGGACGGTGCCGGTCGGGCCCAGGTTCTCGAATACAGCCTGGTGGTCGAACAGCGGGATGGCCGTTGGGAGGTCTCCCACCTGCTGCCGGTACCACCACTCGGACCGTCGGAAACCAACTGAGAGGAGAAGAGAATGATTGATACAGCAGAGACCGTGGTCGGGAACTTGACGAATCTGGCGATCGGGGCGGCGGTGCTGATCGCTATCGGGATGATCTTGTGGTCGTGGCTGGTGAAGCGGACCGTGTCGGCGGTGATCGGGGTGATCATCCTGGCCGCCATCGTCCTGTTCGCCATCAACGCCACCGACTGGCTGCAGAACAAGGTCGCCGAGGATGTCGGTGCCCTGGCACCGGCCGCCCAAACCACCGTCGTGACGATCGACGGATCGGTGTAGGTGCCGGCGATGGACGTCGACGTCTACTCCTCGTACACCCAGGCGCTGCGTCATCCGGTGATCATCGGCCACGTCGCCGGGTGGCGGCTCCCGTGGGCGATGTCGGCTTCGCAGTTGGGTGCGGTCGCGGGAATGAGCGGCCTGTTGTTGTTGACCCGACCGGTGTGGGCGCACCTGGGGGCGGTCGGGAACCTGGTGGTGTTCACGGTGCTGGTTGCCGGGGCGGGGTGGGCGGTGAGGCATTGGAGGATCGAGGGCCGCTCTCCGTTCCTGGTGGCCGCCGGGGTCGCCACCGTGCTCCTGTCCCCAGCATCCCGACATGGGTTGCGCAACGGCGCGCCCGTCCTCCGCCCACGACCGACCCGCGGCAATCAGGTCGGCGTCGCGATCGGACCCGTCCCAGCGAGCCGCGGGCGGCGGACTGATGGGTAACCCGATTCCAGTCCGCGGCATCACCGGTCATCTGGTGTGGGGTGCCGACGGGGCGGCGTGGGCATGCTTCGAGACCGAGCCATTCCCGTATCCACACCGCTCGGTTCGCGACGCCCAACAGGTGCATTCCCGCACCACCGCCGCCCTGCTTGCCCTGCCCACTCATTCGCTGATCCTGTCGATCGCCCGCAGCCTGTCCCGTGACGAACTCGAACGCCGGATCAGTGGGGAGAACCCCGGGCAAGCACCCGGCTGGGCAGCCACGGCGCGCCGAACGGCGAGTCGAATCGCATCGGAGTCGGTGTACGAGCGCCGCTGGTTCCTCGCCCTGCAGCTCCCCGACGCCGGTGGCGGTCGGCGCCTTTTGGACCGAGTCCGAGCAGCAGGCTCGGACGTGGGGTCGGGGTTCGGTGCCCCACAACCGGCATTGGGGCGTGGCCGGCTGGGCATGGCGTTGGGGCAGGCGGGTTCTCTGGCGGACCAGTTAGGACAGCATCTCCGACTCCGCCCGCTCGACGCTGGGCATGTGCGCTGGCTGTATGAGCGGGCGGTGTTGCGGGGGCTCTTCGACCCGCCCCTCCCGAACGGCAGCATCGTTGATCGTCCGTCGGTGGTGAGGTTGGACCGTGACACCGTCTACTTCGAAGGCGGCAATCGGAACGGCGGTGAGCGGCTGTCGCATTGGCGGTACCTGACTGTCGAACATCCCGATCATGGGACCGGGCATCAGGCGTTCTCCTGTCTGGCCGAAACACCAGCCGCCTGGACGTTCCCGTACGGGTCCGGGGAATGGCTGTGGCATCTGGACGACCAACTTCCGTTCCCGGTCGATTGGGCGGTGCGGATCGAGCGGGTCGACAATCAGACTGCCCGGCGGCGGGCGTTGCGGGCCAAACGGAACCTGGCCGGTCAATTGGCGGAGCCGGGCGGTGACCCGGCGGGGCCGGCCACCACTCTTGCGGCCGCCACCGACGCGGTCGACGAGCATCGGGCTCGTCTCGAATCCAATCCGGCGCTCCCGGCGCTGCGGGCGACCACCATCGTCGGTGTCGCCCACCGAGACCTCGCCGAGGTGGAACGGCGGGTGGCGGTCCTCGAGTCGTCGTTCCGGGCGGCCGAGTTCAACTTTTACCGGCCGACCGGCGCCCAGTTGGCTTGTTTCACCGCCATGCTCCCCGGCGCCCCCGCCCTGCCGGTGGTAGGCGAGTACGCCCAGGATCTGCTGCCCGACGGGTTGGCGTCGGCGATGCCGTTCGCCGGATCCGGTGTCGGTGACCCGGCCGGCATGGTTCTCGGATACTGCATCGACGGGCTCTACCCACGACCCGTCTTGTTGGATCCTGGCCATGGGCCGCGGGATCTCAACCGGTCAGGGTCCCTCGCCGCCATCGGTGAACTCGGCGCCGGGAAGAGCTTTTTGGCCAAGACCCTCGCCGTCAACACGGTGGCGATGGGCGGACAAGTGGTGGCGGTCGACCGCACCGAACAGGGCGAATACGGACGGCTCGCCGAGGCAATCACCGGCACCGCTCAGGTGGTGGAGATCTCGGCCGACGCCACCGTGAGTCTCGACCCGTTCCAGATCTTCGACAACGACGAACTGCGGCTCCGGTATGGGGTCGGTTTCATCACTCTCCTCACCGCCACCCCACCGGGATCTGTCGCCGGCACACACTGTTACCGGGCCGCCCAACACAGCCTGGAACGGGCCGCACTGACCGGCCGGCCTGCCCGGCTCCGTGACGTGATCGACGACCTCGAAGGATCCGGGGGTCCGGGCGGGGAGGTGGCTGACAAGCTGCGGGCTCTCGCCGAGATTTCCTACGGTCGGCTCGTCTTCGGGGACCCCGGCCCGCCCGTCAACCTGGACGGCGACTACGTGTGCTTCCACATCCCCGGACTCCGCCTCCCCCGCCGCGGTGTCTCACGAGATGAGCAGCTCCCAGAGGAACTGTTAGGCCAAGCGATCCTCTATCTGGTCGCCGCCTTCTCCCGCCGGGTCCTGTTCCGACACTCCGACCGGTTCGCCGCCCTGCTGTTGGACGAGGCGCACGCCCTGACCGCCAGTACTCAGGGTCACGGGCTGGTGATGGACCTGATCCGTGACGGCCGCAAACACTTCGCGGCGGTGTGGGCGTTCAGCCAGCTTCCCGGCGACCTCACCGGCGAAACCGGCAGTGACGACATCGACACCCTGTTGGGCTACCGGGTGGTGTTCCGCCAGTCGCCCGCAACCGCCGGCGATGCCCTCAGATTCCTCGGTTCCGACGGCCGCGACGACAACGTTGAGACGGTCACGTCACTCCAGACCGGCGAGTGTCTGATGCGTGACCCGTCGGGGCGTCTCGGGCTGGTCCGCATCACCGCACCCGACGACCCCGCCATCGTCGCCGCCTTCTCCACCACCCCCGGCGCCAGCCGGGTGACGCTCGGACCATGGCCCTCCCTCCACCACCACAATTCGGAGCTCGTCGCCGATAGGACAGCCCCATGATCCCCCGCCAAAACACGCTGGACCACGGGCACAGTTCACAGGTCTTGGACGGGTGGATGTGGACCATCGGCTGGCTGCTGGTGGCGGCTCTAGTCGTCTTGACCGTGATGGGAGCGTCCCCGGCGCAGGCCCAAACCGGACCGTCACCAGGGGTCGAGCTGGGTGAGGAGCTGTATCCGCCCACCGGATACCCGACCGACGACAGCCAGGGGATCGTCGGAATCGGCCGCTACGACATTGGCTGTGCCAACGACGGGTTCGTCGGTGACATCGGGTGTGTGACGATCGGCACCGCCACCAACCTGGTCTTCTCGATCGCCAAAATGGCAGTGGCCGTGGCGATCTGGCTGCTCGAAGCGGCCACCGGGTTCGTCATCGAAGGGGCGTTGACCGACGCCGCCACCGCCATCGCCGACCTCCTCGACGCTCGAATCCTCGGCCCGATGCGACTGTCCCATCTCGGGCTGGTCGTCTCCGCCCTCTACATGGGCTTCCAATTCCTCCGGGGACGGATCGGGGCGGGAGCCGGAGAGTTCGCCCTCAGCCTGATTGTGTTCGCGGTGCTTGTCCACGTCACCACCGGACCCGGATTCGGCGGGGCGGTCACCGCCACCATGCAGACAGCCGGTGGCATCTCAGCTGAGATCGTCTCCCTCGCCGCCGACACCGGCCAGGACGGCGAGGTGGCCGACCGGGTGAGCGCCGCGTTGATGGCCGGGTTCGTTCGTGACCCCTACGACACCATCAACTGGGGACGCCCACTCCAATCAGGATCGTGTGCCGACGCCCGCAACCAGGCGCTCACCACCGGACCCCACGGCTTCGACGAGCTCCCCCGCCAACTGATGGAGACAGCCGGATGCGACGCTCATGCCGGATTCAACGCGGCGGCATCGGTGAGCCGACTCGTCGGTGCCCTCCTCTACCTGGTGGTCGCCGTCGCCGCCCTCGCCCTGTTCGTCCTCACCGCCTTCACCCTCGTGGTCGCCAAAGGCCTGGCCCTGTTCCTCATCGCCCTCCTCCCCATCGCCCTCTACGCCGGACTGTTCCCCGGCGCCGGCCGGTCACTCCTCTGGCATTGGGTGGCCGCCCTCGTCCGCGTGGTTGCACTTGTGATCGTGATGGGCGTCTTCCTGGCGCTGCTCGTCACCGGGCTCAACGGGCTCCTCAGCGTGGCGGGCGGCATGTGGACCCGGTTCCTGCTGGTGATCTTCTTCATGGCGGTCATGGCAGTAGGCCGCCGCCAACTCCTCGACATCTCCCAACGACTCGCCGACTCCACCCTCAGCCGTCTCGAAGGCAGCCGGATCGGCGGTTCTCACGGGGCGGCCTGGATCCGCCCCTACCAGGCCGGTGGCATCACCAGTCTCGGACTCACCCACACAATC
>Ga0136621_1000215_pt1 | contig 21638 bp, 23 predicted proteins | sample AntDryUQ445A2306_FD_104673 | JGI IMG/M metagenome (GOLD analysis project Ga0136621, IMG submission 104673) | Polar desert sand microbial communities from Dry Valleys, Antarctica - metaG UQ445A (23.06) | ecosystem: Environmental > Terrestrial > Soil > Desert | place: Antarctica: Dry Valley...
CACGCTCACGAGCCTCGTGCTCACCGGGAACGTCGACCCGCTCGAGCTCGCGCTTCACAGCCCGTCTCCCAGCGCATCGAGACCTCGGCGAAGCCGGGAGTTGACCGTGCCGCGTGGGAGGTCGAGCGCGTCTGCGATCTCACCCGGCGTGAACTCGAGTAGGTAGCGCATCACGACAACGGCGCGGTGCTCGGGTGGAAGGCGCGCGAGCCCAGCAAGGACGTCATCGGCGGGCGAACTCGGCGCGGGCGGCGCATGAAACGTGTCCGCGAGCTCGACCTCGGCGCGCAGTCGTCGTGCGCGAGTCCAGTCGATCGCGCGGTTGACAACGATCCGGTGCAGCCAGGGCCCGAACGGGCGGCGCCGGTCGAAGCGGTCGAGGGCGCGCAGGGCGGCGAGAAAGGACTCCTGTGCGATGTCCTCGGCGGCCGCAGCATCGTGGGTGACGAGATAGGCGGCGCGATAGGCGCGCGGCCAGTGCGTCCGGAAAAGGGTCTCGAGATCGGAGACCGATCCCTCCTGCGCGCCGCGCACGCGGGCGCGCTCGTCGCGAGCGGTGCGCATCCCGTGCCCAGACTACGACGAGACCCGTCCAGGAGGTCCATACCCGGAATACGTCGAACCTCATGCTGAAGGTCCCGAAGCCTTGCAACAAATCTGTTGTAAGGGAAAGAACGCGGACCTCTTGGCGGGCGCGACGCGTAGAGAGAGGACATGGACAGGCGGGACTTCCTCATCGGCGCCGCAGCTGCGCCCGTCGCGCTCGCCCTCGGCCCACCATCGTTCGCCGCGCGCCTCGGCGGATCGGGTGTCGCGTTCGTCACAGCCGACCTCGAAAGCCATGTCGTCCTGGTCGAGCTCGCCTCGGGAGAGATTCTCGACCGCATTCGCACCGCTCCCGGCCCGCGCAGCATCGAGGCCGTCCACGGGCGCACGGCGGTCGTCGCGCACACCGAGCGCGGCCTCGTAACGCTGATCGACGCAGTTCCGCGCCGGATCCGAGCCGAGCTGGACGGCTTCGAATCTCCGCGGTACACCGCAGTCAACCCGAGCGCGGACCTCGTTTACATCACCGATTCGGCGGCGGAGGAGGTCGTCACGGTCGACGCCGTGCGCGGGCGAATCCTTGCTCGCACCAGCGTTCCCGGCCCCGCTCGGCACATCGGCGTCAGCATCGACGGCCGGGCGCTCTGGACGTCGCTCGGAACCGCGGCCAGTCGTATCGCGGTGCTCGACAACGGCAATCCCCGCCGACCCCGATTCGAGCGCGCGATCGTCCCACCGTTCCCCGCTCACGACGTCGTGTTCGCTCCCGATGGCAGGACCGTCTGGGTGACCTCGGGCTCCGAACGGAGGGTGGCGCTGTACCGCTCCGAGGGCCGCCCGTCACGTGTACTCGTCTCCGGAACCGCGCCGCAGCACGTGACGTTCGCGCGGCAGAAGGTCTTCGTCGCTTGTGGCGACGACGGCGTGGTGCACCGACACCGTCTGGACGGAGCACGTGTCCGCGAGGTGCGGGTTTCGGTCGGCTCCTACAACGTGACCTTCGGCTGGGGTCGCGTCGTCACTCCGTCGCTTGGCGACGGGACGGTCAGCCTGCTCGATCGCAACGGGCACGTCCGCGCCGTCCGGAAGGTCGCCCGCGCGGCGCACGACGCCTGCATCCTCGTCACCTGAAGGGAGGACCACCTGTCATGAAGTCATCATTCGTCGCTCTCACCGCGGTGTTCGCACTCCTCGCCGCGATTACGGCGGGCGCCGGCGGTGCGAACGGATCGCCGTACTCGCCGGGACTCGACTACGGCTGGGAAGGCGTTCGCGCTCCCTCGGGAGACGTTCGTTACGTCACGCTCGGCACGCCCAGATCGACGATCGTCGCCGCCATTTCGGTGCGTGGCGGTCGTGTCATGCGCTCGAGAGCCCTTCGCGGCTTCTACGGAGTGCCGCTCGTCGCGTACGACGGGACGACTGCCGGCCTCTCGGGCGACGGGCGCACGCTCGTCGTCGCCTCCTACGGCCCGCTCCCCGGTGATTCGGGTACGACGCGCTTCCTCGCACTCAGGGCGAAGAACCTGAAGCCCTATCGGAGGGTGGAGCTCCGCGGCTCGTGGTCCTTCGACGCACTCTCGCCCGACGGCACGAGGCTCTACCTCGTCGAGCACATCTCGGCGGGCCCGAGTCCCCGTTATCGAGTCCGTGCCTACGACCTCGCCGCAGGCCGTCTGCTGCCGAACGCCGTCATCGACAGGCTCGTGAGCAAGGCGATCATGGGCGGTCAGCCCGCGACCCGGGCGACGACTCCCGACGGCCGCTGGGCATACACGCTCTACGCCCGGACGAAGGGTAAGCCCTTCGTGCACGCGCTCGACACCGCACGGCACAAGGCCTTCTGCATCGACCTCCCGCTGAGGCTCGGAGAGCCGGAGCAGATGCGCCTACGTCTTCGGCTCCGCCGCGACGCGCTGACCGTACGCCTCGGCGGCGAGCGGCTCGCGACCGTGAACGCACGGTCGTTCGTCGTGCACAGGCACTAGGCCACTAGACGGGAGCCACGGCGGGAAGCGCCTCGGTCGCATCTGCGATCTCGCGGGCGACCTCGACGATGTCTCGGTTCGTGTTGTAGATGCGGAGCTGGCGATCGGCGCTCGAGCCGCGGGAGAGAATGTCTCGAACGCCCTCGAGCTCCCGCTCGCAGCCGAGTTCGCGCGCATGCGGGCGGATCTCCGCGACCGTCCGACGGACGAGGCGTGCCACCGGGATACGGTTGCGCCGACCCGACCCGAGGTCCATCACCGGCGCCTCCAGCCCATACCTCGCCGCTAGCCACTTGTTCTCGGTCGTAAGGATCCGGTGGTACGACGGGATCTCCTCGCCGGCGTCGTAGCGCTCGGAGAGATGCTTGACGAGCGATTGGCAGTACGCGGCGATGGCTACGGCATCCTCCACGCGCGTGGCGGCGTCGCAGATCCGGATCTCGACGGTGCCGAGGCGCGGATGGAGCCTGATATCCCACCAGATGCTCGTGTAATCGGGGATGCAGCCCGAACGCTCGAGCTGGCCGACGACCTCGGCGTAGTCCGCGTAATCGCGAAAGCGAGGCGGCGGCCCCGAGCGCGGGAACGCGGAAAAGACCATCTGTCGGCTCGACGCGAGGCCCGTGGGCTCCCCGCGCCAGAAGGGCGAGCTCGCGGAGAGCGCCAGCAGCGGCCCGAGTTGGGGGAGAAGCCCGTTGACGACCTTGATCGCCTTCTCCGGATCGTCGACGGCCACGTGCACATGCATCCCGAAGATGAGCTCGCGCCGGGCGATGTACTGCATCTGGTCGATCAGCACCCGGTAGCGGTCCTTCGCCGTAATCCGCTGGCGCTCGAAGAGGCTGAACGGATGTGTGCCCGCCGAGCCGACGCGCAGGCCCTTGCTGTGCGCGACCTCCGTCACGTACCTGCGGAGCTTGAGCAGCTCGCGACTCACGTCTCCGGCAGTCCGGCACACGGGCGTCGTGATCTCGATCACCGACTGCATGAGCTCGGGGTTGATGCGGTCCTCGAGCTCGTGCCCGCTGACGGCATCCAGCATCGTCTCGATGTGCTGCACCAGGTCGAGTGTCTGCCCGTCCAAGAGCTGGTACTCCTCCTCGACGCCGAGGGTGAACGGGTCGCCCTTTCCGAATGCGTGGTCGAGAACGCTGCCCTCGTGAACCGCGCCCTTTCCGGTGATCGAGGGCGGAAAGGCCTGCTTCCCGGTCACGAGAGCAACGCGTCCGCGTCGATTTCGACCTTCCACGCAGGGTCGAGGAGAGCCGTGACGACCGTCGTGTTCGCAGGCCGCACGTCTCCGAAGACCTCGCCATGAGCGCGTCCGACGTCCTCGAAGTGAACGGGGTCGGTCACGTACACGCGGGTACGCACGACGTTTTCGAACGCGGCGCCCGCCTTCTCCAGTGCCTGGCCGATGATCTCCAGGCACAGGCGCGCCTGCTCGTAGGCGCCCTCGGGTGGCGCCGAGCCATCGGCTGGGATCGGGGCCGTGCCTGCGACAAAGACCTGGTTTCCGACGACGACCGCACGCGAAAAGCCGACGATGGGCTCGTAGGGTGAGTGTCCCGAGATCAAGCGTCGCTCCATGAGAGCCATCTAGTATCGCGCCGCGTGCAGGCGCTCCGCGAGATCGACGGCTGGCCGGTGTCGTTCGCCGCGGCGGGAGTGGTCACCGGTGACGGCCGGGTCGAGACCCACGGCGATACGCGTCACGCCGTGCGGCTCGCCTCCGTATCGAAGCCGGTAGGCGCTTTGGCTGTCCTCATTGCGGCGGAGGAGGGCGTCCTCGACCTGGATGAAGCGGCGGGTCCGCCCGGGTCGACCGTGCGGCACCTGCTCGCGCATGTCTCAGGGCTCCCTTTCGAAGGGCGTGAGCCGATCGGGCCAGCGGGCCGCAGGCGGATCTATTCGAACGAGGGCTTCCGCGTGCTCGCCGAGCACCTGGCCAGGCAGGCAGAGATGTCGTTCGCGGCGTACGTCCGCGCGGCGGTCTGCGAGCCGCTCGGGATCGACCTCGATCCGGAAGGCGACCCCGGTTCGGGAATGCATGCGTCGCTCGAGGACTTGCTTGCGCTCGCCGGCGAGCTTCTCGCGCCGAAGCTTGTCGCCCCGGAGACGCTCGACGAGATGACGACCGTGCAGTTTCCCGGGCTTACAGGCGTGTTGCCCGACCACGGCCGTTTCGACCCGCTGGACTGGGGACTCGGCGTTCAGCTCAACACTCGTCCCGCGACGTGGATGGGCGCCAAGACATCACACCGCGCGTTCGGCCACTTCGGCGGGTCGGGAACCTTCCTCTGGGTCGACCCAGAAGCGGGTGTGGCGTGCGCCACCTTGACGGATCGGGAGTTCGACGAGTGGGCGAAGGAAGCCTGGCCGGCGCTGTCTGATGCTGTTCTCGAGGAGCTCGGGGCCGTACGGTGACTGTCACCGAAGGTGACTGTCACCCGCTCTTCGAGCCGCGCATTGCGTCGACATCCTCGGCGAAGAGCGGCCGCAGCAGCTCGTCGAACGCGGCTTGGTCGCAGCTTGCGACCACACAGGGAGTCATCGCGGTCACTGTTGCGGTACGGGGAATGTTCATCACGAGCGCCACCTCCCCGAAGAATTCTCCGGCACGCAGGATGCTCCGTTCGCCGAGCGACTGCTGCGACACCCCTGCGATTCCCGCGAGCAGCACGTAGAACCGGTCACCAGGCTCGCCCTCACGGACGAGCACGGTCCCCGACGCGACGTCCTCACGACGCATCCGGTCGGCCAACTTGCCGAGCGTCTCCCCGGAGAGCGCCCCGAACAACCCGACCCGGGCGAGCTCGGTCACTGATGCGGGCACGTGGCGGGGCGACACCATGAGTACGGTACCCCTGTGGGTGTGCTGAACGGCTGGCGTCATTGCCCCCGCTGTGCTTCCGAGCTGATCACGCGAAGCGATCATGTCGAGTGCGCGGCGTGCGGGTTCGCTCACTACGCGAAATCGACGCCCGGTGTGTCGGCACTCGTCGTCGATGACACGGGACGCATGCTCCTCGCGCGCCGCGCTCGCGATCCGGACGCCGGTCTCTGGGACGTGCTCGGCGGTTTTCTCGACGAGGGCGAGCACCCGCTCGCCGCCCTTCGGCGCGAGCTCCTCGAGGAGACCGGGGTCGAGGTCGAGCCGGGCGAGTTCCTCGGCGCCTACCTGGACACGTACGGAGACGAACCGGAGGCGGCAAGTGTGCTCAATCTCGTCTGGGAAGCTCGAATCGTGTCGGGCGAGCTCTTCCCGGCCGACGACGTGGCGGAGCTTCGCTGGTTCCCGCGCGACGAACCCCCGCCCGCCGAGGAGTGCGCGTTCCGGTGGGTCACGACGTTCCTGACCTCCCTCTCGACCTGACGGAAATACCGAAGGGCCGGAGACCGGCCCTTCGGTTAGGGGAGGGGAGGGGGAAGTCTCGAACGTCCTGCGATTACCTTCGTAACAGCATACGCGTCCGGACGGAGGTTATGCGGCGAAGCCGTCGGACCCTACGCGGCCAGGCCGAGCGTGCGCTCGAGCGCGGACTTCGGTTGCGCGCCGATTGCGGACGCGGCGGGCGCGCCGTCCTTGAAGAGGATCATCGTTGGGATCGACATGACCCCGTAGCGCTGCGAGAGCTCCTGCTCCTCGTCGATGTTCACCTTGACGAGCTTGAGCTCGTCCTGCCGCTCCTCGGCGATCTTCTCCAGCACCGGCGCCACCGCGTGGCACGGGCCGCACCACTCCGCCCAGAAATCCACGAGCACCGCGGTCTCGCTCTTCAGGACCTCTTGCTCGAACGTCGCCTCTGTCACTGCTATTGCCATTTGAGTCCCTCGATCCTTTCTCTACTGTCGTATACGGAATGCTTAGAAGTCAACGCGCAGGACGCCGAAACCCTTCCCTGAATCCTTCTGCTGGCCGGCTCATACACTGGACTCGGTGGCGCCCATCTTCTCATCCTTCCCGGACAAGCCGGACCATAATCTTCTCGAGCTCGGGATCCTCGAGCTCTGGGAGCGCGAAGGAACCTTCGAGAAGCTCCGCGAGCTGAACCGGGAAGGTCCGCGCTTCAGCTTCGTCGACGGTCCGATCACCGCAAACAACGCGATGGGCGTCCATCACGCCTGGGGGCGAACGCTCAAGGACGTCTTCCAGCGCTACAAGGCGCTTCGGGGCTTCCATCAGCGCTACCAGAACGGCTTCGACTGCCAGGGGCTCTGGGTCGAGGTCGAGGTGGAGAGGGCGCTCGGGCTCAACTCCAAGCGCGAGATCGAGGAGTACGGCCTTGCCGAGTTCGCCGAGCGGTGCAAGGAGCGGGTGGCGAAGTTCTCGGAGGTCATCACCGAGCAGTCCAGACGTCTCGGGATGTGGATGGACTGGGACGCGGACTACTACACCTTCACCGACACGAACATCGAGTACATCTGGCGCTTCCTGAAGACTGTCTACGAGCGCGGGTGGCTCTATCAGGGCCATCGCTCGACCGTGTGGTGTCCGCGCTGTGGGACCTCGATCTCGCAGCACGAGATCTTCGCGGGCGAGTACCGGGAGCTCGAGCACCCATCGCTGTACGTCCGTTTTCCGCTCAAGGGGCGTGAGGACGAGGCGCTCTCGGTCTGGACGACGACACCGTGGACGCTCCCGGCCAACGTCGCCGCCGCCGTGAATCCGACGGCGGACTACGGCCTGCGGGAAAACGGCGACTGGGTCGCAACCGCGCTCTATCCGGACGAGGCGTTCGTTCGCAGCGCTCTCGGCGGAGAGCTCGTCGGGCTCGAGTACGAAGGGCCGTTCGACCACCTCCCCGCGCAACAGGGAGTTGTCCACCGGGTCATCCCGTGGGACGACGTCGCTCTCGACGAGGGAACCGGCATCGTCCACATCGCTCCCGGAGCGGGCGCCGAGGACTTCGAGCTCTCTCGGATCCACGACCTTCCCGTGCTCGCGCCGCTCGACGAGGCGGGGCGCATGCTCCCGGGCTTCGGGTTCGACGGGCTGGCCTCGGACGAGGTCGCCGAGCCCGTCATCCGCGACCTTCGCCATCGTGGCCTTCTCGTCGAGGCCGGAACGATCGTCCACCGCTACCCGACATGCTGGCGGTGCGGGACGCCGCTGGTCTTCCGCGTCGTCGACGACTGGTTCATCTCGGCCGAAGAAATCAGGCAGCCCATGCTCGACGCGAACGCCAAGGTGGAGTGGACACCCGCCTTCTACTCGAAGCGCATGGACGATTGGCTGCGCAACATGGGCGACTGGAACATCTCGCGCAAGCGGTACTTCGGTCTACCGCTGCCGTTCTATCCCTGTGACGACTGCAGCACTCTGACAGTCATCGGATCGCGCGAGGAGCTCGAAGAGCGCGCTTTGTCCGGGCTCGACCAGCTCCAGGAGCTGCACCGCCCGTGGATCGACGGTGTGGCCGTCGCGTGCTCGGGGTGTGGAAAGGAAGTTCGCCGCGTCCCCGAGGTAGGAGACGCCTGGCTCGACGCAGGAATCGTCCCGCTCGCGACGCTCGGCTGGGAAAACCCCGAGTTCGTGTCCCAGGGATACGCGACCGGAGCGGGCAAAGGTCTGACGACCGCCGATCTTCCCGACCACGCCTACTGGGAGAAGTGGTTCCCCGCCAACTGGGTCTCGGAGATGCGGGAGCAGATCCGGCTCTGGTTCTACTCGATCTCCTTCATGTCCGTGACGCTGACCGGCCGCTCGCCCTACGAGCGCGTGCTCACCTACGAGAAGCTCCTCGACGAGACCGGGCGCGAGATGCACCGCTCGTGGGGAAACGCGATCGCGGTCGACGACGCCTTCGACCGCATGGGCGCCGACGTCATGCGCTGGCAGTTCAGCGTGCAGCCCCCTAATCAGAACCTCCTCTTCGGCTTCGGCCCCGCCAACGAGATCAAGCGGCGTCTTCTGACGCTTTGGAACTCGGCGAAGTTCCTCACCGACTACGCGAACATCGGGGGTTGGCGACCCACATGGGACGATCTCGTCAGCGATCCGGGTGGCGAGCTCCAGCCGCTCGATCGCTGGCTGGTGGCGCGCACCAACGCCTTCGTCGAAGAAGCGACCGGGGCATATGAGAGCTGGTTGACGGTCAACGTCGTGCGTGGTTTCGACGCGTTCGTCGAGGACTTGTCCAACTGGTACATCCGGCGGTCGCGACGCCGCTTCTGGGACGGAGACGAGGTCGCGTTCAGGGCGCTCTGGTACGCGCTCGTCCAGGGAGTCAGGGTCGTCGCTCCGGTGATGCCATTTCTTAGCGACCACCTCTGGCGAGCGCTGACGTCTCCCTGCGAGGACGCGCCCGAATCGGTCTTCCTCGCCAGGTGGCCCGAGGTGCCGGAGCCGAACACAGCGCTCGTCGCCGAGATCGCAGAGCTACGTCGCGTCGTGGAGCTTGGCCGCCAGGCTCGCTCGGCGGCTGGTGTCAACCTGCGACAACCGCTCCGCGCTCTGGTGGTGGAAGGCGCCTCGCTTGCGGAGGGCCATTCGGGAGAGCTGATCGAGGAGCTCCGAGTCAAGGAGATCATCTTCGGTCGGGTCGAGGCGAGCGAGCTCCGCGTCAAGCCCAACCTCCGCCTGCTCGGGCCGAAGCTCGGCGCCGAGCTGGTCTCGGTGCGGACAGCACTCGAGGCAGACGAGTTCGAGGAGCTGGCTGACGGCGGCTTCCATGCGGCGGGCCACGACTTGAGTGCCGACGAGGTGCTCGTCGAGCGCGTTGGCAAGGCGGGCTGGTCGGTCGCGGCCTCGGACGGCGTCACGGTCGCGCTCGATTCGCGGCTGGACGAGGAGCTTGTACGCGAAGGGCGGGTTTACGACCTCATCCACCGGGTCAACTCGATGCGGAAAGAGATGGGGCTGGAGCTCACGGATCGCATCGAGCTCACGCTCCCGGAGGGAGATCGCGACCTCCTCGAGCATCAAGACTGGATCGCGCGGGAGACTCTCGCCGTCTCCGTCGGCCTCGGCTCCGAGCTCTCGATCGCCGAGACCGCGTAGGGGGATGCTTTCGCCCCTCGGGTTTCCCGAACCTGAGTTCGGGCGTATTCTCCGGCCATGGCGCACTGTCGCGCGTGCGGGAGCGAGACGAACGACGAGTTCCGCTTCTGCCCGTGGTGCGCGGCGCCGCAGCGCCGTAAGCTGGTCGAGTTCTTTCGCGGCATCGACACGGATCCCGTGCGAGCGCTCCGTGTCTCGCGCTACGTGCCCGAGAAGCTCGTCCGCTTCAGCGTCTGGGACGAGACCGGGACGGTCCGCGCCGCGGTCTCGCTCGACGACGACGAGGCGGCGAGGCTCGCGGAGTTCGTGGCCGCACCCACGAGAAGAGCGAGTCTCATGGACGACCTGCGCTCGCTCGTTCGACGCTAGAGCTAGAGCTCAATCTCCGGCGACGTAGAAGACCCAGGTGCCGTCCGGCTCGATTCCTGCCCGCCAACCGAGGTAGCCGGTGCCCGGGACGAAGAGCGTGTCCAGCGGCCCGAGCGGCTGCAAGAGCTCACGCTCGTGCGCGGTGATCTCGTCACGCTCGGCGAGGTCGTACGCGAACGGCCAGACGTATGTGCCGCGCGAGAGCGTGTACGGCATGCGGAGGACATCTGCGAGGTTCTCGAGCGGGCGCTCGACAGATGTGCGTTCGAGCTCCTGCCAGTAGGCGATCGGCCCGCCCTCGACCGGGCTCCCGAACGTGTATTCGAACGCCGTCGCGGGGACGAGCGGCTGGAGCGCCTGATAGTCGCCGGTCTCGGCGGCGGCGAGGAGCGCGGCGCGGGTCTCCTCCACGGCTTCGGGAAGACCCGTCTCCGCAGGTTGCGAGGTCGTCGTGGTGGTTGTCGTGGTCGTCGTCTCGGTAACGGTGACCGCCTCCTCGGTCTCGCGCGCAGCGAACCAACCAGCCGCGCCGCCGCCGGCGAGCAGCACCATGGCGCCGATCAGAAGCAGCGCGCGTACCACTAGCTCTGGGCCGCCAGCTCGAGTTCACGCCGTAGCTCGACGGGAAGGCGGAAGGTGACGTCCTCGTCGACGAGGCGGTACGGCTCGATACTTTCCACTCCCCGCGCTCTGAACCAGTCGCAGACACGGTTCACGAGCTTCTCGGGCGCGGATGCCCCGGAGGTGATCCCGACGGTCTCCGCGTCGTCGAGCCACTCCGGGACGATCTCGGTCTCGTCGTCGATCAGGTACGCGGGAGTTCCCGCGGCGCGCGCGGTCTCGACGAGGCGGTTCGAGTTGGACGAGTTCGCAGAGCCGATCACGAGCAGCAAGTCGATCTCGGAGAGCATCTCCTTCACCGCCCACTGGCGGTTGGAGGTGGCGTAACAGATGTCCTCCTTGCGCGGCGCGCGAATGTCCGGGAAACGGCGGCGCAGCACCTTGATGATCTCGCCTGTCTCGTCGACCGACAGCGTCGTCTGCGTCACGTACGCGGGCTTCGCGCCAGGGGGGAGATCGAGGGCCTCCGCTTCGGCCACGGTCTGCACGAGCACGGTGGCGTCAGGCGCCTCTCCGGTCGTTCCGACGACCTCCTCGTGCCCGGCATGGCCGATGAGGACGATCGTGTATCCCTCGGCCGCGTAGCGACGGGCCTGCACGTGCACCTTCGTCACGAGCGGGCAGGTCGCATCGATGACGTTGTGCTCGAGCCGCGCGGAGTTCTCGTGCACGGTCGGAGCGACGCCGTGCGCGGAGAAGACGACGGTCGCGCCCTCGGGCGCCTCGGTCTCCTCCTCGACGAAGATCGCTCCCCGCGCCTCGAGATCGCGCACGACGTGGATGTTGTGGACGATCTGCTTGCGGACGTAGACGGGAGCGCCGTAGTGCTCGAGCGCTTGCTCGACCGTCTCGACCGCCCGCTCGACCCCTGCGCAGTAGCCGCGCGGGGACGCGAGAAGAACACGTTTCACCATCGGTCACAGGGTACGTCAGCGGGCTGTTTGGGCGAGGAAGATGCCGGCGAGGACGACGGCGCCTCCTATGAGCTGCGCTGTCCCGAAGGTCTCCCCGAGCCAGAGCCAGGCGACAACGGTCGCGATGACGGGCTCGAGCGTTGCGACGATCGAGGCGCGCGTCGCTGGGATGTGCTTGAGCGCGCCGGTCAAGAGCGAGAACGTGATCATCGTTCCGACTACTACGACGAATGCCACGAGCAGCCAGACGGGTGCCGAGTGCTCGGCGAGATTCCCCTGCAGCGAGACGCTTTCCCCGAGGACGTCCCACGGGAACCGCCACAGCGGCTGCACGATCGCCCAGAAGAGGGCCGCGAAGAGGAAGCCGTAGAAGGAGAGTGAGACGGGGTCGCGATGCCTGCGCTCGCGCTCGGCCATCAGGATGTAGGCCGTCAGCGCGAACGACGCTGCCAACGCAGCCGTGATCCCGATCGTGCTGAATGCGAGCCCGCTCCAGACTTGGACGATGACGGCGAGCCCGACGATGCACAGGGCAAGCGCGATCCAGATCCTGCTCCGGATCCGCTCGTGGTAGACGAACCGGGCGAAGAGGGCGACGAAGAGCGGCGCGAGGAACTGGATGAGAAGGGCGATCCCGACCGGGAGATGCTCTATTGCGACGAAGTAGAGCCACTGCACGAACGCGACCCCGGTGACCCCGAAGAGCACGAGGAAAAGAAGCTCCCGGCGACCCACGCGCAGGCGGGCGCGGGCGAAGAGACCGAGGAAGACGAGCAGTCCGACTGCGGCTCCGGTCGAGCGAATCTGCGTCAGCTCGACCGAGGAGAGCCCTGATCCGAGCACGACCTTGGAGACCGTGCCGTTTACCGCGAAGAGCGTCGCCGCGACCGCGACCATGAGGTAGCCGAGACCGCGACGGTCGTCGGGACGCCCCTCACTAGCGGGCAGTAGCGGGGCGTCGACCATCGACCGCAGGCTATCGCCGTACACTCTTAGCGACGGGGTGTAGCTCAGCCTGGTAGAGCGCTGCGTTTGGGACGCAGAGGTCGCGGGTTCAGATCCCGCCGCCCCGACTGGTGGGACGAAGTCGTGTCACCGTGGCGATTGCCGCTACGGCTCTTGCATTTGGCGTACCGTCGCTCGCGTCGAGCGAGCCAAGTAACAGGCTGTTACAAGGCGAGATCGGCTTTCGCGGGACGATCGCACGGGTCGACACGGCGCAGGCGAAGCGGATGACGGGCATCTCGTGGCGGCAAGGCTGTCCCGTTGCGCTTCGCGATCTCCGTATCCTGTCGTTCTCGCATTGGGGATTCGATCGGAAGGCGCAGACCGGCCGGCTGGTCGTGCACGAGGACGTCGCCCGGCCCCTTCTCGGCGTGTTTCGCGATCTGTACGCGGAGCGCTTCCCGATTCGGAAGGTCGTGCCCGTCGACGCGTACGGCGCAAACGACTTCCGCTCGATCGAGGCAGACAACACCTCAGCGTTCAACTGCCGGTACGTCGACGGGACGCGCCGCTGGTCGGAACATGCATACGGGCGCGCGATCGACATCAATCCGATCGAGAACCCGTACGTCTCCGGCGGGCGCACGTCACATCGCGCGAGCGTTCCCTACCTCGACCGCGGGCGGCGCCGGCCCGGGATGGCCCATGAGGGCGGGACCCTCGTGCGCGCGTTCGACGCGATCGGTTGGGGGTGGGGCGGACGCTGGGCGTCCGTCAAGGACTACCAGCACTTCTCGGCAGGCGGAAACTAGGGTCTTTGCTCGTCCTCTCGCGCGGAATCCGGTTCGTCCTCGCGAGCAGTCTCGAACCGTGGATCGGGAGTCGGTCCTTCCCGTAGGCACACGAACGCCCACACCGCGGCACCTAAGACCCCGCCGGCGAGCGGGCCGACGATGTAGATCCAGACGTCGCTCCACTCCTGGTTGTAGAGGACGGGATCGAGCGAGCGCGCAGGATTGAACGATCCGCCCGACGCCGGGCCGACCACCGTCGCTGCGGTGAAGATGAACAACCCGATGAGAAACGGCGCCATGACGCCGTTCCAGGCCGCCCGCTCATCGGTGGCGACGGTGAGGATCACCATGACGAAGAGCGCAGTGGCGACGATCTCGAGGACGAGCGCCGCCCAGTCGTCGATGCCGCTTCCCGGCGCGGTGTGCAGGGAGTCCGTCACATCCGACGAGTAGACGATCGCCATTACGAGCACGGCCCCGAACCCGCCGACCAGCTGGGCGATCCAGTACGGCACCACATCGCGCGCGGGGAATCTCCCGGCGACCATGGCTCCGAGCGTGACCGCAGGGTTGAAGTGCCCGCCCGAGAGATGTCCGAAGGCGGTGATCGCCAGTGCGAGCCCGAAACCGAACCCGGCCGCCACGCCAAGGGGTGTGATTGCCTCCGCGCCGATGTCGACCACCACGGCGATGCCGCTGAAGCCGAGGAAGAAGAAGAGGAACGTTCCGAGCGCTTCTGCGCCGAGGCGCACGCTGAGCGGCTGATCCATGTCGAGACCTCCGGTCGGGTTGTCTCACGTTTCGCCGCGGCCGGGAGGTCTCCTATCTTCAGTCGAGCCACTTCGGCTGCTTGAAGCGGCCGTACTCCTGGATCGATCCGTAGATGCTCTGGACGACTCGTGTGGAGTGGACGCAGACGCGCACTGTTCCGTACGGCAAACGGTTTTGGCGCTTCTTCTTGCTGTGCTTGGAGTAGACGTTCACCGTCGACTTTCTCAGGCAGCTTCGCGGCAAGCCGAGCGTATCGAGCCAGAACTGTTCGATCGATAGCTGCCGCTCGATGTGATCCGCGAACAGGTTGCAGTCGAGTCGCAACTTCTCGTCCGGTACTGCGAAATGCGCCCGCAGGAATGTGACGAAATAGCGCACCATTTCGGGATCCGAGTTGACGAACTGGACTGAGTTCCGAGACTTCGAACCCTCTGCCCAGTAGAGCATGCATCCCGCGACGTGCAAGCGATCGCCGCGATGCGCCAGCCGTCGACCTTCCTCCTGGAACGCAACGCGGCGTGCGCGTGCTCGACTCGCGTTCGCGGCGGCCACGAGTTGGCCGTTGATCGCCGGATTCCGGCTACGAAGCGCGGCGTATTGCTCCGGCGTCAGCGAGATGTCTCGCGTCCAGTGACTCACCGAGCTCAACGTGCAGCCGACGGCGCGTGCGATTTCCTTCATTGATCGTCCTTCAGCGCGCAGCGTGCGTGCCTGCTCGCGCTCCATCGTTTTCATATCTGAAAACTAGCGAGGCAGCCGGACGGAGTGCGAGAGAGCGGGCGGCCGGGCTCGAACCGGCGACCTTTGGGTTGGAAACCCACTGCTCCACCAACTGAGCTACGCCCGCGTCCGGTTAGCGTAGCGCCGTGGACCCGTACAGGTGGTCGTGGAACCCGGAGGCCCTCCTCCTCGTCCCCCTCATGACCGCCGGCTACTTCCTCGCCCTCCGACGCTTCCCCGCGCCACGCTGGCGCATCGCCTGCTTCGTCACCGCGATGGTGCTTCTCCTGGTCGTCACGATCACTCCGCTCGAGACACTCGCGATGAACTACCTGCTCGTGATCCACCTCTTGCAGAACGTCGTCCTCGCTGAATGGGCGCCGCTGCTCGTCGTCCTCGGCCTCCCGCCGGCTCTTGCTGTGAGGCTTGCGGAGCCCGGATTCGTCCGCATCCTCACGCACCCCGCGGTCGCGCTTCCGCTCTGGCTCGCGAACTACATGCTCTGGCACCTGCCCTGGCTCTACGACGCGGCGCTCGAGAACCCGCACACGCTCCTCCACCTCGAGCACGCGCTCTACTTCGCGACGGGAGTGGCCATGTGGTGGAGCGTCGTGCAGGACGCTCCGCACCGGCTCGGAACGGGAGCTCGGGCGGGAATCGTGTTTGCCGCCTTCATCCTCGGGAGCCCGATCGGACTCGTCCTCGCGCTCGTCCCCGACGCGGTGTACGACTTCTACGTCGATGCGCCCGAGCGACTGTGGGGGCTCTCCGCGCTCGAGGATCAGCAGCTCGCCGGGATCCTGATGGCGTTCGAGCAGGCGGTCGTCTTCTTCGCGGTCTTCACCGTCCTCTTTCTCCGCTTCTTCACCGAAGAGGAACGTCGCGAGGACCTCGATCACGGCGAGACTGCCTAGACTCGCGCGATGCGCCGAGCCGCAATCGTTGCCGCGCTCGCTGTCCTCGCCGTCGCCGTCGTCAGCGCGAACGCCGCGACACCTGCATTTCGCTACGGCATCGCGGCGGGCGAGGTGACGCCGACCTCGGCGACGCTCTGGACGAAGGCATCTTCCACGGGACGCGTTCAACTCGAGCTCAGCCTCGGCTCGCGAGTCGTAGCGACCCGAACCGCACGACCCTCCAGAGCAAGCGACCTCACGGTGCAGATCCGGATGAAAGGCTTGCTCCCGGGAACGCGCTACACGTATCGCTTCCGTCAGGCTTCCGCGGTCAGCGCGACTGGGGCGTTCGAGACCGCGCCGCGCGCGAGCGCGGCCGCAAACGTGCGCTTCGCGATCTCCGGAGACGCCGACGCGACCCCGACGCAGAGCGGCGCCCTCGCGTTCAACCGCTTCCAGGTCTATGCGCGCATGGCCCGCGAGCGAAACGACTTCAACATCAATCTCGGCGACACGATCTACTCAGACAGCGGGGTCGGCGGGGCTCCGGCCGCCCGTACGACAGAGGAGAAGTGGGCGAAGTACAAGCTGGGCCTCGCGCTTCCCGCGCTTTTGACTCTCCGCGCGTCCACTGGCCTCTACAGCCACTGGGATGATCACGAGTTCGTCAATGACTTCACGCGCGCCGAGCACGGGTCGGCGATCTATACCGCAGGGGTCAAGGCGTTCCGCGACTACGCGCCCGCCACCTATAGCTCGACGCTCGGCCTCTATCGCAGCGTGCGTTGGGGAAAGCACCTAGAGCTTTTCTTCCTCGACGAACGCTCTTTCCGCAGCGCGAAGGTCGCGAGCGTTTGCGGCAGCGACCTCGCCCCCACAGCACCACAGCCGGTGCGCGACGCCTTCGCGAGCCTGGCGCCTGGCCTCAAGACCCCCGTGCCGCCGGCGTGTCTCGCCGCGATCAACGACCCCGCACGAACCATGCTCGGCGCCCGCCAGTACGCGACGTTCACAACGGCGATCAGGGCCTCGAACGCGACCTGGAAGGTCATCGTGAACGAAGTCCCGATCCAGCAGTACTACGCGCTCCCGTACGACCGCTGGGAGGGCTACGCGGCCGAGCGCGAGCGCCTCCTCCGCTTCCTGCAGGCTAACGTGAAGAACGTCGTGTTCCTCACGACCGACACGCACGCGAACCTGATCAACGAGGTGAGGTTCCGCACGCTCGGCGCCGTACCCGAGGGCACCGGCATGTGGGAGGTCGTCACTGGCCCGGTCGCGACGAACACGTTTGGGAGGGAGATCGACCGCGTCCTCGGCCAGCCGGGAGGCGGCACCGCGATCGCGTCGCTCTTCTTCAAGCCGCCTCCTCCGAGCGGGCTCGGGATGCGCTGCGCCGCGATCGACGTCTACAGCTACGCGCAGGTGACTGTCACCGCGCGGACGCTCACGGTCGCGCCTCGCGACGCCAAGGGAAACCCCGTGCGCGAAGCCACCGGAGTCGCCTGCGCACCGCTCATCGTCACCGCGCGATAGGCCGGGGCAAGCCCAGGCCCCTACTCCCACACGGCCTGCGCGCCGACTACCCTGCTCGGAGGCGCCCGTAGCTCAGTGGACAGAGCGGCGGACTTCTAATCCGCGGGTCGGAGGTTCGAATCCTCCCGGGCGCATCGAATCGCCTGCAAATCGCTGTATTTCGTCGATCGCTTACCGCGCACAAGCATGAACCATGGCCTGTCACGGGATCTCCGCGACCGGGGCTCCGTCGTCATCCCGAAGCGTGACGTCTGATCCCATCGCGATCGCCCGGTCGACGCGCGCGAGCAGGGTCACGTCGTCGCCGACCCGCACGCAGGCGAGGCCGACGCCGCGATGGCTCGTTACCTGGGTCGCGATTCCTCGATCGGCTCGCTCCGCCGCGAAGGTGCGACCGCCGCAGTAGGGACAGAGCTCCCGCCGGGGGAAGCTGCGGCGGCTGCAACTCTCGCAGCGCCAAACGAAGAGGCCGCTCACCCGGTCGACTCCACGGCGGCGACGGCGGCGCAGCCGCCGTGCAGGTAGACGACGCTCCCGTAGCCCGTCACGACGGCGCGCCGCGCGTTTGCCACCTGACGCTCGCCGGCGTGCCCGAGAAGCTGCTGGACCGCCTCCACGAGCCCGTGCATCCCGCCTGCGGCTCCCGCCTGCCCCGCTGAGAGCTGTCCGCCGGAGGTGTTCAGCGGCCACCGGTCGCGCTCGAGCCGCTCGCGGACGAAGCGGCGAGCCTCTCCGCCGGGCACGAAGCCGAGCTCGTCGAGCTGGATCACCACCATGGCGGGATAGTCGTCGTACACGCAGGCGAGATCGACGTCCTGCGGGCCGAATCCCGCCTCGTCCCAGAGTTCGGCCGCGACCGAGCCGAGCCCGGTGGAGAGACCATCTCCGAGCTGGTTGTCGTGATTGAACGACGAGCAGAGCGCACGAACGCGCACCGCGGGTCCGGTCGGTGGCGCACGGGAGACGAGGATCGCTTCGGCCCCGCTGACGATGGGCACGCAGTCGTAGCGTCCGAGCGGCGGAGCGACAAGGGGAGCGGCGAGGTAGTCGTCCACGCTGAGCGGATCCCGGTAGACGGCGCCGGGGTTCCGCGCCGCCCAGGCCCGCTGCGAGACGGGAATGCCGGCATAGTCCTCGCGACCGAGCCCATGGCGGGCCATGTGCCGCTGCGTGAGTAGCGCGAACTGCGCGTTTGGCCCCCCGGTCGGGATCGGGGCCAGGTGTTCGCTCGTCGCGCGGTTGTAGTGGGAGACGAGGCGCTCGAAGTCACCTGGCCCGAAGTGGTCGCCGGCGAGAAGAACGACGTTCGTCGCGACGCCCGCCTCGACCGCGTGCAGGGCGTGCTGCAGGAGGTTGAGTGCCGAGACGCCTCCGTGAGGATCCTCCATCGCCCACCGGAGTCGGACTCCCAGTCGCCAGGCGAGATCGATCGCGTGGTCCGGCGCGAGCGTGAGGGACGCGACGCCGAGGCCGTCGACCTCGTCGCGCTCGATGCCCGCGATCTCGAGCACCCGCACGAACGCGTCTGCAAGCAGCGCGGTGGTCGTCGTGCCGGCCGGCGGGTGCCGGCTGTACGGCGTCTCCGCCGCCGCCACGATCGCTACGCCGCCGCTCTCAGCGCGCCGGGGCGTCACCGGGCCACGAACCGGTCGCGACCGCTCACGCCAGCCGTCGCCTGTCGTCGACGCGGGCGAGCTTGCCGCCCTCCGAGCGAGGGCCCTCGCCGGGCTCGAGCAAGGTGACGCGCATCGACGTTCCGATGGTGTCGCGGATCAGCTTCTCGACGCGTCGTCCGAGCGGCCGCATCGCGGCCGGACCGAGACCCCCAGTCGAGCCGAAGTAGCCCTCGGACACCTCGACTTCGACCTCCACCTCGTCGAGGGTCCGCTCGCGTGTGACGACGAGGCGGTAGTGCGGCGTGAGCTCGCGCACCTTCAGCAGCACGGACTCCACCTGGGTCGGATAGACGTTGACACCGCGCACGATCAGCATGTCGTCCGTCCGGCCCGCGATCAGCGCCATGCGGGTGAGCGTGCGACCGCAGCTGCACGGCTCGCGGCTCAGGCTGGTGATGTCGCTCGTCCAGTAGCGGAGCAGCGGGAATGCCTGCTTCGTGAGCGTCGTGAACACGAGGACGCCCTGCTCACCGTCGGGGAGCGGCTCGCCGCTCTCCGGGTCGACGATCTCCGGGAGGAAGTGGTCCTCGTTCACGTGTGAGCCCTCGCGCGCCTCGACGCATTCGTTCGAGACGCCCGGGCCGATGATCTCCGAAAGGCCGTAGATGTTGGTCGCCCGGATGCCGAGGCCGGCGTCGATCTCGGCGCGCATGCTCTCCGTCCACGGCTCCGCACCCACGCAGGCGAAGCGGAGGCTGATCTCGTCGGGCGTCACGCCGCGTTCTGCGAATGCCTGCGCGATCGTGAGCGCGTAGCTCGGCGTACAGGTGATGACGTCCGGGCGCAGGTCCTCGATCAAGCCCAGCTGGCGCTCGGTCATCCCGCCCGAGACCGGAACGACCGTCATTCCGAGCCGCTCGCCGCCGTAGTGGAGCCCGAGCCCGCCCGTGAAGAGCCCGTAGCCATAGGCGTTGTGGAGCACCATCCCCGGCTCGGCACCCGCCATGGCCAGCACTCGCGCGTTTACCCGCGCAAACAGGTCGACATCCTCGGACGTGTACGCGACGACGATCGGCTTGCCCGTCGTGCCGGACGACGCGTGCAGGCGCACGCACTTCTCGCGCGGGACGGCGAAGAGCCCGAACGGATAGGTATCCCGCAGATCTGCCTTGCGGGTGAAGGGGAGGCGGCGGAGATCGTCGAGCGAGCGGATCTCGGGAAAGCCCTCGAGGCGGTCGCGATAGAGCCCCACACGCTCGCGCAGGTACGCGACGAGCCGCTGCAGCCGCTCGAGCTGGAGCGCCTCGAGTTCGGCGCGGGGCATCGTCTCGAACGCGGGCTCGAAGATCACCGTCGTCGGGAGGAGATCATTCCATGGCCGGGAGGGTCACTCGTTGGCGAAGAAGAGCGGCCGCCCGACGCGCGCCTCCACGCGGAGATATTTCCAGAGGCGCGCGCCCTCGACCTCGGTTTCTCGGAGGAGGTTCGTCACCTTCGTAACCGTCTCGAGATCGGGGACGTCGGCGAGGACGTACGCCGTCCACGGCCACGCGACCGAGGCGCCGACCATGAGCTCGTCGTCGTCCATCGTGCCGAGCACCCGAACGCCGAACCGGCCGCCGAGGTCGGCGAACGCCTCGGTGATCGCGGTCGCGACGGCAGGGACGCTGGCGGGGTCGGCCTCGAAGAAGCTCTGTGTGACCCCGAAGCAGAAGAGAACGCGGAGCGCTTCCGCATCCTTCTCGCGGTAATCGTCAGCCATTAGGCTGACCGTAACCGATGGAGCAGTGCCTGACCCAGCGTCAGCGCGAGATCGTCGAGCTTGCCGGCCGGCTCGCGGACGAGTTCGCCGAGCGCGCCGCGGAGCACGATCGCACCGGCTCCTTTCCGTTCGAGAACTACGAGCGCATGCGGGAGGAGGGTTACCTGGGCCTGACGGTGCCCGAGGAGCTTGGAGGTATGGGCGCCGGTCTCTACGACCTGATCCTCGCCCAGGAGCGGCTCGCTGCGGGGGACGGGTCGACGGCTCTCGCGGTGAGCATGCACGTCTCGCCGATCGGCCAGCTGGCGAGCCTCTGGCGAGCGAGCGGCGACGAGCGACTCGCCGACGTGCTCCGCCGCGCGGCCGACGGCCGGCTCGTCTACGCCTCCATGTCTGCCGAGCCCGGCGACCCGATCCTTATGAGCTCGACCACGACGGCGCGGCCGGTGAACGGCGGGTACCGCGTGACCGGCAAGAAGATCTTCGGCACCGAGTCTGCCGTCTGTACCGAGTTCTCGACGCGGGCGCTCGTGGACGATCTCGAGCGCGGGCCAACCGTGATCTTCTTCCGGCTTCCGCGCGACGTCGAGGGGATGACGGTCAAGGAGACCTGGGACGCGATGGGCATGCGGGCGACGCAGTCGAACGACTTCGAGCTCGACGACGTCTTCGTGCCCGAGGAGGACGTCTTCCACCGCTACCCGGCGAACCACTTCGACGGGACAATGCTGAAGACGGTCTGGGGATGGGCGATGCCGACCTTCGGCGCCGTCTACCTCGGCATCGGCGCCGGCGCGATGGCATTCGCGCGCGAGCTCGCGCTCAAGATGAAGAAAGCGGACAATCCCGAGGTGCAGCATCTGTTCGCAGAGATGGAGGTCCTGCTGGAGACGGCGAGGGCGGTCCTCCACCGGCACGCGCACGAGATGGAGACTGGCGCGCTTTACGCCGACCTGCCGGTTCAAGAGGGAATGGCGAAGGCGGTGCTGACGAAGTACGTGGCGACGAACAACGCGTGCGGAATCGTCGACCGCGCGCTCCACGTCGTCGGCGGAGCCGGGTACTTCCGCCGCTTCCCGCTCGAGCGGATGTACCGCGACGTTCGCGCCGGGCCGATCATGCCGTACACGAACCTCGAGGCGCACGATCTCTTCGGA
>Ga0136621_1000216_pt1 | contig 21630 bp, 18 predicted proteins | sample AntDryUQ445A2306_FD_104673 | JGI IMG/M metagenome (GOLD analysis project Ga0136621, IMG submission 104673) | Polar desert sand microbial communities from Dry Valleys, Antarctica - metaG UQ445A (23.06) | ecosystem: Environmental > Terrestrial > Soil > Desert | place: Antarctica: Dry Valley...
ATCGGGGACATCGTCGCTGCGGCGGATCGGGCGCTCTACGACGCCAAGCGGGCCGGCCGCGACCGGGTGGTCGCCGCCTGACCCTCCGCCGCACCGGCGCGGGGCGCGCCGTACCATCGGCCGGGTGACCGACATCACTGAGCGAATCCCGCCCGAGGCCGCCCCCGAGGACCCGCCCCATCCACCCAGCAACGGGGACCTGGCCCGGATCTTCCACGAGATCGGCGACATGCTCGAGGTCAAGGGCGAGCTGGTCTTCAAGACGGTCGCGTACCACCGTGCGGCGGACGCGATCGGGCGCGCGCCGTTCGACGTGGCCGGCGCGTACCGGTCCGGTGACAGGCCGCGCATCCCGGGAGTCGGGGCGGCGATCAGCGACAAGATCGCCGAGCTCGCCAGCACGGGCCGCATGGCCTTCCATGACCGCCTACGCGAGGAGGTCCCGCCCAGCCTCGTCGAGCTGCTGCGTATCCCCGGCCTGGGCCCGCGCACGGTGCGGCAGATCTACGAGGGCCTGGGCATCGAGACGATCGACGATCTGCGTCTCGCCGCAGAAGCCGGAACGCTGCGTGGGCTGCGCGGCCTGTCGGCGCGGACCGAGGCGCTCGTCCTCGAGGGCATCCAGCGGCTCGAGTCGAGTCCCGGCCGGCTCCTGATCCACCAGGCGGAGTCCATCGTCGACGGCCTAATGGCGGCGCTCGAAGGCACGCTCGGTCTCCGCCGCCTCGAACCGGCCGGGTCATTCCGGCGCCGCCGCGAGACGATCGGCGACCTCGACCTCCTGGCCGAGACGGACGATCCGGGGGCGCTGATCGAGCGGTTCACGAGCCTGGGCATCGTCGACCACGTCATCCACAGGGGCGGGCACAGGGCGGCGATCCGGCTGCTGCGCGGGCCGCAGGTGGACCTGATGCTGATGCCGCCCGGCGAGGCGGGCACGTATCTCGTCCACTTCACCGGCTCGAAGGAGCACAACGTCGTCCTCCGGGCACGGGCGCGCGACCGCGACTGGAGCCTGTCAGAGAAGGGCTTCCTCCGCATCGGCGAGGACGGCGAGCCGTTGACCGGTCCCGACGCGGAGCTGCGGACGTTCGCGGACGAGCCCGCCGTCTACGCGTTCCTCGGGCTGCCGTACATCGAGCCCGAGCTGCGCGAGGACGGCGGCGAGGTGCAGGCTGCCCTTGCCGGCCGGCTGCCGGCGCTGATCGCCCAGTCCGACCTGCGGGGCGATTGCCACACCCACTCCGACTGGTCGGACGGCATCCACTCGATCGAGACGATGGCCGAGGCCTGCCGCCGCCGCGGGTACGCCTGGCAGGTGCTGACGGACCACTCGCAGTCGCTGGCAATCGCGCGCGGGCTCTCGCCGGCCCGGGTCGAGGAGCAGCGCGCGATCATCGCCCAGCTCAACGCCCGGTTCGCCGCCCAGGAGGCAGCCGGCAGCGCGCCCGCCGCCACGCCCCCCGAGGGGTTCCGGCTCCTGCACGGCTGCGAGCTCGAGATCCGCGCTGACGGGCAGCTGGACTTCAACGACGATCTGCTCGCGTCGTTCGACATCGTGGTCGCGTCGCTCCACGTCTCGCGCCGCCAGCCGCGCGCCGAGCTCACCAGGCGCACGCTGAACGCCATTCGCAGCCCCCACGTCGACGTGATCGCCCACCCGGCGGGGCGGATGATCCAGAGCCGGGACGACCTCGATCTCGACTGGGAGGCGGTCTACCAGGCGGCCGCCGCGACCGGCACGGCGCTCGAGATGAACGGCTCGCCGCACCGCCTCGACCTCTCGGTCGAGCGCGCCCGCCGGGCCGTCGAGGTGGGCTGCGTCCTGACGATCGACTCGGACGCCCACAAGACCGCGGAGCTCGACTTCGTCCGCTGGGGCATCAGCCAGGCGCGCCGGGCCTGGGTCGAGCCGCGGGTCGTGCTGAACTGCCGCTCACGTGCCGAACTCCTGTCGTGGGTGGCGGCCAAGCCGGAGCGCACCGGTGGCTGACACCGCATCTGGGCACGTGGCCGGTCGCGTGGCAGCGGGTGCTGCGGCAGCCGGTCCCCTGGCAGCCGCCCGGGCGCGCACCAGCCTCGTCCTGGCCGGCGTCGCGGTGATCGCAGCCTCGCGGCTGGCGGACGGACCGGCCGCCTGGGCGGTCGGCGGCATGCTCACGGCAGCGATCCTGCTGGGCGCGCTCCAGGTGTTCGCGGCCGGCGACCCGGAGACCCGCGCCGCGGGCGTCCCGATCGAGTCGCTGTTCCTGCCGGCCGTCGCGTCGTTCGCTGCGGTCGGGACCATGAAACTCGTGCCCGTCGGGCTGGGACTGGTGGTCGCGGTTGTCGGCGCCGCCGTCCTGCTCGACCGCGTCGTCGGGCTCGAGGCGCGGCTGCTCGCGGAGGCGCGCGGCGCCCGCGAGGAGGATCGGACCCGGGTGATCGGCGCGGCGATGGTCGTGGCGTTCCTCGCCTTCGCGGGGACTGCGGCGCTCGTGCCGGGCGGGCTCCCGGAGCCGGGGCGCGGCGGGTCGGCGCTGGGCGAAGCGGAGCTCGTGCTGCTGACCTGCGTGGACGCGCTCGCCGCGGGGCTGATCGGCTATCGCATCGCGTCGCTTCGGGTCTCGACCGTCCGCGCCGCCTTCAGCTCGGCGATCACCTACGCGGCGGTGATCGGGATCGGCGCGGGGGCGGTGCGCGCCACGGACATCCCGCGGCTCATCGGCCCAGCGCTCCTGGCGCTCGTGTTCTTCCTCTGGAACGCCTTCCACGCGCCCCCGTCGGGCCGGCGTCTCGACCCGCGATGGTTGGCCCAGGTGGTCGTGCTGCTCGCGCTGGGGGCGGTGGTCGTTGCCTGGAATCTCGGCCTGCGCTGACCTCGCTGGTTTGACGCGTGGCGACGGCGATGCTAGAAAGCCTTTCCCGTCGACGAACGCGCGGTGCGCCGCGCGAGGCTGCTCCCGGCGCCACTCCCGAAAGGACCATCCTGCCGTGACCTTCCCCGAAGTCGAGTCCAATTCCTCCGCGCCCGTCAACCAGACCCGCGTGAAACGCCAGCTCGCCGACCAGGCCATCGCCCATGCCGCCGGATCCCAGTGGTCGGACGCGGCAGACACGAATCGCAAGCTGCTCGAGCTGGGCGCGGACGCCGAGGCGGAGAACCGGCTGGCCAAGGCGCTCTGGGAGCTCGGCGAGCTCGCCGCGGCCCGGGAGCACTACCAGACGGCGCTCGCGCTCGATCCCACGAACCGGATCGCGGAGCGCAACATCGACCGCCTCAAGATGCTGCTGGTCGCCGCCGGCGAGAAGACCGTGCCGACCCGGGAGGGCAGCAAGGCACCGGTCTCGATCTTCGTGGAGGAGACCGGCAAGACGGGCTTCGCGTTCCTGACCGACCTGGCCACGCCCCGCGAGCTCGCCCAGGTCAACCCGGGTGACGCGGTCGAGCTGATCCCGGAGGGCAACCGCCTGATCGCGATCAGCAACGGTGTGCGGATCGGGATCGTGGAGCCTCGGGTCGCCGCGAGGCTGCTCAAGCTCATGGCCGACGGCAACAAGTACGCGGCGGGGGTGACCTCGCTGGGCGACAAGGACGTTCGCATCATCCTGCGCGAGGTCGCCCAGGACCCGCGCAACTACGGCAAGGTGTCCTTTCCCACGGCTGCCAAGTCGACCGACCTGCGCCCGTACACGAAGGGCACGCTCATCCGCGAGGAGATCGACCTCGAGGACGATCTCGAAGATGACGACGACGACGACGAGATCGCCGACCTCGATCGGGTGCTGCCGGCCGACGTCACGACCGACGAGGCCTTCGAGGAAGAGCCCGACGAGCTCGACGACGCGTAGCGCCCGCAATTCGCGGACGGCGCGCGCCGGGGGGCCTCCTCGCGGCGCGGCCCGGCACGCCCGAAACCCGCTCTTCAGGCGGGCACTATCCAGGGCCGTGCTCGCGCTGGACGGCTGCCACGGACCAAGTTAGCCTCTACACGCTACGAGTCGGGGACAGCAACTGGCTCGCGACCCCAATCAGCCTCGCATAGCGATCGCCTGGCGGGTACCTGACAGGAACCGCGCCGGGGAATTGCTCGAAGCGCGGCGCGGCGCGCCAGAATTTCGTCAGATGCTCTTGAGGCGGGCGCAATCCAGGCAGTCCGGCCAGCGCTGCGGCTAACGGCCCAGGTTAGCCATTCAGGGCTACGAGGTGTCAACGCAACCTGGCTCGCGAGCCAAAATCTCCCGATATGGATCGCATGGCGGGCGCCTGACAAGGACTCGGCCACGGGGCCGCTCGCGGAGCCGCGCGGCGACCCTCCCGGACGGCACGGGCTCTGCGACAATCGCAGTCGATGTCGGGTCGCACGTCCCCGGACCGGGCGGAGCCCGGGTCTCTGACCGCTCTCGAGCGGCTCGCGCCGCGCCCACCCGAGGGCGTTGTCGGCGACCGGATCGAACGCCATACCACGCCCGGCGACGTCGTGCTCGATCTCCACGGCCGGGGCGGCTGGATCGCGCGGTCGGCGCTCGCCCGCGGTCGCCGTGCCGTGTCGCTCGAGCAGGGCCCGCTGACGCGGCTGCTCGCCGAGCTGGTGCTCCGACCGCCGGACGTCCACCACCTCGACACCGCGTTCGAAGGCCTCGCCGCCGCGCCCGTGGGAGAGGTCGACCTGCGGAGCGCGATCGGCGCGCTGTTCGCCACGACCTGCCCGACGTGCGGTGTGCCGGTTGTCGCCGACGCGTTCACCTGGGCCCTGGCACCCGACGCGGAGGCTACGGCTGAACGGCCGATCACAAGGCACTATCGCTGCACCGGTTGCGGCGACGAGGCGGACGCGGAGCTGCGCCGAGCGCCGGCGGACGAGGCGGATGTGCAGCGGGCGGCGGCCGCCACCGACGATGCCGGGATCCGGGCCTCGCTCCGCTCGCGATTTCCGGTGCCCGAGGGTGGGGGACTCCTGGTCGAGGATCTGCTCGAGCTCCATTCTCCCCGGCAGCTTGCGGGGCTTGCCTGGATCGTCGCGGCGATCGAGGGTGAGCTGCGGGCCGAGCCCATCGAGGCTGCGCTGCGGCTGGCGCTGCTCGAAGCGATCCTGCCGGCCAGCCGTCTGGGCGGCCTCTCCGCCCGGCCCGGGCTGCTCCGCGTCGCCAACGGGCGAGTGCGCCTGCCGGCGGCCGCGGTCTGGATCGAGCGCAACCCGTGGATCGCGCTGGAGATGGGGTTCCGTTCCGTCCGAACCTTCGTGGAGCAGCTCGGCGGCGAGGGCGACGGCCCCACCCGCGCAACGATCGTCGACGAGCTCCGCGCGCGGGCCGATGGGCCGGCCACCGCCGTCGTGCGTGCCGCGAGCCCGGCCGGGCTACGGGCGTTCGCCGCCGAGGCGTCCGAGGTTGCGCGACGCGATCCCTCGATGAGGGTCCGGCTCGCGATCGGCCAGCCGCCGCGCCGTCCGGATCCGGTGCGTCTCGCGCTCGCGTGGCACGGTACCGCCTGGGCCCTCGGTGGTGAGGCCGCGGCGACGTTGCCGGTGGAGCCGCTCCTGGGACCCGCGTTCCGAGCCCCCTGGGACTGGCAGGCCGCCGCCCTCCGCCGGACGCTGGACGTGGTGGCACCGCTCCTCGACGCGGACGGCCGGGTCGCTCTCCTCGTTGAGGCCGGCGGCGCCGAGGGGCTGGCGGCGGCGGCGATGGGCGCGGCCGCGGCAGGCTACCGGCTGGCCGGGGCGCAGGTCGGGGGCGACCCGCGCGAGCGGGTCCTGGAGCTCGTTCCCCCCGGCGGCAGCCCGCCGCCCGGGCCGCGGACGCGCGCGAACGTGGCGCTGCCCGCCGTCGCGGGCGCGGCCGGCGACCCGGAGCTCGTGGCGGGTCCGGGGCTCTTCTCACCGCCCGAGCGGGTCGACGCACGGCCATTCTCGACCGTCGACGCTGCGCGACGAGTCACGGACACGGCGATCGCGGCGCTCACGACCCGCGGCGAGCCGGCGTCGTTCGAGGTGTTGTTCGCGGAGATCCTGGTTGGTCTCGACCGCGCCGGCCAGCTTCGCCGGCTCGCCTCCTCGTGGACCGACGCGGCGATCGACGAGTTGGTCGGGGAGCTGACCGGAGGCGGCGGCGCGGCCGTCATGGACCACGCATCCGCGGCGGCTGCCGGAGCCCCGGCAGACCAGGTCGGACGCCTGATCGCGGTCATCCGGGAGGAGCTGGCTCGGCCCACCCAGCGCCGCCTCGCCGAGGTCGAGCCGGACCGCTGGTGGCTGGCTGACAAGGCCGATCGGGAAGCGGCCGCCGTGCCGCTGGCCGACCGCGTGGAGTGGGCGACCTACAGCCTCCTCGCAACCGGCGTCTCGATGCCGGAGAGCCGCTTCCTGGATCGGATCGGTACCCTCTTCAGCGGCCCCGACCAGCCGGAGCCGGCGCTCGTTGCGGCGACGCTGGCGAGCTACGTGGCACCGGCAACGCCGCCGGAGGCGCTGATCACGACCGACGACCTCGTCCACAGATCGCACGAGCACACCGAGCTGCTGGCGGCGCTCACCGGCGCCGGTCACCGGTTGGACATGCGGGTCTGGATCGCCCCGCGCGAGCAGGGCCGCCGGGTCGGCGGGATGAGGCTCGGCGATAGGCTGAGCGACCAGGAGCAGGACGTCTACCTGCCGCTGGTGACGCGCGGGCCGATCGACGCGCTCGAGGCGGTCGACGTGATCTGGTACGTCCGTGGGCGGGCCACGTTTCTCATCGAGGTCGAATGGACCGCGATGATCGGCGACCTCGTGCTCCGGCGCCACGCGCGGATCCCGCAGGATGACCAGCTGGTACGCCTGCTCGTGATCCCGCCCGAGCGGAGCGACCTCGTCCGCCACAAGCTAGAACGCTCGGCGCCGCTGCGAGACGCCTTCGAGGCCGGCAACTGGCACGTGCTCAAGTGGAACCATCTCGGGACGTTCCTGGCGCGCGATGCGCTGGACCTGGGTGCGCTGGAGCCGCTCCTCGGCTTCGAGCCGACAGTCGAGCTGACGGGTGAGCAGCTGCCGCTGTTCGGTGCACAGCCGGCGGGCGTTGCCAGCCCGGCGTGACCATCGGCCTCTCGTGCCGGCGGCCGCTCGACATGACTATGCTTCGAGGCAACAATCCGATTGCCCCGCGGCCCCTGCGGGCGCACCATACGGTCGCCCACACGAGGAGGAGTCTGGCCATGGCTGTGATCGACCGTCGAGCGTTTCTCAAGGGAGCGGCCGCCACCGGCGGTGCCATGGCACTCTCCGGCGGACCGTTCGCTGGTTTCGTTGCCCGCGTCAGCGCGGTAGACGAGGTCAACCTCGGCCCGCTCGGGCCGGTCGTGGACCAGCGCGACGGCAAGGTACGACTCTGGCTCCCACGAGGGCTCGAGTACCGCTCGTTCCACGACACCGATGGCCCGCCGATCACCCTCGATGACGGCAGCCGGCTGCAGGGCCGCCACGACGGCATGGGCTCGTTCGTGGGATCGAACGGGGACACCGTCCTGATCCGCAACCACGAGATCAACGGCCCGGGCGCGGCGGTCGGCGATCCCGCCAATGCATACGACATCATGGCCCGTGGCTGCTGCACCACGACCCAGGTGAATGCCGTCGGTCAGGTCCGGCAGGCGTGGACGAGCCTCAACGGAACGATGATGAACTGCGCGGGCGGGCAGATGCCCTGGGGCGCCTGGATCACCTGCGAGGAGACCATCAACGGGCCCGACGTTGGCCCCGACTTCACCGGCGTCTCCAACGTCCCGTTGAGGAAGCCGCACGGCTACATCTTCGAGGTGCCGGTGGACGGCATCTCCGGCGCCGAGCCGGTCACCGCGGCGGGACGCTTCCCCCATGAGGCCGTGTCATTCGATCCGGACGGCGGAATCCTCTACATGACCGAGGACAACTTCGCGTTCCCGTCAGGGTTCTACCGATACATCCCGCCATCCAACCCGATGACGACCGGCCATCTCGCCGACGGTGGTCGCCTGCAGATGCTGAGGGTCGTCGGCGTGCCGAACGCCCACCTCGAGGGCCACCAGGTGGCAGGCACGACGTACCCCGTCGACTGGGTGGACATCGCGGACCCCAATCCGCAGTTCCCCTACACGCCCGGCCTCCCTGCGCCGACCCCGAACAACGACGCACTGACGTACGTCGGCAACCAGGGGCGTGCCCAGGGCGCCGCGGGGTTCTCGCGGCTGGAGGGCCAGGTCTTCGATCGCGGCGTCGCCTATTTCACCTCGACCCAGGGCGGCGGTGCGCCCGAGGCCGGGCCGGAGCTGGCGACCGGGTACGGCAACGGCACGGGCCAGGTGTGGGCCTACCGGCCCGCGGACCAGACCCTCACCTGCGTGTTCCAGTCACCCAGCAACGCCGTCCTCGACTTCCCCGACAACGTCACGACGAGCAAGCGCGGCACCGTGATCCTGTGCGAGGACAGCGCGGGCGACAACTTCGTCCGCGGCCTCACCCGCAAGGGTCAGCTCTTCGACATCGCCCTGAACCGGTTGACCAACAACACGACCGGCGCGCCGCGGTACGGGGAGGAGTTCGCCGGCAGCACCTTCAGCCGCAACGGCAAGACCCTGTTCGTCAATATCCAGGCGTCCACCGGCGTCTCGTTCGCGATCTGGGGCAACTGGCAGAAGCTGGGCGTGTAGCGCGGGCTCGCCCTCAGCCGGCCCCAGGCTCCGCGACGAAGCGGGGCTCGCGGGAGCTGTCGGCAACGCGCAGGACATAGCGGATCGGTGGGGCATCGGGGTCGCCACCCAGCGCGGTCGCGGCCATGACTTCTCGCAGCCTGGCCGGCCACCACTCGAAGGGCTCCCGGCGGGGGGTGGTGAAGATCTCGGTGGGAACGTCTGGCTCGTCGATGAACAGCTCACGGCCATCATGCAGCCCGCCCTCGAGCGGGACGCGCACGAGGCCGCCCAAGCCGTCCATCGTCAGCTTGTAGTCGGCGGGGCGTGGCTGGAACGGGATGTCGGTGCTCATGGCAGGCAAGTGTAGGTGCGGGCGGATGAGTCCCGCTCGTCGCCATCTCCTCCGTGTATCTGGTCCGTGGCGTCGTGATTCGCAGCGGAACCGCCTTGCGGCCGCGATATTCGCGTTGACTGAGGGAGCGGCTCTATGCCACGATGAGCGCCGCGTTCCGTCCTCCGCAACAGCACCGCGGCCACCTTCCGGCCCGGGAGGGAGCACCCATGGCGACAGAATCGCCCGCCCGCGTTCCGACCGTCGATCGCGCGCGGCAGCACGAGATGTACCAGCGCGCGTTGCGCATCCTGCCCGGCGGCGCCAACTCCAACTTCAGGGCCTGGGGCGAGGACACGATCTACGTCGACCGGGGCGAGGGTGGCCTGGTCTGGGACATCGACGGCAACGAGTTCGTCGACCTGCGCATGGGCTACGGCCCGGTGATCCTGGGGCACGGGGACGACCGCGTCGACGACCACGTCAACGAGCGGATGCGCCGGGGCGTCAGCTTCTCGCTCACCAGCGAGGACGAGGTCCGGGCGATGGAGCTCCTGTGCGAGCTCACCGGCTGGGTCGAGATGGCGCGCATGACCGTGTCCGGCACCGAGGCCACTATGCACGCGATGCGGATCGCCCGGGCGTTCACGGGCCGCGACAAGATCGTCAAGTTCGAGGGCCAGTACCACGGCGTCCACGACTACGCGCTGATCAGCGTCGCGCCGGACGACATGAGTGAGCTGGGTGACGCGGAGAACCCGGTCGCGCTGGCCTGGGGGCGGGGCATCCCAGAAGCTGTGGCCGACACGATCATCCCGGCGCGCTACAACGATGTGGACCGGCTGCGGCAGCTGTTCGAGCGGCGGGGCGAGGAGATCGCGGCGATCATCGTCGAGCCCGTCCTGGGCAACGCCCAGGGAATCATGCCCAGGCCCGGATTCCACGAGGCGATGCGCGCGCTGACCGAGGAATTCGGGATCCTGCTGATCTTCGACGAGGTGAAGACGGGCTTCCGGTTCGCCCGCGGGGGTGCGGCCGAGTACTTCGGGATCCGGCCGGACCTCGGGACGTTCGCCAAGGCGATGGGCAACGGCTACCCGGCGGCGGCATTCGGCGGGCGCCGCGAGGTCATGGAGGTCCTGCCCGACAAGGTCAGCCACGGGGGCACGTACGCCGGGAATCGGATCGCGGCCGCGGCTGCCGTCAAGACGCTCGAGATCCTGCGCGACACCGACGCGCTCGAGACAGTGCGCGCCACGGGCGAGACGATCCAGCGTGGGCTCCGCGACCTGCTGGACGCGAAGGGTCTCGCCTATGTGATCACCGGCCATCCGACGATGTTCGGGATCATGTTCACCGAGTCGGTCCCGTCCGAGTACCGCGACTGGGCCGCCACGGACCACGAGCTGTACGACGCGATCGCGGCAGGGATGCTCCAGCGCGGCGCGATGCCCGAGCCGGACAGCCGTGAGCCCTGGTTCATCTGCGAGTCGCACGCACAGGGTGACCTCGTCGACCGCGTCATCGTGGCGTTCGGCGATTCGCTCGACGCCGCGCTGGATGAGCGCCCCCGTGGACGGGACGCCGAGGGACCGCAGGGGGCGATGGCGCATGGCGGCGGTGGCTGATGACGCTCGACGGCAACGCGGTCCGATCGGTCGACCGGGCCGCGTCGCTGCTGCTGGCGCTCGGCGAGAGCCAGGGCGAGGCGGGCGTGACCGAGCTCGCGCGGCGGCTGGGGCTCCACAAGTCGACCGCCTCGCGGCTGCTCGCAACGCTCGAGAAGCGCGGTCTCGTCGAGCAGGACGACGAGACCGGCAAGTACCGCCTGGGGCTCGTGGTCATCCGGCTCGCAGAGAGGGCCGAGCGCACCCTTGATCTGCGAAGCATCGGGCTGCCGGAGCTCGAGCGGCTCGCCCGCCTGACCCACGAGACGACAGGCCTGGGCGTGCTCGAGGCCGACAACCTGCTGACCGTCGCACAGGCCGACGGGCCGAACCTCATCGCGGTGGGCGACTGGACCGGGCGGACCACACCGCTCCACTGCGTGGCCTCCGGCAAGGTACTGATGGCAGCGTTGGCGGAGCGCGAGGTGTTGCGGATCGTGCGCCGCGGGCTGTCCTCCTGCACCGAACGGACGCTGGTGGCGCTCGAGCCCCTCCTCGAGGAGCTGGCACGCGTCCGCCGGCGGGGCTACGCCGTTGCGTTGGGTGAGTACGAGGCCGGGCTCAACGCGGTTGCCGCGCCGGTCCACGATGCCCGCGGCAACGTGATCGCCGCTGTGGATATCTGGGGACCCTCGTCCCGGGTAACGCCGCGCCGGATCCCGGAGCTCGCAGCGCAGGTCCGCGAGGCGGCCACCGCGATCTCGGCCCGGCTCGGCGCCGGGGCGCCCCCGCTCGAGCAACCCCGTCCCGTCGCGAGCGCCGTGCCCGCCTGACGCAGATCGGCCGCGGGCGCTGACCGGATCGACGCGACCGCTACCCTGTGCCCGTGCGCATCGAGGACCTGCCACCGATCGTCATCGATCCGCTGGCACCCATCGTGATCATCGCGATCGTCGGGCTCATCGCCCTGCGCGGGGTCAGGCTGCTGGTCCGCGGGATCGTCACCGCCCTGTTCGATCGCGAGGCAACCGAGGGAACGGCGCAGGAGCTCTCGGCGATCGAGCTGCAGAAGCGCGCCGACACGATCGCCACGCTCGGCACACGCGTGCTCCACGCCTTCGTCATCGTGATCGTGGCGCTCATGATTCTCGACAAGCTAGATGTAAACGTGGGGCCAGCCATCGCCGGGCTCGGGGTGGCGGGGATCGCCGTGGGCTTCGGCGCGCAGACCCTCGTAAAGGACTATTTCAACGGGGCGCTGATCCTCATCGAGAACCAGTTCTCGATCGGCGACGTCGTGACGCTGGCCGAGGTGACGGGCACCGTCGAGGACCTCACCCTGCGGCGGACGACGCTGCGCGATCTCGACGGCGTCGTGCACACCGTGCCGAACAGCGAGATCAAGGTTGCCGCGAACCGAACGCGATCGTGGGCCCGGATCAACATGGACGTGACGATCGAGCACGGAACGGACGTCGACCGCGCGATCGCCGTCGTCGACGGGGTTGGCCGGGCCATGGAGGAGGATCCGGCGTGGCGGCGGCGCCTGCTCGAGCCGCCGCGCGTGGAGCGGATCGAGGCGATTGGCGAGTACGGGATCACGCTCAAGATCCTGGGCTCGGTCAGTGCGGTCGACCAGTGGGCGGCAGGCGGCGAGCTACGAAAGCGGCTGCTCGCCGCGTTCACTGAGCATGGCATCGGCATCCCGCGCCCGCAGCGTGTCGTGCTCGCGCGGGACCCCGACGGCCCCGGCCCGCGTCCGCTCGAGGCCATCGTGGAACCGCCCGGCGGCCCCGGCGCCGGCGCCTAGCGAGCGCGTGGGGTCGTGAGGGCGGATCGAGGGCCGTCTGACTCCCGGGGGAGTCAGATGCCGGGCTGGCACGCTCGTCGAGGCGCCCGGAGTGCACGAATCAGCCAATCGGGCAGCTCGACCATGCTCGTTTCGCCGCACGGTGACTCCGGGGGGAGTCGGGTGTCCTCCTGGCTGCACCTCCGTGCTTCGCCGCCGAGACGAATCCGTCCGCGGGTGAGGCCATCGGCGACTCGCCGACGTCGGCCGCGTCCGTGCGGCAGCCGCCGCGTAGAATGGTTCGGCGATCACGAACGGGAGGAGGGCGCCGGTGAGCGTCGAGCAGCGGGCCGAGATCGAGGCGCTCTACGCCGAACGGCGAACGTTCCCGCCGGACCCGGCCTTCTCCGCGCAGGCCAACGCGCAGCCCTCGCTGTACGACGAGGCCGAGCGTGACTTCGAAGGCTTCTGGGCGCGGCTCGCCCGGGAGAAGCTGAGCTGGTCGACGCCGTTCGAGACGACCCTCGAGTGGGACTTGCCGTTCGCCAAGTGGTTCGTCGGGGGCCAGCTCAACGTCGCCTACAACTGCGTCGATCGCCATGTCGAGGCCGGCCTGGGGGACAAGGTCGCCTACCACTGGATCGGCGAGCCCGGCGACACCCGGACGATCACCTACGCGGACCTCCTGCGCGAGGTGCAGAAGACCGCCAACGCGCTCCTCGAGCTGGGCATCAAGACCGGCGACCGCGTCGCCATCTACATGCCGATGATCCCGGAGCTGCCGATCGCGATGCTCGCCTGCGCCCGCATCGGCGCGCCGCACACGGTGGTCTTCGGCGGGTTCAGCTCGGAAGCCCTGGCAGGGAGGGTCAACGACGCCGAGGCAAAGCTTGTCATCACCGCGGACGGTGGCTGGCGCCGCGGGAAGCCGGCCGAGCTCAAGCCCGCAGTCGACGAGGCGCTCGCCGACACGCCCACGATCGAGCACGTGCTCGTCGTGCGCCGGCTGGGCGAACAGGCGACCCAGACCCGGATGCAAGGCGGCCGCGACGTCTGGTGGCACGACATCGTCGATCGCCAGACAACCGATTGCCCGCCGGTGGCGGTCGATTCCGAGCACATGCTGTTCCTGCTCTACACCTCGGGCACGACCGCCAAGCCCAAGGGGATCATTCACACGACCGGTGGCTACCTGCTGGGCACCGCGGTGACCCACGAGCTGATCTTCGACATCAAGCCGGACGACGTGTACTGGTGTGCCGCGGACGTGGGCTGGGTGACCGGCCACAGCTACATCGTCTACGGCCCGCTGGCGAACGGCACGACGGGCGTCCTCTACGAGGGCACCCCCGACAGCCCCGACTGGTCCCGCTGGTGGCAGATCGTCGAGGACTACAAGGTCACGATCCTGTACACCGCGCCCACGGCCATCCGGGCCCACATGAAGCAGGGCGCCGAGCACGCCCGACGCCACGACCTGTCGAGCCTGCGCGTGCTGGGCTCGGTGGGCGAGCCGATCAACCCCGAGGCGTGGCTCTGGTATCACGAGCACATCGGGGGCGGCACGGCGCCGATCGTCGACACCTGGTGGCAGACCGAGACCGGCCAGATCCTGATCACGCCGCTGCCCGGGATCACCACCACCAAGCCGGGCTCCGCCACGTTCCCGTTTCCCGGCATCGAGGCCGACATCGTCGACGCCGAGAGCAACAGCGTGCCGCTTGGCGGTGGCGGCCTGCTCGTCCTCAAGCGACCCTGGCCCGCGATGCTGCGCGGCATCTACGGCGACCCCGAGCGCTACAAGTCGACCTACTGGAGCCGCTTCCCCGGCATGTACTTCGCCGGGGACGGCGCGAAGCGCGACGAGGAGGGCTACTACTGGCTGCTCGGCCGGGTCGACGACGTCATGAACGTCTCCGGCCACCGGCTCAGCACGACCGAGATCGAGAGTGCGCTCGTGTCGCATCCGGCGGTCGCCGAGGCCGCGGTCGTCGGAGGCCCGGATCCGGTCACGGGCGAGGCGATCATCGCTTTCGTGATCCTCCGCGTGGGACATGAGCCGAGCGAGGCGCTCGGATCGGAGCTGCGGTCGCACGTGGCGACGAAGATCAGCCCCATCGCGAAGCCCAAGACGCTGATGTTCACGCCGGACCTGCCCAAGACCCGATCGGGCAAGATCATGCGCCGGCTCCTGCGCGACATCGCCCAGGGCAAGGCGCTGGGCGACACGACGACGCTGGCCGACGCCTCGGTCGTCGAGACGATCCGCGCCAACAGCGGCACAGCGGAGGACTAGCGTGCCGTTCGACTTCCTCCGTCGCCGCAGGCGTGGCGCGAACCAGCCACCCGCCCAGGCTCCCTCCGCCGCCGGGCGTCAGGGCACCCAGGCGTTCGAGGCACTCACCGAGGAATGGCGCCTGTCGGGCAGGATGGATGTCACAGGGCGGCTGTCGGACGTGCTCAACAAGCGCGAGCCGATTCCGATCTCGGACGTCCGCTGGGCGCCACTGGACGAGACCTCGGGCACGACCGACGCTCCCGGTCTCAGGAGCGTCGACCCGTACGATCTCATCGTCGTCATCGCCGGCGAGTCGACGCAGCCCCCGCTGACCGACGCGGAACGCGCGGCCCACAAGGTCCACAAGATCACCTACGACGTGGCCCTCGAGGCACCGCCGTTCCGGATCCTGGGCACGGTCCAGATGTACCCGGGGTCCGAGCCGACCCGCCTGCTCGACCGCAGCACGGAGATGTTCGTTGCGGTGATCGAGGCCGTCGCCTGGCTGGGCGAGCGGGCCGTGACCAATCCCGAGGGCGAGACGATGCTCGTGAACCGCTTCTATCTGCGGGGCGTGGAGCAGATCGACAAGCGGACCGGCGAGCGGCCGCAGAAGCTGCCCGGCCGTCCGATGGGCGGCACCAGCTGGCAGGAGCGGACCTGACGACTATCCGCGCAGTGGTCTTCGACGTCGGGGAGACGCTCGTCGACGAGACCCGGGTCTGGTCTGCCTGGGCGGACCTGCTTGGCGTGCCACGGCTGACGTTTCTCGCCGTCCTGGGCGGCGTCATCGCCCGCGGTGGCGACCATCGCGAGCCGTTCGCGCTGTTCCGGCCGGACCTCGACTTCGAGGCCGAGGCTCGCCGCCATGCCGAGGGCAGCTCCCCGGGGGACGTGGACAGGACGGACCTGTACCCCGACGTCGAGCCGGCCCTCGCCGCGCTCTCGGTGGCCGGATACAGGCTCGGGATCGTGGGCAACCAGCCGAGCCGGACCGAAGCGCTCTTTCGCGGGCTCGACGTCGCCGTCGACCTCGTCGCGTCGTCCGCCAGCTGGGGGATCGAGAAGCCGGATCCGCTGTTCTTCGAGAGGATCGCCACGGAGCTCGGCGTCACCCCGCAGGAGATCGCATACGTCGGGGACCGCCTGGACAACGACGTTCGGCCGGCGGCCCGGGCCGGGATGCTCGCGGTCTTCGTGCGACGCGGACCGTGGGCCTGGATCCAGGCCGGACGCGACGACCCACCCGAGGCGGCGTTCACGATCGAGACGCTGGCCGAGCTGCCCGAGGCGCTCGAGCCGTTCCGCGCGGAACCCCTCAGGCCCGAGCCGGCGCCCTCGATCGGCTGAAGAGACGGAGCGGCAGCCGGTTTGACGATGCCACCGTGGGCGCGCCGAGCAGGCGGTCCGCGAGCGCGTCGAAGTCGGCGCTGATCCGTTCCTTCGGAAACATCTCGGTGACGGTCCGGCCCTCGTTCGCGGCCCGCATGCTGGCAGCCCCGCCGGGGGACACGGAGCCCGCTAGAGGGGACCGACGGCGAGGCCTGGTCGTACCGTGGGGTCAGGTGATGCGGCCGCCCCGGCCGCACCATAAACCGGCCGTTCGCGGGGCATTGACACGGACGGGACTACGATGGTCGGCCGATGGACCGCCCCGCGACGCCGATCCAGCTCCTGCCGCGCGGATCGGCCCTGTCCGCCGAGCCGCTTCCCGCCGGGTCGCCGGTCCCGCTAGACCGCCTCGGTCGGCCGGTCCACGACCTGCGCATCTCGGTCACCGACCGCTGCAACTTCCGGTGCACGTACTGCATGCCAAAGGAGATCTTTGGCGCGGACTTCGCCTTTCTGCCGCGCTCGGAGCTGCTCACCTTCGAGGAGATCGAGCGGCTCGCCCGCACGTTCGTGCGGCTGGGCGTGGGCAAGCTCCGCATCACCGGCGGCGAGCCCCTGGTCCGCCGGGACCTGCCTGTGCTCGTCGCGCTGCTGGCCGCGATCCGGACGCCGGCGGGAGCGCCGGTCGACCTCACCCTGACCACCAACGGCTCGGGCCTCCGACGGTTGGCCGGGCCGCTGCGCGAGGCGGGCCTGGCCCGGGTGACGGTCAGCCTGGACTCGCTCGACGACGAGGTGTTCCGGGCGATGAACGGCGTGGACTACCCCGTGGCCAACGTGCTCGACGGGATCGCCGCCGCCCGGGAGTCCCGGCTGGGACCGATCAAGGTCAACATGGTCGTCCGGCGCGGAGTCAACGAGGCGAGCATCGTGCCGATGGCACGGTGGGCGCGCGCCGAGGGCTTGATCCTGCGGTTCATCGAGTACATGGACGTGGGCCACTCGAACGGCTGGCAGCTCGATGAGGTCGTGCCCTCCTCGGAGATCGTCGCCGCCGTCGACGCCGACATGGCCCTCGAGGCGCTGCCCGCCAACTACCCGGGCGAGGTCGCGACGCGCTGGCGCTACCGCGACGGCAACGGTGAGGTGGGCGTGATCTCCTCGGTCAGCCAGCCGTTCTGCGCCGACTGCACGCGCGCCCGGCTGTCGGCCGAGGGAACGCTCTACACGTGCCTGTTCGCCGTGTCGGGTCACGACCTGCGGGGGCCGCTGCGCGCCGGCGCGACCGACGACGAGCTGGCGGGCATCGTCGACCGGGTCTGGCGCGGGCGCGCGGACCGCTACTCCGAGCTCCGGACGGCCGCGACCGGAAAGCTGCCCAAGGTCGAGATGTTCGCCATGGGCGGCTGACCAGCGGGTTGTCCACCGGTTGTCCACAGGCCCGGATATCTCGTGGACAGCCGCGGACCGGGTTGCGCGAACTTGGTGGATAAGGCGGTTGTCCCACCCGACCGCCCGACCGTATCGTAGGTCTTGCCCGGAGGGGCCGACTGGGATCGAGAAATCGAGATCACATCAAGGTTTCTCGTCTCGACGGTCGCTTCGGGCGCTTCTTTGCCCGCATTGCGCGACCCGCGAGGGTAGCCGGCGGGGTTCGCCCGGCGGGACGTGATCGGCATCCCGGTGTCGATACTTCCGTCGGGCGGATGAAGCCTGCGGGCCTCGGCCGTCTGCCCCCTGGACGCTTGCCTGGAGGCCCGCATGCCCGTCGACGCGACGACCCCCCTCCGCCCCATCGACCAGCCGGCGCGCCTCGACGCGCTCGAGGCGGCGGTTCGCGCGCGAACCCCTCTCGTCCCCGCGGTCGGGATCGTGCTCGGCTCGGGGCTGGGCGCGCTCGCGGACGGCGTCGCCGATCCGGTCGCCATCCCCTTCGCTGATCTGCCCGGTTGGCCGGCGGCGACGGCGCCTGGGCACGCCGGCCGGCTCGTGCTGGGACGGCTGGGCGGCACGCCCGTGGTGCTCCTCCAGGGCCGCTTCCATATGTATGAGGGGAACGACCCGGGGCTGGTCGTCCAGCCGGTTCTGCTGTTCGGCCGGTTGGGAGCGCGCGTCGTGGTGCTGACCAACGCCGCCGGTGGCGTCAACCCGGGCTTTGGGCCCGGCACGCTGATGATCATCGCCGATCACCTCAACCTGACCGGCCGGACGCCGCTGATCGGTCCCAACGCCGACGCGATAGGCGCCCGGTTCCCGGACCTCGTGGACGCCTGGAGCCCGCGGCTCCGGGATCGACTGCGCGAGGCCGGCTGGGCCGAAAGCGTGCCGCTCGAGGAGGGGATATACGCCGGGCTGCTGGGCCCGCAGTACGAGACCCCCGCCGAGGTCCGGATGCTCCGCGGCCTCGGCGCCGACGCGGTCGGCATGTCGACCGTGCTCGAGTGCATCGCCGCCCGGTGGGCCGGCCTGGAGGTGTGCGGCGTCTCGCTCGTCACCAACGCCGGCGCGGGCATCACCGGCGAGCCGCTGACCCACGAGGAGGTCCTCGCGGCCGGAGCCGAGGCCGGCCCGTGGCTCGCGAGGGTCATCCGCCGGTTGGTCGAGGGGCTGGGCGACGGGGGCTGACGCCGCGGCCCGACGCCGGCCCAGCGTGGGTCAGGCGCTGCCGCGGCGCCGGGGGGCCTCGGCCGACTGGCGGTCTACGACGGGATCGCTGCCCGGCGACACCCACACCAGCAACCGGAGCGGCATGCGGCCCGAGTTCACGATCCGGTGCGGCAGCCCCGGGTCGATCCGGATGCCGGTCAGGGGCTCGAGCGTCTCCTCGATCTGCCCGACCATGACGGCGCCGCGTCCCTCGAGGACCACGAGCGCATGCTCGGCGGCCGGGTGGCGATGCCACTCGTCCACGGCGCCGGGGGCCAGCTCGACCTCGCTCAGGGCGAACGTCGCGCTGCCGAACTCGCCGGGCCGGACCAGCAATCGGCGGCGCAGGCCGTCGCCCCCGGTCAGGAGCGCCGCGGAGCGTCGCGCAACGGGCTCCGCGTCGTCGACCCAGCGGCGCAGCAGTTCCCCCAGCCGGCGTGGATCGGGCTCGGTCGAGGCGAGCAGCGCGAGCGCATCGGCGGTGCCCTCGTTGCGCACGAGGTGGCGTTCCGCCGGCGCCTCGTAGAGCACGTCGCCGGCGCGGACGACCGTCCGCCGCTCGAGCTCCTCGCCGTGCTCGAAGACGATCTCGCCGGCAGCGACATAGACGAGGGTCTCGACGCCGTGCCGGTGCGGCCCGATCTCGACGCCCGGCGGGATGCGGTCGAACTGCAGCTGGATGGTCATCCGACGCCGCTGTCCGGGAGGCGGCGACGGGCACGCCGCGCCGGGCTCATGTGACCGGCAGCTCCCGCCCGGCGGCCCGCGCGGCCCTGGCCTTGTCCGCCCACGCCGCCAGGACGTTGTCCTTGTGCGGACGGATCGGGCAGTGCTCGTCACGGTTGCCCATCTCGTCGCAGTAGCCCAACGGCACGCATTTCGGGGCCAGGAACGAGCCAAGGAACGGGGACACCTGGAAGATCTCGTGGCGGATCAGCTGGAACAGCCGGCGGATCTCCCACTGGGCCATGGTGCACAGCCGCAGCCCGGACATGTGGATGAGCGCCCGGAGGTTGGTCGTCATCACGAGGTTGGTCCGAGTGGCGTTGGGAAAGACGAATCGGGCGTCCTCGCCGGGCACGCCCGCCTGGAGCATCTCCCCGTAGAGCCCCAGAGCGCCGTCGAGCTGCTCCTCGTACCGGCGCCGGAGCTCCGGGTCACCATCCTCGATCGTCGCGGGCAGCATCGTCGCCGCGCCCTTGAACTTGACGTAGCGCTGGCTCTGCTGGTCGAAGGCCACGCCCGCGCGGTGGCGGACGAGCTGGTGCGACAGCGTTCGCGACACGCCGCTGATCCCGAACGAGAACACGACGTGCTCGATCGTCGACCCGTGGCCGGACTCGATGACCCCCGAGATCAGCTTCTGCATCTTCTGCTGATCGAACTCGCCGGCGACCGCCCGCCGGAAGATCTCCTGCGGCTCCTGTTCGCTGTAGCACGTCCGGCACGCCGTGTAGATGAGCGGCACGTAGTACTGCTCCACGACCTCGCGGTTGGGGAACAGGAGCTTTGCGCTGAGACCAAGGTCGCGCCGGCCGGGGTTCCGGGGGATCCCGGTCTTCTCGCGGGGAGCGGCTGCCTCGGTCGTCATCACTCGAGTCTAACGGCCGCCGGGGCCGAGCGGTCGGGCAGCGGCAGCGGCGTCCCGCGGCGTCGGGCTCGAACCGGTGAAGCGCGACCCGTCGTCGCGCAGGCGCATCACGCGGGCGTGCTCGCCCGCTCTGCCGTCCACTCCCGCGCGGCGGCAAGGATCGCGTCGGTGCTGTCGTCGTGGCCGGCGCGCCACGCGCCGGCCGTCGCCGGATCGTCGCGGAGCGGCAGCGGGTCAAAGCCGAAGATCTGGCGGTTCGTCGGGTTGAGCGCCGTGCCGCTGATGGCCTCCAGTCGGGCCACGGCCCCGGACAGCCGGGCTGCTGTGACCAGGTCGCCAACCCGGTGGGCAAGCGTCGCGACGGCGTCGAGGACGAGCACGATGCCGCTCACGTCGCCGGCCGCCTCGAACTGCGCGAGCGCCTCCGAGAGCCGGTGACCGGCGTCCGCGACGTCACCGTCGTGGATGGCGATCCCGCCGAGCGTGAACAGGCACCAACCGAGCATGAAGGTCTCCCCGAGCTCGCGCAGCGTGGGGAGCGCCTCGAGGCAGTAGGCGCGCGCCCGGGCCGTGTCGCCGCGATCCACCGCCTGGTTGGCCATGAGCCAGAGCGTACGGGCGAGGCCGGCTCGATCCCCCACCTCGCGGAACAAGCGCTCGGCCTCGTGGGCCGTCTCGGTCGCCCACGCCGTGTCCGTCGCCCCGAACACGAGCGGGAATGCGAGGTTGTAGAGCGCCTGCGCCATCGTCGCCGGGTCGCCGTGCTCTCGGGCGGCCGCGACCTCGGCCTCGTAGTGAGCGGTCGCGGCTGCGAAGTCGCCCAGCCAGTACGCGAGGCCGCCCGCCGCCTCGTGGGCAGCTGCGAGGAGGTCCGGCGGCGTGCCGTCTCCAGCCTGCGCAAGGGCCCGCTCGGGCCCGGGCCCGCCCCTCGGCGAGGTGGCCACGAATCTGCCAGAACCGCCAGAGCGCGGCCACCAGCCGCAGCCCGAGCGTGGATTCGCCGCCGCCGGCTGACCATGTCAACGCGGCGCGCATGTTGTCGTGCTCGAGCGCCAGGCGGTCAAGCCAGCTCGGGCCGCCCTCCGCCGTGAGGTGCGGCGCGGCCCTCTCGGCCAGCGCCGTGAACGTCGCGGCGTGGCGGTGCCCGCTCGTGCCGGCCTCGTCCCCCGCAACGAGCTGCTCGGCCGCGAACTCCTGGATCGTCGCGAGCATCGCGAACCGAGGCTCGCCACCGTCCTCGACCCGCCGGATCAAGCTGTGCTCGACGAGCTGCTCTAGCCCGTCGAGGACGTCGATCCCGAGATCGGTCGCCGGTCCGCATACCGCCTCCGCCTCGTCGAGCCCCGCGCCCCCGACGAAGACGCTGAACCGGGCGAATAGGCGCCGCAGCGGCGGGTCGAGCAGATCGTGGCTCCACGCGATCGCGCCGCGCA
>Ga0136621_1000217_pt1 | contig 21613 bp, 22 predicted proteins | sample AntDryUQ445A2306_FD_104673 | JGI IMG/M metagenome (GOLD analysis project Ga0136621, IMG submission 104673) | Polar desert sand microbial communities from Dry Valleys, Antarctica - metaG UQ445A (23.06) | ecosystem: Environmental > Terrestrial > Soil > Desert | place: Antarctica: Dry Valley...
GCCGCTGATTGCCCGCGCGCTTGCCGCCGAGGCGATCGGCACTTTCGCGCTGGTCTTCGCCGGCGCCGGCGCGATCATGGTCGATGCCAAGACGCATGCGCTGGGGCACGTCGGCGTCGCCTTGACATTCGGCCTCGTGATCATGGCGATGATCTACGCCGTCGGCCACGCTGCCGTCAGGCTCGGACGCGCGCGCCTTCCTCTGGGAGACGGTGCTCACGTTCTTCCTGATGTTCGTGATCATGGCCGTCGCCACCGACACGCGTGCCGTCGGCGAGGCGGCGGCGATCGCGATCGGCGGCACAGTCGGGCTCGACGCCCTGTTCGGAGGGCCGATCACCGGCGCTTCGATGAACCCGGCCCGTTCGCTCGGCCCGGCACTCGCCGCCGGTGAGCTCCACGCGCTCTGGCTCTATTTGCTCGCGCCACTTCTCGGCGCCGCCCTCGGCGGTTTCGCCTACCAGTTCGTTCGCGGCGAGTCGTCGCCTGCGTAACCGGCGTGTTCGATCGCCACCATCCCACCCCCTCCTCTTCCGTGGACCGGCGGCGTCCCCACGCAGGGACGGGACAGCTAACCGGCGAGCTCGGCTGCCAGCAGCGTCCAGGCGCCGAGCATCCACATGTGGCCGCCGGTGAGACAGACGTCGCGATAGGGGACGCCGAGGAGCCGGGCGGCGCGGCGGCAATGCGCGGGCGTGACGAGGGTGTCGCTCGCACAGCCCATCACGGTGGTGGGAATGCCGGCTGCCCTGACGCGCCCCATCTCCTCGGTCAGATCGAGGTCGCGGACGGCGCGAGCGAGCCGGAGCGCGGACCTCGGCGCACGAGCGGCCTCGAGCGCTGCGCCGGCTACGTCGCGGAGTGGATAGAGCCCGGCTGTGAATTGCCGCGCGAAGTCGCGCGCGCTCGCGAGCATCGGTTTCGTCAGTGGAAGCCCGGCCGGTGAGGCCAGCACGAGCCGCGCGACCCGTTCCGGCGAGGCCGCTGCCGCCAGGAGCGCGAGGGCGGCTCCCATCGAGTGCCCCGCGAGGACGGCCCGGCCGCCTCGGGCGTCGATCTCGTCCAGGAGCCAGCGCTGGAGTGAGGCTCGGTCGGGGGCCTGACGGAAGCGGGGCGGGTCGATCGTCTCCCAGTCGCAGGGGAGGCCGGGCCGGTACAGGCGCGCGGGCGCGGCGAACCCGGGGAGGAAGAGGCGGGGCGTTGCGGCGGGCACGCGGGAACGTTGCCACAGACGGCTCCCCGTGTCGAGAATCTAGACGCCGGCGCGCGCAATCGAGGCTCGCTCGACCAGTCCCACCGCCTTCCGGTATGCCTCGCGCAGCTCGGAGAACGAGCGCTCCCGGGTCCGCCCGGGCGCCGCGGCGCGACCCGCCCCCCCGAGCTCGACCCGCCGCTCGGACGAGGAGGCAAGCTCCGCCAGCGCCCGGGCGAAGGCGGCAGGGTCGTCGGGCGGCACGAGCAGCCCTGTCTGCTCGTGGCTGACGAGCTCGGCTGCGCCGCCGGCTCTCGCCGCCACGACCGGCAGGCCGGACGCAGCCGCCTCGAGCAGCACCTGCCCGAACGTATCCGTCGTGCTCGGAAAGCAGAAGACGTCGGCGCTGGCGTAGACCGCCGCAAGCTCGTCTCCGTGCAGCTCGCCGAGGAAACGGACACCGGGTGGGGCCGCCGCCTCGAGCTCTGCTCGGGCCGGCCCGTCGCCGACGAGGGCGAGCCGCAGCGACGGGCTTCCGGCGCGGAGGCGCGTGAAGGCATCGAGGAGCAGACCGAGCCGCTTCTCGCGCGACAGGCGGCTGACCGATACGCAAAGGACGCTGCCGTCTCCGAGCAGCTCGGAACGGAGCTCCTCGTGCCGGCGCGCGGGGGAGAACCAGGCGGCATCGACACCCCGGCCCCAGACCGCCACCCGTCCGCCGAAGCCCCGCGCCTCGAGGACATCCGCGACCGCCTGCGTCGGAGCCAGAACGACCCCGCACTGGCGGTAAAACCAATCGACGTAGCGCGCGAACGCCTCTGCGACGAGCCCGTCGCGCGTGAGGTGAAGCGCGTAGGGGCCGAGCTCGGTGTGCCACGAGCCGACGACCGGGATGTCGAGAAGCTTGGCGGCGAGCAGGCCACACGCCCCGACCGGTCCGGGCGTCGCGACGTGGACGACGTCGGGTCGCTCACGCTCGACGAGCGCGAGGACGGTCACCGGCGACGGAAAGCGCAGCTCGATGCTCTGGTAGCCGGGCAGGTCGACGGTCCAGTCGGCGTCCACCGCGAGGACGCCGGGTCCCACGGTGCGCTCGCCTGCCGCGACGACCGAGACGGCGAGCTCTTCCTCTGCGGCGGCGGCCGCCAGTCTCCGCATCGTCCCCGCGACGCCGTTCGCCTCGGAAAGAGTGTCGGTGAAGACGAGCGCGCGCGGCTCGGCGGTGCGGCGACGGAGACCGAAGAAGGCCGCTTCGATCTCGCGCATCGCCGCGCGCGATCCGGCGTGGTGATTCGCGGTCGCGAGGTAGGGCGCCTGGAGTGCCCCGGCCAGCAGCAGGGTGCCGAGGCGGGGGCCGAGACCGGAGAGAGCCTCGAGCCCGAGCGCGCCCTCACCGGCTCGCAGGGCGAGCACTCGCCCCAGCTGCGAGGCGGCCGCCGCGATCTCGCGATGTCGCTCCGCAGGGTCGTCGGCGTCGCGCTCGAACAGCGCTTCGAGCTCGCGCAGGAGCGCGGCGGGTAGCGATCGAGCGCTCTCACGGTGCGCTCGCAGGAAGAGGCCCGCCACCGCATGGGCGAGCTTGAGCGTCGAGCCGTGGGCGCCTTCGTGCAAGCAGCTCGTCTCGCGCACCGAGGCGAGGAACTCCGGTGGGCCCGGCCCCTCAGCCTCCGTCCACGTGGTCGCGATATCGATCGCGCCGTGGTCGTCCGAGCCTCCGGTCAGCGCGATCCGGCCGTCGTGACAGGGCTCGATCCCGTGCCGCTCGGCCAGCTTGTCGAGATACGGGCGCGTGACCGCCTCGGCGAGGCGGCACGCCAGGAGGTTCGACTCCTCCGAGCGGGCGCCGTTCCGTCCCTCCCAAACCCCGAACAGGAGCATCATCCGCTCGACATGCGCGGGCGTGAGGGGCGGCCCCATCGCGTAGAGCGGATGTGCGAGCGCGTGCGCGAGCCCGCGGCTGCGCAGGAACGCCACGAGCTCGTAGACCGAGGCGCGGCACGGCTGGAGGTCGTGGTGGTCCTGCTCGCTGAGGTCCCAGACGAGGACGTGCAGCGGCAGCTCGTCTTCGGGGAACCGGGTCGTCACCTCCACGGAGAGGAACGCGCCCGGCAGGTCGGCGATCCGGAGCGCGCCCTCGAGCGTGTTGTGGTCGCTGATCGTGACGAGCGCCATCCCGCGCGCCTTCGCGACGCGGTAGACGCGCTTGGGATCGGTGAACGACTCCGGCAGCCCTGCGCGGCGCAGCGCGTAGTTGCCGCTGTCGGTCGAGTAGCGGGAGTGGACGTGCAGGTCGCAGCGGACTCGCATCGCTCTGCACCAACAGGTACCGCGTCCGGTGGACGACCCCTGCGCGAAGCGCCTCGATGTCACCAACCCCTTACCAGATGTCCGCCGTGTCGACACGCCAGGCCGATCGCACGCGGCAAGCGCGTCATGCGCGAGTGGATCGCGGTTCAGAATCCTGACGAGCGTCGCTGGTTGACACTCGCCGAAGAAGCGCAGCCTTCGGTCGCCGCTGAACCGCGCCGCGGAACAGCTGCCGCTGGCCGATCTCCGCACGAACCGATGCGATGCCACCAACCCCTCACCAGATCCGCGCCGGACGGCGACGCTCGAGCACGATCCTCACAGCTCTCTCACGCACAGTTCACGAGGCTGCTACCCACGTCGGACCCGGGGACCCGAACAATGCCTCCGACCGCTCGATCCCGGGCGGCCGAGACAGCACAGCTCAAGAGAGGAGCAAGAGGATGATCAGACATCTTCCGGAGGTCTTCATCGAAAGCCACGGCGCACGGAGATGCCGCCGCTGCGGCGAGCCGATCCCCGCGAGCGACCATTTCGGGACGAGCGAGGGCGTCTGCCGTCCCTGTCGAGGACGGTGACCGCGATCCGCCCGGCGCGGCGCTGGATTGGGCCCGCTTGCACCCCGATCTCACATTCAGCGGGGACGGGCCGTTGTAGCACGTATGCACAGGCAGATCCCATCCCGGGTCGCCAGTAGGGCAAGCGCGCTCCCATGCGAGCGAGAGGAGATTCGATGAGTCAGCTGCGGCTCTACGACTACGTCGCCTCGGCCAACTGCTACAAGGTGCGGCTGTTACTGGCGCAGCTCGGGCGCCCCTACGAGCGGATCCCGGTCGACATCTTCGCCGGCGAGACGCTGACCGACGACTACGCGGCCAAGAACCCGATGCGGACGACGCCCGTCCTCGAGGACGAAGACGGCCGTTTTCTGCCGGAGTCGAACGCGATCCTCCTCTACCTCGCCGACTCGACGCCGTTCCTGCCCAGCGAGGCATTCGAGCGCGCGCAGGTCGTTCGCTGGCTGATCTACGAGCAGACCGATGTGATCCCCACGATGGGCGGGCTCCGCTTCCGGCTCCTCGTCGGCCGCCTGGCGGCATCCGACGATGACGCCATTCGTCGCAAGCAGGGGGGCGAGGAGGTGCTCCGCCTGCTCGACGATCACCTCGCCCAGCACGAGTTCTTCGTCGGCGAGCGCTACTCGGTGGCTGATGTCGGGATCTACGGCTACGTGCACGTCGCCGGCGAGGCCGGGATCGACATGCAGCCTTACGAGAACCTCCGTGCCTGGCTCGAACGGGTGCAACGCCAGCCGGGATACATGAACGACCTCGAGCCCTACCCGCCGAACGCCGCTCCCGGCGCGGGGCGTTCGCTGTACGACTGACGGCGTTTCTCAGCGTTCGTCGGGCTTCAGTAGATTCGGTCGCGAGGATGCCCCGTCTGTCTCCTGGGACTCGGATCGTGATCATGATCGGGCCGCTCGCCTACCTGGCCCACCGGCTCTCGGCAGCGACCGCTCGAATCGGATACTCCGGGAGCCCGCGCCCGGTTACCTGATCGCCTTCATCTACCCGATCACGGCGACGCTGCGGACCTTCCTCGAGAAGAAAGGTCACTCGCCCGAGCAGGTCGAGAAGATGCAGGATGCCTGGCGGAAGTCGGTCGTCCTGCAGGTCGTGCTCTGGTCGCAGCCCTACATCGTGGCGGGGGATTTCTGAGAGCGAGCACCTGTAGGTTTCTGCCATGGACGTCGCCGAGTGGATCGAGCGCTACCGCCGCGCCTGGGAGGAGGCGGACGCCGACGCGGTCGTCGAGCTCTTCACGGAGAACGCTTCCTACCGAAACAACATCTTCCGCGAGCCGCACGTCGGGCGGGCGGTGATTCGTGCCTACTGGGAGCAGGCGACCGGGACACAGTCGGAGATCGAGGTTCGTTTCGGGCGTCCGGTCGTCGAGAGCGACCGGGTCTCGGTGGAGTGGTGGACGACGATGGACGAGGTGGACGAGGGCGAGCTCACGCTCCCTGGCTGTCTGGTCCTCCGCTTCTCGCCGGAGGGGCTCTGCGAGGAGCTCCGCGAGTACTGGCACTTCGAGAAAGGGCGCCGCGACCCGCCGGCAGGCTGGGGTGAGTAGCGCTCACGAGATCGACCCGTTCGTCGCGCGACGTGAGCTCGGGACGGGGGCCACCGGCGCCGGTGGCCCCCGTCCCATCTCTAGCTCGCGCTCATGGCCGCCATTGCCTGCTTGGAACGCTCCTCCATCTCCTCGGGCGGGACGTCCTCGATGTGCGTCGCAAACGACCACGAGTGGCCGTAGGGGTCGGTCACGGTGCCGAAGCGATCGCCCCAGAACATGTCCTCGAGAGCCATCGTCACGGTCGCGCCTTCGTTGACCGCCTGCTCGAAGGCCGCATCGACGTCCTCCACGTACACGAATAGGCCGACGCTCGTTCCGCCGAGCTCTCGCGGCGGCTTGACCGTCGAGTGCGGGAACGGGTCTGAGAGCATCACCACGGAGTCGCCGACCTCGATCTCGGCGTGGCCGATGGAGCCCTCCGGGCCAGCCATCCGGAAGCGCTCCTTCGCGCCGAACGCGCGCTTGTAGAACTCGATCGCCTCTGCGGCGCCGTCGACCGTGAGAACCGGGCTCACCGATTGGTAGCCCTCCGGGATGGGTTTTACTGTCATTTCTCCTCCTCCGTTCGTGTGCAAGGCGACGACGATCCTAGTCCGGGCTGCGTCGCCGAGTGGAGAACAATCGGTTAATTGCCTGCGCAGGCAGCTCCCACGGGCGTCGAACCTCCGGCCGGAATCAGGTCGCGCTGCATTTAGCATGCGTCCCGTGCAAGCGATCACCGCGACACGCGAGCGCGAGCTGAAGCTTTCCGTCGGCCCCGACTTCGCGTTGCCGGAGCTTCCGGGCGAGCAGCTCACGGAGCGCGTCTTCGACTCGATCTACTACGACACGGCCGATCGGCGCCTGGCCGGGGCCGGCGCGACACTGCGCCGCCGGATCGAGAACGGAGGAGCCCTGTGGCAGCTCAAGCTCCCGAGGGGAGAATCACGCCTTGAGCTCGAGCTCGCCGGCGGCCCGGTTCCACCGGAGCCAATACTCGAGCTGCTGACGACGCTGGTCCGAGGCGAGGAGCTACGGCCGGTCTCGACGCTGCGGACGAAGCGGACGGGCGTGCGGGTCCGCAGGGACGAGCAGCCGATCGCCGATGTAGTCATCGATCGGGTGTCCGTGCTCGAAGGCCAGACGGTCGAGGCGAGCTTCGACGAGGTGGAGATCGAGCTCGTGGAAGGGAGCGAGGCGGACCTGGAGCGGCTCGAGCGGTCTCTGCTGCGCGCGGGAGCGCGGAAAGGTGCTGGCAATCCCAAGATCTTCACGGCTCTCGGCATCGAGCCCGATGAGGCGTCGCCAGACGGGCCGGCGCGCTCTGGCGTCGGAGCGATTCAACGCCGCCTGCGCGAGCAGTACGAGGAAATCGTGAAGCACGACCCCGGGACGCGCCTCGGATCGGATCCGGAGGACCTCCATCGCTTCCGGGTCGCAACACGGCGCCTGCGTGCTCTCCTGCGCTCTGCGGGCGAGGCCCTGGACCCCCGCTGGGCGAAGCCACTCCGGGAGGAGCTGGCGTGGCTTGCCGACTCACTCGGAGCAGTGCGCGATCTCGACGTTCTGCTGGCCGACCTTCGTGCGCAGGCTGCTCAGTACCGCGATGCCGACCCGGTTGCGCGCGAGAGGCTCTTCTCGGTGCTCGAGGCAGAGCGCGCAGCCCCGCGAGGGCGCATGCTGGGCGACCTGCGGTCGGAGCGGTACCGAGCGATCCTCACAGAGATCGAGAAGGGGATAGCCGCGCTGCCCGTACGATGGGCGGACTACTCGCCCGAAAATGTCGTCGCGACCGAGTTCCGGAGGCTGCGGAGCCAGATGCGGGCGCTCGGGGAGGCACCGGACGACGACGCCCTTCACCGAACGCGGATCAGCGGCAAGCGTGCGCGGTACGCCGCGGAGCTCGCCGGTCCGGCGCTCGGGAAAGCGGGGTCTCGCTTCGTCAAGCGAGCGAAGGCGTTTCAGGATCTCGTCGGGGAGCACCAGGACGCGGTCATTGCCGAGGAGCGTCTGCTCGAAGCGGCGACGCGCCTGCGCGACCCGGGCGCCGCGTTCATCGCCGGCCGGCTCGCCGAGTGGCAGACGCACCGCCGGCGGACGGCACGCGAGGCGCTGCCGAAGACGTGGGCCAGCCTCGAGAAGAGCGGCCTGCAGCTTCTCCGATGACCAGAGCTCGTCTCGGATGACGCTTCGGGCTGCCGGCGGCATCGTCTGGCAGAGCTCGGAGGACGGCGAGCTGCGCGTCTTGCTGGTTCACCGTCCCCGGTACAACGACTGGACGTTCCCGAAGGGGAAGGCGAAAGCCCGCGAGAGCGATCTCGAGTGCGCGTTGCGGGAGGTCGAAGAGGAGACCGGCCTTCGCTGTGCGGCCGAGCGAGAGCTTCCCTCGACCTCGTATGCGGACAGGCATGGACGTCCGAAGCTCGTACGCTACTGGGCGATGCGCCCGCTCTCGGGAACCTTTCGGGCACATCGCGAGGTGGACGAGGTCCGGTGGTTGTCCGTGGACGACGCCGCGGAAGCGCTCACCTATGGACGGGACCGCGCCGTTCTCATGTCTCTCGCGGAGGCGGCAGCCACGCCGTGACCATCCTCCTTGTCAGGCACGCGAGCGCGGGAGACCGCTCGGACTGGGAGGGCGAGGACGAGCTCAGGCCGATCGACGCGGGCGGCCGGCGACAGGCCGAAGGCCTCGCAGACAGCCTGCTCGAATACGGCGTGACGCGCGTGCTGTCGAGCCCGGCCGCCCGCTGCATCCAGACCGTCGCCCCGCTCGCCGAGCGGCTCGGCCTCCCGGTGGAGGAGCGGTCGGAGCTCGCCGAGGGCAGCTCCCCCGACACGGTGGGAGCGCTCGTCGAAGGCTCGGCCGACGACACGGCGGTGATGTGTACGCACGGCGACGTCATCCAGAACCTCATCGGCGAGGAGCCGCCGAAAGGTTCGACCTGGGTCTTGGAGCGAAGCGACCAGGGTCTTATCCCGAGGCGATCTTCTTCCCCCCGACTAGGCCGCTTCCAGACGCTCGAGGCGCGTGAGAACGTAGCCCTCACGAAGGCCGCCGGCGGCAGCCCGCAGCGGCACTCCGAGCCTCCGCTGCACCTCCATCAGGATGAGCGTGCCGGCCGCAAGCGTGCGCGCGCGCCGAGGATGGAGCCCGAACTCGCCGGCGAGTCGCCTGGACGGCCGCTTGCGCGTCCTCTTCAGGGCCCCGGCCAGCGCGTGGGCGTCGAGCTCCTCGCTGCCGGACAGCTTGCGCAGCGCGCGGGCCGTCCCTCCGACTGCCAGCGCCATCCGCGGGAGAGGTGGCGTCACGCCGGCGAATCGCGCAGCCACCTCGATCTGCGCAGCCGCGACCGCCCGGCGATCGGGCGGGTCCCCGGCCAGGAGGCGGCTCTTGAGCCGAAGTGAGCCGAGATCGACCGATCGAAGCCACACCGGCCCCTCGGCTGCCGTGCCGAAGACGAGCTGCGTCGAGCCTCCTCCGACGTCGCACACGACGAGGCTCTCTGGGTGGCTCCCGAGACGGGCGACCGCGCCCTGGTAGGCCAGGCGACCCTCCTCTTCGCTCGAGAGCACGCGAACGGGCACGCTCGCCTCGCTCCGCACAGCGGCTACGAGCGCACCGGCGTTCGCAGCCTGGCGTCCGGGCGAGGTGATCGCGATCTCGATGGACGAGGCGCCGAGCTCTCGTGCGAGCGCCGCATACCGCGCCGCGAAGCCGGCAGCCTTCGCGACCTTCCGGTCCGAGATCGCGCCCAGCTCCTCGATGTCCTCGCCGAGACCGACCTGACCTCGCTCCTCGTGAACGGTGTGCAGGCCGCGGGCGTTCCTCGAGGCGACGAGCAGGCGGACGGTATTCGCACCGATGTCGATGACGGCGACGTTCACGGGCCCAATTCTGCGCTCGGCGTCGGTCGAACAACCCTGAGCATGGCCAGTGTGCTCAGCGTCCGCGTTTGGTAGCGGTTCGCCGGCGTGGACGGGTGCGAGCCTTCTTCATGAGCGTGGCCTGGCTGGCGCGCGCTGCGTCCTTCTTCCCGGGGCGAAGGCGCTCCCACGTTCCGTCCGCGCCGAGTTTCCACGCCTGGCTGTTGTCGGCAAGCAGGACGTCGAGCACGTCGCTGAGCCGCCGCTGCAGCGCCGGATGCTCCACCGGAGCGGCGATCTCGAGCCGATGATCGAGGTTGCGCGGCATGAGATCGGCGCTGGTCATGACGTAGGTGGCGCGATCGTCGGTCTCCAGGATGAACACGCGGCTGTGCTCGAGGAAGCGCCCGACGATGCTGCGTACCCGGATGTTCTCGCTCGAACCGGGAACGCCGGGCCGGAGCGAGCAGATGCTGCGGGTGACGATGTCGATCTCGGCGCCCGCCTGAGACGCGTCGTAGAGCGCGTCGATGATCGCCACGTCCGTAAGTGCGTTGACCTTGAGCCTGATGCGGCCCGGACGGCCGCCAGCAGCCGCCTCCGCCACCGCGCGGATCTCGTCGATGAGCCGCTCTCGAAGCGTGAAAGGAGCGATCCACAGCTTGCGGAACCGGCGCGGGCTGCCGAACCCCGTCAGGTAGTTGAAGAGGTCGGCGACGTCCGAGGCGATGTCCTCGTCGGCGGTGAAGAGCCCGAAGTCCTCGTAGATCCGCGCCGTGGCCGCGTTGTAGTTGCCCGTGCCCAGATGGACGTAACGGCGCAGCGCGTCCCCCTCGCGTCGGACGACCAGCGTCGCCTTGGCGTGGATCTTGCGGTTCGGAAACCCATAGGAGACGTGCACGCCCGCGCGCTCGAGCGCCCGCGACCACTCGATGTTGCGTGACTCGTCGCCCCGTGCCTTTAGCTCGATGAGGCACACGCTCTGCTTCCCGTCTTCCGCAGCCTCGATGAGCGCGGGCACGAGTGGGGACTCGTCCCCTGTGCGGTAGACCGTGGTTTTGAGACCGACCACGTCCGGGTCGGCGGCCGCAGCGCGGACGAATGCCTCGAAGCTCGTCGTGAACGACTCGTACGGATGATGAACCAGGATGTCCTGTCTCGCGATCTCGGCGAAGAAATCGCTCGTCCCGGCGACGGACGAAAGCTTCGGCTGGGTGATCGGGAGCCACGGGGCCTCGCGAAGCTCCGGAAAATCCAGCTCGGCAATTTCCGAAAGATCGGCCAGATCGAGCAGTCCGGAGACCGGGTAGACCTGGTCGGCGGTCACACCGAGGCCTCGTCTCAGCTGCTCGAGCATGCGGCTCGACATGGAAGCCGATGTCTCGAGCCGGACGACTCCGCCGAACCGGCGACGCCGCAGCTCCAGCTCGACGGCTTCGAGCAGGTCGTCAGCCTCGTCGGAGACCTCGAAGTCGGCGTCGCGCGTGACCCTGAACGCTGCACACTCGATCACTTCCATCCGTGGGAAGAGCCATGCGAGGAAATTTCGGATCACGTGCTCGAGCGGTAGCAGGAGCGTTCGCCCATCGAGGGTGACGAAGCGAGGCAGGAGCTCGGGCACCTTGACCCGGGCGAACCGCTCCTCGGCCGTCTTCGGATCGCGAACGAGGATTCCGAGACTGAGCGAGAGCGGTGAGATGTAGGGAAAGGGCTGGCCCGGGCTCACCGCGAGCGGCGTGAGCACGGGGAACACCTCCCGCTCGAATCGCCGGCCGAGCTCCGCCAACTCCTCGTCCGTACAATCTTCGATCCGTCCGACCAGGATGCCGTGGTCGGCGAGAGCGGGCTGGAGTTGATCCGTCCAGAGCGACGACTGCCGGGCGATCAGCTTGAGCGTGCGCTCGCGGATGACGGCGAGCGCCGCGTGCGGTGTCAACCCGTCGACCGAGCGCACCGCCGCTCCCGAGGCGGCCTGGCCGGTCAGGCCTGCGACGCGGACCATGAAGAACTCGTCGAGATGGGAGGAGCAGATCGCGCAGAACTTGACCCGCTCGAGGATCGGCAACTGCGCGTCCTCGGCCAGGTCGAGGATGCGCCCGTTGAAGTCGAGCCAGGAAAGCTCACGGTTCAGGAAACGATCCGCGCCGGACGACTCGGGTGCGCGAGCTGCGGTCATCCAATCACCATCATCTGCCCGAGACCGGAGTCCAAGGGTTGCCGGCCGGTGAACGACTGGTAAACGATCGGTGAAACTGAGCGGCTCTAGCCTGCGTCGCCTGCTCTGGACTCGACGGCCAGCATGAGCGCGACGACGACCGGCAGGGGGGCGAGCGCGAGCACTTTGACCGTCCCCTCGAGCAGGATCAGCAGGGCGGTCGTGACAACGACGACGGCAACCGGCCCCCCGGCGGCCACGAGGCCGAGCGGAGTGGGAGCGGCCCGCTTGGCGCCGGACCGCTCCCTCTCCGAGATACCGCTCGTACTCAGGTGAGGGGAACGCCGAGCCGGTCGAAGGCTGCAGCCTGGAGGCTCGTGAGGCCATGTTTGCCCGCAGCCTCCAGAAGCTCACCTGACACTCTCGGCGCAAAGCTGGCGGGCGGCTCCGCGTGAGCCATCCGTCGCTGGCCTCCACGGCTCCGGGGCGCGAACGGCCCCCAGACCGCATACGTGATGCCGGGCGTCTGGACGTTGACGAAGAACGTCTGCCCGTCGGGCGAGAAGCAGAGGCCGGCAAACTCCGAGTCGTTGAGCCGATTGCTGGCGAACTTGTAGACGTCGCCGCCGGGCGTGATCCCCATCACACGGTTCTCGCCGTCGCCGTCCTCGGCGAACCAGAGATCGCCCCAGGGAGTCACGATGACGTTGTCCGGTGATTCCATCGCGTTCGCGTCGGTGGCCTCGAAGAAGAGCTCGAGCGTGTCGCCGGCCGTGCCTGGAATGAGCCGGAAGATCTGGCCGAGGCGCGCCTCGCCCCCCGCGGTGTCGTCGAACCAGAACGCACCGCCTGCGAAGTGGCAGCCCTCGAGCCTGTTGAAACGAGTCGCCCCGCTGGCGAGAGCGTCCTCTGCGGCGGTGGCCGGTCTGACCGTGATCCAGCGGACGCCGAACCGCTGACCCTGGCCGAAGAAGTCGGCATCGCGAGGCGCCTCGTCCAGTGCAAGTGCTTGCAGGACGCCCCCTTTCTGGAGCGCCCCGGGTCGTGGACTGCGATCGTTGGGCAGGTACCGGTAGAGGAAGCTCGAGCGAGTGTCGTTCCGGGGATCCCTCGGATCGATTCGGCCGCGGAAGTCGTCCTCGGTGATGTAGACGATCCCGGTGCTCGGATCGACGTCCACGGCCTCGTGCGAGAAGAACCCCATGTCCGTGATCGGGGTCTTCGAGAGGGTGTTCTCGGGGTCGTCCCACATCACCTCGAACGCGTAACCGTGACCGGTCGTCCGATCCTCCTCACAGGTGATCCAGGTTCCCCAGGGCATGCCGCCACCAGCGCAGTTCGTGAGAGTTCCCGAGGAGGTGACGAAGTCGCGGACCTTGTTCCGGCTCGAGTCGACGATGATCCCGGTTGTGCCGCCTGGTGCCTTGGGGTCGTACGGGTTCTTTCCTACAACCGGCTGAATGGCCGTACCGCGCAGCTCGTGGTTGCGGACGAGCACCGTCGTGTTGCCCGGACCGGGGAAGGCGGCCATGCCGTCGTGCTGTCCCGGGACCGGTCTTCCGTCCGAGAGCGTCTCGCCGAGGCGCGAGAACGCCCGGTACTGGAAGCCGCGCGGCAGGTCGAGGAGCCCGCCCGGATCCGCGACCAGCTCTCCGTACGGGCCCGTGATCGTCGCAGCCATGGCGCCCTGGATGCGACTGCCGGCGATAAGCATGGAGGCAGCCGCCACGCCCGACGTGCTCAAGAATTCCGCTCGCGTCGAGCGACGCCGCTCCCAGTTGCCCGTCATGCTCACTCTGCTCCCCCTTTTTCGCTCATGCCGATTTGCGCGGGAGTGTCACGCGGCCGGTTCGAGCTGTGGGCATCCAGATGGTGAAGAAGCCGTGACGACCGGGTACCGTCATCTCCGCGCGTGAGGGTATTCCAGCAGTTGGATCAGCAAAGCGCTAATCCCGAAGGGAGAGAGGTGGCGGCAGCCGAGGACTCGGCTGGGAGCCAGTTGGGCACGCTGGCGGACCTGGTGACGCCGATGGCTGTGCGCGTGGCGGCAACGCTGCGGATCGCCGACCACATCACGCAACAGCCGAAGACCGCGCAGGAGCTCGCGGAGGCGGTGAGCGCCGATGCCGATGCGCTCGATCGCATGTTGCGGCATCTCGCCGTCGAGAGAGTGCTGAGTCGTGACGGGTCGGGCCGATACGGGCTGACCGCGCAGGGCGAAGCGCTACGTGACGATCACCCGAGCGGCATGCGTCGCATGCTCGACATCGAGGGTGCGATCGGGCGCGCCGAGCTGTCCTTCGTCCGGTTACTGCACAGCGTCCGCACGGGCGAGCCTGCTTTCCCCGAGCACTTCGGCAGCCCGTTCTGGGATGATTTGTCGGCGGACCCCGCTCGGGCCGCGTCCTTCGACGCGCAAATGGGCTTCGACGTCGCGGGCGACGCGCCCGCCGTCGTTTCCGCCTACGACTGGGGCTCGCTCGGACACGTGGTCGACGTCGGAGGCGGAAACGGTGCCCTGCTGATCGCCATGCTGAGCGAGCACCCTGCTTTGCACGGCACGGTCTTCGACCAGCCGCGCACCGCCGAGGCTGCCCGGCAGGCGTTGGGCGCGGCCGGTCTCGCCGACCGCACTGCCGTCGTGGCCGGAAGTTTCTTCGAGCCGCTGCCGCCGGGTGCGGGAGGCTATCTGCTCTCCGCGATCCTCCACGACTGGGACGACGATGCGGCGCGCGCGATCCTGCGGCGCTGCGCGGAAGCGGCGGGGTCGGGCGGTGCCGTCTTCGTGATCGAGAAGATCGGTGCCGACGGTGAGACCCTGCGCACCGGAATGAACCTGAGGATGCTCGCCTACTTCGGCGGTCGGGAGCGCGGCGCTACGGAGCTCGGTGCACTCGCCGCAGATTCCGGGCTCACGGTGGCCGCGGTGCATCCCGCGGGCGAGCTCACGATCGTCGAGGCTCGCTCAGCCCGCGAAAAGCGCCCGTAGGCTCGGCGCCAGCGGACGGCTAAGTGCCCTTCGGACGTGCCTCGGGGTAGCGCGGCAATCCATCATCCGGAACCGGCTCCCACGCGGCCGCGTATGCGACGAACTGCCGGACGCTCGGCCTGATGCCGGGATCCTCGTCGAGCACGCCCAGGCGCACGCCGAGAGCCTCCGGGTTCTCGCTATTGCGGCTCCAGAGCGCCGAGCCGCACCGCGAGCAGAACTCCTTCGCGAACCCGTCCGGGGGCTTGAACGCGCGCACCAACTCCTCACCGGCAGTGATGCGGAGCGAGCCCGGGGCGATCCGTGCCTGCGCCGAGGCGGCCGTTCCCGTTCGGCGCTGGCAGCGAGTGCAGTGACAGTAGCTCGCCGAGACGAGCGGCTGGGTGATCTCGAAGCGGACGCCGCCGCAGAGGCAGCCGCCCGTGAGCGGACGCTCGGGCATGGCGACAGGCTAGCGTCCAGCGGCTGGCGCGGCCTGCCGGTCCGACTGGAACCGCTGCAGCCTGAGCGAGTTTCCGACCACGAAGACGCTCGAGAAGGCCATCGCCGCGCCGGCCAGCAACGGGTTCAGAAGCCCGGCGACGGCGAGCGGCAGTGCCGCCACGTTGTACGCAAAGGCCCAGAAGAGGTTGCCCTTGATCGTCTTGAGCGTCTGCCGCGAGAGACGGATGGCATCGGCGGCGGCACGAAGATCGCCCGAGACGAGCGTGAGATCCGAGGCCTCGATCGCGACGTCTGTGCCCGTGCCGATCGCGAGCCCGAGATCAGCCTGCGCCAGCGCGGGGGCGTCGTTGACGCCGTCTCCGATCATGGCGACCACACGGTCCTGCTCCTGGAGGCCGCGAATGACCTGCGCCTTCTCCCCTGGCATTACCCCCGCGATCACCTCGTCGATTCCGACCGCGCGGGCGACGGCGCGGGCCGTCGCCTCGTTGTCGCCGGTCAGGAGCACCGGTTTCAGGCCCAGCTCGCGCAGGCGACGGATTGCCTCGGCCGAGGTGGGCTTCAGCCCGTCTGCGACCACGAAGACCGCTCGTGCTTCCCCGTTCCAGCCGGCACAGATCGCGGTCATGCCCTGTTCCTCCGCGGCGCGGCGGGCCTGCTCGAGCTTCGCGGAAAGCTCGAGTCCGCATTCCGCCAGCAGGCCGGGTCGTCCCGCGACGACCGCCCGTCCTGCGACCACGCCCTCCACTCCAAGGCCGTCTCGAGTGCGGAAGCTCTCCGGCGCCGGCAGTCGCCCGCCCTCGCCGGCCGCGGCGGCGATCGCGCGGCCGATTGGATGCTCGGAGGCGTTCTCCAGGGCGCCCACCAGGCGGAGGGCCTCCGCGGGTTCCACTCCGGGTGCGGTGACGACGTCGGCGAGCGTCATCTTGCCGGTTGTCACGGTCCCGGTCTTGTCGAGGACGACCGTGTCGACCCGCCGCGTCGATTCGAGAACCTCCGGCCCCTTGATCAGGATTCCGAGCTGGGATCCGCGCCCGGTGCCAACGAGCAGCGCAGTCGGTGTTGCCAGGCCGAGCGCGCACGGGCAGGCGACGATCAGGACGGCCACCGAGGAGGCGAAGGCGAACGATGCGCCGGCACCGGCGCCGAGCCAGAAGGCGAGCGTTGCCAGCGCGAGCGCGATCACGACGGGCACGAAGACGCCCGAGATGCGATCGGCGAGACGCTGAACCGGCGCCTTGCCAGACTGCGCCTCGGTGACGAGCCGGCCGATCTGCGCGAGCGCCGTATCTGCGCCGACCTTGGTCGCACGGACGACCAGGCGGCCGCCCACATTGAGTGTCGCGCCGACGACCTCCTCGCCGGGCTCGACCTCCACGGGGACGCTCTCGCCGGTGAGCAGGGAGCGGTCCAGTGCCGAGCGCCCCTCCTCGACGACCCCGTCCGTCGCGATCTTCTCACCCGGCCGAACGACGAAGCGCTGGCCGACCTGGAGCTCGCCGATGGGAACGTCTTGCTCATGCCCGCGCTCGTCGATGACCGAGGCTTCCTTCGCCCCCAGCTCGAGCAACGCCTTCAGCGCCGCGCCGGCTCGACGCTTGGCGCGCGCCTCGAAGTAACGGCCCGCCAGGATGAACGTCGTCACGACTGCGGCCACCTCGAGATAGATGTGGCTGGCACCCTCGCTGCGGCCGAGCACGAGGTCGAAGTCCATGCGCATGCCGGGGTGGCCGGCGTCGAGGAAGAAGAGTGCGACGAGCGACCAGGCCCAGGCGGCGAGCGTACCGACCGAGATCAGCGTGTCCATGGTCGCCGTCCGCTGCTTCAGGTTGAGCCAGGCCGCCCGGTGGAACGGCCACCCGGCCCAGACGACGACGGGAGTCGCGAGCTGCAGCGCGAGCCACTGCCAGTACTGGAACTGGAGCGCAGGAATCATCGAGAGCGCTAGGACGGGCAGCGACAACGCGGCCGAGACGATGAGCCGCTGCCGCAGCGACGCCGTCGGATCCGGCTGCGCGCGGGCCTTCTCCTCCGGTGCTTCGCGGAGAGGCTCAGGCAGCCGCGCGCGGTAGCCGATCTCCTCGACGAGAGCGACGAGGCTCGCGGGTCTCACCCGCGCGGGGTCGTAGTGGACGGCGGCCCGCTCGGTCGCGTAGTTGACCGAGGCCTCGACTCCGTCGACCCGGTTCAGCTTCTTCTCGATGCGGTGCGCACACGAGGCGCAGGTCATGCCCTCGATCGGCAATTCGAGCCGCTCACGGGCCGCCGCGCTCATCCGGCGCTCGCTGGATCGGCACCGCCGGCGTCGGCGCCGTGCCCTCGATGAAACTCGTGGACGACCGCATGGCCGCGGCCGCGTGCGATCAAGTATCGGTTGAGCGGAAACGCGGCGGCGAAGGCAACGGCGAGCGCGAAGGCGAGGGAGGCCCAGAAGAGCAGGCTGTCGAGGTGTGCGTCCATTGCGCCGGGGACCAACAGCATGACGGCGTTGTCGACGGTCTCCATCACGGCGATCGAGAACGTGTCCGAGGCGAAGGCCAGCGGCAAGGTTGCTGCGAGCGCGAGCCCCGAGCGGAGTAGCGGAAGCACGGTCAGCGAGTAGCCGAACACGAAGGCGAGCGCGACGGCGAGCGCGATCGTCGCCCAGTCACCCCAGCCGAGCGCTGTGCCGATCGCGAGACCGAGCACCTCGCCGATCGCGCAGCCGGTGAGGCAGTGCGCGGTCGCCGACACGGCCACGCGGTTCAGCGACTGCTCGGTTCCGTGACCGCGGCCGTGGTCGTGTCCGCGCGCCGTCATCACGCGACCTCGTAGCCCGCTTCGGCGATCGCGGCCCGTACGGCGGCGTCCTCGACGTTCTCTCCCCGAACGGTCACGGACTTCGCCTCGAGATCGACGTCGATCGCCTGGACGCCCGAAACCTCCCGCACGTCCTCGGTGATCGCTGCCTTACACGATCCGCAACTCATGCCCGGCACCGTGTACTGGAGTTCAGTCTGCATCGCTTCCCCCTCCTTCGCGACTATACCCCGGCTGGGTATTCACTCCGACACTAGCGGCTCCCGGCCTTCTGTGTCAAATACCCAACGCGGGTATGGTACCCTCTTCGACATGGTTCCGGCGCCGACAGCAGAGGTACGCGGCTATTCCAGCGACAGAGAGGCGCTCCTCAACCGTCTCAGTCGCATCGAAGGCCAGGTCCGCGGAGTCGCGCGAATGGTCGACGAGGACCGTTATTGCATCGACATCCTGACCCAGATCGGAGCTGTCCAGGCGGCGCTCGAGAAGGTGGCGCTCGGCCTCGTCGATGGCCACGTTCGCCACTGCGTGGTCTCGGCCGAGGAGGGCAAGCGCGACGAGAAGGCGAGCGAGCTGATGGCCGCCGTCGGGCGGCTGCTCAAGGCGAGCTAGGAGCAAGACCGGGCGCCAGGGCTCGGTAAGGTCCTCGTCGTGCCGGAGGCGAGGTTCGCAGCCCAGAAGGAAGGGAAGGCCCCGCGCGGTGCGGGTTGGTATGTCCTGAACGCGCGCGAGGCGCTCTGGGGGCACAGCGAGGCGCTCGGTTCCTACTGCACCTTCGAGGGGAGCGCCAGGTTTCCCGAGGTCGGCTTCAACCTGAACGTGCAACAGCCTGGGCAGCCGAGCTCGATGTATCACGCCGAGGAAGCACAGGAAGGCTTTCTCGTCCTCGCCGGCGAGTGCCTGCTGATCGTGGAGGGGCAGGAGCGGCTGCTTCGCCCCTGGGACTTCTTCCACTGCCCGGCGGGAACCGAGCATGCCCTCGTGGCGACGGGCGAGGCCCCCTGCATCTTCATCGCCTTCGGTGCCCGCGGCGAGGATCGAAGCGTCCGGTATCCGGTCTTCGAGCTCGCGCAATCGCACAACGCCGGGGTCGAGCGCGAGACGAAATCGGCACGGTCGGCCTACAGGCACCTTCCGCCGACCAGGTACGGCAAGGCCTACCGAAGCGGCGACCTCCCCTAAGCAGCGCTTCTCGGCCGACTCGACCAGAGCCATAGGCCGAGGACGATCCAGGCGAGATCCAGCGGCAAGAGGCCGCCGCTCAGATGTCCGACGAGGGCGGTCATGCCAAGGACGAGCGGGATCGAGAGCGCGAGCAGCCAGGATCCAACGCGAGCGACGGCGTTCTGACGCAGGAACGCGATACCGAGAAGCGTCGATCCGATGAGTGCGAGGAGCAGTCCCGGCGCCGAGAAGGCGATGAATCCGAAATCGAGGTAGGGCGTCCAGTACTCCACGACCGTGCCGAGCAGCAGGAGCGGGTAGCCGACGAGCGCAATCCGAAAGGCCCAGCCTTCGAGTCTCTGCGCTATGCCCCGCCGGGAGAGCCAGAGGGCGACGAGGCCGAGCACGAAGCCCAAGACGACGACGACGCTCACCTTCCCGAACGTCCGGTAGACGGTGTCGGCGGAACCCCAATCGAGCAGCGGCTCGAGCAGGTCGCGTCCCCGGTCGGCCCACTTGACCGGGCCTTCGGTACCGTCTTCGGTCGCGAAGTACGCGAGCGAATGGAGTGGGAAGTACAGGATGCCCACGATGCCCCCCGCGATGGCGGCGACGCCCATCGAAGCCTGCCTTGCGGGCGAGAGCTGCACCGGACGCACTTTGCGCGCGGTACTCCTGTCTGTCAAGCCGCGACGCGTCGCCGGATTGTGGCACTTCGCCTACAGTGAAGGGCGTCCATGACGCTCTCCAAGCTTGGAAATCCGAACGCGATCGCCGATCGAGACCTCGAGGTCTTCGAGGCCACTCCCGGCGTTACCCGCGTGCGCCTGGACTGCCGTGAGTTCACCTGCCGCTGCCCGGTGACGGGCCAGCCCGACTGGGCGACGATCGAGATCGATTACGTCCCCGACGGAAAGTGCATCGAGTCGAAGAGCCTCAAGCTCTACCTCGAGACATTCCGCGAGGAGGGGATCTTCCACGAGGCGCTCGCGGACGTGATCGCAGGAGACGTGTACGAGGCTACACGCGCGCGTCACGTGCGCGTGACGGTGCACTTCAACTCGCGCGGTGGAATCGCGATCGAGGCGACCGCAGAGCGGCCGCCCGCCGCGGCCTCGTAGCGGCCCGAACCTCTGCGATGACGATGGCCAGGCGAGACGATCTTCGCAACGTCGCGATCGTCGCGCACGTCGATCACGGCAAGACGACGCTCGTCGACGCGATGCTCTGGCAGTCCGGAGCGTTTCGGGCGAACGAGGACGTGGCGGAGCGGGTGCTCGACACGATGGACCTCGAGCGTGAGAAGGGCATCACGATCATGGCGAAGAACGTCTCGTTCCGATACGGCGGCGTGAAAATCAACATCGTCGACACGCCCGGCCACGCGGATTTCGGCGGCGAGGTCGAGCGCGGCCTGACGATGGTCGACGGAGTGCTGCTGCTGGTCGACGCGAGCGAGGGGCCGCTTCCGCAGACGCGCTTCGTGCTGCGGAAGGCGCTCGAGGCGCGCCTCCCTGTCGTCCTCGTCGTCAACAAGGTCGACCGCCCGGACGCGCGCATCGGCGATGTCGTGAACGAGGTGTACGAGCTCTTCCTCGACCTCGACGCGGACGAGTCGCAGATCGAGTTCCCGATCGTCTACTGCAACGCACGTGCCGGACAGGCGACGCTCGAGCCGGGTGAGCCGGGCATGAACCTGGAGCCACTTCTCGATCTGCTCGTCGAGCACATCCCCGCGCCGGCCTACGACGAGAGCCATCCGTTCCAGGCGCTCGTCACGAACCTCGACGCCTCGCCGTACGTCGGCCGGCTTGCGCTTTGCCGGATCCACGCCGGCCGGGTCCGAAACGGTGGGCTTCTCGCCTGGTGCCGTGCCGACGGAAGAGTCGAGCGAGCCAAGGTCGCAGCGCTCTACGTGACCGAGGCGCTCGACCGTGTCGAGGTGGAGGAGGCAGGCCCCGGAGAGATCGTCGCGATCGCCGGTATCGCGGAGGTGACGATCGGCGAGACGCTCGCCGACCCTGACGATACGCGGCCGCTACCGGTGATGCAGATCGACGAGCCGAGTCTCTCGATGACGATCGGCATCAACACCTCTCCGCTTGCGGGCGTGGATGGGGACAAGCTGACTGCGCGCCTCCTCAAGAGTCGCCTCGACGCGGAGCTCGTCGGCAACGTCTCGCTGCGGGTCCTGCCGACAGAGCGCCCGGACGCGTGGGAGGTACAGGGCCGCGGCGAGCTCCAGCTCGCGATCCTGGTCGAGATCATGCGGCGCGAGGGCTACGAGCTCACAGTTGGCAAGCCGCAGGTCGTCACCCGCCTGATCGACGGGAAGGTTCACGAGCCGGTCGAGCGAGTGTCGATCGACGTCCCTGAGCAGTACCTCGGCGTCGTCACGCAGCTCTTCGCCCTTCGCCGGGGACGGACGGAATCGCTCGTCAACCACGGCACCGGCTGGGTCCGCATGGACGTCCTCGTTCCAGCCCGGGGCCTGATCGGCTTTCGCACCGAGTTTCTCACCGAGACGCGCGGGACCGGTCTCCTGCACCACGTGTTCGAGCGCTACGAGCCCTGGCAC